>Ga0307372_10004962_pt1 | contig 20253 bp, 16 predicted proteins | sample OX1MG_FD_202533 | JGI IMG/M metagenome (GOLD analysis project Ga0307372, IMG submission 202533) | Soil microbial communities from Risofladan, Vaasa, Finland - OX-1 | ecosystem: Environmental > Terrestrial > Soil > Coastal area > Acid sulfate soil | place: Finland: Risofladan, Vaasa | collected...
ACGGCGACCGCGTGGCTCACTCCGAGCGAGCTAGCGAAGGCGGCCTCGAACTCGGCCACCCGCGGCCCCTGCGCGATCCAGCCAGAGGAAATCGCGCCGGCGGCGGCGGCCGCCTCCTCCGCACCCAGCCACGGGCGCATCACCGGGATCGTCACGCCGCGTTCCCCTCCGCCCGCTGTGCCCGCCACCACGAGACCAGCCGGGCCAGGCCGTCCTCCAGGTCCACCTCGGCCTTGAAGCCGAGCCGCTGCGCTGCCAGCGACACGTCGGCAAGCCGCCTGGGCACGCCGTTGACCTGGCGCTCGGGGCCGAACTCCGGTTCCAGGTCAGCGCGGCCCATCACCCGGGCGAGTCCCCGGGCGAGCTGCCGGAGGCTGGTCTCGGTCCCGCTGCCCACGTTGAGCACCGCTCCCGTCTCCAGGCTGGCCGCCGCCAGCAAATTCGCGCGCGCGACGTCTTCGGTGAACACGAAGTCCATTGTCTGGCTGCCGTCGCCCAGAATAAGCGGGGGCTGGCCGGCCTCGATCCGTTCCATCCAGCGGATCATTACTTCGGTGTAGCGGCCATGTGTGTCCATTCTGGGTCCGTATACATTGAAATAACGCAACGCCACATAGCTGAGGTCGTACATCGCACGGAAACTCCGCAGGAGTCCCTCGTTGAAGGTCTTCGCCGCCCCGTAGATAGTGTCGTTATCGTACGGATGCTGTCGTTCGGTGGTCGGAAATTCCTCCGCGAGCCCGTACACCGAGGCGGACGACGCGGCCACCAGCTTGCGCACGCCGGCCTGCGCCGCGGCCTCGATGATCTCGTACGTTCCTTCGACGAGAACCGCCAAAGCGAGCCTGGGCTCGCTGGCGCACTGCGTGATCCTGATCGCGGCCTGGTGGAAGACCAGGTCGATGCCTTCCATCAGCCTGGTGACCAGCGCGCCGTCCCTGATGTCGCCCTCGACCAGGCGCACCCGGTCGGTTGTCAGCGCCCCGGCGAGATGGGACTTACGGCCGCGTACCAGGTTGTCGAGCACCAGCACTTCGGCGGCTCCGGCCGCGGCGAGCTGGTCGACTATGGTCGACCCTATGGTTCCGGCGCCGCCGGTCACCAGGCAGCGCCGGCCGCTGATCGCTTGCATTGTTGCAGCCTCGGGTGAATGCATCCGGCAATCATAAACGCGATAGGCCGCACGCGGATCGAGACCGGAAATCGGAACCTAGAATACTGATGAATTGTCGTGCGGGTCCTCTTCGTCCTAAGATTAGCCCAGTCCCGGCGTCGGCGCGGCTGGACGTATTACCGTTGCCGGGCTATTTCCTGGATAAGTGCTGGCGGGAATTGCTAGAGTGCGGCGGGTGAGGCTGGCCAGGGTCGTGAGCGCATGACGACGGCGGTAGTAGGCGCGGATGCGCTCAGCGGCTACGACCCGTCCAAGGCCGCGGCCTGGGATGACCTGGTGGCGCGGTCAGTCAACGGCACGTTCCAGCACACGCGCCGGTTTCTCGCCTACCACGGCCCGCGCTTTCGTGACCGGTCGCTGCTGATCAGCGACGCCAAAGGGCGCCTGGCCGCGGTGCTCGCCGCGGCGGAGGACCCGGCTGATCCGTCCGTCGTCGTCAGCCATCCTGGCCTGACCTTCGGCGGCCTGGTCCGCGACGGATCGATCCGCGGTGAGTCGATGGTCCGGGTTTTCGAGGAAATCCGTGCCTGGTACCGTTCCGCGGGCTTCACCCTGCTGCGTTACAAGGCGATCCCGCACATCTATCAGTCGGCGCCGGCGGGCGATGACCTCTACGCGCTGTTCCGGCTCGGCGCCAGACGTCACGGGTGCGATCTGGCGGCTGTGGTCAATCTTGCCGGGCGTGGCCGGGTGCGGGCTGACCGGCGCAGGTCGGTCGCCCGGGCGCAGGCGCTTGGCGTCCGCACCGGGACCGACTGGCAGCATGCGCCGGGCTTCTGGCAGATCCTGGCGGAGAACCTGGCCGCCAGGCATGGCAGCACGCCGACTCATTCGCTGGCCGAGATCGAGTACCTGCACGACCGGTTCGGCGAGGACATCGTGCTGGTGACCGCGTCGCTCGACGGCACTCTGCTCGGCGGTAGCTTGTATTTCGCCGCTGGCCCGACCTTCCACCAGCAGTACACCGCGGTCAGCGACGGCGGGCGGGCGGTCTGCGCCACCGATGCTGTCATCGAGCGCGCGCTCGTGACCGCGAGCGAACGAGGCTGCCGGTACGTCTCTTTCGGCACCAGCACCTTCGATCAGGGCAGGCGCTTGAACGAGTCGCAGTACTCGTTCAAGGCTTCCTTCGGAGCCGGGGGCGTCACGCACGAGCACTTCGAGCTCGACCTCTAGCCGGTCCGCTCCAGCCGCAGGGTCCCGCCGCTTTCTGAGTAGACGTCGCCGCTTTGCGGGCAGCGCCACCGGCCGGCTCCGGTCTCCGCCAGCCGCAGCCCGGCCCGGCCGACCCACCCGATCCGCCGTGCGGGCACGCCGGCGACCAGGGCGAAATCCGGAACATCCCTGGTCACGACCGCCCCTGCCGCCACCATCGCCCACCGGCCGATCTGGCAGCCCGCCACCACCACGCTGCGCGCCCCCAGCGCGGCTCCCTCCCGCACCACGACACCGCGCGGCTGCCAGTCCCGCACCCGCTTCAGCCGTCCGTCGGGCGCGGTGGAACGCGGATAGACGTCGTTGGTCAGCACCGCCGCCGGACCAACGAACACGCCGTCCTCCAGTACCGCAGGCTCGTAGACCAGGGCGTAATTCTGCAGCTTCACGTTGTTCCCGATGATCACACCCGGGCCGACGTAGGCACCGCGGCCGACGACGCAGTTGCGGCCGAGCTTGGCGCCCTCACGGATCTGGGCAAGATGCCAGACCACGGTTTCCGCACCGAGCACTGCCCGGTCGTCCACGTCGGCCGACGGCTCGGCCTGGGATAGTGACAAGATTCCCAGCTCCTTTCCCTGGCCGGGGCCAGGCGGCTACGGCAGTGCCTGGGTCAGCACCGAGACGACCCGCGCCTGCTGCTCGGCCGTGATCTCAGGGAACAGCGGCAGGCTCAGCAACTCGCCCGCGGCGCGTTCGGCGGCGGGGAACGCGCCAGAGCGGTAGCCAAGATCGGCAAAGGCCGCGGTCAGGTGAACCGGAGTCGGATAGTGCACCCCGGCCCCGATTCCGGCGCTCCGCAGTTCCTTCAGCACCCGGTCCCGGTCCCGGTCCGGCACCCGGACCACGTACAGGTGCCAGATGTGCTCGTTACCCGGTGCGGTGCGCGGCAGCACCACGTCGCCGCGGTCGCTGAGCAGTTCCCCGTAACGGGCCGCCGCCGCGCGGCGGGCCGCGTTCCACCGTTCCAGCCGGCGCAGCTTGGCAGAGAGCACGACCGCCTGCAGGCTGTCCAGCCGGCTGTTCATGCCGCAAATCGCGTGCTCATACTTGCGCGGCGAGCCATGGTCCCGGATCAGCCTGGCCTGGCGAGCGACCTCGTCCGAGCCGGTCAAGATGGCGCCCGCGTCACCGTACGCACCCAGGTTCTTGCCCGGGTAGAAGCTGGTCGCAGCGGCGTGGCCGAGCGCTGCGGCCGCCAGGCCGTTCCGGCGCGCTCCCTGAGCCTGCGCGGCGTCTTCGAGTACGTAGGCACCGACTCGTGCCGCGACTGGCAGCAGGGCCTCGGCCGGCGCCGCCTGACCGTACAGATGGACTGCGATGACCGCGCGTGTCCTCGGCGTCAGTGCCGCTGCCACCGCATCCGGGTCGATCAGGTAGGTCCCGTCGCCGGCGCAGTCGGCCAGGACCACCGCGGCGCCAGCCCGGCGGACCGCCTCGGCGGTCGCGATAAAGGTATTGGCCGGCAAGACGCACTCATCACCCGGGCCGACGCCCCAGGCGCGCAGCACGATCTCGATCGCGTCGGTCCCGTTGGCCACTCCCACGCAGTGCCTGCTGCCAGTGAAGGCCGCGAACTCCTGCTCGAAACACGCGACCTGCGGACCGTTGACGAAAGCGGCCGACGCGACCACCGCCTGCCAGCCCGCGGCCACCTCGGCGGCGATCTCTCGCGCCGGGGCGGCCAGGTCGACCAGCGGCACCATGCCGGTCACCGGCCGCCTCGCCACAGCTCGGCATGGGCCGCGATGGCGTTGAAGTCGTCGGTGGCCACGGGCCGCCCGCGAGCACGGTCCCACTTACGGCGTACCTTGTGCCTTGCGGCGCCGGCCAGGCCGGTCGCGGCATCAGCGGCTGCCCGCGCGAGCGACGGCGGGCGGCAGATGGCGGCGGTGTACACGTGCTCGGCTGTGGCCGCCGCGCGGCCGAGGCTGAACCGGCTGTCGACGAGCGAGCGGCCGAATTCGCCAAGCTGACCCCACGATGCCACGTTGTCGAGCAGGTCGGCCAGGATAGCGCTCAGCCGGGACGCGCCGGCCCGGCGTCCGTCCCGGTCCGTGCCGAGGCCGTACCAGCCCTGATAGAGGAATTCTGGTGCCGACTCGGCTGTCAGCAACCGCCAGAAGCCGTGCTCGCCCTGCACGACAAGCGGCTTGCCGAACGCCATCCCCCGAAGCGCCGATCCGCCCATCCCGAGCACCACATCGGCCGCCGCATAGGCGGGCCGCGGATCGGACATCGGCCCGGTCAGCGTGACTACCTGGCGCCCGGCCCGTGCGTTGGCCGCCGCGGCCGCCCGCGCGACCGCACCGCGGGCCGGACCATCGCCCACCACGGCAAGCTGGACCTTCCGGCCGGCCGTGGCCAGCCCGCCGACGGAGTCGCAAGCGGCTAGCAGGCCTTCAATCTTGCCCTCGGGTGCGATCCGGCTCACCACGGCCACCAGCGGTGCGCCCTCGTCCAGACCGTGGTCGGCACGGAACGACCCAGGATCTAGCTCAGGCGAGTTCGCCCGCGTGTCTACCGGCGGCTCGATCAGCGTGACCGGGTGACGCCCGGCCGCCACCGCCCGGTCCTTGGTCTCCAGCGTTCCGACGATCAGCGGCACGCGGCGCGGCAGGAATGGCGCGACCAGCGCCGAGTAGACGGTACACACGACCGGCGTGCGCGAGTCCAGTCGCGGGCCTGCGCACGCCTCGATCGCCGCCGGCCATTCGTAGGCGTGGACGACGTCGGCCTGCCTGCCGCGCGTCAGCGAGTTGAGCTGTGCGAGCGTGCGCCGGGCCGGCCGCCGCCGGGTTCCCTCGGCCAGCGGGACGTAGTCCAGTCCGCTCCGGATGACCAAGTCCAGCAGGGGACCGGGCTTGGCGAGCACCGTGACCTCGTGCCCGCGATCGCGGACGGCAGCCGCGATCTCGACAGCGTTGATCGAGCCGCCCAGGTTGAGCGAATTCGGGCAGACGATAATTCTCATCGGATCCTTCCCGGATAGCTACTCGGCTGGGATGCCGAATACCTCGAAGCTGTCCGAACCTGTAGGCCGCGCGGGGTTGCCGACGTAGACCTGCCTGGAACGGGTATCCCTGATCACTACGGCGCCGGCGCCGATGACGCAGTCCGGCGCCACGGAAAGGACGTCGGAAACGCAACTGCCGATGCCGAGGAACGAACCGCGGCCGATTCGGCTAAATCCCGCCACAGCCGCGTTAGGCGCCAGGCAGCAGTCGTCTTCGACCACGCTGCTGTGCGCGACCGACGCGCCATTCCACAGCAGGACGTTATCGCCGACTTTCGATCCATGCTGAAGCACGCAGTTCTCGAAAATGAACGCGTTCTCCCCGATCTCAACGCTCGGCCAGACGCAGGCACGGCTGCTGACGTAGGAAATGCACTCGAACCCTGCCGCCTTCACGGCGTCGAGCAGTCGCCGCCGTACCCGGTTCAGGCCGGTCGCCGACACGGCCACGAAGACACGGTGCCGCTGCGGCGGGTACGCGCCGGCTAGCTGGTCAATCGGCAGCGCAGGCAGGCCGCAGTAGGACTGGTCAGGCAGCCAGGTGATGAAGTCCGGCTCAGCGCTGAACGCGACTACCTGATGCGGCGAATCATAGGTAAGGTACTCAAAAGCAATGGCGGCTAGTTCGCCGGTACCGACAATAACGACCTGTTCGCCGTCGGATTCCGATTGCAACGGATGTGAGGGCGCCGGCCGAGTCAATTGTCGCACCCCCGGTAATTTACTTGGCGCCCCCGACCGTGTCAGGCACTTCATCAAGCCAGAAAACGCCGACTCTGACAAATGTGCTCTATCGCTTTCCTCCAGGCTCACAAGCGCGCGGAAGTGACGTTGCCGCTGAGATCGGTAAATTCTTATCTCGTACTCATCGCGGACTTCCGGAAACTTGGCCAGCCAGAGAGGATCTTGCGCGGCGTCACATGTTCCGGTCGTTATTAATTCTTTAATCTGTACTCGTGATATCGGCGCAGGACTCAGTCGGGAAAGGCGCGCGGGAAAGGCGCGCGGGACCGTGCCGCGCCGGAGCCGAACCAGGCGACGTCACGGCGGCGATCGTCAGTGCCGCGCCGCGCGCAAGCGGACAGCCAGAACCTGGCCGGCCGGGCTGGCAAGGCGCTGGCCTGGAGCTTCTCTAACAACGCGACGGCAAAGCTCGGCACGGTCGGCATCGGGGTAGTACTGGCCCGGCTGCTCGGCCCGCACGCCTTCGGCGTCTACGCCGTCGCATACGTCGCGCTGCTCGCTCTGCTCAACCTCAACGACCTGGGTGTCAGCCTGGCGATCGTCCGGTGGCCGGACGATCCGGAGCAGATCGCGCCGACCGTGGCGACTCTGTCGATCGCGGCCAGCGTGCTCGTGTACCTGGGCTGCTTCTTCGGTGCGCCGGAGTACGCGGCGGCGATGGGCGCGCCCGCCGCGACCAGCGTCGTGCGAGTGCTCTGCCTCGTGGTCGTCGTCGACGGGATCGCTTCCACGCCGGTGGCGCTGCTGCAGCGCCAGTTCAAGCAGGGCAAGAAGATGATCGCCGATCAGGTCAACGTCTGGCTCGGCGCGGGGACGACGGCCGGCCTGGCCTTCGCCGGCTTCGGGCCGATGAGCCTGGCGGTCGGCCGGGTGGCCGGCTGCGGCGCCGCTCTCGCGCTGTTCGCGGGATTCGCGCCGGCCGGACTGCGGGTCGGGTTCGACCGTTCCCTGGTACGCGCGCTGCTGAAATTCGGGCTGCCGCTTGCCGGTTCGGCCGTCATCACCTTCGCGATCTTCGATGCCGACCAGCTGGTCGTCGGGCACGTCCTCGGCGTGACCGCGCTCGGCTTCTTCGTACTGGCGGCCAACATCTCGAACTGGCCGGTGACGGTCTTCTCGCAGCCGATCCGCAGCGTGGCGCCGGCGGCGCTCGCCAGATTGCAGCATGACCGCCCGGCCATGCGGCGCGGGTTCCTGTCCGCGGCCGGACTCCTGGGTGCGCTGACGCTCCCCGCCTGCTTTGCCCTCAGCGGGTCGGCTACGCCGCTGATCGGCTTGGTCTACGGCAGCCGCTGGCTGCCGGCCGCCCAGGCGCTGGTCTGGCTCGCCGTGCTGTCTGGTCTGCAGATTATTCTCACCCTGTGCTACGACTACTTCGTCGTGCTAGCTGCGTCGCGCGTGGTGTTCTCACTTCAGCTCGCCTGGCTCGTGGTACTGACGCCGGCCATGATTCTTGGTGCCGAACTCGGCTGCGGCAACTACGCGGTCGCGATGGCGGAGACAGCGGTCGGCACCGGGTTCGTGCTGCCGTGTTACCTGAGATACCTGCGTAAGGCGGGCATCGGCTGCCGGGTGATCGGGAGGCGGTTCTGGCTGCCGGCCTGCGGAGCGAGCGCGGCCTGGCTCGGCGCATTCGGCGCTGCCGCGCTGCTGCCGGGGACGGAAGTGGCCGCCCTGGCAGCCGGGGCGGCCGTGAGCGTCGCTGTGATCGCGTTGCTTGGCTACCGGTTGCGGGGCGAACTGTCACTGCTCCGCCGCGAAGGCCGGCCCGAGGCGACGCCTGACAGCCCCGAGGCGACTGCTGACAGCACAGCGAATGCCGCGCATGCGCCGGCCGCATCCCCGGCCGCACGGCACTGGTCCGGCGCTGCCGACGCCCCGGCCGCACAGCCATGCTCCACCGCCGACTTGCCGCCGCGTCAGCGGGAGTTCGTCTCGAGCCGGGACCTGCCGCTCTACCGGCAGACCGTCGCCGCCTTGCGCTGGGATCCAGCGTTTGACTTCGTCTCCTCAGGAAATGGATGGTGACCATGCTTGACCACCGTGCCCCGCAGCAGCCCCAGGCCCCGCAGCAGCCCCAGGCCCCGCAGCGGCTTTACGACGCCGTACGGGACCGTGACCTCCCCTCGGAAGCCGGGCGGCGCGGCGACCTGCTCGACCTGCTGCGGCACTCTCCGATTCCGGACGGCGAGATCCTGTCCAACCTGGCGCTGTACCTGACCAAGGTGGACGTCGCCCGGCTGATCTACCTGCATGAGATCTACCGCAAGATCATCGACGTGCCCGGGGTCGTGATGGAATTCGGCGTGCGCTGGGGACAGAACCTGGCGCTGTTCGAAGCGTTCCGCGGGATTCACGAGCCGTTCAACAAGAACAGGAAGATCATCGGGTTCGACACCTTCCAGGGCTTCCCTTCGGTGTCCGACTATGACATCGGCGTGGCTCGCGGCGACTACACGGTCACGGCGGGATACGAGGAGTACCTGGAGTCACTCCTGCGGACCAGGGAGCGCGAAGGAGCGCTCGCGCACATCAAGAAATTCGAGCTGGTCAAAGGCGACGCTGCGGTGACTGTCGCCGAGTACCTCCGGCAGCACCGGGAGACGGTCATCGCCCTGGCCTTCTTCGACCTCGATATCTATCCGCCGACCAAGGCCGTGCTCGAAGTCATCCGGCCCTACCTGTGCCGGGGAAGCGTCATCGTGCTCGACGAGCTGTGCGAGGAACATTTCCCCGGCGAGACCGTGGCGCTGCGCGAAGTCTTCGGCCTGCACAACCTCAGGCTGGCGCGCCTGAGCTATAGCTCGAAGCGGTCGTACTTCGTCTGCGAGTGAGCCGCGAGCAGGCGGAGCCGGGGGACTGCCAACGTCAGGCTGCGGTGAAGACGACAGCGACGTTGGCTCCGCCGAACCCGAACGAGTTGTTGATGACAGCCATCGGCTCGCCGCTGCGCCGGTGCAGGTCGGTTGGCTTGGCCGCGATCTGGACGCCAAGGTCTTCCTCGGGGTCGTCGAGATTGATGGTCGGCGGGGCAACCTGGTCCCGGAGGGCGAGGATCGCCGCCACGGACTCCACAGCTCCGGCACCGCCGAGCAAGTGTCCGGTCATGGACTTGGTCGACGAGACCACCACGTCTGCCGCGGCCCCGCCGAGCGCCGCAGCGATCGCGTGCGCCTCGACCACGTCTCCGGCCGGCGTGGACGTCGCGTGCGCGTTCACGTGGACGACCTGCTCGGGCGCGACGCCCGCGTCTTCCAGGGCGCGGCGAATGACCAGCACGAGGCCGGTGCCCTCCGGATCAGGCTGCGCGATGTGGTGCGCGTCGGCCGAGTAGCCGGCGCCTGCCGCCACGGCGTACACCCGGGCACCGCGGCTCGCGGCGTGCGCCTCGGACTCGAGCACGACCATTCCGGCGCCCTCGCCGAGCACGAATCCGTCCCTGCCCTTGTCGAACGGGCGCGATGCCCGCTCAGGCTCGTCGTTGCGCAGCGACAGCGCCCGCATCGCGGCGAAGGCGGCGATGTTCAGTTCCAGGATCGCCGCTTCCGTGCCGCCCGCGATCACGATGTCAGCGCGCCCCGACCTGATCATGTTGATCGCGTAACCAATCGCCTCCGCACCTGAGGCACACGCGCTGACCGTCGTATGCACCCCGGCCCTGGCGCCGAGTTCAATGCTGATCCAGCCGGCCGAGCCGTTCGGCATCAGCATCGGAACCGTGAACGGGGAGAGCCGCTGCCAGCCCTTTTCCTTCAGGATGTCGTAAGCCGCGAGCGTGGAGCCGATTCCGCCGATGCCGCTGGATACCGCGACCCCGAGTCGCAGCGGGTCCACCTCGGGTGATCCTGCGTCGGCCCACGCCTCCCGGGCCGCGATCAGGGCGAACATCTCACAGCGGTCGAGCCGCCGCGCTTGCACCCGGTCGATCAGGGTGGCCGGGTCCGCCGCCGCCGGCGCAGCGATCTGGCACGGCAGCCGCTGTGCCCAGTCCTGGGTCAGCCGCTGCACGCCGCTGCGGCCCGCCAGCATGGATTGCCACGTCGTCGCGACATCCGCGCCGACCGGTGTGATCGCGCCGAGCCCGGTAACGACGACTCGGGTTGATGCGTTGCCCACTGCTCTGATCTCCTCTGATCGGATTACGGGGTGAGGCGGCGCCGGGCCCCGGTGAGAGGCCGGCGCCGCGCCCCGCCGTTGCGGCCGCCCCGGTCAGGCTGATACGGAGGCGCGGCTGACGTAGTCGATGACGTCCTGGACCGTCTTGAGGTCCTTGAGCTGGTCGTCAGGAATCTCCACGCCGAACTTGTCTTGCGCCGCTACCGCGATCTCGACCATGGAGAGGCTGTCGATGTCGAGGTCGTCGACGAAGGTCTTGTCCGGAGTCACGTCGTCGGCGGGGACTCCCGCGATCTCGTCGATGATCTCGCCGAGCCCGGCGAGGATCTCCTCCTGGGTCATTGCCATTCCGGTTTCTCCCATTTGCTTGTTGCGCTGGTACTGTGTTCGCTTGCCTTGCTGGTTCGCTTGCCTTGCTGGTGAACTGGTCAGGGTATCGTGATCACCTGGGCCGCATAACAGACGCCCGCGCCGAATCCGATCAGCAGCGCCTTATCGCCCGAGGCCAGCTCGCCCCGCTCGATCATCCGTGACAGCGCGAGCGGAATCGACGCCGACGACGTGTTCCCCGCGTGGACGATGTCCGTCGCTACCTTTGCCTGAGGCGCTCCTATCTTGCGTGCTAGCGCTTCGATGATCCGCAGATTCGCCTGGTGCGGCACGAACACCGCGAGCTCGCCGGGCGCTACGCCCGCGTCGGCACAAGCCTGCAGCGCCACCGGGTGCAGCGCGCTGGTGGCCCACCGGAAGACCGCCTGGCCTTCCTGGAAGATGAAGGAGTTGCGGTTCTTCACGTAGATCTTGTCGGCCATATCGCCGTCGCTGCCCCAGACGACCGGCCCGATTTCAGACTCCTGCACATCTTCGGCCTCCTCGGACGGGCCGACCACGGCCGCCCCGGCACCGTCCGCGAAGATGATGCAGGTCGACCGGTCGGTCCAGTCCACCCACTGCGACAGTTTCTCCGCGCCGATCACCAGCACGTGCCGCGCCGATCCGGCACGCACCGCGTCGTTGGCGTTGGCGAGCGCGTAGCAGAACCCGGCGCACGCGGCATTGAGGTCGTAAGCGCCAGGAGCGTCGATCCCGAGCCGCTTGGCGACGACTGCGGCCGTGTTCGGAATCATGACCTCGGGCGTGCAGGTCGCCACGATCACCAGGTCGATGTCGGCGGGGGAGAGGCCGCTCGCGGCGAGCGCCTTGCCTGCCGCGGCCAGCGCCATATCGGCAACCGTCTCGTCCGGAGCGGCGATCCGCCTGCTGGCGATCCCCACCCTGCTGCGGATCCACTCGTCACTGGTGTCGACCGAGGCGGCCAGGTCGTCGTTGGTCACGACCTTGGCCGGCTGGTACCCGCCGAAAGCCAGCACTCTCGCGCCGGCCGAGCCCTGATGGGTTCGCATCCCGTTACTGCCTTCCTGCTGCGACGCTTACTGATCCGCCTGCTAGTCCGCTGGTCCTGCTAGTCCGCTGGTCCTGCCGCGGTGACCCGGTTGCTGGCGGCCAGCAGCCGGCCCGCTCAGCGGCCCGCTCAGGCCGGGCCGCTGACCCCGGCGCGCCCGGCTGGAGCCTGACCAGCGGCTGGCCCAGGCTCACCGGATCGTCGGCGCCACTCCGGCGCGTGGCTGTTCGCGTGGCTGTTCGCGTGCTCGGCGAACAGCGCCCTGGCCTCGTCAACGTCCGCAGGAGTCTTCACCGCGAGAAGCGCTACGCCAGGTAGTGCGCGGCGGGCCAGGCCGACCAGGGTTCCGGCCGGCGGCAGTTCGATGAACGCGGTCACCCCGAGTCTGCTCATCGTATGCATGCACCTATCCCACCGTACCGGGGCGCTGACCTGGGTCACGATGCGGTCCAGCCAGTCCGTGCCCGACCTGACCGCCGCGCCGTCCCGGTTGGACAGCACGGTCAGTACCGGATCGTGCACCTCGACACCGGCCGACGCCGCTCGCAGCGCGTCGACGGCGGGCGCCATGTGCTCGGTGTGGAAGGCGCCCGCTACCTGGAGCGGCCTGAGCCTGGCACCGGCAGGCGGATCGGCAGCGAACGCGGCAAGCTGGGCAACGGTGCCCGCCGCCACGACCTGGCCGCTGGCGTTGATATTGGCAGGCGTCAGCCCGTGCGCCTCGATGGCTGCCAGGACAGTTTTCTCGTCGCCGCCGAGCACTGCGGTCATCGAGGTCGGCTCGGCCGCCGCGGCCTGTGCCATGGCCCGGCCGCGGATGCCGACCAGGCGGAGCGCGTCGTCCGCGCTCAGGATCCCGCCGATCGCCCCAGCCGCGAGTTCCCCGACGCTGTGCCCGACGGTCACGCCACCGTGGTGACCGTGGGAGGCTGCCGCACCGCCGCCGGTCCCGTTCGGCGTGCCCGGCAGGTACTCCCCGGTCAGCGCCGGGCCGACGCCGAGCACTCCCGCCGCGGCTAGCGCCGAGGCCACGAGCAGCGGCTGGGCCACCGCCGTGTTCCTGATCTCGTCCGCGGCGGCGACCGTGCCGTACCTGATCAGATCGCAGCCAGCCAGGTCAGACCAGGCAGCGACCTGCTCAGCGACACCGGGGACTTCCAGCCACGGCGCGAGGAAGCCAGCGGTCTGAGCGCCCTGTCCGGGCGCGGCAATGACGAGCATCTTCTAACCCTGCACTGTAGGAGTTCGCCATATGAATAGAAAAGTCTACGAAGTTTACCGGGCATGATTTGTATATACCCTACAAGCTACGTTTCCTTGTGAGCCAGCCGACCGTAGACGATGGCGAGCCATAGGGCAAATCCTCCCCGGCCGTCGCCAGGGTTGAATCCGGTCAGCTCCGCCGCCCTGCGCAACCGGTACCGCACCGTATTGGGATGCACGAACAGCATCCGCGCGGTCGCCTCCAGCGAGTTACCCTGCTCCAGGTACGTCGTCACGGTGTCCAGCAGGGCCGCGCCACCGCGGTGCAGCGGACCGTAGATGTGCTCGAGGAGCTCGGTGCGCGCGCTCTCGTCCCCGTCCAGCGCCCGTTCGGGCAGCAGGTGGGACGCAAGGACGGGCCGCGGCGCGTCCGGCCAGGCGGGCGCGGCCCGCAGCCCGGCGAGCGCTGCCCGCGCCGACCATCCGGCAGCCTCCAGCCGCTCGGCGGCAGGTCCCACCACCACCGGACCAGCGCCGAACCTGGCGGCGAGCTGCCTGGCCAGCGGCATCGGGTCGGCACCGCCGCCGAGCACCACGACCAGCTGGTGCCCGTGCACGCCGGCCAGCAAGTCGAATTTGGCCCTGCGGGCGAGCATACGAAACTCGTCGATGAGGCCCTCGGGCTCGCCACCTCCCGCGTGCCCCGCGATGACGGTGACGGCGACCGCTGGCCAGTTCAGCGCCGACGCCCAGGACGGCAGGTGGTCGTCGCTGTCACCGCGTACCAGCGAGTCGACGACGAGCGCCTCCAGCCTGGCGTCCCACGCGCCGCGAGCCTCGGCTGACCTGGCGTAGACCTGGGCGGCGGCGAACGCGACCTCCCGGGTATACCTGAGCACCGCCTCGCGCAATTCGCTCTCGCCGCCGGGAGCGGCCAGCTCGTCGACGCGGCTCTCCACCACGTCGACGATGACCCGCACCATCTCGACCGCCTGCTGGAGGCTTACCGCCCTGGCCAGCTCGCGTGGTGCCGTGCCGAACACCTCGCCGGCGACGGCCGGCCTGCTCCGCTCCGGATGCTTGATCCAGTCCACGAAGGCGGCGACACCGGCCTGCGCCACCAGGCCGAGCCAGGACCGGTTCTCGGCGGACAGCGCGCGGAACCAGGGCAGCCGCTGGTCCATGGACGCCATCGCGGCAGCGCCGAGCGCGCTCATGGACTGCTCTAGCCTGGAGATGGTCTCGGCCCTGGCACGTCCCTGGGCCGGGCCGCTCGCTGGACCCGATCGCGTTGCCTTGGCGGTCACCTGTTCAGAGTGCCATGCCGCGGCCAGTGACCGCGCCCTCCGGCGTCAGCCGCCGTGGCCGCGCTAGCCGTTACCTCTGGTCAGTACGCGAGGTTGCGCCCCGACCGCGTGCACCAGGTCATAGGCTTCCAGCGGCAACTCAGGATCCGACGCAGCCTCCAGCGCACCGCGCAGTGCCGCTCCGAAGGCATCGGCGGCAGGTGACTTATAGGAACCGCGGCGAGTGACGATGAAGGTCACCCGCTCGATTGCCGGTTCGGCCAGCGGGAGCAGCGCGATGCCTGGCCGGCGTGCGATCGCTACGGCCAGCCGCGGCAGCACAGCGACGCCCACTCCGGTGGCCACCAGTCCCTGCATCGCCATGTAGTCGTTGGTCTGGTGGACCGGCTGGGGGGTGAATCCTGCGTTCCGGCAGGCGAGCGTCAGGGCGTCCCAGCACCGCGTGTCAGTATGCGGCGTCACCCACTCCTCGTCCGCGAGGGCACCGAGCGGCACCTCGCGCAGGCGCGCGAGCGGGCTACCTGCGGGCACGGCGACAGCCATGTGGTCGCTGAAGAGAGGCTCACGATCGACTTCCCGATCCTCTGGCACGCCGAGCGCCGGATAGTCGTAGATGAGGCCCAGGTCGAAATCGCCTGCTATGACTCCGAGCACGGCGGTGGCCGTGTCAGCTTCGATCAGGCTGAGCTGCACGCTCGGCCTGCGCGCGTGGAACGTGCCGGCGGCCGCGGGGACCAAGGTGGCCGCCGCACTTGAGGACGCTGCGAGCCGAAGCCGGCCGGCCCCCGATCGCACGGTGTCGTTCACTTCCCGCTCGGCATCGGCGAGCTGGCCGAGCACTTGCCTGGCATGTTCGAGAAAGACCCGCCCGGCATCGGTGAGCTGCAGGCGCCTGGGCTGCCGGTCGAAGAGCTGCGCGCCGAGTTCCCGCTCGAGCTGGGCTACATGGTGCGAGACCGAGGGCTGCGCGTACCCGAGGACCTGCGCCGCCTTCGTGAACGAGCAGTGGCTGGCCACTTCGCAGAAAATCCTAAGCCTGGTCATCTCGTCCAGCATAGAAGAATGCTATCAGGCCAATCTAAAACCTCTTCTTGCCCTCAATCTCGGCTGCTCCGCATAGTGGTTGAATCCGTTGTCCCGCTCGGGCCCGCGGCTCGGTAGCTCCCCGGGGCCGGTAACTCCCCGGGCAGGAAGGAACTGAGAACAAGTGACTCTGATCCGGGGCACGCGGCGGATCAACGGCGACGTCAGTACGCGGCGCGGCGGAACGACACGTGTCAGCGTTACCCTTGCCGTTACCCTTGCCGTCGCCATCCTCCCGGCGGCCGCGCACAGGTCCGGGCGGCTTTCCGGGGCAGGTACGGGCGGACGTGACCAGACTGAACGACAATGGCGCCGCAATCGGCTTCCTCGCACTTAATGACAATTTCCAAAAGATCGCGTTTCACGCTCATAACGATTTGACGCCGCCAGAAGAACGAATAGCACCAGCACGATCGTCCGCAGATTCGATGACCATGGTCACCTAGGGAGCTTGCTCCACCGACTCCAAGGAATGCGTCAACGGCATCTAGGCAATGCCGTACCCGCCGAGTCGGATCCCGCGGCGGCGTGTGCGCTCACCACTCCCTCCCCGGTCAGGGCACACGCCGCCGCCTTCTCGTCACGTCGCCGTTCGCTGACCGATCCGGGGATCATGACCACGCCAGGGCGACGCGCCATGGCCACGGCCAGCCGCCCGCCTGCACCCGCAGGCTTACCGCATCGATGGCCCGTTGGTGCTGCCCTGGGCGCACCAACGGGCCATCGGTGCGGCTCGGCACCAGATTCGGATCAGCCGAGGGCCTCGCTGACGGTCAGGCCGAGGTGGTACTTGCCGATCACCTCGGTGAGTACCTCGGGCTTCAGGTCCCCCTGGCGCACGAGCTGCGACAGCACGGCCAGCGTGATCGACTCCGCGTCCACGTGGAAGAACCGCCGGGCGGCGGCGCGAGTGTCCGAGAAGCCCCAGCCGTCAGTGCCGAGCGAGGTGTAGGCACCGGGTACCCAGCGGGCGATCTGGTCAGGCACGGCCCTGATCCAGTCGCTTACCGCCACTACCGGCATCGGGTGGTCGCCCAGCACCGAGGTGACGTACGGCACCCTGGCCGCCTCGTCGGGATGCAGCAGGTTCCACTCCTCGCAGGACAGGCCGTCCCTGCGCAGTTCGGTCCATGACGTCGCCGACCACACCTCGGCGGTCACGCCCCAGTCCTCGGCGAGCAGCCGCTGTGCCGCCAGCGCCCACCGCATCGCGACTCCCGAGGCGAGCACCCTGGCCCGCAGCCCGTTACCGTTGGGCTCGCCCTGCTGCGCCGCGGCCGAATACCGGTACAGCCCGCGCACGATGGCCTTTTCCAGTTCCTGCGGACCGCCCGGGTAGTCGGCGGGCTGGGCAGGCTGGACGTACGGCTCGTTGTAGACAGTGAGGTAGTAGAAGACGTTTTCGCCCGCCGGGTGCTCCGGCGACGACCCGTACATCCGGCGCAAGCCGTCCTTCACGATGTAGGCGAGCTCGTAACTCCAGGCCGCGTCGTAGCTGACGCAGGCCGGGCTTGCGGAGGCCAGCATCAGCGAGTGCCCGTCGTTGTGCTGCAAGCCCTCGCCGGTCAGCGTGGTGCGCCCGGCGGTGGCGCCGAGCAGGAAGCCGCGGCCGAGCTGATCGCCGAACGCCCACATCTGGTCGCCGGTTCGCTGGAAGCCGAACATCGAGTAGAAGATGTAGACCGGGATCATCGGGGTGCCGTGGGTGGCGTACGCCGTGCCCGCCGCGACGGTGGATGCCATCGCGCCCGCCTCGCTGATCCCCTCGTGCAGGATCTGGCCCTGCTCGGATTCCTTGTAGGAGAGCAGCAGGGCACGGTCGACGGCCTCGTAGGTCTGGCCGTGCGGCGAGTAGATCTTCGCCGTCGGGAACAGCGAGTCCATCCCGAACGTGCGTGCTTCGTCCGGGATGACCGGCACGAACCTGTCCCCGATCTCCGGGTCCTTCATCAGGTCCTTGAGCAGCCGCACGAAGGCCATCGTGGTCGCGACCGCCTGCCTGCCCGACCCGCCGCGCAACTCGTCGTAGGCGCTGTCGGCGGGCAGCGTGAGCGGCCGCGCCCTGACGACCCGCTTGGGCAGGTAGCCGCCGAGCGCCTGGCGGCGTTCTTTCATGTACGAGATCTCGTCGGAGTTCTCGCCCGGGTGGTAGTACGGCGGAAGCTCGGCTTCCAGGGCGGAGTCGGGGATCTCCAGGTAGAGCCGGTCGCGGAACTCCTTGAGCTCGGCGATGGTCAGCTTCTTCATCTGGTGGGTGGCGTTCCTGCCCTCGAAGTCCGGGCCGAGTGTCCAGCCCTTGATCGTGTGGGCCAGGATCACGGTCGGCTGGCCGACATGTTCGGTAGCGGCCTTGAAGGCGGCGTAGACCTTCCGGTAGTCGTGACCGCCCCTGGACAGGTTTCGTACCTGCGCGTCGGACAGGTGCGACACGACCGCACGCAGTCTCGGGTCACCGCCGAAGAAGTGCTCCCTGGTATAGGCGCCGGACTCAACCGCGTAGGTCTGGAACTGACCGTCCGGCGTGGTGTTCATCTTGTTCACCAGCACACCGTCGACGTCCTGGGCGAGCAGCGGGTCCCAGTCCCTGCCCCAGATCACCTTGATCACGTTCCAGCCCGCGCCGCGGAAGAACGATTCGAGCTCCTGGATGATCTTCCCGTTGCCCCGGACCGGCCCGTCCAGCCGCTGCAGGTTGCAGTTCACCACGAAGATCAGGTTGTCGAGTTCTTCCCGTGCGGCCAGCCCGATCGAGCCGAGCACCTCGGGCTCGTCGGTCTCACCGTCGCCGAGGAAGGCCCACACCCTGGACCGGCTGGTGTCCTTGATCTGCCTGGCCAGCAGGTACTTGTTGAACCTGGCCTGATAGATCGCGTGGATCGCGCCCAGGCCCATCGAGACAGTCGGGAACTCCCAGAAGTCCGGCATCAGCCTGGGGTGCGGGTAGGAGGGCAGCCCGCCGCCCGGATGCGACAGTTCCTGGCGGAATCCGTTGAGCTGATCTTCCGACAGCCGTCCTTCCAGGAACGCCCGCGCGTAGATGCCCGGCGCGGCGTGGCCCTGGATGAAGACCTGGTCACCTGACTCGCCGTGGTCCTTGCCGCGGAAGAAGTGGTTGAAGCCCACCTCGTACAGGCTCGCCGCCGAGGCATACGTGGCGATGTGCCCGCCGACGCCGAGACCTGGCCGGTTAGCACGGGAGACCATCACGGCCGCGTTCCAGCGGATATAAGCGCGGATGCGCCGCTCGACGTACTCGTCACCGGGGAACCACGGCTCCCGCTCCGGCGGGATCGTGTTGATGTAGTCCGTACTGCGCAGGCCGGGAACGCCGACCTGCTGCTCGCGAGCGCGTTCGAGCAGTCTGAGCATCACGTACCTGGCACGGCCGCGACCGCGGGTCCTGACCACGGTGTCGAACGACTCGAGCCACTCCTTGGTCTCGTCCTGGTCGATGTCCGGAAGCTGGTTGGGCAGGCCATCGGTGATGATCGAATAGCGCTGGCGTCCTGAGGCCACTGGCTGATCCTCGCTTTCCGCGGCGGTCGCCTCTGCCCCCGCCGCCGTTCTGCCGCGCCGTCGTTCTCTGGCACCGGCGGCTCGGCGCCGCCGCCCGCGTCACGGATCGTTACAGTCCCATCCTGGTACGCCGACGGGCCGCGCGCATCCACGGCCCCCGTCAACGCTGTGGTTCAGTTCTTGGTGGCGACCGACAAACTGGCCAGTAACGGGATCAAACCGGCTGCTAGCGGTCGGAGTAAGTCCGCCGGCGGCTGGGGAGGATCGAATGATGACCTCGGTTAACAGGCTCTGCACGAATTGTGACTTGCGCAGGGCGGCTCCCCATAGTGGACTGTCCCACCAAGAAGTACAGACGTTCGCGCGGGCCGCCTTCGACCTGAGGCAGTGGCGCCAGCCTGGCGCCAGTTGCCAGGTCCGGCCTGGCGCGGGAAAGGGATAGGGAGGACGTACGTGAGCGCGACCGCTGGCCAGGCGGCTGATCAGCATGACCTGGCCGAGCGGCTCGGTGTCAAACCGGGCCATGTAGTTCAGGAGATCGGCTATGACGACGACTGCGACGAGCAGCTACGGGAGTCCGTGGAGGCTGGCCAGGGCGTGGAGCTAGTCGACGAGGACTACGACGATGTCGTGGATGGGGTGCTGCTGTGGTGGCGGGACGAGGACGGCGACCTGGTCGATGCGCTGGTCGACGCGCTGACGCCGCTAGCCGACGGCGGTTACATCTTGCTGCTGACCCCGAAGGCAGGCCGGGAAGGGCACGTGGAACCGAGCGAGATCGGCGAGGCGGCTCCGACCGCCGGGTTGTCGCAGACGTCCACGGTCAGCGCAGGGAAGAACTGGACGGCCACCCGGCTGGTAGCTCCCAAAGCACGGCGCTGACCCGCCAGCGCGGCTGCGCAGGCCCGACTGCTGGCTTGCCGGGTGCGCTTGTTCTGCCTCGTTGTTCCGCGGGCCGCGCGGTCGTGGCAGACTCGGGGTACGTCCCCGCGCGTGCGGTACCACTGCGCTCAACACGCTTCGTGGCGCACGGCGCGCATACCTTCCAGGCGGCCACGGCCGGTTGCCGCACGTGATCTGTGGAAAGGACTCCTAATGGCGGTGGAGATCGGCGACATGGCGCCGGATTTCGAGCTCAAGGATCAGCACGGCACTCCGGTGATACTGTCCGGGCTGCGCGGCAAGAAGAATGTGGTGCTCGTCTTCTATCCGCTCGCCTTCAGCGGGGTGTGCAGCGGCGAACTGTGCCAGATGCGCGACTCGTTCCCCGAGGTCGATCGCGAGGATGTCGAACTGCTGACGGCGTCGATCGACTCCGTCTTCGCGCACAAGAAGTGGGCCGATGATGAGGGCTTCGGCTTCGGACTGCTATCAGACTTCTGGCCACATGGCGCGGTCGCGAAGTCGTATGGTGTTTTCGATGAAGAAAAGGGCATCGCGGTGCGCGGTACCTTCATCATCGACAAGAGCGGTGTCG
>Ga0307372_10004963_pt1 | contig 20252 bp, 20 predicted proteins | sample OX1MG_FD_202533 | JGI IMG/M metagenome (GOLD analysis project Ga0307372, IMG submission 202533) | Soil microbial communities from Risofladan, Vaasa, Finland - OX-1 | ecosystem: Environmental > Terrestrial > Soil > Coastal area > Acid sulfate soil | place: Finland: Risofladan, Vaasa | collected...
CAGAGCGGGCTGACCGATTTTCGAACTTCGAGTTTCGTTCTTCCTCCGAATGGAAGTCCTCCTTGTCAATTCCACTGGCATCTTCGATAATCGATGGACGTTTCCACGCGTTAGTCCGTGGCGCCATGGTGCAATGGTTAGCACATCGCCCTTTCAAGGCGGTAATACGGGTTCGACTCCCGTTGGCGCTACCATGATCTTCTATGACTGACGAGCCTCGCGACGCGACTGCCGAAGAAATCGCAAACGAAGAAGGATTGCGGCGCTTCGAGGCTGAAATATTGTTCCGGCAGAGCAACGTGCTACCCATGGATTCCGCACTGAACGTGGGGCGATTTTACGGGCTGCTCATTCGAGCGCAACGCCCACGAAACGGCATGGAACGCGTGGGATTCATTTTCATGGGAATCTTGTGGTTAAGCGCCGCGCTTCCGGTTTTCCCTGGCCCCGCGTTCCTTTTTCCCTTCGGACTGAAGTTCATTTGGACCGCCTGCAAACCTGCAAAACCAGAATCCGAATAAGGATAAGAAAGAATTCTTTGCGAGGCGCGCGTTCATGCGCGCCTGGTCAGGGATCGAGTGGAGAACTGCGCGTGGGGCGTGTAGACTGCACGCATGAAAACGTGGCAGACGTGGATATGGATCGTGGCGGCCAGCGCGGTTTGGGGCTTTGTGTTTTACCAAAACCGCGGCACGGCGTGGACGACGCATCAAATCGTGGGAATCACGATTGCGGTCCCGGGATTTTGTTTATGGGCGCTGGCGCGGCTGCAACTGGGGCGGTCGTTTGCGATTCAGGCGAAGGCAAAAGAGCTCGTGACCCACGGACTGTATTCAAAAATTCAAAATCCGGTTTACGTTTTCGGCGGGATGTCTTTCGCCGGATTGGTCGTGTTTTTTGGGCGGCCGCAACTACTCCTGCTCTTCTTGATTATGATCCCCATGCAATGGCTGCGCATCCGCAAAGAGCGCGAAGTGCTGGAGCAGAAATTCGGCGACGCGTATCGCGAGTATCGCAGGCACACCTGGTTCTAAACATCGCAGCGCATGCGAATGGCAAAATTATCGCGCGCGTGTGCGGCGCGTGCGAGTTGAGCGGCCGTGGACTGCACGGCACGGAAGAGCATGTCGAGATTAAGTCAGTGGCAAAAAGTGCGGAAGCGCTACGCGAACTGATTTCAGAATTCTGCGCTTAGTAGATTTCTTTCTTCGGAATACTCATGCGAGCCAGGTTCCTCACAAAAAACCAGCAAAGATCGTGGTAGGAGCCTTTCGTGGGTGTCCACCGGACGACAACGTGATAATTTCCCTGTTGGACGCCTTCGAGAATCCATTCAGCCCCGTCTAGTCCCCTGCGTGCATTCTTGTCTTCGGTTGGGAGTTTCCAGAAATTCGCGCTTTTCACTCGCTCCAGGAGGTCTTTGACCTTAATGGCAGAAAGCTTCTTCGTTTGGTTTTCAATCAACCGGCCAAGAGCATATCCGCCTGATCCGCTGGTCACCTTAATAGCGATCTCCGCAGTACCGTCTGGTGCAACGATTACGCGAATGGCAACTGGATGATGAAAACTGCGCAGCCAGAGGAACCGATAAACTACGGCGTTTTTGTCGTTCTGTGAAAGCTTCCAAAGTGAAGGCTCGTCTAAACTTTTCAGCGCATGCGAGTACCACTCTGCAGCAAATGCCCCCGCATAACCCTGCCGTGCGAACGCGCCGTTGGGAAAATACTGTGATTGAGCGACGGCCGGAGCTGCGTTGAGCAGAAACAGGATCGCGATGATTCCGCAGCGCATATAGTGCCTAATTTGCATCTTTTTATATGTTCGCGCAAGGTCGTGTACTCACGGCCGGAGGCGCGGGGCGAAATTTGCGTTGATAGCGGGGAGGATGCAGGGAAGCGACGCGCCTGTGCCGCAGATGTCGGAGACGGCGCCGGCCATGTCGGCGGGCTGGACGAGGCCGACGAACGGCTCGGCGTAAATAGTGTAACTGTGGCCGACAGGGAGAGGCCCGAGGGTGAACGAGCCATCGAAATGCGGCGGCGGATTTGCGGCATCGCACGTCCAGCCGCCGAGCGTGGCCGAAACGACGGAGCCGGTTGCGGCGTCGACGGCGACGACTTGCGCGCCGAACATTCCGGTGACGTATTGGCCGGGCGACGTGGCGGGAAAATCGGCGAGCGCGAACGGGTTCGCAGGGAGGATGCGGCCGGAGATGAAGCCGGTGTCGATGGTGTCCGCGGGATCGGGATAGAGCGAGCGCAATCCGGCGCGATCGTCGTCTGCAAGTGGCGCGTCGGGCGCGGACGCAGTGGGACGGTCGCCAAAAAATGTGCCCGGCGAAGGCGCGAAGGGAAACATGATGGCGCGCCACACGCCGGAATGATCGAGGCCGAAAACGTGGCCGAGTTCGTGAGTGAGAAGCGATTCGAGATCGTACGCGCCGGGAGCCGTGGCGAGAGCGCCGGGAGTCGCAAACGTGGCGTGGCCGTCGTTGCGGAAGCAAATGTCGGCATCGATAATTTGGCCAGCGAAGTTCGAGGGCGGCGCGGAGCCGAAGATTTGCGAGGGCGCGTCCGCGACAATTACGCGCGTGAAGGAGAGCACGCCGGTGGTAAAGGCGGCGGAGGTTTGGTTAAAGCAAATCGTGTTGACGCCATCGACACCGCTCTGCACGCCATTTACGGGATCGGGGGAACAGGCGTTCTGCGTGGCTGTGCGGGCGAGCGGGCCGAGGGCGTTGGGGAACGAGCTTGCGTTGACGAGCGTGCCGGAGACGCCGGACCATACGGCGTACGCTTGCTGGATGGTGGCCTCGATTTCATCGAGCTGCGCGGATGTGCCCTGTGCCGCGACGGTCGCGATCGTGGATGGATTTATGTTTGGCAGCGACGTGCTCCACTGGCGGGCGAGCGGAGGCGCGCCGATGGCGATGTTCTGGTGTTGCGGCAGTGGGCAGCCGCCCGCGGCGGGAACGGTGAAGTCGCGCACGTAGGCGCGCGCCAGCGGAGCGCCCGCGAATTGAAATAAGAACGAGCACGCGGTGACGACCGCGACATGGCGAACGAATTTCTCCGCGCGAGTTCGTTTCATTGCAGCCTCCCATGGGAATTTTCGGCGGCGATCACGCGCGCCTTCAATTTCGCCAGCGGCCAATCGCGAATTCCCGTGGCGTAAAACTTCCGCGCCGACGGATCGAAATTGGGCGTAATGGCGGTGTCTTGCGTGACGAGCATTTCGCCCGTGCGCGGATCACGGCGGATGCGGAACGTGCCTTCGCTCCATGCGGTGATGGAGAGGTCGCCCGAGCGTGCTGGCTCGAGAAAAAGGACCGCTTCCTCACCGGTGCGGAAGCGGGGTGCGCCGGGGACGTAGCTCGAGACTGGACCGACGCGGCCGCCAATCATCCAGACATGAATTTCGCGCGGCGAATTTCCTTTCCAATTTCCCAACACGCGAAATGATGTGACCGTCCAGATTTCGCCGCCGTGCCAGAGCGCTTGATTGCCGGTGCACTTAGCGAGAACGACCGAAGCGGCGGCGGAAGTTAGCTGCAGTAGAGAGAGCTGCTCGAGCGTCGTGGACTCCGCGAGCGGAGAGAGCAAGAGCGCAAATGCAATGACGAAAAAAACGGAAAGGAGATCGATATACAAGGTTTTCATGTTTATTTCACCTCGATCATGCCGGTGGCGACGGCGAGGTCGCCATTGGGCGTGGTAATGAAAAGTGAGCGAACGCCGGGCGCGGTCTGGTTTGAAAGCGTCAGCGTCAATTCGACGAGATTCGGGAAGAGGCTGGCCATGGACGCGGTGCTGACGCCGATGTCTCCGCCCGATTGCGGCGAACTGAACGCGTACGCGAACGTGGGATCGAGAAACGTTCCCTGCACGCAGATGTTCACGGTCGCGCTGCCGGAAGTTGGGCGCGTGACCACGAGCGGAGAAGCTTGAATCGTGCACGTCGAACCGTCTGGCGTGACCATGCCGATGAATTCCACGCTCACGGGAGAGGTTGTGGCGCCGGCGGTTGTCTCCTCGGGAACGAGAACGTCTTGGCCAAACGCGAATGGCGATGCGCTGGTCAACGAAATCGTGCTGGGGAAAACTCCGCCGGGAAGAATAACGAGCGGAACAGGATTCGAGAGCGCGGGCGGCGTGCCTGAGTTTTCGATTTCAACGGAGAGCGCACCAGCGGCGGCGACGTCGGGGGGTTGCAGCGTGACGGTACAGCGGTTGGGCGTGGGGCAGTTTGTGGCGCGGGGTGAATTGTTGATGAGGAGTTGCGACGAGCCGCTGCTGGTGGTGGCGATGAAATTAAGTCCCTGAACGGCGAGCAGAAAACTATTTTGCGGACCTGCGACGATGCTCGATGGCAGGATGGTTTCAATCACCGGCGCGGAGACGAGTGCGATAGTAGCGGTCCCGGCGAGCGATGGATTCGCGACGCTGGTCGCCGTGACGCTGATTGCGTTGGGCGACGGCGCCACGGCGGGCGCTATGTAGTTGCCGGAATTATCGATCGAGCCGCAGGCCATGCCGGAGCAGCCCTGGCCCGGCACGGCGGTTGCGATTGTCCACGTGACCGCGGAATTCGAGACGCCCGTGACATTCGCGATGAAGTGGAATTGCTGCGAAGGCGCGAGAAATGCGTAAAACGGTGCGATGCTCACGCCCGGTTGCGCAACAGGCGCGATGGTGATCAGCGCGCTGCCGCTCTGCGCGGGAGCCGCTTGGCTGGTTGCCGTCAGCGTGACGGTGTTCGGCTGCGGCTGCGTTTGCGGCGCGAGATAGTCGACGGTGGTTTCGTTGCCCGACGGCGGCGCGCAAGGATTTGAAGCGGCGGCGCAGACTTGGCCGACGCTTGAATCTCCGTTCACGACACTGTTGACGGTCCATGTGACGGCAGGATTCGATGTTCCCGTGACGGAAGCTGTGAAGCTGGCGCGCTGCCCCGGTGCGACGGCAGCGGACGCTGGTGACACGGACACGGAAACCGGAACGTTACTGACGATGGTGACCGTCGCGGAAGCGGACTGCGTGCCAGCGGTGGCGTGAATCGTCACAGGATTCGTTCCGGGGACGCTGGCAGGGGCCGTGTAGATGGCCGAATTCGCCCCGGTGGTCGCGATAGTTCCCACGGTTGAATTGCCGCCAGCGATGCCGTTGACATCCCATGCAATCGCGGTGCCCGCCGCGATGCACAACAAAGCGGAGAAACTCTGCGTTGCACCCACAGAGACATTTGCAGATGAAGGCGAGATCGAATTCCCCGCGGCGCAGGAAATTGTTACCGTGGCAGTCGCAGATTTTGACGGATCAGCGACGCTTGTAGCCGTGACGGAGACGCTCGGCGGCACAGGTGGGAACGCAGGAGCTGTGTACATCGCGGAGTCCAGACCCGTGGCCGCGATTATGCCGACGGTTGAATTTCCACCGGCGACTCCGTTGACGCTCCAGCTTACGGCGAGGCTCGATGCGCCCGCGCCAGTGACCGTCGCGCTGAAAATTGCGGATGCGGCCGGGGCGAGATTTGCGGAATTGGGCGCAATGCTGACCACGATCCCGCTCTGGATTTGGACGCTGGCCGAGCCGCTCGCCGTGAGAGCCGCTTGGCTCGTGGCCATGACCGTGACGCTCGATGGCGATGGCAACGATTGCGGCGCGGTGTAGAGCCCGGAGGGCGAAATGGTTCCTAAGATGGAATTTCCTCCGGCGATGTTGTTGACACTCCAATTCACGGCGGTCGAACTCGCGCCAGTGACGGTTGCGGTGAATTGCTGCGTCTGCCCGAGGAGGACGTTCGCCGCCGCAGGTTGCACGGTGACCGTCACATTTGGCGGCGGATTCGAGGACGAACCCGTGAGGCCGCAGCCAGCGACAAACCCTATGCCAGCGGCGACTCCAACGCATAAAAGCGTGGCGACGAATCGGCGGAAGCGCTGGTGACGCTGTTTTGAGAACAATGCTGGCGGAACTGATTTGTTTTTGTGCCCACGTCTTCGCGCCAAATTTTTGTAAGCCGCGATCATGTGTCCGATCCACATCGGCGAATCGAGTAAAGGCACGAGATGTTCCACAACGGAGCAGATAAGAAGGCGAATGGAGTTCGTTGGTTAAAATCACATAACTTACTGACAACAAGTCAGATAGCAAGAAGTATTGAACGCAGGCCCTGGAGCAAACGAACGGACGAGCGCAGCAAATCAGGCGCACTGTTTCATATCGGAACTGCTCGACGGAATTTCTCCTATTTTGGAATTGGCATTTTGAAATTCGGAATGTCCGCGACGCTTGCGCCGTCTCGACTATTGATTTCGAGAATGTGAAAAAAATTGAGGCGAGGTTTTACGCGTCGAATAATTTACCGCAGGAGGGATTCGAGGGCTTCTTTCAACTCCGGATGGCGAAACGCGTAGAGCTGGGCTTGCAATTTTTCCGGGGCGACGCGCTGGCTCGAGAACAGTAGCGCGTCCGCCATTTCGCCAAGCGCGATGCGGAGAACCGCACGAGGCGCGGGGAAGAGCGCAGGCCTATGGAGCACGCCGGCGAGCACGCTCGTAAATTCCGAGTTGGTGACTGGCGAGGGAGAAACCGTGTTCACGGGGCCGCGAAGTGAATCGTTTTCGATTGCGTAGCGAATCACAGCGACCACTTCGTCGAGTGTGATCCAGCTCATCCATTGGCGGCCCGTGCCGAGCCTGCCGCCCACGCCAAGACGAAACGGAACCAGGATGCGCTTGAGCGCTCCGTCATTCGCCGCCAGTATGATTCCGAAGCGCAGCATCACTGTGCGTATTCCGAGGCGCTCGGCTTGCGCGGTTTCCGCTTCCCATTCGCGGCAGATTACCGCGAGGAAGTCGTTGCCGGGCGCGGAGGATTCGATGAGCGGTTGATCGCCGCGGTCGCCGTAGTATCCGATGGCGGAGGCGGCGACGAGCACGCGCGGTTTCCGGTTGAGTTGCGCAAGGCCTGCAATCAGGTGGCGCGTGGCGTCGACGCGGCTGCGGCGGAGGATTTGCTTGCGCGCCGGCGTCCAGCGGCCCTCCGCGATGGACGCGCCAGCCAAATGGACAATCGCGTCAGTGCCTTCCATTCCCGCGAGGTCCATCGAGCCTGTTGGCGGCTCCCAGCGGATGTTCTCGGACGCGGGACCCGATTGCGAAGGCGAGCCGGAGCGAACCAGTCGGGCAATCGAGTGGCCGTCGGCGCGAAGAGAATTGATCAGCGCGCTTCCGACAAGCCCCGACGAGCCGGAAACGAGAATTTTCATGACGCGCTCCTACGCGAACCGCTCAATGCAGCCTCCGTTGCTTATGCCTAGTATCTGCCCGCCGCATTGCTTTACGGTACGGCGTCATTGGTTGCGCGTCAAGAAATGCTGTTCCGGCGCGGAGTCGTACGCATCAGGAGAGCGATAGCGGCAATGACTGGGTCAATATAGAATGCAGGGATGCTGGTGCGGGTGCTGTTTTTCGGGCAATTGAAGGAAATCGTGGGGAAGGCTGAGGACGGCTGCGTGGCTCCCGAGGGCGCGCGGCTCGAGGATTTGTTCGCGAATTATGCGGCGGAGTTTCCACGGCTCGCGGAATTTCGCGACTCGGTGGCCGCGGCGATCAATCAGGAGTACGCGCCCTGGAATGCGTCGTTGCGCGCGGGAGACGAAGTTGCGTTTCTGCCGCCTGTGAGCGGAGGGCAACGGACGGAAGTCGTCGAAGACATCTACAAAATTGTGCGTGAGCGGATTCCCACCGAGGAAATTGTTGCCTCGCTGAAGGCTCCCGAAGACGGCGCTGTGATTGCGTTCGAAGGCATCGTCCGCAACCATTCGCGCGGGAAACAAACCTTATATCTCGAATACGAAGCCTACGAGACGATGGCGCTCGCGAAAATGCGGGAAATCGGCGCGAAGATGCGCGAACAATTCGCGATTGACCGTCTGGCAATGGTGCACCGTCTCGGGCGAATCGAGATCGGCGAGACGAGCGTGTTGATCGGCGTCAGCGCGGCGCACCGGGGGGCCGCGTTCGATGCTTGCCGCTACGGAATCGACACGCTCAAGCGCACGGTGCCGATCTGGAAGAGGGAGTATTTCGCCGACGGCGCCGTTTGGGCTGATGGCGAGAAACCTTCCGTGGAAGCCTTTTTGCCCGGAACCTCATCTACACCTTAATGATTCGACACGCGACATTCTGCGCGGCCCTCGCGGCCGCTTTCTTCTCGTTTGCGCCCATCGCAAGCGCGCAATCCGGCGCGCGCCGGCTAAATCGGCTCCGCGTTGAAACGGATATGGTCAGCGTGCCGGCGAGCGTGCTCGATGCGAACGGCAAGCCCGTGGCCGATTTGCCCGAGTCCGCATTCAAGCTCTACGAAAACGGCGTCGAACAGAAAATCGCGCGATTCGAGACGCAAACGAACCGGCCGCTCGAGCTCGCGCTGATGGTGGATTCCAGCCTGAGCACCATGAAGGACATGAAATTCCAAAACGAAGCGGCGGCGCGTTTCATCCGTCTGGTCGTAAGACCGGGCGACTTGCTTTCCGTTTTCGAGTTCTCGGATGACGTGTACGAGCTCTCGGATTTTTCTTCGAACGTGCCGAAGCTCGAAGCCTCGGCGGAAAGGATTACGCCGGGAGCCGGAACGTCGCTGTACGACGCGATTGTGCTCGGTTCGCAGCAACTGAGCAATCTGCCGGCGGATCGCCGCCGCGTGATCGTGCTGGTGACGGACGCGGGCGAGACAACCAGCAAGTCAACATTCGAAATGGCGCGGCGGGCCGCGATTCAATCGGAAGCGCTGCTGTATACGATTCTGATTCGCCCCGTGAAAAATGAAAATGGGCGCAATACCGCCGGAGAACACGCCATCGACACGATCATCGATTCCACGGGCGGCGCGATGTATTATCCCGATGAATTGTCGCAACTCAATGACATGTTCGAGAAAATCGGCGTGGAGCTCCGCACGCAGTATTTGCTGAGCTACTATCCTGTGCCGAAGGGAAAGCCGGGAACGTACTGCCGGATCAAACTTCTGGTCCCGGGCGGAAAATACACGCTGCACTACCGGAAAGGATATTTCGCGTCCGGTGCGGAGGAATGATCCCGCGCGCCGATAGTCCGATTCATTTTTTGGAAGTAGCCGTGGAAGTCGCTCAGGAAGCGGGCGCAATCGTCGCCGAAGCAGCAAGGCATCCGAAAAATATTTCCTACAAAGGCGAAGTGGATCTGGTGACCGAGACGGACCACAAATCCGAGGCGGCCATTCTGGCCCGGTTGCGTCACCATTTTCCGGGGCACGCGATTGTCGGCGAAGAAACGGGCGCGTCAGGCCCGGAAACTCCGGTGAAATACAAATGGTACGTCGACCCGCTCGATGGAACGACGAATTTCGCGCACGGATATCCGATGTTCGCGGTTTCCATTGGCCTGCTTGAAGATGGCGAACCGCTGATCGGCGCGATCTATAACCCTGTAACGCGCGAAATGTTCACGGCGATGCGCAACGAGGGCGCGTATCGCGATAACACAAGAATTCACGTCTCCAGTGTGGAGTCACTTTCGAAAAGTTTGCTGGCGACTGGTTTCCCGAGCCACAAGCGCGTGCAAAATCCGAACATTCATTATTATTGGGAATTTACTTTGCACTCGCACGGCGTCCGGCGCGCGGGTTCTGCGGCGCTGGATTTGTGTTCGCTGGCGTGCGGCCAATTCGACGGATTTTGGGAATTTGGGCTGAAGCCGTGGGATACAGCGGCGGGAATCCTGCTGGTGCGCGAGGCGGGCGGCACGGTCACGGATTTTGCAGGCGGTCCTTACCATCCAGGCGATCGGGAAATGCTCGCTTCGAACGGCCTGGTGCAAGCGGAGATGCAGGCGATAGCGGCCAGTGTAGCCGCGCAGGCTCCCGAGAGTTTTGCTGGCGACCCTGGCTGAGTTTTGAGAACCAAACTAAGTGGGGAATCATTCTTCCTTCGGGCTTCCTTCAGGATTTGGCGGCTTTGCTAGAGTTGAATGTCCTGAGGTACAGGGTAATTTGCCGCGCACCTGCGGGGATTTGCTGCTTTACCTTGCTCATGTCGGGTGCTAGCCTCTGATTTTGCGATCGGCTGACTCCGAATGACCTACGCTACGCACGCATTAAGACAACCACGACGGCGGCAAACCCTGGCGGAGCCGTGGCATCGGCTGAAAGGCCGGTGGCGCAACGGCGGCGTCGAGGAATATTCGCTGGGCCAGTCGCGCGGGATGCGGCAGCTCCGGCGACTGCGTTTGCGCGCGGGAATCGAGCTTACCGAACACAGGATGGGCCTCGAAAACCTTCCCGAAGCGTTTCGCGGTTTCCGCATCGTCCATCTCACCGATCTTCATCACGGGCTTTACTTTCCGGCGGATGCTCTCTCCGCTGTGGTTGAACTTACCAACGAACTCGAGCCGGACATCATTGCGGTGACGGGCGATTTTGTAACGCGCTCGCGCAATTACATCGAGCCGGTGGCGGAAATGTTGAGCGGCCTTCGAGCGCGCTCGGGCGTGTTCGCGGTGCTCGGCAACCACGATTTCCGCGTCGGCGCGGACGCCATCGCGCGGGCGCTGGATAAAAATGGAATCGAAGTGCTGCGCAACCGGCACGTCACGCTGCGGCGCAAAGGCCAAAAATGTTATCTGGCCGGAGTGGACGACCTGCTCTACCGCGCGGATTTGTCTCGCGCGATGCGCGGTATTCCGCGTGGCGCGCCAACCCTGCTGCTCTCTCATAATCCCGCGATCATCGGCGAAGCCGCGGACATGGGAATCAATTTGGTCTTATCCGGCCACACGCATGGCGGGCAGGTGAAGTTGCCGCTCATCGGCTGCGTTTATGGGCGCTCGGAAAAAGATATGCGTTTCAAAATCGGCCGCGACTCTTTAGGCCCCACGCAGATTTACGTGAGCCGCGGCATCGGCACCGTCGTGCTGCCCGTGCGCTACGGCTGCCCGTCTGAAATTCCTCATTTCGTCCTCGAACCATATCGGGAGCGCTTGCACGAAAATTCCCGATCCTCTTACGCCGCCGGCTGGCAATCCGCCGGGCCTGATGCGAGCAGTTTTGCGTGTAGTTGATCTGATCCGAAAAAAACGGGACGGCGGGGAGCTCACCCGCGAAGAAATCGCCTGCCTGGTCGAAGGCGCGGCGCGCGGAACCGTGCCCGATTACCAGCTTGCGGCGTGGCTGATGGCGGTGGTGTGCCGCGGCATGACGCGCGGGGAAACCGCCTCGCTGACGGAAGCGATGTTGCGCTCCGGCGACGTGATGGATTTTTCCGATTTGCCCGCCGCGAAAGCCGACAAGCACTCGACCGGCGGCGTCGGCGACAAAACTTCCCTTGTCATCGCGCCAATTGTCGCCGCGGCGGGACTTTACGTGCCCATGATCAGCGGCCGCGGCCTGGGGCATACGGGCGGAACGCTCGACAAACTCGAATCGATCCCCGGATTTCGCGTCGATCTCTCGCTGAAACAATTTCGTCAGGCGCTTGCGGCGTGCGGCTGCGCGCTCGGCGGACAAACCCCGGAAATTGCCCCGGCGGATAAAAAACTCTACGCCCTGCGGGACGTTACCGGAACCGTCGAGAGCCCGGCGCTGATTTGCGCGTCGATCATGAGCAAAAAACTCGCCGAGGGAATCGATGCGCTTGTGCTCGACGTGAAGACGGGCGATGGCGCGTTCATGAAGAATGAAAAAGATGCAATCGCGCTGGCGGAGCTGCTCGTCGAAACAGGAAAGCGCATGGGAAAGCGCGTTGTCGCCCTGATTACGGATATGGATCAGCCGCTGGGAAAAAAAATCGGCAACGCGCTCGAAGTGGAAGAATGCCTGGAAGTGCTGAACGGCCAAGGGCCCGGCGATTTGCGCGAGCTGTGCATCGAGCTTTCCGCGTGGATGCTGTTTTTGGGCGGGCGAGTCGCCGACGTTTCCGATGGCCGGCGTCTCGCGCAAGAAATGATTGCCAGCGGGCAGGCTCGTGATACATTCCGTCGGGTTGTACGCCAGCAGGGTGGTGATGAACGCGTGGTTGACGACCCGTCGCGTTTGCCGCGCGCGACAAGCATGAAAATGGTGCGAAGCAAACAAAGCGGATTCGTTTCGCGGATCGCGTGCGAGCGCGTGGGTGTCGCGTGCGTGATTTTGGGCGGCGGGCGCGAGAAGCAAGACGACGCAATCGATCCCGCGGTGGGCATTGTGCTCGAAAAGAAAATCGGCGACGCCGTCAAACCCGGCGAAACGCTTTGCACGGTGCACTACAATGCTGACGCACGATTGCAGGAAGCGCTGCAAATGCTCGAAGAGAGCTTCGTGATTCGCGAGCAGGCGCCGCATCGACCGCCGCTGATTCGCAAGGTCATCGGGGCATAGAGTATTCGTCGCCGCTGGCAGTTTTCGGGGGAGGGGAATGCATCGCCACTGGATCGGTCTGCTGGGCATGGCCACCATTCTCGGCCTAGCCTATCTGTTTTCCACGAACCGCCGCGCCATCCGATTGAAAACCGTCATCTGGGGCCTCGCGCTTCAGATCGGCTTTGCGTTCATCGTCCTCGACACCAGCATTGGCCGTGCCACGTTCGGCGTGATCGGCGATGCGGTGAACAAACTGCTCGATTATTCGTTTTACGGCTCGGCGTTCATCTTCGGCGCGCTCGGTCAAAAAAACTCGCCCATGGGGTTTTACTTCGCGTTCCAGGTGCTGCCGACGATTATTTTCATCGCCGCGCTCTTCGCGCTGCTGTATTACTACGGCGTCATGCCGTTCATCGTGAAGCAAGCGGCGAAAGTAATGACGAAGCTGATGGCCGCCAGCGGCGCGGAGTCATTGAACATCGCCGCCAGCATTTTCATGGGGCAGACGGAAGCGCCGCTGACCATTCGGCCGTATCTGCCGGATGTCACACGCTCGGAATTGATGTGCATCATGACCAGCGGCATGGCGCATGTGTCGGGTGGAATCATGGCCGCCTATATTGCCTTTGGCGTGAGCGCGAAACATTTAATCACTGCCGTCATCATGACGGCCCCCGGCACGCTGCTGCTTTCGAAGATGCTCGTGCCGGAGACGGAAAAGCCGGTGACCGCGGGCCGCGTCGAGATGGCGAACCTCGAGAAAGATCCGAACGCTCTCGGCGCCCTTTCGCGCGGCACAATCGATGGTCTCCATCTGGCGCTCAACGTCGCGGCGATGCTGATTTCATTTATAGCGATCATTTACTTGTGCGACGGTATTTTGGGCGGCTTGCACAACTTGCTCGCGCCGCACGGATTCACGTATTTTCCGTCGAGTCTAGAGCAGGTGTTCGGCTGGGTGCTCGCGCCCGTTGCGTGGCTGATCGGAGTACCCTGGCGTGACGCGGGCAACATTGGCAGCTTGCTGGGAACGCGCATGGTGCTGAACGAATTGATCGCCTACGGCCGCTTGGGCCCGATGAGGGCGGTCCTCCAACCGCGCTCGTTTACAATCGCGACCTATGCCCTTTGCGGATTCGCGAATTTCAGCTCGATTGGAATTCAGATTGGCGGCATCGGCGCCCTCGCGCCAAATAAAAAGGATGAGTTGGCCAGGTTGGGAATTCGCGCCATGCTGGCCGGAACCGCGGCGAATCTCATGTCGGCTGCCATTGTGGGAATTATGCTCAAGTGAGAGCGCGCGCCAAAGCGAAACCGTCAAACGGAGAAGAATTCGCGCGTGCTGAACAAGCCGCGAAATTCATTCGCACTAAAACCAAGCTCCGGCCCAAAATCGCGTTGGTGCTGGGTTCAGGGCTGGGCGCGTTCGCCGATGAACTCGAAACTGCGGCGCGAATTCCTTACGAGCGCATCCCGTATTTTCCCCGTTCGACGGCAATCGGGCATGCCGGACGGCTCGTGATTGGCAACGCCGGTGAAGTTGCCGTCGCCGCGATGCAGGGCCGCGTTCATTTTTACGAAGGCTACTCGCTGAAAGATATAATTTTCCCCATGCGCGTTTTTGCCAGATTGGGAATCCGCGTGGCTATCTTGACGAACGCCGCCGGCGGCATCAATCTGGGTTTCAAGCAGGGAGCATTGGTCGTGATGCGCGATCACATCAATCTGCAAGGGTCGAATCCGCTGATCGGGCCGAACGACGAGCGTTTTGGCACGCGATTTCCCGACATGACGCACGCGTATGACAAAAATTATCGCGCGATGGCTCTCGAAGCGGCGCGGCATTTGAGCATTGAAATTGTTGAAGGCGTGTACGCGGCCCTTCCCGGGCCGAGCTACGAAACGCCCGCGGAAATCCGCTATTTGCGCACCATCGGAGCGGACGTTGTGGGCATGTCCACCGTGCCCGAAGTGATCGCCGCGCGGCACATGGGAATTCGCATCCTCGGAATTTCCTGCGTCACAAACATGGCCGCGGGAATTCTGGATAAGCCGCTCGATCACCGGGAAGTGCTCGCCACGGGCGAGCGCGTGAAAGGCGATTTTGTCTCGCTGCTGCGCGCGGTTCTCCCGCGCATTGCGGCGGATTTGAATTGAGCGCCGAATAACTTAGACACACGAGGATGAAACTGACGATATTTGCGGCGCAGCATGAGGAAACTAATAACGGATGGGTGTGGGTGGCGAAACCGCACATAAAATCGCGCACATTGGCCAAATTGACGAATAGTGATACGACAAAGTCCGTATTCTGCGAGAGCCGTGTCTTGGACGAAAATTTTCGGAATCTGTACAATGACCGACCTCATACAATTTCTATCGCAAAGAAGGACATTGAATCCGTAATTGTTATGGGGGACTGGTATCGTAAAGCCCTTGGTGCGGGTGATCCAGGCTCGTGTGTTAACCTCAAAATAACATCACTCAACGGCTCAGATTGGGCCGGTATAAAAGCCGGATGCCAGCATCCCGATCCGATAGTGCGGACGGCGACTCGCCTTGGCGTCTTGAGCGTCTGGCTCGGCATTGGCGGATTACTGTTGGGGGTATTTCTGACAGTCTGGCCAGCGAAGGCCTTCGTTGGAGAAATGATTGTTTTAGCGTTGGGCTTGGCGAGTTTGTTTGTTATTAAGAGGTGAGGGTCATTTGTGAGTGACGAGGAAAAATTGATCGCGGCGGCGCGCCAGGCGCGCGAGCATGCCCATGCGCCGTTTTCGGAGTTTCGCGTGGGCGCCGCGGTGCGAACGAAGTCCGGCCGCACTTTTGGCGGCTGCAACGTTGAAAATGCGAGCTACGGTTTGACGATTTGCGCCGAACGCGTCGCGATTTTCAAGGCAATCTCGGAAGGCGAGAGCGAATTCGACGCCATCGCCGTCGTCGCCGACACGGATGAACTCACGCCGCCCTGCGGCGCGTGCCGCCAGATCATTTGGGAATTTTGCGGTGACGTGCCCGTGATTCTCGCGAACCTCAAAGGCAAAATCGAACGCGAGCGCTCGTCGAAATTGCTGCCGCGGCCATTCGATTCTTCGAATTTGTAGCGTTGCGCGGATGCAATTCCGCAAAAACGACATTGCTTCGCAATTTGCATTCGCATCGAGGCCAATCATGAAAAAGCTCGTTCTCGTTTTTTTGTTCCTCGTCGCCGCGACTGCTCTGCCGGCGCAATCGAAAACGCACGTCGATTTGATCGTCACCGGCGGCACCGTGGTGACCATGGACGCCTCGCGGCACATCTACGACAACGGCGCGGTCGCCATGCGCGGCGACACGATTGTGGCTGTCGGCGCGCGAGAGACGATCGAGTCGCGTTACGACGCGGCGCGCACCATCGACGCGCACGGCGAAATCGTCATGCCCGGCCTGATCAACGGCCACGCGCACGCCGCCATGAGCCTCTTCCGCGGACTCGCCGACGATCTTTCGCTCAACGATTGGCTTCACAAATATATTTTTCTCGCCGAAGCGCGCAACGTCACGCCCGATTTTGTGAAATGGGGCACCCGCCTCGGCGTTCTCGAAATGCTGCGCGGCGGAATCACCACCTACGCGGACATGTATTACTTCGAGGACGAAGTGGCGCGCGCGACGAAAGCGGCGGGAATGCGCGGCGTGCTCGGCGAGACAATCATCGATTTCCCCGCGCCGGACAACAAAAGCGTGCCGCAAATGCTGGCGTACACCGCAAAGTATATCCAGCATTGGCAACGCGATCCGCTGATCACGCCGGCGATTGCGCCGCATTCGATTTATACGTGCTCCACGAAAACGTTGCAGGAAACAGCGGCGCTGGCGCGCAAATATCATGCGCCCATTTTGATTCATGTGGCCGAAGCGCCGTTCGAAGGCGAGCAGAGCCGCGCGAAATACGGCCTCTCGCCTGTGGCGTATCTCGAAAGCATCGGATTTCTCGGCCCGGACGTCACCGCGGCGCATTGTGTCTGGGTGGATGCCGGCGATATGAAATTGCTCGCCAGCCGCGATGTTGGCTGCGTTCACAATCCTTCGAGCAACATGAAACTCGCCAGCGGCGCGAGTCCTGTCGTCAATTTGATTGCCGCCGGCGTGCCGGTTGGATTGGGCACGGACGGCGCGGCCAGCAACAACGACCTCGACATGTTCGAGGAAATGGACCTGGCGGCCAAGCTGCAAAAGCTCGTGCGCATGGACCCGCGCGCCCTGCCGGCGGAACAAGTGGTAGCGATGGCGACCATCAATGGCGCGCGCGCCTTGCACATGGAAAAGCAAATTGGCTCGCTCGAAGCGGGTAAGAAGGCCGACGTGATTTTGATTCGCACGGACGCGCCGCACGCCACGCCGATGTACAACGTGTATTCGCAGCTCGTTTACGCGCTCCAGGCCAGCGACGTCGACACTGTAATCGTCGGCGGTAAAATCGTCATGCAGCATCGCCAGATGCTTACCCTGGACGAGCCTCGAATTCTCGCGAAGGCCCGCGACTACGCCAAAAAAATTCAGGCGTCGCTGGCCGCACCCGCGAAATAATTCCCGCGCCGGCTCCCAATCCATTTTGCGAGATCGGCGGTCGTTGGCTTCAATTGCCTTTAAGATTCCCTGCGGGATTCATTGCGTTTGCGATCCGTTTTGTAAGCCGTCGAGCGCAGGGTCTCCGGCACATTCTTATTCGCCGCAAGGATTTTCAGGTCGCGCGCGTTCAACCGCGGCAGCAGGTGCAGCGAAATATCCAGCGGCGTCTTTGAATTCGAGGTCAGATTGCGCACGATGCTGTAGCTTTTCATCCAAAGGCGGTTATTCGAAATCGCGCGCAGGACTTCGCTCGAGAGCACGGTCATGGCGGCGAAGCCTTCGACCTCTGACTCGGTCAATCGAGCCGATTGCAGCACCGCGCGCTGCACCACTTTATTCGGATCGCGGATCAGCGCGATTCGTTCCTCGCGCCCGCCCAGCAGGCCGAGCTGAACGCGCTGCACCACATTCATCTTCGCCAGCCGTTGAATCAGCGTTTTCCGCTTTTCTGGATCGACTGCGGCGATCGAAACAGCTTCTTCGATCTCCTTTTCGTCGAGCGCTCCTTTTTGCAGCTCGGCAATCTGGCTGCGCTGTTCCGGACTCGCGTTCGCCGACGATGCCAGCGCGGTGATCAGGCTGGGCGAGGAAGTGAGCCGCTCGAGATTGTCGAGCACAGCCTGAATCCCGGCGGCGGAAAGCTGTCCCGCGACCTTTTCGACATTCGTTGCGGGGCATGAAGCATTCTTCGCCAGCGCGTCGGCAATTCCCGGCTTGCCCGCCAGATTTTCCGCGCAGTAGTTAAAAAGCGCGGGCGCGGCATCGGGGCGTTCGAGCGCGGCAGCGAAATGTTCGGCCGCAACATTCGGCAAAGCCGAAGCGGCGCGCTGCGCCACTCCTTCTTCCGCATCCAGAGCCAGCACCGTAAATGCCTCCGCGCGGTCCGCGGGAGAAAGAGGCACGCCGCCCGTGCAAATCGCCAGCTTGAGTTCGGGGCGGGCGCGGCCAGCCAGAATTTCCGCGCGAGCATCACTTGTGGCTTCGTTGCTAATCTTCGTCTCCTGGGCTTGGTTTCAAATTGTCGCGTGTTAGCGTGATTTTCCCCGGCTCGCCCGGCGGTCCCAGCGGAGGGACCGTGTGGCCATTGAGTTCGAGAAGCACGGCGCTCGATTTGCTCGAAGAAACGGTGAAACTCTTTTGCGCGTGCAGCGTCAAAGTGCGCTGCGCCTCCAATTTTCCGGAGAAAACGGTTTTGCCGTCCGCGAGCACCGTGACGGTGGACGTCTCGCCAGCCTCCACTTTCAGCTCCATCGGCCCGGTCTGTGCGGCGGAGTCTGCCGCGCGCGCCGCCGCCGGAGTCGTCGCGGGGTTTACCGGCGCGGGTGCCGTCACAGTCGGAATCGTTGCCTGCGAATTGTTCGGCTGCGCCGGAATCAGCGGGACAGTCGCGGCACCTTGCGCGGTGGGCGCACTCTCCTTCTGCTTTTCAGGTGACGTAGTTCCGGCGGAGCCTGGTGAATTGGCCGGCAAGTTGCTCGACGTGCCGCTTGACAACGCCGCCTTCGAATGATGAAAACGCGCGGCGAGCGTCTTGAACACCGGATGTTCTTCGTGCCACGCGCTGATTTCCGCGCCGTAGCGCACGTGAACGTACCACACGCCGAGGATCAGTAAAATCACCACGGCAATCGCGCTGCCAATGGCCACCCAGTTCGGGCGCTTGCGAACAGGCTCTTTTGTCCACACCGCGATTTCCGGGCGCTCGTGCGTTTCCAGCGCGTATTCCGCAACCAGGCCGTCTTCATCCAGCCCCAGGAACCGCGCCACCGAGCGAATGAACCCGCGATTGAAAATTCCTCCCGGCAGTCGCTCCCATTGCTCGTTTTCGAGCGCTTCCAGAAAGCGGAGGCTGATCCGCGTCGCGGCGGAGATCTCCTCGAGCGATACGCCGCGCATTTCGCGCTCGCGCTTCAGATGTTCCCCGAACAGATGTCCTGTAGTCATGGAAGGGTCTTCGCTAAAAAATATAGGCGGCCACTGGAGGGGTGTCAATCAAAGGTCTGCCTGCCTGTACCATGCCCCGTACTCCGCCTCCGTGGTCGGCGGTGATTTGACTTTCGCGCATCACCTCAACGCGCTGGTTGCAGTCGCGCGGTGTCAAACCTATAATGCGAAGGATACCCAAGGTTGGGCCGCAAAGAGCCATTCGGACTCGCGGCCTGCTCATGCAAAACGTGCCAGAATCAAAGCCTTTCGAAGGAGTCGAGCGCCGCCGCAACCCGGCGCTGCCGGTCGAGCCTGTCTATGGAAGCGAAATTTCCGTCTTCCACGAGCTTGGCAAGGCGCTCACGTCGTCGCTCCAGCTCGATCAAGTCCTCCGCACCATCATGGAAAAAATCAACGAGGTGCTGCGCCCGGACACTTGGTCGCTTTTATTGATGGACACGGAAAAGCAGGAGCTTTACTTCGAAATCGCCACCGGCGAAGGCGCCGACGCGCTCAAAGACGTGCGCATCAAGCTCGGCCAGGGAATTGCCGGATGGGTCGCGCAGACGGGCGAAGTGGTTGTCGTGCCCGACACGCGCAAGGATTCACGGTTCTTTTCGCAGGTCGACGAAAAGACGAAAACGCAGACGCAGTCCATCGTGGCCGTGCCCGTGCGCTTTCGCGATCAATGCCTGGGCGTCATCGAGTTGATCAATTGCGTGGGCGACACGGGCTTCAGCGCGCGCGAACTGGCCCTGCTCGAAGCCCTCGCCGATTACGCCGCCATCGCCATCGAAAACGCGCGTCATGTCCAGCGCATCCACGAACTGACCATCACCGACGATTGCACCACGCTCTACAACGCGCGGCACTTGAATTTCATGCTCGACACGGAAATTTACCGGTCGCACCGCTACAGCTACGAGTTTTCGCTCATCTTCATCGACCTCGATCACTTCAAGATGGTGAACGACACGCATGGCCACCTGATGGGCTCGAAGCTCCTCGGCGAAATCGGCACCATGATCAAGAGCAACTGCCGCCTCATCGATTTTGCTTTCCGTTATGGCGGCGATGAATTCGTGCTGCTCCTGCCGCAAACTTCAAAGGACAACGCATGCCGCGTCGCGCGCCGCCTGCATCGCCTGATTAAAGAAACCGAATGGTTGAAGGACGCGGCTCTGAATGTCCACGTGACGTCGAGCGTCGGCGTCGCCTCGTATCCCCTCGATTCATCCGACAAGGCTGGCCTGCTGCACCTCGCCGACGAGGCCATGTACCTCGTCAAAAACACCACCCGCGACCGCGTCGCCGCCGCCACCACCGGCGTCCTCCCCGAAAACTAGG
>Ga0307372_10004964_pt1 | contig 20250 bp, 21 predicted proteins | sample OX1MG_FD_202533 | JGI IMG/M metagenome (GOLD analysis project Ga0307372, IMG submission 202533) | Soil microbial communities from Risofladan, Vaasa, Finland - OX-1 | ecosystem: Environmental > Terrestrial > Soil > Coastal area > Acid sulfate soil | place: Finland: Risofladan, Vaasa | collected...
CCCGGTCGCGCTCGCTGAAGTCGGTCGACGAGCGGCCGAGCGCGAGCACCACGACGCCGCGAGCGGCGGGCGAGGCGACCGCCGCCAGCTCGAAGCGCAGGGCGATCTCGGTGCGCAGGGAGCGCGCGCGCGTGCACCGAGGGACGTGCGATGCATCGACGTACGCAATGGAGATCACGTCGCAGGGAATCAGCGCGGCGATGCGGGCGAGCACGGCATGCGGGCCGTCCAGGCGCCATCCCGCGTCGTGGAGCTCCTCGATCACCTGGAGAAGCGCTTCGTAATCTGCGCCGGAGAGGACTCCCATTGGACCTCTGGCCTTACGCCAATCGGCGTATTGATCGCGCCCACGCTGGGGCGGTACGCTTCCTGCATCACGAAATGGAACCCTCTAGCACGGAGGAGGCGGCGATGGCGAATCAGACCATGCGGGCGATCGACGAAGCGAGGCTGAACGCGTTCATCGAGCGAGCCATCGCCGATGCCGGCGCCGCGATGAGCGCGTCGCTGGTGGTGATCGGCGACAAGCTGGGTCTCTATCGCGCGCTCCACCGCGGCGGAGCGATGACGTCGAGCGAGTTGGCCCAAGCCACCGGCACGCACGAACGCTACGTGCGCGAGTGGTTGCAGAATCAAGCCGCGGGCGGCTACCTCACCTACGATCCGGCGACGGGGCGCTACGAGCTGCCGCCGGAGCAAGCGCTCATGTTGGCCGATGAGTCGAGTCCGCTCTTCGCGCAAGGTCTCTTCCAGATCATCGAGGCGGTCTTCGCGGACGAGCCGCGGATCGCGCAGGCGTTCCGCACCGGCGAGGGCGTGGGCTGGCACGATCACGACGGGCGGCTCTACGAGGGCACCGAGCGCTTCTTCCGGCCGTCGTACAACGCGCATCTCGTCTCGGAGTGGATCCCGGCGCTCGAGGGCGTGGAGAAGCGTCTGCAGGCCGGCGCGCGCGTGGCCGACGTCGGCTGCGGCCTGGGAGCCTCCACGATCCTGATGGCCCAGGCCTATCCGGCCTCCGTCTTTCGCGGATTCGACTACCACGAGGGCTCGATCCGGGGCGCGCGCGAGCGCGCGGCGGCGGCCGGCGTGGAGGACCGCGTCGAGTTCGGCGTGGCGACGGCCAGGGAGTATCCGGGAGAGGGCTACGACTTCGTCGCCTTCTTCGACTGCCTGCACGACATGGGCGACCCGGTCGGCGCGGCCCGTCACGTCTTGGAGACGCTGAGTCCCGAGGGCACGTGGATGATCGTCGAGCCCTTCGCTTACGACCGGCCGGAGGAGAATCTCAACCCGATCGGGCGCATGTTCTACGCGGCCTCGACCATGCTGTGCACGCCGTCTTCGCTGGCGCAAGAGGTCGGTCTGGGGCTGGGCGCCCAGGCCGGCGAGCGGCGCATCGCCGACGTCGTGCGCGACGGCGGCTTCACGCGCTTCCGCCGTGCGGCGGAGACGCCGTTCAACCTGGTTTACGAGGCACGCCCATAATCACTTCCTACAGGAGGACACCATGGCAGTAGCAACGCGTAAGGTCATCGACTGCCGGCTCTTTCCCAGCGAGCAGAACTGCACGCTTGCCATCTCGGGGTCGGAGGCCGAGGTGCTCAAGGCGGCACGCGAGCACGCCGTCTCGAGCCACGGGCATAGCGACTCGCCCGCGCTGATGGACGAGCTGCGCAAGGCGCTGCGCGACGAGCGGCCGTAACGCGCGGCGGCGCGGCGGTCTACTACCGCCCGCCGCCCACCTCGACGATCGTTCCCGTCACGTAGGATGCCGCGGGCGAGAGCAGCCAGAGGATCGTCTCCGCCACTTCCGCCGCCGTGCCGGCGCGGCCCATGGGAATCAAGGGAGCCATGCGCTCCGCGCGATCGGGAGCTCCCGCCGCAGCGTGGATCTCCGTCTCGATCAAGCCAGGCGCCACGGCGTTGACGCGGATGCCCTCGCGCGCGACTTCGCGCGCCAAGCCCACCGTGAAGGTGTCGACGGCGCCTTTGCTGGCGGCGTAGTGCAGCCACTCGCCCGAACCGCCGAGGCGCGCCGCCAGCGAGGAGAGGTTGACGATGGCCCCGCCGCGGCCGCCGTTGCGCGTGGACATGCGCCGCACCGCCTCGCGGGCGCAGAAGAACGTCCCCTCGACGTTGACGGCGAGGACGCGCCGCAGGGCCTCGGCGCTCAGGGATTCCAAGCGCGAGATGCCGCCCGTGATGCCGGCGTTGTTGACCAGTGCCGTGATCTGACCCAGCGTGCGTTCCGCCGTCTCGAAGAGGCGGACGGCCTCGTCCTCGCGAGCCACGTCGCCTTGCAGCGCGGCGGCGCGTCCGCCGGCGGCCTCGATCTCGCGCATCACGCGCTGCGCGGCGGCCTGGTCGGAGGCGTAGTTGACGGCCACGGCGTAGCCGCGGCGCGCGGCGAGCGCGCAGACGGCGGCGCCGATGCCTCGGCTGCCGCCAGTCACGACGATGGTTCCCGCGTCTTGCCTGGCCATGGCCTTGTCTTCGCTAGCGCGCCGCGGCCAGCTCGGGTTGGCGAATGCCCGCGAAGCCGATGATCAGGTCCGCGATCTGCCGCGAGGCTTGGGGGCGGGCGATCCGCCGCTCGCACTCGCGCATGCGCTCGAGGCGCTTGGGATCCCGCAGGAGCCGCTTGACGGCGCGCACCGTCTGATTCACGGAGAGCGTGACCTCGCCGATGCCGGTGCGGATGACGTGATCGATGTTGCCGCGCTCCTGACCCGGAACGTAGTCGTAGACCACCATCGGCACGGCGGCGACGCAGGCCTCCGCGATGGCGCCGGGTCCGGCCTTGGTGACCAGGAGGTTGGCGGCGCGCATCAGCGCGGGGATCTCGTTGGTGAAGCCGATGACGGTCATCGGCACGTCGAAGGTCGGCTGCGCCTCCTCGAGACGGTGCTTGAGCGTCTCGTTGCGCCCGGTGCACACGACCACGTGAGCATTGGGCAGGCCTGCCGTGCCGATCGCGTCGGCGATGCGGGAGAGCTTGCCGCCTCCCTCGCCGCCGGCCATCAGGAGCACGACCTGGCGATCCTGCGGCAGTCCCAGCCGGTCTCGGATCTCTTCGCGCGACTCGTCGTAGTCGGCGAAGCGCGGGTGGACCGGATGGCCGAGCAGGTGGACCTTCTGAGGCGGCACGCCGCGCTCGATGGCCACCGAGCGCACCTCGGCGGAGGGGACGATGATGGCGTCGGCGGCGGGAGCGATCCAGCCGGCGTGCACCCGGCCGAGGTCGGTGATCACCGTGATCACCGGAGCGCGGCTGCCGACTTCGGCGCGTGCGCGCAAGGCCACGTGGTTGAGCAGCGGATGGACCGAGACGATGACGTCGGGATTATACGAGCGCAGCAGGCGCATCAGGGCGTGGCGGTAGAGCGAGGTGCAGCTCTCCACCAGCGTGCGGTAGCGGCGTTCCCCGTTGGTGGCGTGATAGAGCGCCCCGTAGACGAAAGGGCCGTACTTGAGCGCGAGATGGTAACCCGTGTTGAGCGCGCTCAACGGGAAACGGCACTGGACCAGCGCATCCTCGATGCGGTACTCGAAGACGTCGGCGTCAGGACGCTCGGCGAGCGCCGCGGCGATCGCCTCCGCGCCGGCGCGATGCCCGCCGCCGCTGTCGGAGATGAGAAAGAGGATCCGCCGCCTCATGATCCCGGACGTGGCTACTGCTCGACGATCCCGTGCAGCGTCTCGCCGGTGCGAAGCATCGGCTCTACCGCGCGGCGGGCATCGTCTTGGTTGCGTCCCTCGACGGCGATCGTCCACTTGCGGCCGTCAGCGTCGGATACCGACGCCACGTAGCGGCGCCGCCCGATCACGGTGGTGGGAAAGGATCCGGCCTCGGCCATGCTCTTTGATCTTCCTCATTCACGAGATGCCGAGCGCAACTCTAGTTGGCTCGGCGGAGGTCTTGGCGGGCACATGTTTGGCTCGATCCGCCCCCATGACCCTGCTTCTCCCCTGACCCTCGCGCTCATCTTCGGCTACGCGACGGGGGTTTTCGCCTTGGTCGCCTGGGTCTGGATTCATGAGCACCTCAAGCGGCGCGCCGTTCGAATGGCGGCCCGCCTTGCTAAGACCCATCCCGGGGAAGATTTGTTGCCGTACCGCGAGATACCCTTGCAGGATGCTCCCCGGAGCGAGCGAGGCGATGATCGGTCGGGATCGAACGTCTGTTCGTAGCGCGCGTGGCGGGGCGCGCCGCGGCTACCGGATCAGGCCCGTCGTGGCCGTCCAGCCGATATAGGCCGTGATGACGGCCACCGGGATGGCGATGACGGCGGTGGTCCAGAGGTGGCGGAAGATCGAGATCTTGTAGAATCCGGCCACGTTGTTGGCGATCGTGCCGCCGACCCAGGGGACCATCCGCAGCGCCAGCAGGAAGAGCGGTGAGCCGACCGGCAGGCGCTTGACCCAAGGGGGCAGGCGCTCGAGTTCCTCGTGGATGTCCAGGAACTCCCCGGTCCGCCGGGCGATGAGGTACGTGCTCACGCCTCCCAGCATCACGCCTACGCAGTTGATGAGCGCCCCCTCCCAGAATCCGAAGATGGCTCCGTTGAGCAACGCGAGGATATCCGAGGAGACGAACGGTGAGCTGACCAGGAGGACGTAGATGGCCACGGAGACGAGCGGTCCCATGGGCCCGGCCTGGATGAGCCAGGCTTGCAGCACGTGCCGGTGATGGACGGCGAAGTACGCCAGCGCGAAGGCAAGGGTCAGTGCGCCCAGCGGAACGAGGGCGCGGAGGCGTCGGCTCACCGCACGCAGGTTCTCGCTCCCCGCGGAATCTCTTTTCAAGAGGTTGCCCCTGCAGCGGGCGCCGAAGGCCTTTCCCCTATGCTGGAATCCGCGGGCGCGGAGCTGCGCCGGCCGCGTGATCGCGCAGAGCTCGATCTCGACGACCCCACTCTGTACTTCAGCCGCGAGCTCAGCTGGCTGGCCTTCAACGCGCGCGTGCTCGACGAGGCCTTCGATCCCCAGCACCCGCTGCTGGAGCGCCTGAAGTTCTGCGCCATCTTCGCGACCAACCTCGACGAGTTTTTCATGATCCGGGTGGCCGGGCTCAAGCAGCAGATCGACGCGGGCGTGGTGCGGCCGTCCGACGACGGCATCCTCCCGGCCGACCACTTGCGTCTCATCCGCGAGAACCTCGATCCGCTCGTCGAGCGCCAGGTGGGCGCTCTGCAGGACGAGCTGCTGCCCGCGTTGGCATCGCACGGGGTCGCCCTGGTCTCGCACGACGATCTGCGCCCCGCCGACCGCGGCGGGCTGCGGCGCTACTTCGACGATCAGGTCTTCGCCGTGCTCACGCCGCTCGCGGTGGACCCCGGGCACCCGTTCCCGTACATCTCCAACCTGAGCCTCTCGCTGGCGGTGGAGATCGAGGACCCGAGCGGCGACCACGAGCGGACGCACTTCGCGCGCGTGAAGGTGCCGCAGGTGCTTCCGCGCTTCATCCCGTTGGAGCCGCAGCCCGGCGCGCCGCACCGCTTTGCCCTGCTGGAAGACGTCATCGGCGACAATCTCGGCGATCTCTTCCCCGGCATGCGGGTTCGCTCGTGGTACCGCTTCCGCGTGACGCGCAACGCCGACCTCGACTTGCAGGAAGACGAGGCGGACGACCTGCTCGAGATGGTGGAGTCGGAGCTGCGCAAGCGGCGCTTCGGCGCGGCGGTGCGCCTCGAGGTGGATACCCGGATGCCGGAGCGCATGCTCGCGCTGCTGATGGACGGGATCGAGGTCGAGGAGCAGGATGTCTACCGCGTCGACGGCCCGCTGGCCGTGGGCGACTTCATGGCGCTGGCGAGCCTCGACGTGCCCGAGCTGCGCGACAAGCCGTTCTCTCCGGCCGTCCCCGCCCGGTTCCACGGCCTCACGGACTTCTTCGCGGCGATCCGCGAGAACGACGTGCTGCTCCACCATCCCTACGACTCGTTCGATCCCGTCGTCCAGTTCGTCCAGGAAGCCGCCGACGACCCGCAGGTGCTGGCCATCAAGCAGACGCTCTACCGCACGAGCGGCGACTCGCCGGTGGTGCGCGCGCTGATGGAGGCCGTGGAGAACGGCAAGCAGGTGGCCGCGCTGGTCGAGCTCAAGGCGCGTTTCGACGAGGAGAACAACATCCATTGGGCGCGCAATCTGGAGCGCGCGGGCGTGCACGTGGTCTACGGGTTGGTGGGCTTGAAGACGCACTGCAAGACCACGCTGGTGGTGCGCAAGGAGGATGACGGCCTGCGGCGGTACGTCCACATCGGCACCGGCAACTACAACGACAAGACGGCGCGCGTCTACACGGATCTCTCCTACTTCACCTGCCGCGCCGACATCGGGGCGGACGTCACCGACCTGTTCAACTATCTGACGGGCTTCTCGCGTCGCGAGCAGTACCGTAAGCTGCTGGTGGCGCCGATCAACCTGCGCGCCTCCGTCATCGAGCTGATCGAGCGCGAAGCCGAACACGCCCGCCGCGGCCGGGTCGCCCGCATCGTCGCGAAGATGAACGCCGTCACCGACCATGCCGTGATCCGCGCCCTGTACGCGGCCTCTCAAGCGGGCGTGGAGATCGACTTGATCGTGCGCGGGATGTGCGTGCTGCGTCCGGGGATTCCGGGCGTGAGCGAGCGCATCCGCGTGATCAGCATCGTGGGGCGGTTCTTGGAGCATTCCCGGGCGTGGTGCTTCGCCAACGGCGGAGAGGTGCAGGTCTACCTGGGCAGCGCCGACTGGATGGGGCGCAACCTGGACCGGCGCGTCGAGGTGATGACGCCCATCGAGGACGCGGCGTTGCGCGCGTGGATCTGCGGCACCTTCGTCAACGTCTTTCTCGAGGACGACGTGATGGCGCGCGAGCTCCAGCGCGACGGACGCTATGTCCGGCGCCGCCCGGAACCGGGCGCGGAGCCTCGCTCCTCGCAGGCGCGCTTCCTAACCGATCCGAGCCTGCGCCTCTGATGATCTCGACGCAACGCTGGCGCGTGGTTCGGCTCGAGAGCGGTGGCGGGACCTTCGCCGACGACGTGCGTGCAGGTCTGCTCTCCACTCCGCGCAGGCTGCCGGCCAAGTATCTCTACGATGCGCTCGGTTCGACGCTCTTCGAGGCGATCACCGAGCTGCCCGAGTACTACCTGACCCGTGCCGAGCGCGAGATCATCGAGCGCGAGAGCGATGCCCTGATCTCCGCAGCCGGTCTCCCCGACGAGATCGTGGAGCTGGGCGGCGGAAGCGGAGCGAAGACCCGCGCGATCATCGAGGCGGCGCTCAGGGCACGCGGGAACGTCCAGCTCCACGCTGTCGACATCGCGGAGGGGGCGCTCGTCGCGGCGTGCCGGAGCATGGTCGCGAGCTACCCCGACTTGACGATCACCGGCTATGCCGGAGACTACGACGCGGGCCTGGCGGCGATCAAGTTGAGCGGCTCACGCGCGCTCGCGCTCTTCCTGGGGTCCAACATCGGCAATCTCGATTCGGACGAGGCGCACGTGCTGCTGCGGCGCCTGCGCGCCGCGCTCCGCCCCGGGGACGCCCTCCTCCTGGGCACCGACTTGCGCAAGGACCCCGCGCTGCTGGAGGCCGCCTATGACGACGCGCTCGGCGTGACCGCGGCCTTCGAGCGCAACGTGCTCGTGCGCATCAACCGCGAGCTTGGCGCCGACTTCGACGTGGCCCGCTTCCGCCACGTCGCCGCGTACGACGTGGGGCGCGGCTGCGTCTCGAGTCATCTGGTCTGCATCCGCTCGCAGGAGGTGCGCATCCGGGCCCTGGGCCTGACGGTGCGCATCCTGGCCGGCGAACGCATCCACACGGAGGACTCCTACAAGTACTCGGAGGGCCAGATCGACGAGATGGCGGCCGCCGGCGGCTTTGCGCGCGAGCGCACCTGGCACGACAAGGGGCGTCTCTTCGCGCTTAGCCTGCTGCGCGCGGTGTGACCGCCCGCTCGAGCGCCCGCAGGAGCCCGTCGGTCAGGAGCGCGAGCGCGCCGATGCTCAGCGTTCCGGCGGCCACCAGCCGGATGTCCTGACGCTCGATGCCGGCGAAGATCAGCGCCCCCAGGCCGCCCGCGTTGATCCAGGCCGCGACGCTCGCGATGGCGATGATCGAGAGCGCGGCCACGCGCGCTCCCGCGATTGCCACGGGAGCGGCCACCGGCAATTCGACGCGCGCGAAGATCTGCAGCGAGGTCATGCCCAGACCGCGCGCCGCGTCGACCATCCACGGCGGAACGCTCTCGATCGCGGCGATCAGGTTGCGCACGAGGATGATCTGGGCGTAGGCCACGAGCCCCGTCACCGCCGTCCAGAAGCCCAGGCCCAGCAGCGGGATCAGCAAGGCGAAGAGCGCCAGGCTGGGGATCGTGTAGATCGCATCGAGCGCCGCGATGAGCGGGAGCCCCACGCGGCGGCGGCGCGCCGCCAGCAGACCCAGCGGCAGCGCCAGGGCGACGGCGATGGCGAACGAGGTGCCCGCGAGCGCGAGATGCTGCAAGGTCCGCGCGGCGATCTCCCCGGCGTGGTGGGCGAGCCAGCTCACGGCCGCAGCGCTCGGCGCAGATCGTCGAGATCGAGCACGGTCACGTCGCGCCCGCCGCGCATCACGCGGACGCGCCGCCCTCCCGAGGTCAGCATCGCCCCCAACGCTTCGCGCAAGCTCGCGCCCGCGTCGAGGCGCGGGACGTCGGCCTCGTCGAGCGGCGGAGGCTCGCCGTCCGGGGGTGCCGCGATCAGGTCGCCGATGGTCATCACGGAGAGGCGGCGCAGCGCGTCCCGCGCGTCCAGCAACTCCGCGACGAACGGGGTGCGCGGGTGAGCCAAGAGCTCCGCCGGCGTCCCGGCCTGCTCGATGCGGCCGTCGCGCATCACCACCAGCAGGTGCGCGAGCTTGAGAGCCTCCTCCACGTCGTGCGTCACGAAGAGGATGGTCGAGCCCAGGCGCAGCTGCAACGCCGTCGTTTCCTCTTGGAGAGAGGCGCGCACGATGGCGTCGACGGCGCCGAACGGTTCGTCCATCAAGAGGATGCCTGGCTCGGCTGCCAAGGCCCGCGCGATGCCCACCCGCTGCTGCTGGCCCCCGGAGAGTTGGGAGGGATACCGCGAGCGATAGGTCTGCGGGTCGAGCGAGACCTGCGCGAGCAGCGCGTCGACGCGGGCGCGGATCCGCTCGCGCGCCCAGCCCAGCAGGCGGGGCACCACGGCCACGTTCTCGCCGACCGTGAGGTGGGGAAAGAGGCCCACCGCTTGGATGACGTAGCCGATGCTCCGCCGCAGCGCGATGGGATCGAGGGTGGCCACGTCGCGCCCGCCGATGGCGATGCTCCCCGCGTCGATGGGCTGCAGTCGGTTGACGGTGCGCAGGAGCGTGGTCTTTCCGCATCCCGAGGGCCCCAGCAGGACGGCCAGCGTGCCGCTGGGCACCTCCAGGGTGATGCCGTCCACCGCGGGGCGCGTGCTCCCCGGATAGACCACCCGGACGTCCCGAAATCGGACCTCGGCCACGAGCGGCGCGCTAGACCAGTCCCGTGCGCTTCAAGAAGTCGCGGGCCACGTCGGCGGGATCGCGCTTGGATCCGTCGACCTCCCAGTTGAGGTGACGCACGGCCGCGTCCGTGAGGTGCGGCGCGAGCGCGTCGAGCGCCGGGGCGATCTTCGGCCAGCGCGCCAGCGCGTCGTCGCGGACGACGGGCGCGATGTGATAGGGCGGCCACAGGTGCTTGTCGTCGTCGAGGACGACCAGATGGTAGGCGTCGATCTGCCCGTCGGTTCCGAAGGCCACCACCACGTCGACGTCGCCGTGGCGGAGCGCCTCGTACTTGAGGCCGATGTCGAAGAGGCGCACGCTCTTGAAGTGGAAGCCGCCGTAGAGCTTCCGCAGGCCGGGCAAGCCGTCGGGGCGCTGGACGAACTCCGGAATCGCACCCAAGCGCAGCTTCGGGGCCAAGACGGCTAGCTGCGAGAGGGTGCGCAGGCCGTACTTCTGCGAGATGGCTTGCGTGGTGGCCAGCGCCTGCGAGTCGTCCATCGGCGCCGGCTCGAGCCACGTCATCTTGTACCGCCGCTGATACTCGCGCTTGACCGTCGCGTAGACGGCGCTCTCGCTGCGCAACGGCTGCATCTTCAACTGCACCACGAGGCCCGTGCCGGTATACTCCGGATAGAGGTCGATGTCGCCGCGCTGCATCGCGGCCATCGCCACCGCCACGCCGCCGAGGTTCAGTTTGCGCGTCACCGGGTAACCGGCGTGCTCGAGCAGCTGAGCGTACATGTGACCGACGATGAGCTCTTCCGTGAAGTTCTTCGAGCCCACGGAGATCGGCCGCTCCGCGGAGCGCTGGGCGCAGGCTTCGAGGACGAGCGGCAGGGAGGCGACTCCGGCCAGCAGAGAGCGGCGAGTCAATGGTGTCGCATGCGTCTCCATGGAATGCTCCGTTCGATCAAGAGGATGCAGATCTCTGCTCCCAGGGCGAGTGCCGCCACCAGCGCGCCGCCGACGACCAGCTCGGGCTGATCGTTGAGCTGCATGCCGTTGATGATCGTCTCGCCCAGGCCGCCTCCGCCGATGAAGGCGGCTAGCGTGGCGCTGGCGACGACTTCCACAACCGCTCCGCGCACGCCCGTGAGAAAGACGGGAAGCGCCAGCGGCGTCTCCACCCGCATGAACCGCTGCCAACGCGTCATGCCCATGGCGCCGGCGGCGTCGAGCGCGGCGGCGTCCACGCCGCGATAGCCCGCGTCGACGTTCACCAAGATCGGCGGCACCGCCAAGATCACGAGCGCCACGACGCTGGGTGGCGTGCCCACGCCCAGCACGGGGAGCAAGAGCGCCAGCACGCCCAGGCTAGGAATGACGCGCAGGGTGGATGCCGCGCCCAGCGCCGCCGCGGAGATGCGCCGCTTGCCCGCGATCCAGACGCCCAACGGATACGCGATGGCGACGGCTAGAGCCAGCGAGCCGAAGGCCAGCTCGACGTGCTGGCGCAGTTGTGCGAGCAACTCGGCGCGGTGCGCCAGCGCGAAGGCCGCCGCCTGTTGGAGCAGGCCGCCGTCAGCCGTTGGAGGCCCCCTGCCGGGCCAGCATGACGATGTGCTTCCACTCCGCGGCCGCGACGGGCTGCACGGAGAGGCGCGATCCGCGCTGCACCACCGCCATTCCGGCAAGCTCGCGCCGCGCCTTGAGCTCTTCCAGCGTGACGATGCGGGGCAGGCGCGCCACGAATGCCACGTCCACGCACTCCCAGCGCGGGCGCTCGGGCGTCGAGGCGGCGTCGTGATAGGGGCTCTTGGAGTCGAACTGCGTGCTGTCGGGGTGGGCTTCGGCGGCGACGCGACAGATGCCGACGATCCCCGGCGGCGTGGCGTTGGAGTGGTAGAAGAATGCCTGATCGCCCACCTTCATCGCCTTCATCAGGTTGCGCGCCTGGTAGTTGCGCACGCCGCTCCATTCGGTGCGCCCCTCGCGGGCGAGATCGTCGATCGAGTACGCGGAGGGCTCGCTCTTGAAGAGCCAGTGCGCCACGGCGTCAGCCGCCCACGCGCTTGACGCGGAGGCCGCGCGCCTCGAAGAACGCCACGATGCGGTCGCGATGATCACCTTGGATCTCGAGGCGTCCGTCCTTGACCGTTCCGCCGGCGCCGCAGAGGCGCTTGAGCTCCTTGCCCAGGGTCTCCGCGTCCTTTGCGGGCAGCCCCGTGACCGCCGTGACCACGCCGGCGCGGCGGCGCTCGCGCGCCACGCGGATGGTCCCGTCGTCCGGCGGCGCAGCGGGACGACCCTGGGGCGAGCGTTTCGCGCCGGCCTGCGGCGCGTGCCAGCCGCCGTCGGTGGAGTAGACGAGGCGCCCTTTCTGATCCATGGTCGCCCGCTATTGTACCACCATCCCGGAGGGAGCGGTGCCTCCGCCGTGGTACGCCAGCGCATGGACATTGCAGTGCTCGGAGCCGGTCTGATGGCCTCGGCGATGGTTCGCCGCTTGCGGGAGGCCGGACACGACGTCGCCGTCTGGAATCGCACCTTCTCGAAAGCCGAGGCGCTCGCCGCGCTCGGCGCCTCCCCGCAACAGACCGTCGCCGCGGCGGTCTCCGGAGCAGACCTGGTGCTGACGATGCTCTCCGACGACGCCGCGGTGGACGCGGCGGTCGGCGAGGCGTTCCCGGCGGCCAAGCCGGGCATTCCGTTCGTCGACTGCACGACGGTGACGCCGCACGGCGTCGAGGCGCGCGGCGCGCGAGTCACGGGAAAGGGCCATCCTTTCCTGCACTGCCCGGTCTTCGCATCGCCGGACATGGTCGCGCTCGGCGAGGGCGTGATGCTCGTCGCCGGGGATCCGGGCGCCTATGCGGCCGTGGCCGACGTGCTCCATGCGATCCTCGTGCAGCACGAGTACCTCGGCGAGAAGCCGGGTCGCGCGGCCGTCTTCAAGACGCTCGGAAACCAGATCAACGGGTGTCTCACGGCGGTGGTGGCGGAGGCCGTCGACTGCGCCCGGGCGCTGGGCGTGAGCGAGACCGACCTCGCCAAGACCTACGAGGCGCTGGGCTTCGGGCCGCACGTGCTCATGCGGCTGCAGCGCATCGCCGACGGCACCTGGCAGCCCGTGAGCTTTCCGCTCTCGATGTTCCACAAGGACCTGCGCATCTTCCGCGAGTCCGCTCAGCACGCCGGCGTGAAGACCCCGGTGCTGCAAGCGGCGCTCGAGCGGGCGCAGGCGGCGCTCGATCTGGGCCTCGGGGAGCTCGACGCGAGCGCCGTGGCCGACGCGCGGGTGCAGCGCGCGCTCTGAGGTGCCTCGGCGCCCGAGGAGGAGCTCCCTGCCGGATCGGGGGCCGCGGGGATTTCAGGTTCGTAAACTCGTCCATGATGACATCCGATACCAGGAGAGGGACGCCGCCGAGGCGTCTCTCGCTTCCGAGGATGGATGGTCGTCAGGATGAGACTCAAGATCGGCGCGAAGCTGGCCGTGGCATTCGGCGCGGTGCTGCTTCTTTTCGTGTTCGTCGCGGCGGTCGGAGCCGTGGAGCTGATGCGCGTCAACGACGGCACGCAGATGATCGCGCAGGTGGAGGAGGCGCGCGGCCGCGTGCTCGATCTCGACACGCAGATGAAGTCGCTCCAATCGTCGCTGCGCGCGTACCTGCTCACCGGAGACGAGAAGTACGCGACGGAGATCACCTTCACCAGAGCCCAGCGTGACGACGACTTCAAGGCGATCGCGTCGGCATCGGCATCCATGTCGGCCGGGGCCGGCGCGGTCGGCCAGATGCAGGCCCAGAGCAACCAGATCGACGCCTTCCTCGACCGGGAGATCGCGCTGGTCAAGAGCGGCAAGCGGGCCCAGGCGCTGGCATCGCTCGGCGCGGGATCGGGGCACTTCGTGGCGCTGGAGAACGCGCTCGACAATCTGCTGGTCGCCGCTCAGGGGCGCGTCCTCGACGCGCGCCGAGGGGCGGCCCAAGAGTTTCACTTCGCCGTCACCACGATCATCATCGCCTCGCTCCTGGCCATCGTGCTGGGCTTCGGCATCGCCACCGTCATGGGGCGCTCCATCACGCTGCGGCTGGGCGCCGTGAGCCGGGCGCTCGCGGAGACGGCGGAGCGGGACTTCCCCGCGCTGGCGGCGGCCTTCGGCGCGCTGGCGCAAGGGGATCTCACGGCCGCGTTCGTTGCCAACCCCGAGGGTGTGGTCGACAGCAGAGACGACGAGATCGGCGCCGTCGCCGAGAGCTACAACGCGATGGCGGCCAGCCTCACGCAGGTGGCCGGTGAGTTCCGGCACATGACGGGGCGCCTCCAAGACGTGATCCGCGGCGTGGCGACGGCCTCGTCGGATCTCACGGCGGCCAGCTCGCAGCTGGCCACGGGCACCGGACAGTCGCGCCTGGCCGTCGACCAGATCGCCAAAGCCGTCGAGGGCGTCGCCCACGCGGCGCGCACCCAGGCGGAGCGCACGCGCGAAGGCGAGTCGGCGGCCCAGGAGCTCTCGCGCAGCGCCGCCCAGATCGCGGGCGGCGCGGTCGACCAGGCGACGGCAGTGCAAGGAGCCGCCGGCGCGGTCACCGCGCTCGACGACCAGATCGCCGCGCTGGCCCAACTCGGAGAGTCGCTGGCCGCCGCGGCGCGTCATGCCACGGCTCAGGCCAGCGGCGGAGCCGATGCCGTGCTCCAGACCTCCGACGCCATGGCGCGTCTGCGCGACCAATCGGTGGCGGCGCAGAAGGCGATGACGGCGCTGGAGGAGCGCTCCGCGGCGGTGGGCACGATCGTCTCCGCAATCGAGGAGATCGCGGATCAAACCAACTTGTTGGCGCTCAACGCGGCCATCGAGGCGGCGCGCGCGGGCGAGCACGGGCGAGGCTTCGCCGTGGTTGCCGACGAGGTGCGCAAGCTCGCGGAGCGCTCCGCGGCGTCCACGCGCGAGATCACGCAGATCCTCGCCGCGATCCGCACGGAGACGAGCAACGCCTCCAAGGCGATGCAGTCCTCGGCTACGGCGATGGAAAGCGGTCTCGCCCTCGCGCGCGAGGCCACCGGCGCGCTCGGCGAGGTGGGGCAGGCCATCGCGGCCACCACGCGCGTGGCCGAGGAAGTGGCCGAGCGCTCCGAGAGCATGCGCGCCTCGAGCGGTCAACTCACCTCCAACGTCGGGAACGTCTCGACGGTGGTCGAAGAGAACGCCGCGGCGGCGGAGCAGATGCGCCACACGGCGGATCGCGTGACCGCCACGCTGGGGCCCATCGCCCTCTCGGCCGAGGAGCAGTCGGCGGCGGCCGAGCAGGTCTCGGCCTCCTCGTTTGAGCTGGCCGCGCAGGTACAGCAGATGGACGCGACGGCCGGCGGCGTGCGGGAGCAGGCGGCCCGCCTCAGCGGCTACGTCGAGCTCTTCACGCTGCCCGGCGAGGCTCAACCGGCCATCGCCGCCGCCGTGGCGAAGATGCCCGCGCTGGTGCCCGCCTAGCCGTTGCGCACCGCCATCGCTCGCCGCCACCGCGTGGCGGTCGAAGAGGTGACCGTCAGCGCGGGCGTCGACGACTTGCTGGGTTGGGGTGCGGGCCTGCGTCCGGATCCCGGTGGGGGACCCAGGCGAGGGCCGGCTGCTGGAAACGTCGTTGCGCGAGGTGGTCGAGGTGCTTTAGCGTCAAAGCCTGCAATGCTCGGCTGCAGGGGCCGGGCTTGGTGCCAGGAACTCGGGGAGGCTATGGAAGGTTCGTACGACATCGCCATCGTCGGCGGCGGCATCGTCGGCTTGGCAACGGCTCGCGAGCTCAGCATGCGCCACGCGTCGCTGAAGATCGCCGTCTTCGAGAAGGAGACGGAGCTGGCCGCCCATCAGACGGGTCACAACAGCGGCGTCATCCACTCCGGCATCTACTATAAGCCGGGGTCGCTCAAGGCCAAGCTCTGCACCGAAGGCAAGCGGATGCTCTGGGCGTACTGCGAGGAGAAGGGCATCCCCTACAGGAGCGTGGGCAAGCTCATCGTCGCAACCAACGACGCCGAGGTCGCGCGCTTGCAGGACGTCTACCAGCGCGGCCTCCAGAACGATCCCGACGCCGGGTTCGAGCTGATCGGCCCCGAGAAGATCAAGGCGATCGAGCCGAACTGCGTGGGCCTGCAGGCCGTGAAGTCGCCGAAGACCGGCATCGTGGACTACGGGCTGGTCTCGCGCACCTATGCCGACGATGCCAAGACCAACGGCGCGGAGATCTTCACCGGCGCCGGCGTCGAGGGCATCTCGCGCGACGGCGGCACCAACGTGCTCAAGACCGTGCGCGGCGATTTCTCCGCCAAGTACGTGGTGAGCTGCGCCGGTCTCCACGCCGACCGCGTGGCGCGCATGACCGGCAGCGAGCCTTCGCCGAAGATCATCCCCTTCCGCGGCGACTACTACGTGATGAAGCCCGGGCGCGAGAGCATCGTGCACGGCAACATCTATCCGGTGCCGGATCCGGCCTTCCCGTTCCTGGGCGTGCACTTCACGCCGCGCATGAACGGCGAGATGTGGCTGGGACCCAACGCCGTGCTGGCCTTCGCGCGCGAGGGCTACTCGTTCTTCACGATCAATCCGCGCGATCTCGCGGAGACGCTGACGTACGCCGGGTTCTGGAAGCTGGCCGCCAAGTATCCGCAGATCGGCTACAGCGAGATGTACCGCGATCTCAGCAAGACGGCGTTCGTCGCCGAGTGCCAGAAGTTCGTGCCTTCGCTCACCGCCGCCGACGTGGTGAAGGGACCGGCCGGCGTGCGCGCGCAGGCGCTCGACGATCAGGGCGGCATGGTGGACGACTTCGTCTTCTCGGGATCCGAGAACGTGATCCACGTGCGCAACGCCCCTTCGCCCGCCGCCACCTCCTCGATGGCCATCGGCAAGTACATCACGGAGCACCTCGAGAAGGAGTTCGTCCTAGCCTAAGCGCGCCTCGCGGGCGAGTGGGAGCACTTCCGCCGTACCCCGAACGCTAGCGAATATGTACGTGCCGAGCCATTTCCGCGTCGACGACGTGCCGACGCTCCAGGACGTGATCGAGCGCCACGCCTTCGGCATCCTCGTCTCTCAGCGTGACGGCGCCCCCTACGCGACCCACCTGCCGTTCCATCTGCGCCGCGGCGACGGCGAGCGCGGCACGCTCTACGGCCATCTCGCGCGCGCCAACCCGCACTGGGAGACGTTCGCCGGCGGCGACCAGGCGCTGGCCATCTTCCAAGGCGAGCACGGCTACGTATCGCCGTCGTGGTACGAGGGGGCGGAGAACGTGCCCACCTGGAACTACGTGGCGGTGCACGCGTACGGGACGCCTCGGCTCATCGACGACGAGCGCGAGGTCCAACGCGTGCTGGACGATCTGGTGGACGTCTACGAATCGCCGCGGCCCCAGCCCTGGCGCAGCGAGGTGCTCTCGCGCGACTACCTCGGCCGGATGCGCGGCGCGGTGGTGGCCTTTTGTCTCCCCATCGCGCGCATCGAGGGCAAGTTCAAACTCAGCCAAAACCGCACGCCCGCCGACCGCGGGCGCGTGATCGCGGCGTTGGCGGCGAGCCAGCGCGCGGAGGACCGAGCGTTGGCCGAGCGGATGGGAACCATGAGCAGGTGACGCTTCCGCCGGCCATCCGCCACGGCGCGATCCGCGCCTATTTCATCTACGACGTGGCCGACACGGTCGATCTGCGGCGCTTGGATCGCATCGCGGGGACGGGCGTCGAGCAGGCACCGCTGCAGCTGCGCTCCGTGCTCTCCGCCGCGTACATCCAGTTTCCCACGCCGCCGCTGGCGGCGCGCTTGGCGCCGACGAGCGTCTTGGGGCGCGAGGCGGCGACGCGGGCTAAGATCTACGACTACGGCGTGGTCTCGCTGCGGCTCTCGCTGCCCTACGAGGGCTCGTGGGAGGGCTTCGCCCGCCTCGCTCAACGCCTGCGTCAGGGTGAGGAGCTGGCCGGCGAGGCGGCGCGCCTGCTGGAGGGCCTGCTCGCGGAGATCGCTCCCGCCCTGGCGCAACCCCACGGGCGGCTGGTCGAGGACTACTTCGTCCTGGAGGTCCAGGAGTTCGAGGCCCCCATCGGCGCGACGGAGCTGCTGGCGTCGTGCGCCTCGGCCGTCGCCTCGCTGGTCTCCGCCGAGACCGAGGCGCTCGGCGAGGATGAGCAGCGCGAGGCCCTGCGGGTGCGCTTCAGCTACTTCGAGCGCGACCTCGCCGTGGTGCAATGGGATGCGGCCTTCATCTACGACACCAGGGAGGGGGCCGAGGCGATCGCGGACATCCTCGAATTCGCCAACACGCAGCTCGTGGAGTTCCGTGCCTACGACGCGCGCCTCGATGCCGAGCTGGATGCCATCTATGCGATGGACATCCCCCGCCGGCGCCCGAACCGCCTGTTCGAGCTCCGCTCGCTGGACCGGCGCGCGCAGCTCCTGCGCTCGCTGGTCGTCGACGTGCGCGAGCTTGCCGACCGCGCGACCAACGCCCTGAAGATCATCGGCGACGCCTACTACGCTCGGCTCTACCGCGGGACCGCGGGACGGCTGAGCCTGGGCGAGTGGCAGGGTCAGGTCGACAGCAAGCTGGCGAGCATCAACGAGGTCTACCGGTTTCTCACCGACCAGGCCCAGAACGCGCGCGCCGAGTTCCTGGAGATCGTGATCATCGTCCTGATCGCCGCGGAGATCGTGGTCGGGGTGCTGGCCTTGCATCGCTGACGCCATATGTCGAAATGGCCGCCGCGCGAGGCGAAGCCGGGCGGCGCGGAGAATCGCCGTCCATGAACCTGAGAGCACACAGCTCCGTCATTCTCGACGGGCCCACGCGCGCCGCCGCGCGCTCGTACTACAAGGCCATCGGCTTCACCGACGGGGATCTGGCCAAGCCGCTCGTCGGCATCGCCAACACGTGGACCGAGACGATGTCGTGCAACTATCATCTGCGCGGCTTGGCGGAGCACGTGAAGGCCGGCGTGCGCGCCGCGGGCGGAACGCCCGTGGAGTTCAACACCATCGCGATCAGCGACGGCATCACCATGGGCACCGAGGGGATGAAGACCTCGCTGGTCAGCCGCGAGCTGATCGCCGACTCCATCGAGCTGATGGGGCGGGGCCACATGTTCGATGCGGTGGTGGCTCTAGTGGCCTGCGACAAGACGATTCCGGGCGCGGCGATGGGGCTCACGCGCCTCGACGTGCCGTGCGTGGTGCTCTACGGCGGATCGATCGCGCCGGGGCGCTACAAGGGTCGCGACGTCACGGTGCTCGACGTCTTCGAGGCCATCGGCGCGCATGCCGCCGGCAAGATCACGGACAAGGATCTCAACGACATCGAGTCGTGCGCCTGCCCGGGGCCGGGCGCCTGCGGCGGGCAGTTCACGGCGAACACGATGGCCACGGTGATGGAGCTGATCGGCTTCTCGCCGCTGGGCTCCGCCAGCCCCGGCGCCACCGATCCCCGCAAGGAGAAGATGGCCTACCGCTGCGGCGAGCTGGTGATGGAGGCCCTGCGGCGCGACATCCGCCCCAGCTCGTTCCTCACGCGCGAGGCCTTCGAGAACGCGATCGCCGCGGCCGCGGGCACGGGCGGCTCCACCAATTCCGTCCTCCATCTGCTGGCGATGGCGCGCGAGGCCGGCGTGCCGTTGACCATCGACGACTTCGACGCGATCAGCCGGCGCACGCCGATCATCGCCTCGCTCAAGCCCGGCGGGCAGTACGTGGCGCTCGACGTCGACAACGCCGGCGGCATCCAGCTCATCGCCAGGCGCCTGCTCGAGGGCGGCAAGGTGCGGGGCAACACGCTGACCGTCACGGGGCGCACGTTGGCCGAGGAGGCCGCCGCAGCGGTGGAGACGCCGGGGCAGGACGTGATCCACGACGTGGCCCACGCGTTCAAGGAGACCGGAGGCCTGGTGATCCTCAAGGGGTCGCTGGCGCCCAGCGGATCCGTGGTGAAGATGGCGGGCCACGAGCGCCCGTACCATAAGGGTCCGGCGCGCATCTTCGAGCGTGAGGAAGATGCGATGCAGGCGGTGCTCTCCGGCAAGATCGTCGCCGGCGACGTAATCGTGATCCGCTATGAAGGGCCGGTCGGCGGACCGGGGATGCGCGAGATGCTGGGCGTCACCAGCGCCATCGTCGGCAAGGGTCTCGGCGAGAGCGTGGCGCTGATGACGGATGGGCGCTTCAGCGGCGCGACGCGCGGCCTCATGGTCGGGCACGTGGCGCCGGAGGCGGCCGTCGGCGGACCGATCGGGTTGCTGCGCGACGGCGACACGGTCGTCATCGACACGGATCAGCGCCGCATCGACGTCGAGCTCTCCCAGGGCGAGTTGGCGGAGCGCCGCAAGACGTGGAAGCCGCTGCCGCCGCGCTACGCGGGCGGCGTGATGGCCAAATACGCCTCGCTCGTCACTCAGGCCGACGACGGCGCGATCACCCGGCCCGTCCCGCGATAGCCCTTCGGATTGGGGTAGAAGGACCACATGGAAGTGGAACCTCGGATCATCGTGTGCGCTCATGGCAGATGCAGCTGCCCGGTGACCGCCGCCAGCGGGCCGGAGTCGTACTGCTCCGACTACTGTCTGGACGCGGAGACGCGCCCCGAAGACGAAGACTTCTGCCTCTGCGGTCATCCGGAGTGCACACCGGAGGAGGAAGAGGCGCTCGCCGAGCCTAGCGCCGGCTGATGCGCCGCGGCCGCGCAGGCGCGGTCCAGGCCATCGAGCAAGCCCCTCGCCAGGGGAGGCCGTTAGGCCCCCCGAAATAAGCCCCCA
>Ga0307372_10004965_pt1 | contig 20248 bp, 18 predicted proteins | sample OX1MG_FD_202533 | JGI IMG/M metagenome (GOLD analysis project Ga0307372, IMG submission 202533) | Soil microbial communities from Risofladan, Vaasa, Finland - OX-1 | ecosystem: Environmental > Terrestrial > Soil > Coastal area > Acid sulfate soil | place: Finland: Risofladan, Vaasa | collected...
TCCTGTGTAGGGTTTCTCGCTCAAATTACCCATACAGGAATTGGGATGGGATGCGCTATCTTTTTCTCCGCGAAGGGTCAAAAACTATCCCCGCTCCACCCACAAATTCTGCGGAGGAACCGAATTTGTAAGCTCATTCGATCCTTCGCTGGCGCTCAGAATGAGACGCAGGAGAGCTTCTCCAACAGCTTGGCAAAGAACCGGACAAAATCCGGATTCTCCGTTGCCTCCGGTTCCTCAACATCCCGGACTGCGTCCGCACGCCTCGTGCTTGCTAATTAGATGCCCAACACCAGCCGGTCCACGCGCTGGCTCACATCCTTCAGATACGCTTCGTCGCCGCCGTCCAGCTCCGTGGTGGCGTATCCGTTGTAGCCCACCTCGGCAAGCGCCTTTCGCACTTCAGGCCACTCGATGCTGCCATCTCCAAGATTCACAAACTGGTTGGTTTTGCGGTTGAAGTCCTTCAAGTGCATCTTCACGAACCGCTTGTCGAGTTCCCGGATCCAATCCTGCGGATAGCCATATAGCACCACATTGCCCACATCGAAGTAGGACTTTATCCACGGGCTTTGGAACTGGTCCACAAAGCGGGGGAATTCGAGCGGGCTCAACAGGAATTTGTTCCACACTTCTTCCAGCGCAATTACCACGCGGAGCTTCTCAGCCAGCGGGATCAGCGCCCGGATTTGCTTCTGTGACCGCTGCCAGGCCTGGCGGTAGGTGGTCCCGGAATTCACCACGGCGGGAACCAGCAGAACCGTGTCCGCGCCCCAGAAATGGGCGTTGTGAAGAGAAGTGCGCATGGACTGTACGCTTTTCTGAACCACCGCCGGATCAGGGCTGGAGAGTGGCCATTTCCAATGGCCCATATTCATCACCGAATGGATGCGAATCTTGGCGCTCTCCGCCGCACGCTTCATCGTCTCCGCTTCCGCCTGATCTTCGGTGGTATGGGCCTCCACGGCTTCGAAACCGCAGTCGCGGGCCATGCGGAATCGGGCTTCGTAGCTCAGCTTCTCCGGCAACATCCCGAGCAGGACTGCTTTCTTGATGGGAAGTGGCGAAGCATCTGTGGCTGGCGCGGGGCTGCCCGGGGATAAAGCCGCTACGCCGAGTGATGCCACTGTTGCCGTTGCTGAAGTTTTCAGAAAATCCCGTCGCGTTAGATGTTGTGCCAAGTATAGGTCTCCTCCTTAGCTGAAATTATGAATTGCGCCTAATCCCAATACTGTTCAGTTAGGGCGAGTCTCATGATCTTGATGTCAGAGGCGCCGCCTGACCCTTACCCCAACCCTCTCCCCGTAAGCGGGGAGAGGGGGAACCGCGCAGCGGTGGGTGAGGGGCTCTGGTTCAACCTTATGCCTTATTCTCGAACGGTCCTACAAGGGAGCTTCATGAATCATCCAGGCTAAGTCTTCAACCCATTGGGAACCATCGGCAGCGACGTGAGCCGGATTCCCGTGGCGCTGAAAATGGCATTGCCCACGGCCGGAGCCATACTTTGAACCGGTCAGGTTCAGGTGGACGCGCAAGACGGTGAGCAGGCTGGTGTCTCTGACTACATTCACCGTGTGGGTGACACCGTTTACATTCAATGTGGTGACTTTATCCACGTCGAACATCCTTCAGCGGCTAAGCCGAAACGCAAAACTGCGGGCAGCCTTTCAAGTTGGTCGTAGCGCTCGCTGATTCATCACGGTAAAGCCCGGCGGCCGCCGCCAGAAAAACATGTGACCATCAGTACAAATTAATCTTAGTCGCACTAATCCAACTTTGGAAGCAGGCTCTTCAAATCAATAAACATTCGCATCAGCGGCGCATTTGCAAATAGTATCCCGGCCCTACCCTCATATTGTGGGTGAGAGCCGGTGGAGTGAGCCTGGGAGTTTCAGCCAAGCAACCCGTGCTGTCATTCTGAGTGAAACGAAGAATCACTGTATTTGACCACTTCGCCGGCAGCGAACCAGATGGTGATCCTTCGCGGAGTTTACCCTGAGCGGAAATGCCGGGATCTTTCTCGCCCAGGATGACCAGCGAAGGGCTCAGAATAACCGGCGAAGCGCTTAACTATTCTGCCGCAGCCATTCGACGAGATGCTTCACGATTTCCGGTGAAATGGAAACCGGGACGAACAGTTCTTCATACTTGACATCCGGAAAGCCGAGGAGCGTGAGGCGGGCGGGCAGAAGATCGCGGATAATTTTGGGATCGCTAAATGGAATGGAAAGAAGAGCCCGGAAGAGGGCCTGATGGATTGGCTCGCGCCAAGGGTAGTCCGCAAGGCTTGCCCGGACTTGGGTGAAGGCTGGACCCCGCAACGAACCTTGGCAGAGAGCCTTGAGGGCTGAAAGTTCGGCGTGAATGATTTCTTCTAGGGGCGTCAAATTGGTTTCCAAACGGCAAGAATATTTCCGGCCAATGAGGAGCCGCGGCGCGAGGACAGGCGGAACGGGGCTTAAAGAACAATTATGTTCCGGGCCTTCGTCGATCGCCTTCTATCCCCGTTTCGAATCCAGGAACCGGGGCCATTGTACCAGAAGGCGGAACTTGAGGCGGCAGTGTTTCACGGGTTGCCGCTACCAACTGAAAACGATTACACTGGTTCAAATCCAGCGGAACGGCCAGCAGATTGATTACTGAGCTTCGGCTCCTCAACCACCGTGATATCACGAAGCCGGGCGGCAGGTACGCAGGAAACGAAAGGGGGCATCAGATGCCTCAAGCTGACCAAAGAACTCGGCGCAAGATCGCTGCGGCTTTGATTCTGATTGCCGCCCTCTGCGGTGTATTACGACGGGCATCATTCCGGCGCGCCCCGCGCCTGGTTTTTGCCGCGGCGCCCGCGCAGCAGGAACATCATCCGTTTCCCACCAACCCCTCGTTTCCGGCGCCGCCCACCACGCCGGAAACCCCCGTCCCCATGACGCCGAAGCAGAAAGAAAAGCTGATGAAATTCAATTTTAAGAAAACCCAGCGTGACGCCGATCAGCTTTTCAAACTGGCCCAATCCCTCAAAGAGAACTTGGATAAATCGAACTCGAACATCCTGTCGGTCAAAGTTGTTCATCAGGCGGGCCAGATCGAAAAGCTGGCAAAGAAGATCAAGGGCGAGGCGTTGAGTAATTAGGCGCTTATCGCCGAACACGAAAAATGTTTTGTCGATGTGGGAGTTTTGGTAGCGCCAGCGTCTCTCTGGCTCTTGGTCCTGCCGCCGGGACGGCGGCGCTACGTTACACGAGGTCTCGTCACTTTGCGTCGGGTCGCCATTGCTGTCATCCCTGAACAAGCCACTGTCATTCGCGCACCAGCGGGAACCCACACCGCGCGCGATGGCGTGAACCTCCGCTTCCGGCTTGCGCGGGAAGAAGGTTCGCGAGGGGGACGCCGGAAGGCAAGGGAAGTTGGCCAAATTTTAAATATCTTTGGGTCGATGCTCAAGCGTTCCTCGGGGTGAACGGGGTTTCTGTCCAAATTGCCGGGGTGGGTCGCGCGGAACGTTTATTCAGGGTCCAAGCCTTTCACTGATAAACTATGATGAAGATTCGAGCGCGGATGTTGACGCTGGATTGAAGTATGCGTGGGAAGCTGCGAGCGGGCACCAGCTTGTCGATGGCCGCCTGTGGCTTGGCGAAGTGGAATTGAATCTTAAGTCGAAGGGGAAATGAGCGCCAGCGTTTCCGCGAATTGCCGTGGTCGGGAGTTACGCCGCTGGACTGACGATGAATGTCCCGCGCCTGCCCGCGCCCGGTGAGACGCAGTTGGGATCCGGCTACTGGTTTGAGCACGGCGGCAAGGGTTCCAATCAGGAAGCGGGCTGCGCGAGGTTGGGAGCCAACGTCCAGTTGGTGGCGTGGATCGGCTCGGACGCTTTCGGTGATGCCGCGCTTGAGCTTCATCAGCAAGAAGGTATTGATGCAGCCCACGGCACGCGCATGCCGGAGGCGTCCACCGGCGTGGGTTTCATCATGGTGGAGTCCGCGACCGGCCACAACCTCATTGGTCTGGACCCCGGGGCAAATGGCATGCTGAGTCCGCACGATGTTGTACGTTGCGCGCAGGCCATTACCCAGTCCCAAGTGCTTCTTGCCCAATTGGAGATTCCGGTTTCCGCTGCGGCAGGGACACTCGGGCAGCAACATAGGACGCCTCGGTCAGACCCGCTGCTGGTAACGTGGTGGGGCTGAGCGTCCGCAGTTGGGAACGGTCGTAACTCCCTGGTGGGTGAATCTGGCTGCCCAGGGCGTTGGTTTTCACGGATGGGATGGTTCTGAAAAATTGGGTATTCCAAGTTTGGAGTGGGCGGCACGGCTGACAAATGGCTTGACTGGCACGTAAGGCGGTGTACTATGTAGTACACTATTCTTATCTTGCGGATTGACGTGTCCACGAGTGGTAAGGCCAGGCAACGGCCCACGAAAAGGGCCGGAAGCGCCAGTTAAGATAACGCCGTCCGGAGCATGGCAACGGCATGGGGTGCCGCCAGTCCCTTTGCCAGACAAAAGTTAGGTTCAATCCTTCAAATGAGTATCTACGAGGCTCGCCCGCTAAAAACCGGCCGCGTCCAGACCTATCCGCTGGGATCGCGCCCGAGCAAAGTCTCAGTGAAGGACTTTGCCAAGCCCGCAGGCTCCAAGTCTTCGGTTCGGAAGTGGGTTGACTCCTTGCCGCAAATTCTTGCGGGCCAAAGCTTTCGCTCCGTCCTTGCGGCGCTCGAAAGCGCCCGCCGGAAAGAGAAGGCCATCATCTGGGGCTTGGGCGGACACGTGGTGAAGTGCGGGCTGGCACCGGTGTTGATTGACCTGATGAAACGCGGTTATGCCACTGCCTTCGCGATGAATGGGGCCGCACTCATCCATGATTTCGAGGTGGCGCTGGCCGGCGCTACCTCCGAAGATGTTCCGCAGGGGCTCGGCGAGGGACGTTTCGGCATGGCGGAGGAAACCGGCCGCTACATCCATCAAGCTGTGGCCGAGGGTGTTCGTGACGAATTAGGCCTGGGCGAAGCCGTCGGCCGTTTCCTTCGCGGGTTTCGCGGCGCGCGGTTCCGGCGATCGAGCTTGCTGGCCGCAGCTTATGCGCGGCGCGTGCCGGTGACAGTACATGAGGCAATCGGCACGGACATCATCTACAACCACCCCGCCATCGATGCGCGGGCTCTGGGGGAGGCGAGCTACCGGGATTTCCTGCTGCTGGCGGCGCTGGTTCGTGATTTGGACGGGGGCGGGGTTTATTTGAACGTTGGTTCCGCCGTGATTTTGCCGGAAGTTTTCCTGAAGTGTTTCAGTTTGGTTGCGAATTTGCATCGGGCGCCGCGCCGGATCACCACCGTAAATCTGGACTTCATCCAACATTACCGGCCCTTGCAGAATGTGGTCACACGCCCGGTTGGGGCCGCTAACGCGGGGAAAAACGCCAGCCAGGGATTTGCCCTCACCGGGCACCACGAGTTGATGATTCCGCTGATCGCTGCCGCGCTTGCTCCGTGATTCATGCCGTCCCGGAGCAATTCGATGGCGAGGTTTTGCAAAACCGATGCAGGATATTCCTCCACAGGATTCAACTACTCCCGACGTACCGCCGGTTTTCCCGCCGTTCGAGCTCCCTCGCAAGGCTCGTCCCGAACCCTGGCGTTTCATTGACCTGCTTCTGTTTTTGGTCTTTGCGGGATGCGCTTTGTTCGCATCGACCTTTCTGGCCTTTTTATTCTATTCCGTTTTGAAACCCCTGGCGGGCTGGCGAACTCCGGTGCAATCGCTCCGGGATAATCCCTTTTTTCTTTTGGGCCTTCAGGCGTTCTTCTACGTGCTGATTTTTGGCTATTTCTACGCCCTCATCGTATTTCATTACCGGCTTCCGTTCCGCTCCGCAATGCGCTGGCGGAGCCCGGGCGCGCGGAGCGCCATGCTCTTTCTGGTGGCTGGTTTCCTTCTCGCTTTCGCCGTGCAGCTCATTCCTTCCATCCTGCCCGACAAGCAGAGCTTCCCGCTCTCACAACTATTCACCTCACCCGCGGCGGATTACGCCCTCGCGGGGTTCGCCATCTTCATTGCTCCCCTGATGGAGGAACTGGTCTTCCGCGGATTCTTCTTCTCGATCTTTGAGGCGAGGACCGGCCTGAGTTTTGCTGTTGTCGTTACCGCCTTGCTTTTCGCGGCGCTCCACGTGTCCGAATATTGGGGCGCTTGGAATCACGTATTGATGATCTTTATGGTGGGATTGGTTTTTTCGTTGGTGCGGGCGGCAACGGGATCCATCGTTCCCAGTGTGATCGTTCATTCCGCATACAATGGCACGCTGATGGCGCTTCTGTTCTTCCAGACCCACCATTTTCACGAAGTTCAGGCGATGTTCTGCGGACCGCGATGAACTCCACCTCCGCTTGCGGCGCCGTGGCCATTCACACAGTCTCACAAAACTCCCAATCCTCCCGGCGCCCTAAAGACGGAACCGAAGCGCTCCAACATGTATGCTTCAAATTCTTTTTGGCGGACCGCAACTTCTCGGCTGGTCCGGGGTTGTAATAGTAAAGTGGCGTGGTACGGCCTGTCGAGCGTATTTAATCAATTGCGTTAGCGGGGGCTCATCTCCATTCCGGGCGAGGGAAAGACCTTCGGCTTCTAACCAACGAAGGCAATCGCCCGGATGGGAGAGCCGGAGCCGCCTCGAATCTTCAGCGGCAGGGCCATGAAAAGGAAAAAGTCCGGCAACTCGGAGAGGTTGCACAAGTTCTCAACAATCAGCACTTGGCTTTCAAGGACGACAGGATGGATGGGGGCGGTGCGCAAGGCTTGCGGCGCGTCCGGGGAAAGGGTATCAACGCCCAGCGCGCTGACTCGCTTTTCAATCAGGAATTTCGCAAGCTCCATGCTCACCCCGGGCCAATCCTCGGTGTAACGCTTGCTTAAGGGGCGAAGCCCCCAGAATTCCGCCCACCCAAAGTTGAACAGCACGATGTCTCCAGCCTGAATCTCGCCGTGGCTCTTCTCCCACTCCGTGACGAACCCGCGTGTGACCAGATCACCCTCTTTGAATGTCCGGCAATCGATCCGCACTCCCCGACCCATCAGCCGGGTGGGCGGAATCCGGTCAATGGTGACGTGGGCTTCGGGCTTCGCATCGCTGATGAAATGCGCCGGCGCGTCCACGTGGGTTCCATTGTGCTCGTTCATGGTGAGCTGATAGGTCAGGGATCGCTCCCCATGCCAGTAAGATCCCCACAGGTTGTGGAAGAACTTTGAATGGGTAGGATAGTGGGGCATGTGCTCTTCCAGCGCGTGGCTCAGGTCGACCACCCGCTTGCTGCCCAGGAGTTCAAGCAAAGAAGGTTGATCCATGGAAGGCCTACTGCTGCGCCAGGGCGAAATATCCGGCCTTCGCCCGCACCGTCACGCCCTTTCTAAGAGTAATCACCCGGACCCGGATGGCGCGATAGGTGCCGTCCAGTTTCACATCCTGCGGAGTGTAGCCAATGCTGTATTGGTCATCCAGCTCACGGCCGAGCGAATCGAGCGCATCCGCCAGGTGGATCAGCTTTTGCGCTGAAAAGATGCCCGTGTCGGCGCCCAGCCCCTTGTTCTGTGAGGTATCACCAATATTCCCGTGGGCAAGATAGCCTGTCAGCATGTCCGTTCCCACGCCTTCACGCAGGGGGTAGAAAGCGGTCCCGCCGGTTTCTCCCGCCAGCCGGGCCAGATACTTGTCACCCGCGTTGGTAAAGCCGTAAGCCGCATTTTGAATCGCATAGATCGAGGTTTCCGCCCGGTGAGCCATGGAGACGGCCTCTTCCATTGTGTGCTTGCTCTCGACGTCGATACCGTCGCTGACCAGGATCAGGATGCGGCGCGTTCCCTCCGGCGGCCCGGCGCCCAACATCTTGGTCTTACAGGCGTTGTAAATGGCATCGTAAATGGCCTTGCCGCCCCCGGCTTTCAGGCTGCGGATCTTGTCCTGGAGCACGTCCGGGTCGCTGGTGAAGTCCTGGACCAGCGATGCCTGCGAATCGAAGGTCATCAGAAAAATCTTGTTCTGGCTGCCGCGCTGCTCGAGCATCCTGTAAACGAAGTCACTGGCTGCGTCCTTTTCAAACGGCATCTGGGGCCTCATGCTGTTGCTGGTATCGAGCACCAGTCCGATGCGCAGGGGTGGCAGAGGCTCACGGCGGAAGTAGGTGATGGCCTGTCTTTTGCCGTTTTCATAAACTTCAAAGTCTTTTTCGTTCAAGTCAATCACCGGGTAGCCGCGCTTATCCAGCACCGTGACCGGCACGTTCACCACCTGCACTTGGCGAGTGATGGATCTGGCGGTCCCGGGAACCGGTTTTGAGGTGGAGCTGGATGTTGTGGGCGGAGCCATTGCCGCCGCCGTAGGCAGAGGATGGGATGAGTCCTTGGGATCCTGGTAGGCCCACAAGACGACGGATGAAAGAGCGAGGATCAATGCGGTTTGAAGAATAATTAGAGCTTGGGTGCTCATCCCAGGGGGGGACTGGCTCAGTTTCCCGTCCAATTTCAAAAACACCTTGTTTCGTGACATCGTTCTGCCCTCTTCCGCGCGTCTTTTGGACGCGAAACTTTCGGCTAGTCACTTATCATACTGCAAACTCGCGCCCATGAGGAAATGACCCGCGGCCCCGGAAGTGTCGCAGTCTGCTTTAGCGGCGGTCTCTGACCGCCGGAAGTCGTCGAACAATATAAGTCGGCGGTCAGAGACCGCCGCTAAAGCAAGCAAACTGAGACACTACCTCGGCCCCCGTCCGCTGGCAATGGAGGCAGACGCAAGAAATGCCAATGCCTTGAATGCATAGAGTGTGGCAAAATGGGAAGTCGGCAAGGAGATCCATTGCCATGAAACGGCAGGTCATTTGTCAATTCACTTTGGCTGCACTACTGGCGGTTCACTCTGTCCTGATGGGACAAGCCCAGGATCTGCCTTCCCATGTCACCATCAACTCGAATTATCCTGAAAACATCGTCTTCCGGGCAAGCCTCTTTGGGACAGACACCACCCAAACCACAGGAAGAGTTCCTCCGGGCTTCGCTCCGCGGCGGCAAGCGTTTAGTGGGTCGGTGGATTTCTGGTTTGCTGGAATGGACGGCAGGTTCCGCATTTATCAAAGTAAGGGTAAGCTTGAAGTGCACGAAACGGCCGGTGGCAAGACCCAAGCAAAGCCTGTTCAGACGGGCGGCAGAATTGAGTTCGACGCATTGGGTTATCCGAAAAACCCCCCTTCGGACCCGGCTGATCTGATTCCAATTTTTCCTTCCAAACCCGTGGCTGCTGGTGACCATTGGACTGCCACGGCACAGATAACTGAACCACTGGGAACGGGAGAGGCTCTCTACACCTACACCGTTCAGTCGATTTCGCTGGCTGAGAATCATCACATCCTCGCCAGTATCCAATTCACGATTTCAGGCGATTTGACGCCTCCCAGCGGGCTGCCGGGCTGGACCTCCACCCTCACCGGCAGCGGCCGCCTGGACTGGGACTGCGTTGAACATCAGCGAGCTGCCGCCAGCTACCGAATTGTCTATGCGGCCCGGAAACACGGGGCCGGCATCACTGAGACTCGAGAATTAACGGAGTCCGTGACCCGCGTCAAATAGCCGGGTGGATCGCACCTGCACAATCAGTTTCTCCCCGTTGCGGCGCGAGCCTGGATTCACCGGAAGGTCGGCGAGTGCGTCCGATGATTTGAATGCGAAACCTCTCCAAGACAATCCAGACCTGGACATCGCAGATGCGAAACGGGAATCGGGCCTTCCTTGAGCTTCGAAGTCCAAATTGAAAAGTTGATCTATGGCGGCGGCGCCCTGGCGCATCATCATGGCAAGCCCGTCTTCGTCAGCCAGACGCTTCCCGGTGAACGGCTCGAGGCCGAGCCAACCCACACCCTGAAGGGTATCCTCCACGCGCGGCCTGTCCGCATCCTCACTGCGAGCACCGATCGCGTTGATCCGCCCTGCCCCTATTTTGGGCGTTGCGGTGGGTGCCAGTACCAGCATATTGCGCCACCTTCCCAAACCGTTCACAAGGTCACGATTCTCCGTGAGACGCTTTCTCGTGTCGGCAAGATCTCCTGGCCATCGGAGATCATCGCTCATTCCGGTCCCGCTTGGGGGTACAGGAACCAGGCCCAATTCAAGCTTGCGCTTGAAGCTGACGGCAAGCGGACGCTGGGTTTTTTCGCGGCGTCTTCGCATCATATCGTGCCGGTTGGAACGTGCAATATCATTGCGCCAAGTTTAGGCATGGTTTTGGGTGAGCTCCAAACCTGGATGAAGGAAAACGCCGGCAGGGGCATTGGAACTGGGATGGAGGGCTGCCGGGAAATTGACCTGATGGCGGATCACACTGACGAAAATGTGATGATGACATTACGCGGCGAGGTGGATCCCGCCAACTGCAAGGACCTGGCGGACACACTGTTCAACTTGCTGCCCCAAGTGAAGACGGTCGCCATCGAATCTCAAGTGCCGGGGCAGGAGTTCCAGGTCTTTGGGCAGCCGTCTTTGAACTACCAGGCAGGAGACTTCAATTATCGGGTCAGTCCCGGATCGTTCTTCCAGACTTCCCGCTTCCTCATCCCCCAACTCGTCCATTCGGCCTCAAGCATTCCCGTGCAGAGTGACTCGCCCAACGGTGTCCCCCAACGGAAGCTGGCGCTGGACCTCTATGCAGGTGCAGGACTCTTTGCGCTGCCTTTGGCTCGGCAATTCCAACAGGTGATTGCCGTGGAGTCGAACCCATCGTCTGCCGCCGATCTTGCGGCCAACGCCAGCCGGAGCCAGCCCGGCCGGATTCGCGCCGTGCACCAGCCCGTGTGTGATTTCCTAAAACACTCTCATAAGTCTGAGCCGGACTTGGTGGTCCTCGATCCACCCCGTGCTGGAGTGGGCCTTCCCACGCTGCGGCTTCTGGCGAATCTTTGCCCTCGCCGCATTCATTATGTCAGTTGCCATCCACCCACGCTGGCCCGCGACCTTGCTTTTCTTCTTGCCGCACGTTATCGCATTGAGTCCATCCAGATGTTCGATTTTTTTCCGCAGACGTACCACATCGAGTGCCTGGTCACGCTGACCCGCTGAAGTCGTAGCTAGCCCCAATACTGTTCAGATAAGGGGATATTTCGTAGGGGCGACCCTTGTGGTCGCCCACGGGCGGGCACAAGGCCCGCCCCTACAGCGCGTGGGAATCAGGCTCCCATGGGATAGTTGGCTAAATGAACAGCATTGTGGCTAGAGGGCTTCGCGAGGAAACGGACGGCCCCGTCAAGATTGGCGCAAAGGCCGGTAGTGGTACATTTTCGCTGCTGTAGCGGCGGTCTCTGACCGCCGAACTTTTTTCTTCAACAGTTTCCGGCGGTCAGAGACCGCCGCCACAGCAAACTGACCCACTACCCAAAGGCCTCCGTTCTCGGTTCAAACCTGAGCTATAGTGGTCCCTCCATGAAGAGTCCGATGCTGGTTCTCGTGGTTTTCCTGGCGTTGGGAATCCTGCTGGAAGAGGTGCAGCCGCTGGGAGTGGAGCCTCTGCTTGCAGCGATAGCCCTGTGCTTGCTGGTGGCGTTGATGTTTCTTCAAAAGAGTTGGAAAAAGGTTGCGCTGGCTTGTCTGCTGGTTGGATTTATGGGCGCCGGCGCAACCGCTCAGGAGTTGTTTCATCTCCGGTTTCCAGCGGACCACATCAGCCATCTGGCGCAATGGGGCTTCGATCTGGAACAGCCCGTGAAGGTCGAGGGTTATGTGGCGACGGACCTGGTTCACACACCCTCGGGCTTTGAGTTTGATATGAGATTGACAGAAATTGGCCAGGACGGTCATTCCCATTCCGCCCGCGGCAAAATCCGGCTGCACGCACGGTCTGCGGAACAATTTCAAATCTCTCAGGGTGCGTGGAGTCTGCACTTTGGCGATCCAGTCCGGGGTTCCGTCCGGCTATGGCGGCCGCGAACCTACCGCAATCCCGGCAGCTTCGACTATCGCTGGTGGATGGAATCCATTGAGGACGTCTATTGGCAAGGGAGCGTCCGGAAAGTCGAGCTCCTCCGTCACTCGCAATACCCGCGCCCGCCTGTTTACGAGCGTATGTTCCACGCCATGAGGAGAAAATTCATGCGGGGCATTGATCGCATGTTTCCGCCGTGGAGCACGGAGGCGCGGGACGGGGCCGTGCTGAAAGCGGTCCTGCTCGGGGAAAGAGCGTCTCTGGATTCCTCCACGGTCGAAAATTTCCGCGTCAGCGGGCTCTACCACTTGCTGGTGGTTGCAGGGTTGCACGTGGGCCTGCTGGCCGCGCTTCTGGCTGGGTTACTACGGCTGCTCCGGGTCCGCGAGACTTGGCGGTTCATCTTGATGATAGGATTTCTGGGATTCTACGCGGGTCTGGTGGAGCAACGCGCCCCCACACTCCGGGCGACGCTCATGATCGGCTCCTATCTGATCGCCAGCTTTCTTTACCGCCAGCATTCGGCCTTGAATGCCGTGGGGCTGGCCGGATTTCTGCTTCTCCTGGCGCGACCGGCTTGGCTTTTCGAGTCAGGTTTTCAGCTTTCATTTTCAGCGGCCCTGTTGATTGTTGGACTTGCCGTTCCAATCCTCGAGCAAACCACGGAGCCTTATCGCCAAGCCCTCTGGCGCCTGGGCGATCTGGACCATGACACCGAAATCGCCCCCCGGTTGGCGCAGTTCCGCTTGGATGTGAGAGGGTTGATGGTTCTTTTGAAAGGATGGTGGCCACTACTTGAAAGATACCCTTCTGCGGCGGAGAAGCTGGTGACCCAGGGAATTCACGGCATCATCTGGACCATTGATATTCTGGTATTCTCCACCATTTTACAGTTCGGACTCCTGTTGCCGATGGCGCGTATTTTCCATCGCGTGACCCTGGCCGGGATCGGCCTGAATGCGCTGGCCCTGCCGCTGATGACCGTGCTCCTGGCGGTGGCAGTTCCCACCGTTCTGCTCTATACCGTCTTCCCAGGAATGCCCATCCTTCCCTCCCGCCTCCTTGCGCTATTAATCCATGCTCTCTTCGCTTTGACGGAAATGCCACACCTGCCCGGGTGGTTCTCCTTCCGCGTGCCCAACCCACCCGTGTGGGTTGGCGTGGCCTTCGCCGCCTCGTTGATTGCTTCCGCAATTGCGTTGGGGCGCAGCAGGCGAATTTTGGGAGCCAGCGCCGCCCTGGCGTTATTGTTTGGCTTTTTCATTGCCTTGCACCCTTTTCCAGCGGATCTTCCTCAAGGCGCCTTGCAGATGACGGTACTCGATTGTGGCGGGTGCGAGACACTTTTCCTGGTTCTCCCGGACCGGACGACCATTCTGATGGGCGCCGGTGGCAGCACCCAAAGCCGCGTGACGCATGGTGATCCATTCCAGCCCGGGCGCTGGGATCCGGGGGAAAACATCGTCTCACCTTATCTGTGGTCGAGGGGGCTAAACCGCATTGACGTGCTCTTGATCCCGGACACCGGCGGCGACCGTTTGCAGGGCGTGTCCACCATCCTGAAGAACTTCAAGGTCGCAGAGTTCTGGTATGGCTCGCTTCCGCCGGGGCCTATTTCGACGGCTCTATTTGCACTTCTTCGCGAACGCGGCGTTCATCCCCGGCTGTTACACGCAGGAGATCGAATCACCGGAAGTGCAGTGGCCCTTCGGGTCTTTTGGCCTCCGGCAGCCAGTCTGGAGGACGAGGCCCATTCACAGCCGCACTCCGTGGCCCTTCGCATGATGACGCCAGCCGGCGCCATCTTTCTCCCGGGCGATCTCTCCCGGGCGTCCCAGCGGAAAATTGCGGCGACCCCACAGGACCTCAAGAGCGGCTTGATGATGATTCCAAACCGCGGCAACGCTGGATGTTGCGATTCCCTGTTACTGGAGCGAGTGGCTCCCCGCATCGCGGTTGCGAGCACCGTTCAAGAAACGTCGATGGGACCCAATAATGAAGAGGATGTGAAGGGCCTGGCTGGGGAATCCGCTCTGGTGCTGCGAACGCGCGACCTGGGAGCGGTCACGGTGGAGACCGGACCCAATGGAACCAGTTATCATGGATACCGGCAGAGGAAAATTACGATCCCCCTTCGGGTTTCCCGGTGAGGACGGCCCCACTGGGGTTACGGACGGTCAGGCGGGATAAAGTTCATCAGCTCCGTCAGACGGAAGAGGGGCGGGTCCGGAACCGGTCGTGCCGGGATGCATCGAGCGGTACAGCGTGCCCGATACTTGCGCGCCAAACAACAACACCATGGACGAGATGTAGGCCCAGGTCATGAAGGCGACCATGGCGCCGATCGAACCGTAGACGTGCCGGTAATTCAGGTGCAGAAGGATCACGGTAAACATCCCTCGCGCCACCTGCCAGAGCACCGCGGTCAGGGCTGCGCCGGGAAAAATCTGCCGCAACCGAAGGCTGTGGTTGGGAAGAAGGACAAAGAGCAGGACAAAGATTCCTAGCGTTACCAGAAAACTGGCAAGGCTCAGCAATCCCCGGTAGAGCAGGCCGGCGGCATAGATCGTGAAGTGTGGCTCCACGTGGCTCATCCACGCGCGGATATAAAGGCTCAATCCGATCAGTCCGCAGGTGGCAAGAATCAGAACGCCAAAGAGAAGCGCCATGCCCAACGCCACCAGGCGCCGGCCGATCCAACTGCGGCCGCCTTCGATTCCCCAGGCGCGGTTGAGAGCTTTCTCGATGGGAACGAAGACGCCCGAAGAAGCCCACAGCAGCAGTAGAAATGAAATCAGCCCGACCCTTCCGAATGCTCTGCTGATGCCCACGATGTTTTGCAGAATAAAGTCCGGCTTCATCGGCAGTACGTCGCTTAAGATGGGAGCCAGTCGTCCTGCCAGTTGATGATGTTGGATGTAGAATCCACTCAGGCCGAGCAGCAGAAGCAGGAAAGGGAAAATCGAAAGGACACTGTAAAATGCGATGGACGCCGAAAGTTCAATCGATTCTTCGTTGTAAAAAGCGATGAAAGCCTCTCGCAAGACAAGAAGAACCGGGCGCCTTGCCGTTGTGGCCGAAATCTTCTTCTGAACTGCGGATTCCCGTGGCATGAATCTCCTTGCGGTTCGGAGCCTATCATATACCGTAGCGCCGGCATCCAGCCGGCCCATGCCGCCGGGGACGGCGGCGCTACAGCAAGAAATCCCAAAGGCTGGTTGATCCCGTGGCAGATGCGGCGGAAATTCAAGAGGAACGGCTGAAAGTGCGGCGCCTTCAGTTCACCATGGATCTGGTCTCCAGCGTTTTAGTGCAATCCCCCTTAACGGCGGACGAAGCAACCGAATTGGTTTCCGGCGCCCGCCAGTTTGTCTTGAGTCTGTTCCCGGACAAGGACCTGGCTTTTGAGATCATTTATGCCGCCCGATTCCGGCGGATCATCGCTGCAAGATTCAGCCCGGAGCTGCCACAACACATTGATTTTGACGGATAATCCGGTAGTGGCGCAGTTTGCTGTAGCGGCGGTCTCTGACCGCCGAAAGCTGTTGAAAAATAAGAGTCGGCGGTCAGAGACCGCCGCTACAGCTAACTTACCCACTACCGGGCGGAGCGTTCCCTGGCGCGGCTTCAATGGAACCTGGAGCACTCACGGATTGAAGGTTACCAACAATATCCCCCACCAGCAGTTCGGCCCGGATTCGCAAGGGCAGGCGTTGCGCGTCATCGCTGAACCAGATCAGCATCCTGCCCTTCTTCTTGTACAGGTTCCCAAACACCCGAGGCTCCACGCGGAAGGCAAACCGCTTGCCGAGGGCGGTGTCGATCGGTTCGCGGGCTTGCACTTCCACGATCACATCGTGGGTCTCCGATCCGTCGTTGACCGGCACGTGAATCTGACTCCCTACGTGCATCGGCTGGTGGCGAAGGTAATAGAAGCCGGTGACGATGTCCTCGACACAGGCGGGAATGGCATTTTCCGTGTGCTTGGCAGGGTCGCCGGGCTTTGTCAAATCCTTCTCGTCCAGGATGGCCACTCGCCTCGTGCTGTCGAAAGTAATCTGCGTCTGTTTGTGCCTCCGGCCTTCGTTGATCTGCTTGGAGATTTGCCGTGAGCACAGCGTTCGGGGATCAACCATTGAACGGAACTGGTCATTCAGATCGTAGATGAGTGAAACGAACCCTCGTGAGTGCGCGGTGGTCAGAATTTGCAGCGCGTCTTGCCCGTTGTTGCCCGCCACTTTGGTGACGGCTGCCGTCACTTGCCCCGCCGGAAACACCGACCACGAAACGCTGTAGACCAGCCTTTCCCCAGGACCGAAAGGCACAACCGCCGCCTGCCCGGTTGGCGGCGGCCCGCCGGAAACAAGCAAAGGAACCAGAAGAAATGAAAACTTGAGAAGACGAAAATTCATCATAAGGTTTAGACGCCAAAAGCGTCTAAGAGGCCGTCCCAATGAATGCGCTCACAAAACGATTTTCAGAATGAGGATCAGGCTGATGACGGCAAAACCCAGGGCTGCCTCGTACTCCCGATTTTTTCGATATCCTGTCCAATCGAATCTGAATGTGCCGCTCTTCACGCTGCCGATCCTGGGCAGGAACAACGGCACCCGCGCCGAGTAATCTTCAAATTCCTTTCCGAACTTCTGGCGCAGGAACGACTCTTCACGCCGCATGACGGGCAGATAAATCACCAAAAACAGGGCCACAAGAGCTATTCCCAAGGGAAGATAACCACCCGCCATCGCCAACCCCACCGCCAGCAGAAAGCTGCCCAAGTAAAGTGGGTTCCTGGTAAGAGAATACAGGCCCGAAGTAGCCAGCCTTAGATTTTTCTCAAGACGCCCGGCGGCAAGGCCTCGTAACACCAAGCCTATCAGGGCAATGATTTCACCCATTATTAAGCGGGTCCACACCGGTCTGGAAAGAGCAAGGAAAATGATCCCGGCCACAAAGCCCAGCGGCACGCGCCAACGCGCAGCCCAGGCTTCGTAGCGATTACTCATTCGCGCTCTCCAAGCGCAGCCGGATGGCCCTCATGACCTGGTCCACTTCAATCCCTTCCAGAAAACCCGGCTGCCGTCTCCGCGAAGCTTTTTCCGAACGGCCCACCAGCACAATATTGCGTTTCGGAAACGGGCCATTTCGTACCGGATCGGTTGGACCGTACAGAGCCACAACGGGAGCGCCCACCGCGGCGGCAAGATGCATAGGACCCGTATCCCCTCCGATGAAGAGCGAAGCCAGACGGGCCAATGCAACATACTGTGTGATGCTGGCCGCAAGATACCGTGCCCGGCGGCATCGCGCCGCCTCCAGAATTTCCTGGATCAGCGGCGCCTCGGCCGGCGACCCCGTCAAAACAATTTCCCCGGAAAATTCCGGTTCGAGCTTCTTGATGAGTGCAGCATAATTGGAGGGCGCCCAACGCTTGCTGTGCCAACCCCCGCCCGGATTGACCAATATGAATGGCCCGCCGCCAATCTTTTTAAGCTGCTCCTTCGCATACTCTTCGTCTTCAGGTTTGCGGGGAAGCGGAAATTGCCATTTCGTAGCCGTGGCGCCCAGATGCTCTGCCAACCCAAGATTGGCCTCAATGATGTGCCGCCATGCTTGCCGCGTCACGTGAGCCGTATAGAAGACTCCTGCCATGGGCTCTCGCAGCCACCGTCCGGCAAACCCTACACGCTGGGGAGCACGGCTGGCCCAGGCAATGATCCCGGATTTGATGAGGCCCTGGAAATCAATCGCAACGTCAAAGTGAGGATTACGAAGCGCCGAGAACGCCAGCTTCATTTCCTGGATTGTCGTCCGGGAGCTGAACCGCCCTCGCCAGCCCAGCGTATCGATTTTCAAAATGTGCTGGACGTAAGGATTGCCTTCAAGCAGACAGGCGTAGCGCGCTTCGACAGCCCAAGTCACCTCAGCCCCAGGGAGAGCTTCGCCCAGCGCCGCGACGGCCGGAAGCGCATGGACAATGTCCCCAATGGAGCTTAAGCGTATAACCAGCAGCCTTTTTTGGGACTCATCCATGCTCCGAATTTACCGGGGACCGAAAAATCTGCGCTTCCTAAACTTCGTACCACCATTCGCAAATACGGTAACGTATTCTTGCACCCCCTCACCCCCAGCCCCTCTCCCCGCAAGCGGGGAGAGGGTGGCGCGCAGCGCCGGGTGAGGGGGTGCAAGAATACGTGAGCGAACTTACGAAACGCTGCACTTAGTTCATCTGGCTTCTTAGTAAACTGCTCCGCCCCTTCGTTATACCACTACGGGGTTGAATTCACCTTTTCCGGCCCTAGGTCAGTTTGGCCACTTTGACAATTTTTGTCACTCTTCACATCCGCGGAAGTCGCCATCCATAGCACCGGGTCGGATTATCTAAGCCGCCCTTTTCGGCGGGGCTAAACCCCTGGCCTTCCGCTACAGCAAACTGAACCACTACCAAATTTCGGTTGCGCTTGCCACTCCGGCCACCTGCGGGAAGCCTTCTGCCGGTTCCACTCCGTCATGGAGTCCATACCATTTTAGCCAAGGCCACGGTGCATGGATGAAAAAAGTGCTTTGTATCGATGCGATACATTGTATATGGGGGACAAGTGGGCCGTGCCGTGGCACGGTAAGGCGTATGCCAATTGAGGGGCTAACATTCAAAGGGTCTTGCGCCACACTTCGTATACTCATAAGGCTTTGCGCCGCGCTGAGCCAAAAGGCCGTCGGGAATCACTTCCACTTAGCATGTAGAGCATACCATGACTCATTTGGAGCAGCACTGCTCACCCAAATTGGGGTGGTGTCTCAGTTTGGTTGCTGTAGCGGCGCTCTATGAGCGCCGAACTTGGATCCTCAACGGTTTCCGGCGCTCATAGAGCACCGGTACAGCAAACTGCGCCAGTACCCAAATTGGAGTGGCGATGGAAAGCCCGGCATTTTGAGGCTAGGGACAGCGTTTCGTAAGTTCGCTCACGTATTCTTGCAACGGTCTTCAACACCCCCTCACCCCCAGCCCCTCTCCCCGCAAGCGGGGAGAGGGTGGCGCGCAGCGCCGGGTGAGGGGGTGCAAGAATACGTGAGCGAACTTACGAAATGCTGCACTAAGGACATCAGGAAGAATAGGGATTCAATTAGAAGAAAGATGGAACACCCGAAAAGTCAAACGGGGCGAGCATTATGCTCGCCCCGTTCTGAAAAACAATTCAAGTTACCTTATCGAAGTCCCTGAAATCTAAGGGTTTGTACCCATTAGCTCAGAAAACGACGCTTTGCCGCACCGGCCAGACCCAGCAATCCGGTTCCGAGCAGGATCAGTGATCCCGGCTCAGGTGTGCCCGTTCCGCCGCCGCCAGCCGTCAGTGACAGTTGGTTGATGGCGAAATCGGTACAATCCAGCACGCAACTGGTCAGGCTGTATTGAATCGAGGTGATGTTGGCTCCAGACAGGTCCTGGACGCCCAGGAAAATCGCGCTGTTGTCGCCATTGCTGTTGCTGTTGCCATTCTCGGTGAACGTACCGAGCAGGGTGTTACCGTTGAAAGCCTGGATCTGGGCGGTGAAGCCACCAAAAAAGTCCGCCTGGATCTGAGCGCCAATTTCCGAAAGCCCGGTGCCGGAGCTCAGGCTGAGTGGGCCGTTCCCGGGGCTGGCTTCGGTCCAAATCAACTGGTCACCGGAATTGAAGTTACCATTCCAACCGTTACCCTGGTCCAGCCTTTCGCCTTGGTTAGCGGCGCCAAGGTAATTGCCCGTAAACATAACTCCACCAGTAGACATTGCGGTGAATGGGCCGTTAAAGATTGTGCCAGTTACACCCAACTGGCCCCAGGTTAGCGTATCGGTCCCCGTGGGGCGGGTGGTCACGATGTTAAGTGTGTCGGCCATCGCAAAGCTGAGAGCCGCAAACATGCAAGCCGCAAGCAATACAATCGTCTTTTTCATCTATTCCTCCTTGAAAGTTCCGTGGCTGTGGTCAAGCTAAACCATACCCACCAGAACCTATGCAATTGTATTTCCATGTCTGGTTATTTACTAAGTCTTGTAGATTCAATATGATAGTTTATTTAGTCCCGGACCCGTTCCCGTCCGAATGGAAAACCTTTTCTCTTTGAAGTGGAAAACACATTCCACCCTGCCGTAGCCGTCCGCAAGCAATGGGAACGGGTCAAGGTCTCATCCAAAGCCCCGGAATTACCGGGCCATGGTCTGCCCGCGCCCGTTTCAACAATAATTCGGGTGGTGGCGCAGTTTGGTTGCTGTAGCGGCGGTCAGAGACCGCCGACTTTTATTTTTCAACAGCTTTCGG
>Ga0307372_10004966_pt1 | contig 20248 bp, 22 predicted proteins | sample OX1MG_FD_202533 | JGI IMG/M metagenome (GOLD analysis project Ga0307372, IMG submission 202533) | Soil microbial communities from Risofladan, Vaasa, Finland - OX-1 | ecosystem: Environmental > Terrestrial > Soil > Coastal area > Acid sulfate soil | place: Finland: Risofladan, Vaasa | collected...
TCGGGAAACACGCTGATCACGTCGAAGCGCACGCCTACGCCTCCTCGACGCTCAAGAGCCAGTCCGCCACCACCACCCGGCCGGCCTCCAGGTCAACCTCCAACACCACCTCGGAGATGGCCGGGACCAGCTGCTCGAGCTGACCCGCGGTGGCGACCCAGACGTCGTTCGCCGGGCGCTCCAGGACCGCGGTCAGAGTACCCAGGTCACGCCCCGAGCGGCTGACCACGCTGAGCCCGATCAGCTGGTGGTGGTAGTACTCGCCTCCGGGCAGGGCGCGAAGAGCGGAATCGGGTACCTCCAGGAATCGGCCCCGAAGGCGCTCGGCTGCGCTCCTCTCATCCACCCCCTGAAGCTTCACCACCACGTGCGGTGGCTGCGTCCGCGACCACTCAACCAGGCGCGGACCGTCCGCCTCCAGCTCGAGCTCCGCTCCGGGATCGAAGCGGTCCATGAAGTCGGTCAGAGGATCCACCTTGACGGCGCCCTTGATCCCGTACGCGGTCACTATGCGTCCGACCCTGATCAACGCTGGTCGGCCAGGTCCAGGTAGACGCGATGGTGCTCGCGCAGGGCGGCCACGCGCACCAGGGTGCGCAGGGCCTCGATGTTGCGCCCGCCGCGCCCGATGAAACGGCCTAGGTCGCTCTCCGCCATGCTGACCTTCAAGGCCAGGGTGCCGCGACCGCGGTCGACCACGTCGACCCGGGCCTGCTCGGGGTGGTCGGAGATCACTCCCAGGACGTATTCGACCAACGCCTTGTAGTCGACCTGGGCGCTCGCTTCGGGCGTGACCTGAGGACGTCGAAACCCGCGCCCGGCGCCGTCATCCCCGCTCGCCGGGCGGGAGAATCCGCGCCCGGGACGGGGCCCGGACTCAGAGCTGTCGGGCGGCTGCATGGCGCTCAAGAATCCCCTCCCGCTTCAACAACGTGCGCGCGGCGTCCGAGGGCTGGGCCCCCTGGTTGAGCCAGCGCACCACCTTCTCCTCGTCGATCTTGACCGTGGCGGGCTCGGTCAGCGGGTCGTAATAGCCCAGCTGCTCGATGAACCGACCGTCGCGCGGGCTGCGCGCATCGGCCACCACGATCCGGTAGAAGGGGCGCTTTTTGGCCCCCATCCGGCGCAATCTGATCTTTACCAAGTCAAATCCTCCTCAGCGGCCAAAAAGCCGCCCGAATCCGCCACCGGGGAGCGCGGGCGAGCCGCGCCGGCCCTTACCCGGGCCCAGTCCCAACTGTTTGGCCATCAACTGCATCTGTTCTCGCGCCCTGAGCAAGCGGTTGACCTCGCTCACCTGCACGCCGCTGCCGGCCGCGATGCGACGCCGTCGCGAGCCGTCGATGAGCTCGGGCCGGGCCCGCTCGCGCGGGGTCATGGACAGGATGATGGCCTCCATCCGCCGCATCTCGGCCTCGGTGTCTTCGCCCTCGGTCGCCGCCTTAAGTCGCGCCCCGCCGGGCAGCAGGTCCAAGACCCCGCTGACCGAGCCCAGGCTGCGGATCTGGCGCAGCTGGGCCAAGAAGTCGTCAAAGCTCAGGTGCCCGGCGCGCAGGTTGCGTTCGACGCGCTCAGCCTGCTCGCGGTCCATACCGCGCTCGGCCTTCTCGATCAAGCTCAGCACGTCGCCCATGCCCAGGATGCGGGAGGCCATGCGAGCGGCCCGGAACACCTCCAGGTCGGCCGCCCGCTCGCCCACGCCGGCGAAGCGGATGGACAGTCCGGCGGCCGAGCGCAGCGAGAGCGCCGCACCTCCCCTGGGATCGCCGTCGAGTTTGGTCAACACCACTCCGTCGAGCTTTACCGCCGTGCCGAAGGCCTCCGCCACCCGGACCGCCTCCTGTCCGGTCATGGCGTCGACCACGAGCAGGCTCTGGGTCGGGCTGACCTCCTGGGCCACCCCGGCCAGCTCCAAAAGCAGCTCCTGATCGGCGTGCAACCGGCCTGCGGTGTCCAGGATGACCACGTCGTGAGACCCCTGCCGGGCCCGGGCCAGGGCCTCGCGGGCGACCTCGCGCGCGCTGCCCGAACCGGAGTGGAAGTCGATCTTCTGCTCCCGGGCCAAAATGGCGAGCTGCTCGACCGCGGCCGGACGTGACAGGTCCAGTCCGACCAGAAGCGGGCGATGGCCCTCGCGCCGGGCCAGCAGGCCAAGCTTGGCCGCGCTGGTCGTCTTGCCCGAGCCCTGAAGCCCGCAGAGCATGATCACGCTGACGCCGCCGGGGGCGTACACCAGGCCTTCGTCGTTGCCCCCGAGCAACGCTTCCAGCTCCTCGTGGACGATCTTCACCACCTGCTGGGCGGGACCCAAGCTGGCGCTGACCTCGCTCCCCACCGCGCGCTCCTGGACCCGGCCCACGAAGTCCTTGACCACGCGATAGTTGACGTCGGCCTCGAGCAGCGCCAGGCGGACCTCGCGCAGGGCGACGACAACCTCCTCGGGCTTTAGGACCCCACCCCCGGTCATCCGCCGCATGACCAGGGTCAGGCGCTGCGAGAGGTTGTCGAACACGCTTTTAGAGCGTCCCCAAAAGGGTTTCGAGCTGGTCCACCCGGCGCCGGATCTGGCCCAGCTCGCGCAGGACCCGGGTCCGCGTCCGGCGCCGACCTTCCTCGGCGGCCAGCAGGCCCAGGGCGCGCTCATGCTCGGCCAGAGTGTTCTGGGCTCGCTGCAGCACTTCGTGGACCGCCGCCCGCGAGGTTCCCTCGGCGGTGGCGATCTCGGCCAGGGACCAATCCTGGGCCAAATTCAAACTCAGAATTCGGAACTGATGCTGGTTCAGCACGCCCCCGTAGAGTTCGAACAGACGCAGCCGACGCTCCCGATCGGCCAGGGTGTCAAGGTCCATGCCCTGACAGCATACGGCCCCTTACCGAATCGCCGTCAGGCGGCGACTCCGGCCAGCCGGAACGGAGCGCGGGCGGGGACGGGCAGAGTCAGGGCCCGGGCCAATACCAGCTGCAACTGCTTTGCGTCGAGGATCTCGATCGAGCTCCGGCGCGCGCGGGCGAGCCGTTCGGCGGCCCAGCTGTAACCACCCCCGCTGGCGACCAGGACACGGTCGGCACCGAGCGACTCAGCGGTGTGGAGCAGCTCGAGCAGGGCTCGCTCGCTCACCCGGAGGCTGGAGGAGTGATCGAGCGAGACCAGGGTGCGCACGCCGTGGCGCACCATCTCGAAGTCGATCCAAGCGCCGCTGGGCCACTGGCCCAGGCTCCAGCCCTGGGAGGCATACCACTGGCCGAGCAATCGCGCCATCTCGGAGCGAGAGGCGGAGGTGATGAGAGCGCGAGCCGATTCGAGTTTGACCGCGTCGGGCCGAACCACTCGCGCCATGTTGATCCATGTCATGACCGCAGGATCTGCCCCCGCGCCGCGGCTCTCGCCATCACCCTGGGATCAATCCGCGATCGAAGCGACGCCCTCTGGGGCGCACCGCCAGCACCGCATAGCTCGAAGCCGAGCGCAGCCCCGAGCGCTCGCCCAGGGCCTGCATCGACTCCAGGCGTAGTCCGGAGGCCGCCAGCTCCTCCTCCACCTGCTCGGGCCAGATCAAACCCGTCGTCTCCTCCTGCTGGATCCCCCCCGGATGCTCGAGCCGGAGCCGGCAGGAGGCGCGCTCGAATTCCACCACCTCCACCCCCTCCCGCATCGGCCTGCCGGCTCGCGCTTTGAGCCAGTGCGGATTCAAGAGCTCAAAGGCGAGTGCGCGCGCGCAGTGGCGCGCCGCGGCGTTGATGCGCTCTGAGCTCGTGAGCAGGTGCGAGGGCGCGATCACGAGATCGAAGCGGCGCCCCAGATCCATCTCCTCGATGCGCGCGCGGTGAAGCTGGAGGCCGGGGACGCGCTGGGTCAGGAGGGCGATCAGATCAGGATGCGAATCCACCCCCACAAAGCGAATGCCCTGGGCGGCCAGCGGAACCAGCAGGCGGCCCGCGCCGGGTCCTAGGTAGAGAACCGGGCCCCGGGACTGCCGGCACCAGCTCAGCCAGGGCTCGAGTTGTTCGGCGTCGGGTAGGGAGGCGAGGAGCCGGGCGAAGGCCGGATCCGGATTCTGGGGGTCGTCCCTGGCCATACCCACGCTGGCTTACAGTCTGGCCCAACCCCGCGGGGCCCGCCGTAGACTCTGCTTCGTGCTCAACGCCTTGATCCTGATCCGAGCCGAACGCTCCGCACTGCAGGACCTGGGCTCTCAGCTCGCCGCCATCCCGGGCGTGAGCGAGGTCTACAGCGTGACCGGGCGCTGGGATTTTGTCGCCATCGTCCGGGTCCGCCGCCACGAGCAGCTGGCCGAGATCGTGACCTTAGGACTGGTGCCCCTGGCCGGCATCTTGAGCACCCAGACGATGGTCGCTTTCCAGCAGTTCTCGCGCCACGATCTGGAGGCGATGTTCGCGCTCGGGGAGGAGGCATAGCCGGTCTTCTCCAGGTGGCCGTGGAGGCTGCTCGGGCCGGCTCCCAGCGGCTCTTGGACATTGGCCTCGGTGCGCGCCCGGCCGAGTTCAAGGCGCGCGGCGACTACGTCACCCAGGCCGATCGCGAGAGCGAGCACGCGATCATGGAGGTGCTGGCCCGGCTCTGCCCGGGGGTCTCAATCCTGGCCGAGGAGACGGGCGGGACCGCGCAGCCCACGATGTGGGCTGTAGATCCTCTCGACGGCACCACCAACTACAGCCGCGGAATACCGGTGGCCGCGGTCAGCGTGGCCCTGATCGAGGCCGGCCAACCGGTGCTGGGTGTGATCATCGCGCCCTGGCTGGGACTCGAGTTCAGCGCTGCGCGGGGCCGGGGCGCCGAACTCAACGGCGTGCCTCTGCCCCCCCTGGGCCCGGGCGACCCCGAGCGCTCCGTGCTCGCCACCGGGTTCCCCTTCCGGCGCCGCCAGCGGCTGCCCCAATACCTACCCCTGGCGCGCGCCGCGCTCGACCGCTTCGAGGATCTGCGGCGCACCGGCTCGGCGGCCCTGGATCTGGCCTGGACCGCCTCCGGCAGTCTCGATGGCTACTTCGAACTCGACCTTCGGATCTGGGATCTGGCCGCGGGAGCGCTCCTGGTCCAGGAGGTCGGGGGTCACGTCACCGACTGGAGTGGGGGCCAGGCCTGGACCAGTACGGGCGACGTGCTGGCGGCTCCGGCCGCGGTGCACGAGGTGCTGCTAGAGCTGGCCCGTGAGCCGGCGCAGGGGTAGCTCGAGCAGACTCCGGCGCTGCTGACGCAGAGCCAGGGAGAGCGGCACCTGGCGCCGCCTCCCGGGCACCGGGCGCGTCGAGCGGCTCTCCACCGCGCGCCGGAAGCCGTCCCCGCCCTGCCCCTCAAACCAGGTCAGGGCGCCGCCCAGGTCATGACCCCCAAAGTGGCTGTCGCTGGAACCCACGGCCGCGCCCAGGCGCTCTCGATGCTGTTCATAAAAGGCCGCAAGCTGGTGCCGCCGGCTCCCTCCCATGGGCGCGGTGTGCAGCGTCTCGATGGCGTCGACGGGCTCCAGCTCGAGCAGCTTTAAGAGCATCCCGGGCTGGCAGGAGGCGAAATAGGTGGGCATGAAGGGATGCGGGATCACCGCCAGGGCTCCCTGCTCGTGCACCGCCCGCACGGTGTCGGCAAGGCTCATGCCGCTGCGTATGGGGCGGCTCAAATACCAGGCCAAAACATGGGTTTGAGCGGGCCAGGCGGTGGTGATTTCCTGACCCGAAATCACCGCCAGGCCCAGCTCCCCCCCCCTCTCGGTGCACTCGGCCACCGCGGCCATGGTGTCGTGGTCGGTGACCGCAATCAGATCAAGCTGGCGAGCCTGGGCGGCGCGAACCAACTCGGCCGGGGAACACATCCCATCCGAGGCCAGGGTGTGGCAGTGGGGGTCGGCGTGACTCATGGGCTGAACAGTCCGGCGGCGAAGGCGTCGGTGTCAAAGCGGGCGAGGTCGGACAGTCCCTCGCCCAGACCGATGAGTTTGGTGGGCAGGCCGAGCTCGGTCTCGATCGCGACCAGCGCGCCCCCCCGGGCGCTGCCCTCGAGCTTGGTCACCACCAGCCCGCTGATGCTGAGCGCGGCGTTGAAGCTCTGGGCCTGGGCCAGAGCCGACAAGCCCAGGTTGCCATCCAGCACCAGCAGTGATTCGTGCGGTGCTCCAGGCATCGCCTTGGCCGCCACTCGACCGATCTTGGCCAGCTCTCCGAGTAGATTCTGCTGAGTGTGAAGCCGACCGGCGGTGTCCACGACGACCACGTCGTGGCCGCGCGCGCGGGCCAGATTCAATCCATCGAAGACGGCCGCCGCCGGGTCCCCTCCTGGGCGCCCGGCAAAGCAGGGAACGCCCGCCCGCTCGGCCCAGACCTGGAGCTGCTCGATCCCAGCCGCGCGGAAGGTGTCGGCCGCGACCAGGAGCGGATTGGCCCCCTCTCCCGCCAGCAGATGGGCGAGCTTGGCCGCCGTCGTGGTCTTGCCCGCCCCGTTCACCCCGTAGAGAAGTACGCACGCCGGCCGGCTCTCGAGCCGGAGCCGGCGCTGGCGCAGCGAAAGCACGCCGGTGAGCTCGGCGCGCAGAGCCACCGCCGCCTCCTCGCGGGTGCGCGGGGAGCGCCCCAGCACCCCACGAGCCAGGCGAGCGGCCAGCGTGGGGCCCATATCCGCGGCGATCAAAAGCTCCTCCAACTCCTCTTCAAAGCGCGCGTCCAGGGGTGGGGTGATGGCGCGCAGGCCATCTTTGAGGAGCGCCTGGGTGCGCCCGGTGACACGACCCCAGATAGATTCCATGGCCTTAATTCTGGCTCACCGGGCGGAACTCCCCTTGCCACCCCAGCTGCACCCGGGCGTAGCCCAAGCGCTGGGCCCACGCACTACCCTGCGCTCGGGCGCCTTCGCCGACTCAGGCGCTTCGGCTCTGGGCGGGCTGGCCTTCGAATCCGTCCTCGAGCCGCACCGAGACCAGGTGCGAGGATCCGCTCTCATCCAGATGGACGCCGTAGAGAGCCGAGGCCGCGGCCATGGTGGTGTGGTTGTGGGTGATGACGAGGAGCTGTCGCTCCTGGCCCAGGCGCTGCAGCATCTGCCGGAAACGACCCACGTTGGCGTCGTCAAGCGCAGCGTCGACCTCATCCAGGATGATGAAGGGAGCCGGGTTGACCGCCTCCAGCGCAAGCACCAGGGCCAACGCGGTGAGCGAACGTTCCCCCGAGCTCAAAAGGGTGATGTTCTGGAGCCGCTTGTTCGGTGGGCGCACCAGTATCTCAACCCCGCTGCGCGGTCCGTCCGCCCCCGGGGTATGGGTCAAGCTCGCCGTCCCGCCCCCGCTCAGCTCGCGAAAGAAGTCCATGAATCCGGCCGCCACGGAGGTGAAGACAGCCTCGTAGCGCTCCTCCTCCTCCCCCCGCAGGCGCTCGATCAATGATTCCAGGTCGGCGCGGGCCCGAACAATGTCCTCGAGCTGCTCGTCGAGCACACGGTAGCGCTCCTCGAGTTCTCGGAACTCGCTCTCGGCCAGAGCATTGATGGGACCGATCTCCTCCAGCTGGCGCTCGAGCTGGCGCATCTCGCGCTCCCGTGCCTTGCCCCCCGGCAGCTCCTCTGGCGCCAGCCCCTGGGGCATGGTGGCGCGCATCGCCTGCATGCGCTCGAGCAGGGCTGCGCTCTGGCTGAGCAGGCCGTCGAGCGCTGCCTGCAAACTGGACTGACTGAGCTTGCCAGCCACCCGCGCCTCCTCGGCCAAAAGCAGGTCCCGCGCGGCCAGGGCCAGTTCCGCCTCCCCTTCGGGGGCCTCCTCCTCCGCCTCCTTTAGGGCTGCCCGCGCGGTCTCGAGCGCGGCCATGAGCGCTGGTTGCGCCTCCTCCTGGGCCGCGTGCTCAAGCCGGGCCGAAGCCGCCTTCAGCTCGCGCGCCTGCACCGCTGAGGCCAGATCCTCTAGCTCACGCTCCAGGGTTCGAAGACGCCTGCCGGCGTTCTGCTCGCGCTGTGACCACGCGGCACGCTCCTGCTCCAGCCGCCGCGCCTCCAGGCGCTGCCGCTCCATCTGGGCCTCGAATTCGGCCCGCTGCCGCTCGAGCTCGCTGGACGCGACCTGGAGCCGGTCCCGCTCCGCCTCGAGAGAGGGCATGCGCCCCTGCTCGGCGGCCAATTCCGTTTGCACCCGATCCAGCTCCAGCTCCATCTCCCGAAGGCGAGGGCGACGCTCGACCAGCGCCCGCCAACGTCCGAGCTGGAGCTCGAGGTCGCGCAGGTCCTCCTCCGCCCCCATCCGGGGGGCGGCGAGTGGGGTCAGCCTGGCCACCTCATCCCGCAGCCAGCGGCGCCTGGCGGCCATCCGGACACGCTGGTCGCGCCCCCCCCGGCGCAGACCCGGGGCTCGATAGACGCCGCTTAAGGTCACGTCTCGACCGATGACGATTCCGCCCAGCAGGGAACGCGCCAGGCCCTCGTAGCCCGCCTCGCAATCGACGTGGTGCCAGAGCGAGTCGGTCGCCACGGGCCCCGAGTCAAGCGGAAAGAGCACGCTCACCTGCTCCGCCTCAAGGTCGATCGCGGCCTCCGCCTCGGTCTCCTCCCGTGCCACCCGCGCCTCGACCAGAGGGCCGAGTGCCGACGACAGCGCAGCCTCGTAGCCGGGCTGAGCGGTGACCACCTCGCCCAGACGCCGGAGGCCACCGTCCGCCTCGGGCAATAGTGAGCGCAACGCCTCCAACTCTGCCCCCGCGCGCGTCAGCTCCTCGGTCGCAGCCGCCGCCGCCCGGGCCAAACTCTGCGCCCCGCTCCATCTCGCCTCAGCGTCGGGCAGGGCGCGCTCGGCCTCTTGGAGCTGGAGCTCCAGAGCCGCGATCGATTCCTTGAGGTAGTGTTCGCGCGCCGACAGGCTGGCGATGCGATCCAGGGCCTGGCGGTGGGCTCGTTGGGCCGCCTCCGCCGCCACCCGAGTCTGCCGGGCCTGGCCCAGATCCACCGCCGAGGGCGGGGACGGAGGCTCCGGGAGCGAGGCGGCCGCCTCGCGCGCCGCTCGCAGCTCGCCCTCCAGCTCCACCATCCGGGCCTGATCGGAGTGGAGCCGGGCGGCCAGTTCTCTGCCCTCGGTCGTAGCCGCCAGGGCGAGCGCGGCGTGGGTCCGCAGGCGCTCCGACGAGAGCGCCACTGCGTGCTCGGCGGCGGCCAACTCCAGGCGGCGCCCCCCGATCCTGCTCTCCCGCTCCAGGCGCCGGTCCTGGGCCGCGTCAAGCGCCGCTCGGGCTGCGGCGTGGGCTGACTCGGCCTCGCTCGCCTGGGCGGCGGCCTGGGCCAGGCGGCGCTCGGCGCCGGCGATCTGGCTCTGGAGCCGACGATGATCGTCTCTGGCGACGCGCCATTGCTCGTAGACGATGCTGCCGCGCAGAGCCTCCAGACGGCTGGCGGCGGCGGCGGCCGCGGCGGCCGCCTCGGCTTGAGCCCCAAGCTGGGCCCGGCGGGGCTCGATCTCGCTCTTGATGTCCTCGAGCCGGATCAGGTTCAGAGCCAGCTCGCGCAGGCGCTCAGCAGCTTCGGCGCGCTTGGCCTTCACCCCCCGCACCCGGGCCGCCTCCTCGATCAGCTGCCGGCGCTGCTCCGCCCCCGAGGTGATGATCGATTCGATGTCACGCTGGTCGACGATGGCATAACCGTCGGTCGTGAGTCCGGTCGAGGAGAGCAGCTCCATGAGCTCCCGGCGCCGGATCCGGGTCTCGTTCAAAAAGTACTCGCTGGAGCCGCTGCGGTCCACCCGGCGCCGGATCGCCACCTCGACGAAGTCGACCGGAATGCGATGGTCCGCGTTGTCGATGACCACGGTCACCTCGGCCGCCGCCGCCCGTCCCCGATGCTCGCCGCCGGCGTAGATGACCTCCTCCATCCGCCGCCCTCGGAGGTCGCGCGCCTGGCTCTCCCCCAGCACCCATTTGAACGCATCGACGCTGTTGCTCTTGCCGGACCCGTTGGGGCCCACGATCGCGGTCACCCCGGCGTCGAACACGATCTCGGTCCGGCGGGCGAAGGTCTTGAATCCGCTCAGGGCGATTGATCGAAGGTGCACGTTGGGGCCAAGTTAGCAGATGTGGTGCCCAGCGGCCAGCGAGACACAAAATACAGAGGCCTTGAGTGCCAAGATCACGCCTGGCGATCGCATCCGCCCGGCCTCAGGTGCGCGCTCGGCCCCGCCGGGCGCCCCGTTAGGGGCCCGGCGGAGCTTTCTGACTTCCCGCGCCTCAGGCGCCGGCGGTCAGACCGGCTTTGACCACGGTCGGCGTGAACGGCAGCGTGCGCAGGCGGACGCCAGTGGCGTCGAAAATGGCGCTGGAGATGGCCGGTGCCATCAGGTTCACAGCCGGCTCGCCGACGCCCGTGGACGGGATCTCGGGATGGTTGATGAGCACCGAATTGATCACCTGTGGTGCCTCCGCCATGGTCAGCAGCGGGTAGCTGGCCCAATCGGTGCTGGTCACGTTGGAGGTGTCGAATGTGACCTCCTCGTGGATGGCGCGACTCGCGGTCTGAATCACGCAGGACTCGATCTGATGCTTGATCGCCATCGGATTGATGATCAGGCCTGAATCCTGGGCCACGGTCACGCTCTGGAGCTGGATCTTGCCCGTGCTCGGATCGAGCGCAAGCTTGACCACGCTTGCCGCGTAGGTGCCGTCCCGCAGGACCAATGCGATGCCCTGCCCCGAGGCCCCGTTCTGGGTCGGGCTCGCTGCCGGCCGGGGGGACGTGCGTGCCTCCCAACCAGCGGCGCTGGCGGCCGCCTTCAGGACCGCGATGGCGCGGGGATCGGTTAGATGCTGAAGTCGGAACTGCAGCGGATCCTGTTTGGCCGCGGCGGCCATCTCGTCCACGAATGCCTCCTGGGCGAAGGTGATCTGGTATTGGCCGGGAGAACGCAGGAAGGTGGTCCGGAGCCCGAATCCGTAGGGAGAGGTCGCCGCCCCCAGTTCCGGTAGCGCGTGAGCGAGCTCAAGCGCGTTGGCAAAGGTGTACAGATTGGGGCCGGTCCAGCCGCCGATGGCCGCTCGGCCGGCCATTTTGAGGCCGGCCAGGGCCGGTCCGAGCGCGGTGCTGTCGTTGTTGGGCGGCATCCACGCCTCGTGCTTCCACGCCACCGGGTTCCCACTGGCGTCCAGGCCGCCGCTCATGTCGTGCAGCGTTCCGGGGCCGTGTGGCTCCCAGATGTTCTCGTCCTGGCGCATCCACTGCACCCGTACCGGCCGGCCGACCTTCTTCGACAGCAACACCGCTTCGGAGGCGGCATCGTCGTAGACCGCGCTCAACCGCCCGTAGCAGCCCGGTCCCTCGAACCAGAGCACTTCCACCTGTTGCGGAGAGGTGCCCAACATGGTGGCCACCTGCGCCTGCAGCCCCTGCGGGTACTGCGTGGACGAGTAGACCGTGGCCGTTCCATCCGAGCGCACGTCGGCCACGGCGCAGCTCGGTCCCAGCATCCCGTGGTTTTCAAAGGGGGTCTGATAGGTCGCGCTCACCTTCTTGGCCGAGGCGTCGTAGGAGCTCTGGAAACTTCCCCGGTCGGTCACGCTCTTGATCGGGGCGGTGGCCGCGCGCAGCGCCGCCGCCATGTTGCTGCTGAGGGGTAGCCCATTCCAGCTCGACCACTTGACGGAGAGCGTCGAGGCGCCCTTGATGGCGTCCCATTCCCGCTCAGCCAGGACCGCGACCAGGTTGCCGATCTGCACCACCTGAGCCGCGCTGCCGGACAGAGTTCCGACCGAGGTCACCGTGGATCCGATCCCCTGGGGGTGGATTACCCGGGCGTGCAGCATGCCGGGCACCTTGACGTCTTGAACGTAGGTCGCCGCGGTGGTCACCTTGTCGGGAATATCAACCCGCGGGATTGACTGTCCGACGGTGGTGTATTGCGTTGGACTCTTGGGCTTGGCCGTCACGCTCACCTGCATCCCGAAACCGCCGTAGCCCTTGATCTCGATCGGAGTGGCCGCGGTCAGGATCTGGCCCTCGACCAATGAGCCGTAACTGGCGGTCTTGGTCCCGGCCGTCACCACTCCATTGCTGACGGTGAGGCCTGACACCGGCGTGGCCAGCTTTGCTGACGCCAGGGTCAGCAGTGAGGCGCGCGCCTCGGCCGCGATCAGGCGGAGCTGAGCTCCGGCCAGGCGGATCGTGGTGCTGCCGGCGGTCACCCCCTGATTGGGCGTGGCGTTGGTGTTGCCCAGGATCATGGTGACCTTGCTGAACGCGACGTCGAGCTCCTCGGCGATTATCTGCGCCAGCGCCGTACGGTTGCCCTGGCCCAGGTCGACGTGACCAGAGCGGGCAGTCACGGTGCCGTCGGCGTGAACGGTGATCCAGGTTGAGAGTTGGGTCGGATCGAGCGCGGGGTAGGCCACGCCGGCCGCGATCGCTTCGGCCACGTCCAGGCGCAGCGCCGCCGGGATCGACGCCGCCATCACGACCAGGGCACCCCCGGTCTTCAGGAATCCGCGACGGCTCACCGGACGTTCGTAGATGAGACTCATGGCTCGACTCCTCAGGCCATCATCGAGGAGGCGCGCTGCACCGCCTTGATGATGCTGTCGTAGGTGCCGCAGCGACACAGGTGCGCCGACGGCGGGGTGTTGGTGAAGGCGTCTCTAATCTCTGCCGCGCTGGGCTTGGCGTTCCGGGTCAGCAGGTCGACTGCCATCACCATCATGCCGTTCTGGCAATAACCGCACTGGGGCACCTGTTCATCGATCCAGGCCTGCTGAACGGGATGAAGGGCGACGGTGGCGACCCCCTTGTGCTGCGCCCAGAGCCCCGGCAGACCCTCCAGTGTGGTCACCGCGGCTTTGACCTGCGAGACCGGCAGCATGCAGGACCGAGTCTCCTTGGAGCCCATCAGAACCGCGCAGGCGCCGCACTGCTGGAGCCCGCAACCAAACTTTGGTCCTCTCAGTCCCATCTCGTCACGCAGGACGTAGAGCAGGGGAGTGTCGGGGCTCGAGGCCACCCGATGGGATTTGCCGTTAACGGTGATGGCCAGCGGACCGCCCTGCGCGGACGCTCCCCGCTCTGCCAGCAGGGCCGCTCCACCGACCACAACAACGCCAGCGGCCACGCCCCCGGCGATGGCCGAACGGCGTCTTCGGCGTCCTTTCGGGCTGGACCCGGCGGCCGACTCCGACTCCGTACTGCTCGCGTTCGGCTCCTCAGACACTCGCTTCCCCCCTGCTGGCCCCGCTGCCTCAAGCGTGCTGGGACCGGTCCTTCAATCTGCCCCGAGGCTACGGAGGGTCCCAACAATCGGACTCAGACCGAAACCTGGAGTTGACAACTTGAGGTTTGTACGCCTCAGCCAACCCAGAGTCAAGTCCATTGGCCCTTGTGGCCCTCTACCTCACCTGGCAGTCAGGGGCGCCCACCGCGCTGGCTCGCCCCGGTGACTCGGGCCCCGATCTGGGCTCTAGTCGGAGTCGACGTCGACCTTGGGTTGGGGCGGTCGCCGCCGCCGCGGCCGGGCCGGCGCCACCGGAGCGGAGGGGTCGGGATCAGATGCGCGGGGGGTGGGCGCGGATATGACCAGCGGCGCCGGCAATCCCCACTGGGACTGGCCCGGCGGCGGCGGGAGCGGGGCGGGGACGTCCCCCCAGGCGGTGGAGGCCGGCGCAGGTGGTGCGGGCGGTGCCAGCGCAGCGGCGGGTAAGGCCGTCCTCGCGCTCAAGGGCGAGGCGGCGGGAGCGCTCTCCGCGCTGTGTCCCCAGCGCCTCGGGCCTGTGGGCGCGGGCAGCGCCGCGGGTTTGGGGTCGGTCGCCAAATCGGCATCGACGGACCCGGACTCGGCGCCGGCGGGGGAAGCGGTGGGGGCGGGTAGTGCCGCCGTCTCGCCCTCGCGTCCGGGCTCGGACGCTGGAATCGGCTCGATGAGCCCGGCCGCGGGACGCGGACTCCGGCGCCGGGGCGCACGCGGCGCGAGGGGCTGCTCCTGGCTCACGATCGCGCTCGCGACCTCGGCTGCGATACCGATCTCAACCGACTCCCCCTCCGGCGGTTCGGGCAACCCCGCCGCCGCAATGCTCTGGGAGCGGGTCCGGCGGCGCGCAACCGGAGCGGCGGACCGGGCCTCGATCTTCAGCAGGGCGTCCTTGGCCGCCTGCTGCTCCGCCTCCTGCTTGCTCGCCCCGTGGCCGGTGCCCAGTGCCTCGGGTCCGGCGTAGACCACCGCTGTGTACTCGCGCAGCCTGGTACCCCGAGCTCCGGCGGCGTCGTAGTAGGGAGTCTGGCCGAAAAGCTCCTGGACCACCTGCTGCAGCCGCCCCTTGTAGTTCTCGTTCTCGAGCTGGACGGGCAGAGCCCGAAAGCGATCCAGGTAGTAGTGATAGGCGGCGTCGAAACCGGCGTCCAAGAAGACGGCGCCGAGCACGGCCTCAAAGGCGTTGGCCAAAAGCGAGCGCAGGTTGCGCCCGCCGCCCTTGGCAATGCCGCGGCCCAAATACAGGTAATCCCCGATGTTGAGCTCCTCAGAGAGGGCGGCGAGGGTGTTGGTGTTGACCATGGCCGAGCGGACCTGGGTCATCTCCCCCTCCTGCGCGTCGGGGCGGTTGCGGAACAGATAGTCGGCCGTGATCAGCTGCAGCACCGCGTCGCCCAGGTATTCCAGGCGCTCGTTGTCGCGCGGTGACACGTGGGGGCTCTCATTGGCGAACGAGCTGTGGGTCAAAGCCTCGCGGAGCAGCGACGGATCCTTAAAGGCGATGCCGATCGTCGCCTGTAATTGCTCCAGGCTCCCGGCCGGGATCTGCGGATCCGCGACCAGGCGCCGACCGCGGACGCCCTCGGTTCTGGCTATGAGCCGGACTTCTCCTGGATGTACTCCCAGGCCTGGCCCACGGTCGTGATCCGCTCGGCGTCCTCGTCGGGGATCTCCAAACCCGTGTTCTCCTCGAAGGCGTAGATCAGCTCCACCAGATCCAAAGAGTCGGCGTTGAGGTCCTCCTGGAAGGATGCATCCATGGTCACCTGCTCGGGCTCACAGCCGAGCCTTTCGACCACGATGTTCTTGAAGTCCTCGAGACTGAGCTTGTTATCCAAATCGGTGGGCCCCTCCTTGATGGGTCAAAATCGCTGCCCTAATGTATCAGTCACCTCCACGCCAGCGCCGCCCTCCCAACGCCACCTCACCCGGGCGGGCTCAACTCGTCCACGGCCGCGGGTGTGGACACGGGTCGAGCCTCGGCCTGGGGCGCCAGCTCGCGCATCATGCCGCTCAGCGCCCGCTTGGGGCCGAGTTCATAGAACGTCGTGCAACCCATGGCGCAGAGACGAGCGATGCAATCGCTCCAGCGCACGGCGCTGCTGAGCTGGGCTGAGAGGACGCCCGCGATGCGCTCTGGCTCGAGGTGGGGCTCAGCATCAAGGTTGGCCACGACCGCAAACGCGGGCCTTCGCCACTCGACCTGCTCCAGGACGGCGCGCAGCCCGTCGGCGGCGGGAGCCATGAGCGGGGTGTGGAATGCCGCCGCCACGTTCAAGGGCAGTGCGCGCCGCGCCCCTGCCGCCAGCAGGGCTTCGCTGGCCAGCTGAAGCGGCGCCGTGCGCCCACCGACCACGGTCTGGGTCGGAGTGTTGTAGTTGGCCGGCCAGACCGCGTCCAGCCCGTCCAGCACCCTTTCGACCTCGACCGCGGGCAATCCCAGCACCGCAACCAGGCCACCCTCGCCCGGGCCCGCCGCGCGCGCCATGGCGCGACCGCGCTCGGCGACCACGCGCACGCCCTCCTCGGGAGTGAGCGCGCCCGCCACCACCAGGGCGCAGTACTCCCCAACTGAGTGGCCGGCTGCCGCCCGGGGCTCGATCCCGCGCCGAGCCATGAGGCGGGCCAGCGCCAGACCGGTGAAAAGGAGCGCGGGCTGGGCGTTTTGCGTGAGCTTCAACTCGTCGTCGCCGGCCGTGCACAGAAGATGGCGCAGGTCGACGCCGGAGGCATTGGAACAGCGCTCAGCCAGATCGCTTAGCTCTGGATCGGAGAAGAACTCTCTCCCCATCCCGGGCTCCTGGGAGCCCTGGCCGGGAAAGATGAATGCGACACCACCCGCGGTGGGAGGAGCGGAGCTAATCGGTCTTCAGTACCTCACGCCCGGCGTAGTAGCCGCAATTGGGGCAGATGGTGTGCTGGCGCCGCATGTGCCGACACTGGGCGCAGGGCTGCAGGGAGACCAGCGCCAGCGCCAAATGCGAGCGCCGACGCCCCTTTCGTCCCTTCGATAGCTTGACTTTTGGCAGTCCCATGAGCGAGTAGGGAAGTCTACCTGAACCCGAGCCCCAGGGTTAGAAGAGGGTGTGGCCGGAGGTTTCGCTCGGGCCGCCGGCAGGCTCGGTCGCGGCCGTGGGCTGGCCCGCCTGCAGGGCCTCCACGCCGCGCTTGACCGTCGCCAGGGTGCGCCCGAGGTGAGCCTCCAACTGCTGGAGCTGCTCCAGGGCGTACTCCTCGGCTTCGCGGATGATTTGATCCGCACGGGCCTGAGAGTCGCGCAGCGTCTGCTGCGACTGGCGCTCGGCCCGACGCACGATCTCGTGCTCGGTGACCGCGGCCTCGGAGCGCTCGTTGGCCCGGCTCATGATCCGGGCGGACTCTGCGTGGGCCTCAGCGATCAGGCGCTGCTGCTCCTGCACGGTCCAGTTGGCCTGCTTGATCTCCTCCGGCAGGTTGAAGCGAAGTTGGTCGATCAGATCCATGATCTCGTCCTCGTCGACCATCACCTGGCTCGAGAAGGGGACGTGCCGAGCGTGGTGGATCAGATACTCGAATCGGTCCAGGACTTCGTCGACCTTCAGCGGAATCTCTCCTTCAGCCGGCGCGCCGCCCCGGCGGGAACGAATGGGGACACATCGCCTCGGTGACTGGCGACGTCCTTGAGAATACTCGACGCCAGGTGGGCGTGGGCCGCGCTGGCGAGCAGGCACACCGTCTCCACCTCGGGAGCCAGGGCACGGTTCATCATCGCCTGCCGGTGCTCTGAGGGGAGATCCGAGGCGTCGCGGAGGCCTCGGATCAGCGCCACCGCGCCGACCTCACGCGCCGCCTCCACGGCCAGACCTCGAAAGCTCAGCACCCGCACCCGCGCCTCCCCGCCAAGGGATTCGGACAGCATCGCGATGCGCTCGTCCAGGGAGAAGAGCGGCTGGAGCTTGTCGGGATTGTCGAGCACCGCCACCACCACCTGGTCGAAAAGGCGGAGGGCGCGCTCGACGATGTCCAGGTGCCCGTTGGTGAGCGGATCAAAGCTGCCCGGATAGAGCGCGGTCCGGCTCATGCCGCGATCCAGATGCTGAGTCGAGTGCTGCCGTAGTCGCGCTCTCGATGGAGCCTTAAGCGCTCGATTTGAGGCAGCACGCTGGCGCGATGGTGCTCGGCGAGCACCACGGTGCCCGGAGTGCAGAATCGGTCCAGGCTCACCAGCGCCAGCTCCAAGACGGGGTCATTGTAGGGCGGGTCCAACAACACCAGGTCCGCCTCGAGCAGGGCGGGCGGCCCGGACTGTAGCCAGCGCGGGCAGTCGCTCTGGACCACCTTGCCCCGTTCCTGCCAGGCCAGCAGTTCCAGGTTCTTGGAGATGGCCAGAAGAGCGGGGCGGGAGGAGTCGACAAAGGTCGCGAACACGGCGCCGCGGGATAGCGCCTCGAGCCCCAGCGCGCCCGATCCGGCGAACAGATCCAGCACCCGCATCCCCTCCACCCGCTGACCCAGGATGTCGAATGCGGCCTCGCGCACCAGACCCTGGGTGGGTCGGATTCCGGCCGGTGCCACCAGACGCCGCCCTCCGGCCTCGCCCCCGATCAAATGCAGCCCGGCACCTCGCTGCCGGCCGGCCGGCGCGTGGCCGGGCGGGCGCCGACTCGATTCGCGGCTGGGCCTCATTCCGCCCGTGATCATGACGCAGGCGCGAGCGGACCGTAGATCCGGGTTGGAGGGAGGGACGTTCCCTCCCTCCTGGGCTGGGGGGTCAGCCCGCGCTGGCACCCACGTCGAGTCCAGATCCGCCCTGCACGTCCGGTCCCTGCTGCAGGTTGGCGCCCGACTGAAGATCGGGTCCGCCTGGGGCGTCGGCCACATTCGTAGCGGATTCGGGGGCTACGCTCGTGGTCTTGCTGTGGCTGACCGAGGCCGCCGGAGCGATGGCCAAGGTGGGCGCGCTACTCCCGACCAGGGCCATACCGGCGACGAATGCGGCCGGAACTCCCAACAGGACCAACTTGCGCTTTAAGTGCATCACGTCGTGCACCTCCTAGATTGAATTCGGCCCCGATTGATCAGGACCGTCATCAACACACTGACCCCCCGAACTGAACCCCCCCTGAACCGAAGGCGTGAGTTGGGCTTCAGGAATCCTTCAGGTCCGGCCACGATACTCTGGCGATGAGGGTCTTGGTGGTCGAAGACGACGCCAGACTCGCGGCCAGCCTGCGCCGGGGCTTGGGCGAGGAGGGGTTTGCGGTCGACACCGCGAGTGACGGCGAGGAGGCCTGGAGCGCGACCCTGGCTACGTCCCACGATCTGATCGTGTTGGACGTGATGCTGCCCCGCCTCGACGGCCTCGAGCTCACGCGCCGCCTGCGCGAGCGCTCGATCAAGACCCCGATCCTGATGCTGACGGCGCGGGACTCGATCGACGACCGTGTCCGCGGCCTGGAGGCGGGAGCCGACGACTACCTGGTTAAGCCCTTCGCGCTGCGCGAACTCGTCGCCCGCCTCCGGGCCCTGGCGCGGCGCCACGTGCCTGAGCGGGGATCTCAACTCTCCAGCGGCGGGATCTGCCTGGACACCGCTGGCCATCGGTTGGAGGTGAACGGCGGCGAGGTCCGGCTAACCGCCAAGGAGTTCGCCATCCTGGAGCTATTCATGCTCCATCGGGGACGGCTGCTGACCCGGACCCAGATCATCGAACACGTGTGGAACTACGATTTTGAAGGCACCGGGAACCTGGTCGAGGTTTACATCGGAAGGCTGCGGCGCAAGCTTCAGGAGGCGGGCGAGTCCGACCCCTTCGTCACCGTGCGGGGCTCTGGGTATCGCTTTCAAGCGGGCCGTAATTGAGGCTCTGGGGCGTCAGCACTCGCGGCCGGTTAACGCTCCTCGCGCTCACCGTCCTAGTATTGGCCGCCGCCATCGCCGACGTCGCCATCTACGTCTCCTTCTCCGTCGTCGCCACCTCGGGCGCAGATTCGAGCCTGACCGGCCAGGCCGCCGCGCTGGGCTCGGGCCTGGAGGAGAGCCGGCATCAGGTCACCTTCGCGGGCGGCGAGGTGCCCAATGAGACCAGCGGCGGAGTCGCGGTCGACGTCGCCGTGGTGAGTGGGCAGGGCATCATATACCGCTCGCCGCAGGAGACGCTCTCGGGCTCCCTGCTGCACTCCATCGCCGCCCAGGTCCGATCCGGACGGCCCGGTTTCTGGAGTGTCGAGGGACCCGCCCGAGTCCCCTGGCGCGTGTACGCCGAGCCCCTGCCCGGGGGCCAGGGCTCCGGTGACGTGCTCGTCGTGAGTCGCTCCGTGGCCGAGCTGGCCTCGACCCTGCACGGCCTGATCCTGGTCCTGGTTGCGGCGTCGATCGCGGCCGCAGGCCTGGGCGCATGGCTCGTGCACTGGGTGGTGGGCCGGATCCTAAGCCCGGTCCACATCATCGCCCAGACCGCCCGTGAGCTCAGCGAGCGCGATCTCCATCGCCGGGTGGAGGCCGCGGCCGGCAGTGACGAGCTGGGCGAGTTGGTGGCCACCTTTAACGGCATGCTGGGACGCCTAGAGGGCGGCTTTAACAGTCTTCAGCGCTTTACCGCCGACGCCTCGCACGAACTCCGTCACCCCCTGGCCATTATCCGCAGCGAGGTCGAGGTGGCCCTCAGATCACCGCGCGTAGGGACCGAGTACCGCCGTGTCCTGGAGGCAGTCCGACAGGAGGTCGAGCACCTGGGCCGGATCACCGACCAGCTCCTGCTCCTGGCCCGGACCGACGCCGGAGTCTTGGTCCCGGCGCGCGAGTCGGTCGACGTCTCCGACCTGCTCCACGAGACCTGGGCGCGGTGGAGCATCAGAGCCCAAATGGTGAGGGTGGAAATCCTGCTCAGCGCTCCCGCCTCAGGTTCGCTTGAGGCTGATCCGGGCCTGCTTCGGCGCATACTGGACAATCTCCTCGACAACGCCGTCAGGCACTCACCCCTCGGAGGCCAGGTGCGGCTCAGCGCCGCCCCGGGGCCACAGCTCTGGACCGTCGAGGTCGGCGACTCGGGCCCCGGGGTCGACTACAACTTCGCCGAG
>Ga0307372_10004967_pt1 | contig 20248 bp, 21 predicted proteins | sample OX1MG_FD_202533 | JGI IMG/M metagenome (GOLD analysis project Ga0307372, IMG submission 202533) | Soil microbial communities from Risofladan, Vaasa, Finland - OX-1 | ecosystem: Environmental > Terrestrial > Soil > Coastal area > Acid sulfate soil | place: Finland: Risofladan, Vaasa | collected...
CCGGATTCCGACGGGCCGGATTCCGACGGGCCGGAGACCACCCCGCGGACGAGGTCGGTCCAAAGGTTCACGATGCTGCTCAGCTGGCCGGCCATCAGGTCGAGGACGGCCTCGCGGTCGACGGGGTCGAGATGCCGCAGACGGGCATGCATCTGGCTGGCCCCATCGGACAGGGCCGAGGCCACATCGAGGAGCCGACGGGCGGGGACGACCGAGCTGTCGGCGAGGAACGGGGACACCTTGCCCGGCGGTTCACCCGACGCGGCCGACAACCTTCCCCGACCCAGCCGGACGCCGTCGTCGAGGTCCTGCATCTCAGAAACCCCCTGTCGGGTCGCCACCAGCGATGATCAGGAAGTTACACCGGTGTGACTTCGCCGCCGTGGATAGTCACTTCTCCCAGCGTTCACCATGCCTCGCTGTGCGTTCGCCGAGATACCGGGCCGCGACAGACGGGAGCCAGCGCGACCTCGCTCTGGTCCTCAGGCCCGCCCGGCCCGCTCCATGCACTCACCCAGAGCATCGAAGGCGCCGACCACCTCGTCGGGCGCGGTCACGAAGAGCAGGGCGGCCACGGCGTCGGCCCCCGCCGCCGCGTACTGCTCCACCGTGGACGGGCTGAGCTCCTGGAAGTACGGGCACACCGTCACGGTGATGTCTGAGCGGGTCCGGCCGTGCGCCTCGAGCAGCTCGGCCAGCCGCGCCATCGGCGCCGCCAGCTCGGCCGGCGGCCGGTTGAAGGAGTGCCAGCCCTGGGCCAGTCGCGCCGTCCGTCGGAGAGCGGCGTCACTCTCGCCCCCGATATGGATCGGAGGATGCGGACTCTGGACCGGCTTCGGATACTGGTGACAGGGAGCGAGCGAATAGTGCTCACCGGAGAACGATGACGGGTCCTCGCACCAGAGGCTCTGGAGGACCGAGAGGTAGTCGTCGGTCCGCGCCCCCCGGCGTTCCCAGGGCACCTCGAGGGCTTCGAACTCCTCGCGCAGCCAGCCCACCCCCACACCGAAGTCGACCCGACCATTCGACAACCAGTCCAGGGTGGCCACCTCTTTGGCCGTGTAGACGGGGTTGCGCTGCGGGAGCAGGCACATGGCCGTGCCCAACCGGACCCGTGACGTCTGACCGGCCAGGAAGGCCAGGGTGGTGAAGGGTTCGAGCAGCCCCGTCCCCGTGGGCAGCGGGATCCGGCCGTCGTCGGCGTACGGATAGCTCGACGAGTAGTCCTCGAAGGTGACCACGTGCTCGCCCACCCAGATGGTGCCGATGCCGCGCTCCTCGGCCTCCCGGCCGACGGCGCTCAGCAGCTCCGCAGTGGTGAAGGGGCTGGCCGTGGGCAACCAGATGTCGAATTGCACAATCATCTCCTCCTCGTACTTTTCACCCTGTCCGAAGTCCCGAGCACCTCCGTCACATCGGGACGGTCAGCGCAAATGCAGGCCTCCGTCGACGAGGACGATCTCGCCGGTGACGTACGCCGCCCCCACCAGGTTGACGATCACTTCGGCGATGTCTTGCGGAGTGCCCGTTCGTTGCAGCGGCGCCTGGGCCTTCACGAAGGCCCGGACGTCGGTCCAGTCCGACGTCCACGGCGTGTCGACCAGGCCGGGGGCCACGGCGTTGACCCTGATCTCGGGTCCGAGCACGTTGGCCAGCAGTACCGTCATATGGCTGAGCGCCGCCTTGGAGGAGGCATAGGGGATGGAACTGCCCACGGCCCGGTGGCCGGCCAGCGACGAGACGTTCACGATCCGGCCGTCTCCGCTGCTCTTCAGATGGGGGACGGCGGCCACCGTCACCTGCCAGGTCCCGATCACGTTGACCCCGAAGATCCGCCGCCAGACGTCGGCCGTGGCCGCGGTGAGATCGGAATGGGGGATGACCGCTGTCGTCCCGGCGTTGTTCACCAGGATGTCGAGCCGGCCGTGGCGGTCGACGGTCGTCTCCACCAGCGCTTCGGCCTGCTCGCCGTCGGCGATGTCGGCCCGGATGTAGCTGGCCCCGGGCAACTCGCCGGCCAGCGCCTCGCCGGCCTCGACCGACGACGACGAGTTCACCACCACGGTGGCGCCGGCGTCGGCCAGCATCCGAGCCGTGGCCGCCCCGATGCCACTGGAGGACCCGGTCACCAAGGCCACCTGACCGTCGAATCTCGCCGCTGCCATCAGCGCACCGTAGGTTGTGCCCATGCGCCTCGCCAGCTTCGTGACGACCGACGACATCGCCGCCACCGTCGGGCCCCGGACGGGTCTCCTCGTGGGCGACGAGGTCGTCGACCTGACCGACTCCGTCGTCGGACTGCCCGGCGACATGGCCCATCTCCTGGCCGCCGGGCCCGGTGCCCTGGACCGCGCCGCCGGGGCCGCGGCCACCGCGGCCGTGCGTCACCCCCTGGCCGCCATCACCCTTCTCGCCCCCGTCCCTCGGCCAGCCAAGGTCATGGGCCTCGGAATGAACTACGGCGCTCACGTGGCCGAGATGGGCCGGCCCCGGCCCGCCCACCAGGTCTGGTTCAACAAGCAGCGGACCTGTGTGGTCGGGCCGTCGGCCGCCATCGAGGTGCCCCGGGCCTCGCCCCAGGTGGACTACGAGGGCGAACTGGCCTTCGTCATCGGCCGCCGCTGCCGGCACGTGCCGGCGGCCGAGGCGCCATCGGTGGTGGCCGGTTTCAGCATCATGAATGACGTCAGCGTCCGCGACTGGCAGTGGCGCAGCCCCACCTGGACCCTGGGCAAGTCCTTCGACACCCACGGACCCCTGGGCCCGTGGCTGGTGACGCCCGACGAGACGGGAGACCCGCACCGGCTCCGCCTGCGGACATGGGTCAACGACGAGCTCCGCCAGGACAGCTCCACCGACGACATGATCTTCTCCTGCTGGGAGATGGTGGAGGAGCTGTCGACCGTCTTCACCCTGGAGCCGGGCGACGTCGTCTCCACGGGGACGCCGGCCGGGGTGGGAGCCAGTTTCGACCCTCCCAAATGGTTGCTGGCGGGTGACACCGTCCGCATCGAGATCGACGGCCTGGGCGTCCTCGAGAACCCGGTGATCGACGAGAAGCCAGCTCCTCGCCCGTAGCCTGGAGCCATGGCGCCATCGGGCTCTCTCCCGGCCCCGACCGACGACGGCCCCACGCCGGAGCCCGACCTCCGCGCCGTCCTGCGCGTCACCCGGGGCCTCGCCATCCCCCTCGACGAACTGGCCTGGCGCTTCACCACCAGCGGCGGCCCCGGCGGACAGCACGCCAACAAGACGAGCTCCCGGGCCGAGGTCCGCTTCGACGTGGTCACCTCGCCCTCGCTCGGACCCCGCCAGCGGGCCCGGCTCCTCGAGCGCCTGGGACCGTCGGTCCGTGCCTCCTCGGCCGAGGAACGTTCGCAGTCGCGCAACCGCGAGGTGGCCCTGCGCCGACTGGCCGACCGGCTGTCCGAGGGCCTGCGCGTCGAGACCCCCCGCATCGCCACCCGACCGACGGCCGGGGCCAGGGCGCGCCGGCTCGATGACAAGAAACGCCAGTCGGCCCGCAAACGCGATCGCCTCGTCCGCGGCGACGACGGCTACTGACGGTCCCCGCCGCTGCTGTTGCCACGTTGCCGGTGTGAGCTCCAGGGCCGAAAGGAAGCGCCTGGGCGACGCTCTTCGGCCTGACGAAGAGATCCTGGCCAGCGATCCTCTCGCTGTGATCGAGGAGCGCCCCGAACTGAATGTCTTGTCGCGGCCCGTCCTGGTCGTCACCACCATGAGTGTCTTTCTCATCCTGTCGGGGAAGCAGCCAGAGGTGAGCCGGATCGGCCTCGATGCCCATGTCCGGGTGGATCGGAAGGACCACCGGAAGTTGGGAAGCACGCTGCGTTTGACCACAGCCGACGGCGTGGTGCGGACCTTCGTCTACGAACCACGGGCCCACATCGAGCCCACCGCCGATCTCATCACGGAGCGTTTCTTCGGACGGATCGTCACCGACACCACTGATCTGTCTGCCTCGCCGGAAGGAGAGGACCATCAAGAGATATCGGCCGTCCCTGTCGCTCGGGACCCGGGCAGCGCCCAGTTTCGGTCGGGGTGCTGCGGAGGAATATTCATGGGCTCGCTGGGCACCCACCCGCTCGCCTCCACGTCCTCCAAGACGTGGACCATGTTGTACGTGTCCTCCTCGTAACTGAACCTCCCGTCGCCCGCGTAGCGCAGCCGTGAGTAGGCCGACTGGGTGTACGGCGATCCGTCGGCCCTGGTGCCGGGGATGATCTGGGTCCATTTCACGATGACGTCGTCACCTTCGATGGCCGTGAATTCGATCGGGAATCTCCAGTCACCCAGGCCGACCATCGAGTGCTCCAGCCACTCGGCGATGGTCCGTTTTCCCTCGATCCGGCCCCAGGCTCCGTCCACGTAGACAGCGTCGTCGGTGTAGAAGTCGGCCAGGGCTCCGAAGCCGTCGGGCTCGAGCCCCTCGTCGATGCGGCGGCGCAATGCGCAGTAACGGTCGACGACGGCCTGTATCTCGTCACGCGGATGGGATTTCGAAACGGGGGTCATCGTGCGAGGGTAGCCCCGGACATGCGGCCGAGGCAGTGGCGCGTCGCCGACGTCAGCCGGCACCCGTCGTCAAGGTGAACGTCCCAGCCGATGCCCGGCGGTCAGAAGATGTCCGGCCGGATGAGGGCGTCGCTCCCGCCGTCGACGAAGAGCACCGACCCGTGGATGAAGCTGTTCACCGGATCGAGCAGGAAGCCCACGGCCCCGGCGATCTCGGCCGGGGCGGCCCGCCGGCCCACGGGCACGGGCAGGGCCTCGACCAGGGGTCCGAGGATCTTGTCGTCGAGCGAGTCCCGCAGCAGGGGTGTCTCCACCGGTCCGGGGGCCACGGCGTTCAACCGGACCCCGGCCTCGGCCCAGGCCTGCGTCCGCCGCCGCATCGCCCGGGTCATGGCCAGTTTGGACATCCCGTAGACGGTGGCCCCGTCGAGCGCGGCGGCCACCGTGCAGGCGGGCTCCTCGTCACCGGCCAGTAAGACGTCGATCAGGGTCTGGTTCTTCGGCGTCAAGGTGGCCCCGTTGGAGGAGATGGCCACTGCGGCGGGCGCCTCGCCCAGGGCCAGAGCGGGAAGTAGCCCGTCGAGGTAGGCCAGGCAGCCGAAGTAATTCACCCGGACGATCAGCTCGTAGGGCGTCACATGGGGTCCGAGACCGGCACAGGCGACCACCCCGTCGAGCCGGCCGCCGGCCAGCTCGGTCGTCGTCTCTGTGGCCAGGGCCCGACCCTCGGCCGTCGACAGATCGGCGACCACCTCGGCGTCGTGCCGGTCGACCCCGACCACCCGCAGCCCGCTCTTCTCCAACCGTTGCCGGACGGCCAGGCCGATCCCGGAGGCCGAACCGCTGACGGCGACAGTCCGCCGCCGACGCTCCGGCGACGGCGGGGGCTCCGGAGACTGTCCCGGTGCGCGTGCGCTCACACCCAGAGTTGTAGCCGACGCCGGCCGAAGGGACCTATTCGCCGCAGTCGCGACAGAGCGATCCCGATGCCGGGGACAGCTGGGTCCGGTTCCGCACCAAGAAACATCCCTGGCAGACGAATTCGTCGCTCCCGCAGGCGGACAGTTTGACCTCGCCCGCCGTGGCCACGCTGTCGATCTCGAGCTCGTGCAGCTCGTCCCCGCCCTCTTCGTCCCCGGCCAGCTTCTCCCGCAGGATCCGGTCGAGGCTCTCCTCGCGGTCCTCCAGCTCGTCGATCTCGAGGTCGTCGGTCACCGGTGGCACGCTCTCGGCCACGACGTCGCCCTCGTCGTCGTCCCCGTCGTCCTCGTGCACCAGATATTCGAGGCTGCTCTCGAGCACCTCTTCGTCGACCTCCTCCTCGAGGTCGGCCCGGCTGTCGAGGTCCTCCTCGAGCTCGGTCTCGGCGTCCAACTCGAGCACGGCCGACTCTTCGGGCGGCTCGAGATCGGGCTCACCTTCGGTGAAGTGCCCGTCTGTTCGCGGTCCCTGGCGTTCGATCACCCGCACGTCGGCTCTCCCGTCGTCGGTGTTCCTGAACCCAGCATCCGCCCGTCACCGCTTCCTGACAAGGCCCGAAAGTCACTTTCTTCCCCCCTGGGCGTCCTTGGGGTGCTGCCCTTTCTGTGTCAGCCGACCTGGCCCGAGACGTAGGCCTTGGACCGGGGGTCGCGGGGGGTGTCGAAGAGATCCTCGGTCCGGCCGTACTCGATCAGCTCGCCCGTAGCCCGGTCCTCACCCAACAGGAAGGACGCCGTGTAGTGCGAGGCCCGGGTGGCCTGGAACATGTTGTGGGTCACCAGGCCGAATGCTCACGTCGCTGGACAGCCGGGTGATCAGCTCCTCGATCTTGGCCGTGGCGATGGGGTCGAGCGACGAGCAGGGCTCGTCCATCAGCAGTACCTCGTGAACAGAAGCGTCGCCGTCTCTCCCACCGCCCGGGCCACGGCCAACAGATTCCCCGTCACCAGGCCGGCCCGGGCCCCGCCCAGAACGATGGACCGGACCACCCGGCCTCGGCGCACGCCCAGCGCCAGCCCCGCCGCCCGCTCGGTCCGGGGCACGGCCCGCATGGCCGACTCGCTCGACCGGATGATCACCGGCAGCATCAGCCCGGCCAGGGCGAAACTTCCGGCCAGGGCCGAGAAGTGGGCCAGCGGTTCGACCAGCACGGCGTAGGCGAAGATGCCGATGGCGATGGCGGGCACCCCGGTCAGCACGTCGGCGGTGAACCGGATGGTCCCGGCGATCCGGCCCCGCCGTTCCAGAAGAAACAGGGCGCCGGCGATACCCACGGGTACGGCCATCACCGCCGCCAGGCCCACGATCATCAGCCTGCCCACGATGGCGTTCGAGATCCCGCCGCCCGGAATCCCGGCCGGGGTGGGCACCTTGGTGAACAAGTCGAAGGAGAGGGCGTGGATCCCCCGCCACGTCGCATAGGCGACCAGGCCCACCAGCGGGGCGAGCGAGATGTCCACCGCCACCAGGCAGAAGCCCGCGGCCAGCCGGCCGGTCAGCTGCCGCCGGCCGGGCGACGGCGCCGACCGGGCCCGGATCACCTCCCGCCGCCGGGCCGTCCCCTCTCCCGTGCCCGCCCCGCCATCGCCCCCGTTGTCCCCGATCAGCACCGTGCTCATCGTCAGCTCAGCTCCGCCCGGGCCCGGGTGCGAAGCAGCACCTGCCCGCCGGCGTTCACCAGGGCGGTGACGGCCAGCAGGATCACCACCAGGGCGATCACCTCGCTCCGGTCGAGACCGGGAGTCACCCGGCCGAAGGTGTTGATAATGGCCGACCCCAGGGTGCCCCCCGGGGCCAGCAGCGAGTGGGGGATCACGTAGGCGTTGCCGGTCACCATGGCCACGGCGATGGACTCCCCGAGGGCCCGGCCCATGGCCAGGGTCACGGCCGCCTCGATCCCGGTCCGGGCGCCGGGGATCACGGCCCGCCGGACCACCTGCCACCGCGTCCCCCCGAGAGCCCGGGCCGCCTCCCGGTCGGTCGGCGCCACCGGGGCAGAATCAAGAGATGCACATCCCGGCCAAAGTCGACTACGGCATGCGCGCCCTTCTCGCCCTGACGGCTCGGGGGGAGCCCACCACGGCCGAGGCCCTGGCCGAGGCCCAGGCCCTGCCGGCCAAGTTCCTCGGGGCCATCCTGAACGACCTCCGACGCGCCGGCATCGTGGCCAGCCAGCGCGGCTCCGAGGGCGGCTACCGCCTGGCCCGCCCGGCGGCCGAGATTTCGGTGGCCGACGTCATGCGCGCCCTCGACGGCCCCTTGGCCGAAGTGCGCGGACTCCGGCCCGAGGCGGCCCGTTACAACGGCCCGGCCGAACATCTCCAGGACGTCTGGATCGCCGTCCGGGCCAGTCTCCGCAGCGTCCTCGAACGCGTCAACCTCGATGACGTCGTCCAGGGCCGGCTGCCCCGCTCGGTGGCCAAGCTCACCGAAGACCCCGACGCCTGGGCGCCGCCGCGGGCCCGCTGAGCCCTCAGGCCTCGCTGGGCAGAGCCCGGGGCCGGGAAATCACGTGGAACGGGGAATGGTCCCAGACCTCGTCCAGGAAACCGGCGATCTGGCTCGTCAACCGTTCGGGGGCGACCCGCAACTCGATGATCGAACGGGCCACCACCAGCCGGGCGTTGGGGAGTTGCCGTGACAGATGGTCGGCGTCGGTGAAGGGGTGGATGAAGTCGATCTTGTGACCGATCACCAGCGCAGGCACGGTCATCTCGTGCCGCTCCTCGTAGGTCGGCGTGATGGGTCCGGTGAGCATCCCGTGCAACACCGCGGCCGACTCCTCGGGGTCGAGGCTCAAGGTGGTCACGAAGCTGTCGAGCGGCCCGATCCGCGTCCGCGGGATCCGACGGGCCAACCAGGCGACGGCCCGGACGACCGGAGCGGCGTAGTGCACCCCGAGGAGCATGGGCAGAAAGACCAGGGCGGCCCCGGGCACGGCCCACTCGAGCACCGGCATCTCGATCAGGAGTCCCCGGACCCGCTCGGGCGCCTGGGCGGCCACCTGGAGAGAGACGTTGGCACCGAGCGAGACGCCGCCGATGATGGCCTGATCGACCTCCAGATGGTCGAGCAGTGCCACCACATAGTGGGCGTAGGAATCGATCCTGTGGGCCGACGCGTGCCGGGGTTTGTCGGACTGGCCGTGGCCCGGCAGGTCCAGAAGCACCACCCGGTTGCCGGCGGCCACCAGATCCGACGCCAACCGGCGGTTCATCTGCGTATCGAGCAGGATTCCGTGCAGGAAGACCAGGATCTTGGGCCCGGTGCCGTATTCCTCGTAGTGCAGCCGTAGCCCATCGACTTCGAACCACCCGTCGATGAAGGGCCTCCGGTCGAAGAGCGCCGAGACGGTGGCGATCGGCGCCTTCAGCGTCAGGTCCACCGCCGTCACCGTCCGCCGGGGCCAGCGACCCCGCGGGGCCGAACCCCCGGCCGCGTCAGACCCGGCGGCGCTGCCCGATCCGTCGGCCACCGCCCCCGCCTTCTCCCCGTCATATCTGATACCTGGAGTGACTGGTTCGCCGCTCCGCGCGCTCGGAACCATGGACCCAGGGTAGCGGGAAGCTCCAACTTATTGGGACCGACCGTGCTTGTCGGGACCGACCGTGTTTGTCGGGACCGACCGTGTTTGTCGGGACCGACCGTGTTTGTCGGGACCGACCGTGCTGATCGGGACCGACCGTGCTGATCGGGACCGATCCTGCCCTCGTCCGTGGTCCCACCCTTCGTCACGAGGAGCCGGATAGCCCGAGACCGCCATAGGCGCCGGGACGTCGGTGGGCCAGGCCGGGCAACAGCGACCGGATCTCCTGCTGACCGGCCAGGTCCAGGTCGGCCACGACATGGCCCACCCCGTCGGGTCTCTCGGCCAGCACCGTCCCCCAGGGATCGACGATCATCGAGTGCCCGTGGGCGCGGAACGATGACGAGAGCCTCCCGACCTGGTCGGCGGCGATCACGAACACCTGGTTCTCGATGGCCCGGGCCCGCAGCAGGATCTCCCAGTGGGCGACCCCGGTGGCTTCGGCGAAGGCCGATGGCACCACGATCACCAGGGCGCCGGCCAGCGCCAGCAGCCGGTACAGCTCGGGAAACCGCAGGTCGTAGCAGGTGCTCAGCCCGATGGGCAGCAGCCCCCCGTCGGCCAGGGTGATCGAGCTCGACACCACCGCGTCGCCGCCGGCCACGGCGTCAGATTCCCGGACCACGGCCCCGGGCACGTCCACGTCGAAGAGATGGAGCTTTCGGTACCGGGCCCCCACGGCTCCGTCGGGTCCCACCAGCACCGACGTGTTGTGGTTCCGGCCCGGTCCGGCGGCCTCCACGAAGCTGCCCGCCACCAGCCAGGTCCCCAACCGTGCCGCCAACTCCCCGGTCCACGCCGTGGTGGGCCCCTCGATCGGTTCGGCGCTGGCCCGCAACACGGCGGCATCGCCGTAGAGGGAGAACAACTCGGGCAGGACGATCAGCTCAGCCCCGTCCCCGGCGGCCGCCTCCACCAGTTCGCCGGCCCGAGCCAGGTTCTGCCCCCGGTCGGCCGACGCGTTGCACTGGATGGCGGCCACCCGCATGGTGCCTCCCACGCTAACCGTGCGCCCGGACCCGTAGGATCGGAGCCCGCTCCCGTCCGAGCGGTCCGACTCGCACGGTTCTTTTTCTGTCCTTTTCTGTCAGGAGACGTCGGTGGCCTTCGAGGGAAGCCGGATCACCAGGAGCGTCACCCGGGTCTCGGGCTTTCGCGATGCCGAATTCGACTACCAGCTGCTCCGGGCCATGGGAGCGGCCGACTACGGGGGTTCGTCGGTGGGGGAGTGCTTGGCCGCCGCCGGCATGATCACCGACGGGGACACCGGCAGTTGGGTCTCGGCCTTCGTCCGACTGGCCGACCGGGTCGAGCGGCGGGCATCGACCTGCCTCGAGGCCGGCCACCTGGTCAGTGCCCGCGACCACTACCTCCGGGCCTCGACCTATCACCGTACCGCTGAGTACTACGCCGAGGCCACCCCCGACGTCCTGGCCGAGTGCGGCCGCCGCGGCCGGGCCTGCTTCGAGTCCGCCGCCGCTCTCTTTGATCCGCCCGTCGAGCCCCTCTCCCTTGCCTTCGCCGACGGATCCCTTCCGGGCTATCTGGTCCGGCCCCGGGCGGGGACCGCTCCGGGGGACCGACCGCGGGGCACGCTCGTGGCCCTGGGAGGTTTTGATTCCGGCGCCGAGGAGATGTACTTCCAATTGGGTGCGGCCGGCGCGGCCCGGGGATGGCAGGTGGTCGTCTTCGACGGGCCCGGCCAGACCGGTTGCATGCGGGGCAATCCGACCATGACCTACCGGCCCGACTACGAGGCGCCGCTCGGCACGGTCCTCGACGATGTCAAGAACCGTCTCGGCCCCGACGGCGGCTTCGTCGCCCTGGCCGGAATGAGTATCGGCGCGTACTTCGCCGCCCGGGCCGTCGCCTACGACGACCGCGTGGATGCCTTGGTGCTCGACAGTCCCCTGGTCGACCTCTACCGCTATTTCGAAGCCTTCCTCGGCCCCGAGGTCTTCCGGATGCATCGCGACATCCGCCCTGAGGATGTGGCCGGTATCCCCGAGGATCTCTTGCCGGCGCAGATGCTCTGGGGGATCGCCGCCGTCTGCCGTCGCTTCGGTGTGGCCTCTCTCCAGGAGTGGAAGGCCCAGTTGCGCAACTACCGGCTGGGATCGGACCTCTCGGCCGTCTCCTGTCCGGTACTCGCCCTGGTGGGCGAACGCGAGGGGGACGAAGTGCTCCGTCAGACCGACGAGTTCGCCGCCTCCGTCAGCGGCCCGGTGACGACCTGTCGTTTCTCGGTGGACGACGGTGCCGACGCCCACTGTCAGGCCAACAACCTCCGCCTCGCCTCCCAGGTCGTCTACGACTGGCTCGACGACCTGGCCAGCCGTTCCTGACCACCGAGACCCTCTGACCCCTCAGGATCCCTCTGACCCCTCAGGAGCCTTCTGCCGTCCGGGCTTCTGCCGTCCGGGCTTCTGCCGTCCGGGCTTCTGGCGTCCCGGACCGGCACGCCGCGGGCGAGTGCCTGCAGCGTGCCGGTCGGGACTATTGAATTTCCGAGCTCCGTCAGAGAAGCCCGAGCCGTCGGGCGCACGAGGGCCATTGCCCCCAGCCCCGCCGGGCCTGCAGCTCCTGCGCCGCCTGGTCCTGCTGCGCCGCCGGGGCCTGCGAAGGCAGACCGTGGAAGCCGAGAGACGCCCATGAGCCGGCGGTGAATTGGTACGCGCCGTAATAGCCGTTGCCCGTGTTGTCGGTGTAGTTGCCACTCGACTCACACTGCCGCAACGCCGCCCACGGATCATTCAGCGCCGGCCGTGCGGCCGGAGCCGGCGGTGGCGTCGGATGGCGCGGTGCCACGGCGGCCAAGTAGGTCCTCACGGCGACCCGCTCCTGCGCGATCGCGGTCAGGTACCCATTCACGGCGTCCCGCTCCTGCGCCACCGCGGTGAGGTACGCATTCACGGCGGCCGTCTCACGTGCCGCCGCCGCCCGATATTCCGTTACCAGCTGCAGAGCCGTGAACGGGAAGGGCAGGTTGCCCGCACCGTCAGCCTCGTTCAGCCGGAGCAATACATCCGACGACGCCGACCCATTGCCGGTACCCGCGTTCGCCTTCGTACTGCTCGTGTTACCGGTGTTCGTGTTACCGGTGTTCGTCTTACTGGTTTTCGCGTTCGGCGCGATCGCCCTGTGCACGATCTCACTGATCGCGTGGTAATGGTCAGCGGATAATTCCGCTGATGTCAGTTGCATGCCGGCACCATCGGTGCCGGATGTTCGATGAGGACTGTCCGATCGGTGGGTGAGTGCACCCGTTCCGACGAACACGGCGATGACAACGCCAAAGAGTCGGTGCTTCCGCATCTTGTGCCTTCCCTTGAGTCACGGGATCCCCGGAGGGCTCCAGGTGGGCTGTGGAATGCGGGCGCCCGTCGTCTGAGCATTCGTCTCGCGGAGCCGGCGCCGGGGAGGGCGGGCGGCCCTGGACATGTGAGAGTCCGAACGAGGTGCGGACGGAGCAACCCTGGGCTAGGCCGTGGGCGGCTCCGTCTGCCTCCGTGCTGAGCGCGGCTGTGGGCGAGGTGAGGTCATAGTGGGTCCCGGTCGGATGGGAGCTGCTCGCCGCCGGCGCGCGGACGCGTCGGTGACAGACGAGACGGTCACGGTGGTCCACTGGCGCAGGCCGGTCAGGGCCCGGTCGGCAGCCTCCGCTGCTGCCGCATGGACTCCACCATCCGATGTTTCGGGTCGCAAGCACCTTAGCGCTTGTGCACGCCTTCGCAAGCACACCCTCCGACGGGAGGGTGCCCCGAACGGGTCCCGGCCCCGCCTCCGGAGGCAGATTAGGCCTGTGAACTGCTCTTTTGGCTAGTCTCCGGGTTCCCGGGCTCTCGGGCCGTCTTCGCCGGGGGCGGGACCCGGACCTACCCCGGGGATGCCATACAGGGCCTCCAGGGCCCGGCCCAGGGTGTTGGCGGCGGCGCCGTCGGCCGCCTCCCGCACCCCGACCAGGGGGGTCAGAGAGGCGTAGCCCCGGGCCACCAGGCCGGCGTCGGAGTCGGGGTCGACCCGGTGGCCCTCGCCGGGGACCGTGAGGTCCAGGCGCAAAGTCCCCGATGGTGACGGCGGCAATGTCACGTGGGGATGGCCGGTGCCGGTGCCGGTGTCGTGGACGGCCGACCGGATGGTGCCGCTGCGCCCGAGCCGTCCCTGGCGCAGGCCTCGAAGGTCGCCCAGGGTCACGTTCGGCACGTTCAGGTTGAGGGTCGTGCTGGGCGGAGCTTCGACCAGCACGGGGATCAGCCGGCCGGCCAGGATGGCCGCCGTGTCCCAGGGAACCGGGTCCGGCCCCCAGCGGATCGAGACGGCGATCCCGCGGAGGCCGAAGTGGGCGGCCGTGAGCGTGGCCCCGACCGTGCCCGAATGCAGCGCCGATCGGCCGACGTTCACGCCGTGGTTGATGCCCGAGAGCACGAGATCGGGTCGCGGACCGAAGCCGCCCACGCACGCCAGGATCACGGCCAGGGCCGGAGGACCATCGATGCCGTAGGTGGGGGCGTCCAGCCCATCGATCTCGTAGGTCTCGTAGTCGACTCCGTCACGGGAATGGACGGGCCCTACGGCGGCTCCCGCTCCCGAGTAGTCGATCATCGGGGCCACAACCACGATCTCGTGCCCAGTCCCTGAGGCCATCCGGGCCAGAGCGGCGATGCCCGGGGCGCGCACACCATCGTCGTTGGTGACCAGGATGCGCACGTGGTTCCTCCGCTGCGACGACCGTGGGGGCGCTGGCACGACGGTGATGGGCGCCGGCGTCGACTTCGGCAACTACCATACCGGTGCCCGTTCCCCACCGGCACCGCGTCACCGCATCCGAAGCCGGCCGTCCGGGTTACCCTCGCCATCCCAACGAGCGCCTCGAGGCCCCATGCCCGCTTCTCCGTTGACCGACGTGTCACCTTCGGGTGAGCAGCACAGCATCGGTCATGGACATCAGCATGTGGTTGTCACCGAGGTCGGAGCCACACTGCGCTCCTATACGGTGGACGGTGTCGCCGTCGTCGACGGTTTCGGTGTCACCGACATGTGCAGTGCCGGTCGCGGCCAGGTCCTGGCGCCGTGGCCGAACCGCCTGGGAGACGGACGGTACGCCATCGACGGCCGTCGCGGCCGCGCCGCATGGGACGAACCGGAGAAGTCGAACGCCATCCACGGTCTCGTCCGCTGGCTGCCCTGGCATCTGCGGTCCCGGGCCCAGAACGTGGTCGTCCTCGGCTGCACCCTCTTCGCCCAGCCCGGTTACCCGTGGCGCCTCGACCTCGAAGTCGAGTACCGCCTGGGCCGCGAGGGCCTGGTCGTCACCGCCACCGTCACCAACGCCGACGAGGTGCCGGCGCCGTTTGGCCTGGGCTTCCATCCGTATCTGACTCTCGACACGCCAACCATCGACGCCGTCCGGCTTACTCTGCCCGGTGAGCGTTGCCTGACCACCGACCACCGGGGCCTGCCCACCGGCGACACCATCGTGGCGGGTAGCGAGCTCGACTTCACCTCAGGCCGCAGGATCGGACCCACCCAGCTCGATACCGCCTTCACCGCCCTGCGCCGCGACGACCGGGCCATGGCCATCGTGGAGCTGGACGATCCCGAGACCGGGCGTGGCGTTTCCGTCTGGATGGACGAGCACTTCCCCTACGTCATGGCCTACACCGCCGATACGGTGGAGCCCGCCGGCCGCAGGCGTCAGTCGATCGCCATCGAGCCCATGACCTGTCCCCCCGACGCGTTGCGCTCGGGGACCGATCTGGTCCGCCTGGAGCCGGCCACCTCCTGGCGCGCCGTCTGGGGTATCGCACCGCGCTGACCGCGCGTCCGCCCCGTCGTTGCTGCGGTCCCACCTTCTCGGTGGACGGCCGCGGCGGGCTCAGGAAGCGGTGGTCACCTGCGTGTCGGGCAGATCAAGGTGCACCCAGGAACTCAGGTCGTCGCAAGGGAAGGGGGCGAGGCCTTCCGCACTGAGCGGATGACCGAAGAGGAATCCCTGGGCGACCTGACAGCCGAGGGCACGCAGAGCGTCCACCTGCCCCGCGGTCTCCACGCCCTCGGCCACACAGAGCAACCGGAGGGAGTCGGCCATGCCGATGACCGCCTTCACGATGGCGGTGTCCTCCTCGTCCCGGCCGAGACCGTCCACGAAGTTCCGGTCGATTTTGATCGTCTCGACGGGGAGACGCTTCAGGTAACTGAGCGAGGAGTAACCGGTACCGAAGTCGTCGATGCAGATGTGCATGCCCTGGGCCCGGAGGCTCTCGAGCACGGCGATGGCGTGATCGGGGTCTCGCATCACGGTGGTCTCGGTCACCTCGAGCAGGATGTGGTCGCGGTCCACACCGGAGCCGTCCACGATCTCGATCAGACGGGTGGCGAAGTTCCTCTCTACCAGCTGTCGGGGCGAGACGTTGATCGACATCATCAACCGCCACGCCTCCTGCCCCGCCCGGCTCCGCAACTCCTTCCATTCCGCCGCCTGTCGGCACGCTTCGCCGATGACCCAGTATCCGAGGGGCACGATCAGACCGGTGTCCTCGGCCAGGTCGATGAATTCGCCCGGGGCCAGCAGTCCGCGGGTGGGGTGACGCCAACGGACGAGAGCCTCCAAGCCGACCAGGGTGGTGGAGTGCAGATCCACGAAAGGCTGATAGTGGAGGACGAATTCGTTGCGCTCGAGAGCGCGGTGCAGGTCGTTGCCCGTCCGCAACCTTCTCGCCGTCCAGGGGTCGTCCTGCTGATCGTAGAGCTCGATACCGGCGCGGCCACGTTCCTTGGCCCGGTACATGGCGGCATCAGCGTTGCGCAGCAGCGTGGCGGCGGTGTCGTGACCGGTGGTGGACAGAGCGACCCCGACGCTGGCCGACACGAAGACCTCCGCCTCGTCGAGCTCGAAGGGCTGGTTCAGCGCCGTCAAGGTGCGATCGGCCGCCTCCCGGGCGCTGGTGGCGTCGGCCACGTCCTCGAACAGGATGGTGAACTCGTCGCCGCCGAACCGGGCCACCGTGTCTCCCGGCCGCACCGATGCCCGGATCCTCTCGGCCACCGCCCGCAGCAGTTGGTCGCCTCGGTCGTGACCCATGCTGTCGTTGATCAGCTTGAAGTGGTCGAGATCGAGGAAGACGACGGCGACGTGCCGTGAGCTGCGCAGCGATCGGGCCAGCGCCAGCTCCAGGCGGTCCGTAAAGAGCACCCGGTTGGGCAGGTCGGTCAGAGGATCGTGAATGGCAGCGTGGGCCATCAACGCACTCATGGCCCGCCGTTCGGTGATGTCCTCGATCTGCCCGATGGCGTACAGCGGATTGCCGTCAGGGTCGCGCACGAAACTGGCATGCAGTGATGTCCACACTGCCCGTCCGTCGGCATGGAGGTAGCGCTTCTCGATCTGGTAGTTGCTCACCTCGGCGGCCAACAGGCGCGTTATCCATGAGGCGCTGATCTCACGGTCATCAGGGTGGGTGAGCTCTTGGACGCTCAACCCGGTGAGCTGCTCCTGCGGATGACCCACGATCTTCCCGAAGGCGCGGTTGGCCCTGAGGATCCCACCTTGTAGACTGACCAGGACCATGCCGATGGGGGCTTCATCGAACGACGTACGGAACCGCTCCTCCGCTTCGGCCAATGCTGCTTCGGACGCCTTTCGATCGGTGATCTCGTGCAGATTCGACACCACGCCGGCCACGTCGGGGTCGTCGAGCAGATCGCTCACGGTGATCTCGAACCAGTGCCACGAATCGTCGGCGGCCCGAATCCGCAGTTCGCAGGCCAGTGTTTCCCCGGCGCCCAGCCGGACGTTATCGAATTGCTCGGACAGCGCCTTCAAGTCGTCCGGATGGGCCAGGTCGTCTCCCAGGAGAGACGTGGCGAAGCTCGGGGCATACCCGAGTTGCTCCTCGAACGACGGACTCACGTAAGTCAGCCGACCGTCGCGGTCGGTCACGACGATCAGGTCGGCGGCGTGTTGGACCAGGGCCTTGAAACGGCGCTCGGTTCGTTCTCGCTCGGTGAAGACCCACTCGAGCAGCTTGATGGTGAAGACGATCCCCAGGGCCGCCAGGGCGGCCAGGGCGTGGACGAAGGGCTGGGCGACGAGACTGGGCACGAGGCCGGAAGCGATCCCGATCTGTCCGATGCCGATGAACACGACACTGAAGACCATGGCCGGACGGGCCACGCGGGCACCCAGCGTTCTCATGCAGTCGGCCACCCCGAACAGCAGTCCCAGAGCCAGAGTCGGCCCCCAGCCCACGGAGTAGATGACGACGGTGATGGCGGCCAGAACAGTGCCCACCCGGAATTGCAGACGCCAGCCGGTGATCCCGTCTCCGGTCCACAGCGCAGACTCGAGCTGAACCAGGAGATAACAGCCGACGAGCATCACGGTGATGGCCCAGATGGGGACGTCGGCGATCAGGTGCTTCGACCGGAAGACCGAGAAGACGACAACGACGATGGGGACGGCCAGGATGGTGGGATCGAGGAATCGATGGCCGAGACGCACCAAGAAGCCGGGCGTGACCCGACCTGCGGTGTCCACTTCCCGACGCTTCACGAACGTGATATCGGCCCGACAGCACCTCCCCTTGAGACCCCGACAGCACCTCCCCTTGAGGACAAGGCCTGATCCGGCTACACCGGGATCTACCTGGGGCTTTCCATCGCTCGCCGAGGCAGGGAGCGACCATCGTCGGTGGCGGCCCGGCTGCCCCACGGCCGCCCGGCCGGGTGGATCGTGGTTAGCCTGCGGTCTTCGCCGCCCGGGCTGTCCCGGGCCACGCCAGCTGAGGTGCTCTATGCAGTATGTGAATCTGGGCCGCACCGGCCTGCGGGTATCCCGGGTCTGTCTCGGCATGATGAGCTTCGGTAACGACAGCGACCGGGCCTGGGTGCTCGACGAGGACGCAGCCGAGCCGATCGTCCGTGCCGCCGTTGAGGGGGGCATCACCTTCTTCGACACGGCGGACGCCTACTCCAACGGGGCCAGCGAAGTGGCCACCGGCCGACTGATCTCCAAGATGCTCACCCGGGACGAGGTCGTGATCGCCACCAAGGTGTTCATGCCTGTCACCCCGGGTGAGAACGGCGGCGGCTTGTCGCGCAAGCACATCCTGTCGGGCATCGACGCCTCGTTGCGCCGCCTGGGCATGGACTACGTCGATCTCTACCAGATCCACCGATGGGACGGCCGCACGCCGATCGAAGAGACCATGGCCGCTCTGCACGACATCGTCCGCGCCGGTAAGGCCCGCTACATCGGGGCCAGCAGCATGTTCGCCTGGCAATTCGCCAAGGCTCAGCACACGGCGGACGACAACGGTTTGACCCGGTTCGTCTCCATGCAGCCGCACTACAACCTCCTCTATCGAGAGGAGGAGCGGGAGATGATCCCCCAATGTCTCGATCAGGGGGTGGGCATCATCCCTTGGAGCCCGCTGGCCCGGGGCGTCCTGGCCGGCAACCGCACCCGCGACGGGCAAAGGCGGACGACCCGGTCGGAAAGCGATCCCTTCACCGATTATCTCTACAGCCATCCGAGCGACTTCGACGTGGTTGACCGCGTGGCGGAGATCGCCACCCGGCGCGCTGTTCCCGCCGCCCAGGTGGCGCTGGCCTGGCTGCTACAGCGCCCCGGCGTCACCGCCCCCATCGTGGGGGCCACGAAGCTCGGCCACCTCCAGGACGCCTTGGCTGCCGAGACGCTCGAACTGAGCGACGAAGAGGTCAAGAGCCTGGAGGAGCCGTACGTACCCCACTCGGTGCTCGGTCACTTCTGAGTAGAGGCGGGACGCTTCTCCGGCGGCGCGTTTGGTGTGGCTCGGTGCGGCGCCCGGCGTTTCGCGCCGGACAGCTGCTGAGTGATGAACTATGCGTCGAAGAGGACAGGGACCGACGTCGGAGAACGGAAGATCAGGCCACGGATGTGGGGATCGTCCCCGGCCGGATCGAGCCGGACGTTGGGGAGACGATCGAGTACGGCGCTCACCACGATCCGCGTTTCCAGGCGGGCCAGGTGCAAGCCCAGGCACATGTGAGGTCCGAAAGCGAAGGCCAGATGTTGTTGGGGCTTCCTGAAGATGTCGAAGGTATCGGGATTCTCCCAGCGCGACTCGTCGTGGTTCGCCGATCCGAGGCAGGTGGCGATGTCGCCACCGGCCGGGATGTGAACGTCGCCGAACTCGACGTCGGCCGTGGCCGTTCGGTTGATCATGAGCAGAGGCGGCTCGAGCCGCAGAGCCTCCTCGATGGCCTGACCGAGCAGGCTGCGGTCTTGCTGGACGGCGGCCGCTTGGTCGGGATGCGAGAGCAGGAGGAAGAGGAGATTCCCCGACGAGCGATACGTGGTCTCGGCTCCGGCCGGAAGCAGGAGCAGGAGGAAGGCGTTGATGGCCTCGTCCGTCAGTTTCTCGCCGTCGATGTCGGCGGTGACCAGGTCGCTGATGACGTCTTGGCGCGGCGAGCGTCGCCTTTCAGCCACCACGCCGGCGAAGTAGTTCTTGAGGCTCTCCGAGGCGGCCAGTCCCCGCTCGATATCGCCACCCAGTCCGATCAGCTCGATCGACCACCGTTGGAACTGGGCGAAGTCCTCTTCGGGAAGCCCCAGAAGCCGGGCGATCACCCGCACCGGGAACTCGAAGGTCAGCTCCCGCACGAGTTCGGCCGAGCCCCGTGAGACGAACCGGTCGATCAGCTCGTTGCAGATGGGTCCGATCAATTCGTCTTCCCAGCGGGCTAGCGACTTCTCCTCGTGCCCAGCAGCGTGGGGCACAAACCACAACCGAAAGGAGGTGGTGCGGTTGAAGTAACCCACGTGCAAGTTCGTGCTCGCCTGCCGGTGCAAGTCCGGTCGGGGTAGCTGCCAGGAGGCCCCGTAGCAGGCTGGCGGCATCGGGGGGAAACGCCCGGTGTCGAAGCCCAGTGACAAAAGCCCCTTTGGGGGAAGCAACTGTCCAGGCCGTAGCATCAAGCGAATCCTGCAGCCGTGTGAGGCTAAGGGTCCACCATAGATTAACACGCGAGGTCTAATCTCTCTGTGTGGAGCTGTCACCGGAGGAACTGGCCGAATTCTTCGACACCGTCCTGCCGCACCTGAACGAATTGCAGACGCGTGTGGTGGCGGGCGCCATGGCGGTGGCGTTAGGTCGTGGA
>Ga0307372_10004969_pt1 | contig 20243 bp, 21 predicted proteins | sample OX1MG_FD_202533 | JGI IMG/M metagenome (GOLD analysis project Ga0307372, IMG submission 202533) | Soil microbial communities from Risofladan, Vaasa, Finland - OX-1 | ecosystem: Environmental > Terrestrial > Soil > Coastal area > Acid sulfate soil | place: Finland: Risofladan, Vaasa | collected...
CCGGGCCCAAGAATGCGGATGCGGCTCCGAAGAGCCGCATCCGAGGTAGTGGGACTTTGTGCCGGCCTGGGCCGGCGGGCAGCGGAGGACCGCCCGGAACTAGAAGCTCGGGACCACCAGGTAGGTGATGGTGCCGGAGTAGGTGCCGGCCGGCACGCTCAGGCTGACGTCGCTGCCGCAGTAGGTGACCGAGGTGGTTGTGCCGTTGGTCAGGCCACTCAAGGAGCTGGCCAGCGCACTGTAGGTACCGCCGGAGCCGAGGGCCGCCGATGCTCCGCAGTTGGTGGTGGTGGCCGTTATGGGCAGGCTGTAGCTACCACCGTCGTCGTACTGGAGGGCCGAGGAGCTGTTGGCGATCAGGCCCTCGATGGTGTAGTTGATGGCGTTGGTCGCCACCGTGACCTGGTCGGTGGGGAAGCTGACAGCCACGCCGCTGGCCGTCGGTATCACCGAGAAGGCGTCGCTGGTCGAGGGCAGGGTCACGTTGAGGACCGGAGCCACGTTGAGGGACTGGGTGACGCCGTTGGTTCCGAGGGGCACGACCGTGGAGGTCAGGCAGGCGGTGTCCGCCAGGGTCAGGCCGGCGAAGGAAGCGCCGGCACCAGAAGTACCGCTGGTGAAGGTGGAGGCCAGGAGGCCCGTCAGGGCGCTGATGGCGTCAGCCACGCAGGTGCCCGCCGTGGTGCTGACAGTGACCGTCGGGTTGGTCAGGTTGGTCACCACCACCTTGAGCTGGGGCACGGAGACGAGGCCGGTGAAGTCGGTCGACGGGACGGCGATGCCGATGACACTGCCGGCGGTATTGAGGGTGTTGGTCACCCCGGCCAGGGCCGAGCCCCAACCGCTGCCCGTGTTCTCGTAGACCGAGACATTGGCGGCGGACAGGCCACTGATCCCCCCAGGCATACCGATGGCTCCGTTGAAGCCCGCCAGCATCTGGGTCACGTTCAGACCCGGTGTGAAGGTGAAGGTGTAGGTGCTGGTGCTGCCCGACTGGTTGTCGGACATCACCAGGTTGGGGTTGGCGATGGCGGCGTGGGCCGGCGTGCCGGCCACCAGGCCGAGGACGGCGGCGCCGGCCATTCCGGCCATTCCCATCGCCGCCAGCTTGCGGGTCTTGATCTTCATTGTGGGTCCTCCCCCTCGAGTGGTACTGCACTTACCGTGGTTTTGTTCTCGCCCTACGTGACGGTGGTCTGAATGCCTAGTTGTCGTCATTTACAGGTGACCAGGGCGGACTAGTCCGGGGGATAACCGGCACGAAATCGGACCTATCGCCGCATGGGCGGATGGGCCGCGGCGAGCGTTCCGTACACTCACCGCCGTGATTCCGGAGCGGATGGAGCCCCTGGTGAGGGAGAGCGCGCCCTTGGCGGGCCGCTTCGCCGACGCCGGGCACCGGCTCTATCTGGTCGGTGGCGTCCTCCGGGACGCCTTCCTGGACCGGCTCCGCCCCGACCAGGATCTCGATCTCACCACCGATGCCGAGCCGGACCAGATCGAGGCGGTGGTGGCGGGCTGGGCCGACGCCACCTGGACCACCGGCAAGGAGTTCGGGACCATCGGGCTGCGCCGCGGCGACCGGGTCTACGAGGTCACCACCCACCGGGCCGAGGCGTATGCGCCGGAGTCCAGGAAGCCGGCGGTCAAGTTCTCCGCTTCGGTGGAGGCCGACCTGTCCCGGCGGGACTTCACCGTCAACGCCATGGCCCTGCGCCTCGGCGGCGAAAACGGGTTGGAACTGATCGACCCCTACGGCGGGCTGGCCGACCTGGCCACCCGGCGGCTACGGACCCCCCTGTCGCCCGAGGAGTCCTTCAGCGATGACCCGCTGCGCATGATGCGGGCGGCCCGGTTCATAGCCGGCTACGGCCTGGTCCCGGACGATGCCCTGGTCGAAGCGGTGGCGGCCCTGGCCGAGCGCCTCGACATCGTCTCGGCCGAAAGGATCCGCTCCGAGCTGGACAAGCTCATGGTGGTGGACGTGCCCGGCCCCGGCCTGTGGTTCCTGGTCCGCACCGGCCTGGCCGCCCGGTTCCTGCCCGAGCTGCCGGCCCTGGCCCTGGAGCAGGATCCCATCCACCGACACAAGGACGTACTGGCCCACACCGTGGCCGTGGTGGACAAGACCAGCCCCGACCGGCTGCTGCGCCTGGCCGCACTGTTCCACGACGTGGGCAAGCCCCGGACCCGGGCCTTCAGCGGCGGGGGAGTGTCGTTCCACCATCACGAGGTGGTGGGGGCCCGCATGACCCGCGAGCGCATGAAGGCCCTGCGCTACTCGGCCGAGGACACCGACCTGGTCTCGACCCTGGTGGAGCTGCACCTGCGCTTCCACACCTACCGGCTGGGCTGGACCGACCGGGCCGTCCGCCGTTATGTCCGCGACGCCGGGTCCCTCCTCGACCGACTCAACGAGCTGACCCGTTGCGACTGCACCACCCGCAATGAGGCCAAGGCCCGCCAGTTGGAGCGGCGCATGGACGAACTCGAGGCCCGCATCACCGAGCTGCGCCAGCAGGAGGAACTCGACGCCATCCGCCCCGACCTCGACGGCCGGCGGGTCATGTCCGAACTGGGCCTGGCCCCGGGCCCCCAGGTCGGGCGGGCCCTCGACTTCCTCCTCGAGCTGCGCCTGGACGAGGGCCCCCTGGGCGAGGAGGAAGCCGCCCGCCGCCTCCGGGCCTGGTGGGCGGCGGAGGGTGCCTCCGGCTAATTCCCCTCTTTGCGGGCCCTGACGATCAGGGTGCGGGGGACGAACCGGAAGGCCTCCCGCCACTGCGGGGTCCTCGGCCCTCCGGTCCTCGGCTCGGGCTCGATGATGGCGTCCACCCGGTAACTGGCCCGCACCAACCCGGCGAATATCTCCTCCACCGTGTGCGGGTATTCCGCCACCTGGGCCCCCCCGGCGCCTCCGGCACCCCCGGCCCCGCCGGCGGAGGGCTGGCGCACGGGCGAGCGGTCGAAATAGGACCGGCCGATCCGGAAGGGCTGGGTCTCGTCCTCGGCCAGCATGGCGTAGGCCGGATGGGGCAGCGAGAACACGATGGGCGCTCCCACCTTGAGCACCCGGTGAGCCTGGCGCAGGATGCGGTTCAGGTCCTCGACCTGGCCGAAAGCAAAGGCGGAGAAGACCAGGTCCACCGAGTCGGCCCGCAGGAAGGCCAGATCGGCCAGGTCCCCGTGGCGCAGCTCGACCCGCACCTCCTCCCGGTCGACCAGCACCCGGGCGGTGGCCAGGGCGTCGCTGTCGGAATCGACGGCTATGGCGGTGGCCCCCTGCTTGGCGAAGGCGATGGAGCACCGGGCGTCACCGCAGCCCAGCTCCACCACCCGCTTGCTCTTGAGGTCCCCGAGGAGGCGCAGCTCGTCCTCGGTGGCCACCTCGGGGCCGTAGTGGACGACGCCGATCTCGACGTTCTGATCGGTCACGGCTTGACCACCGGCAGGCCGGTCCCGGCCCAGGCCTCCATGCCGCCGGCCACGTTGACAGCCTGGTGGCCGGCGTTGAGGAGTGCCTCGGTCACCGCCGCCGAGCGCCCCCCCAGGTGGCAGACACAGAGGATGGTCGCCCCCGCCGGCAACTCGTCCTGGCGGGCGGCGATCTGACCCATGGGGATGTGGGTGGCCTCCGGGGCGTGGCCGGCATTCCATTCGTCCGGCTCCCTCACGTCGAGGAGGAAGGCGCCTTCGCTGAGCATCTCGACCGCCCGGGCCGGGGTGACCTCCGGGAGCTGGTTGTCCATGACCCCCATCTCAGCCTTTCGGCGGCACATTGGCCAGCTGGTCGAGGATTTTGGAGATGGCGGCGTCCTGAGCGGCCAGGTGGGCCTGGATCTGCTTGGCCTCCTCCAGCACGGCGGCGGCATCGTTGTAGGTCGCCTCGGACCGGGCGTCGGCCGCCTTGGCCTGGATGTTCTGGCCCACGATGATGATGGGGAGCAGCACCAACTGCAGGAAGCTGCTGCTGATCCAGAGGATCAGGTTCTGGGTGGAGTGGATGTTGTCCGGCAGGCTGATGAGGGCGATGGCGGCGAAGACGTAGGCCGCCCACATGGTCCCCACGATGATGGTGATGCGCAGCCCCAGGGCCGTGTTGATCCGGCCGAAGACGCCCGGACCGTGGACGGCGGCGGCGGCATCGGCCACCTTGGGCGGCCCGGCCGCCTCCCGCTGGGCGATGTGGGGATGGGGGACGTAGCGGAAGATGTCGGTCACGACCTACAGGCTCCCACGCCTGCAGGTCGTACCGGTGGTTCTCGCCCAGCCGGCTCAGCGCCCGACGGCGAAGTCCTCCACCATCTGGCGGGCCTCGTCATCGTGGAACTGCTTGGCCGGTGACTTCATGAAGTAGGCCGAGGCCGACTCGACCGGACCGCCCTGGCCGCGGTCGAGGGCGATCTTGGCGCAGCGCACCGCATCGATGATCACGCCGGCGGAGTTGGGCGAGTCCCACACCTCCAGCTTGAGCTCGATGTTGAGGGGCACGTCCCCGAAGTTGCGGCCCTCCATCCGGATGTAGGCCCACTTCCGGTCCTCCAGCCAGGCCACGTGGTCGGAGGGACCGATGTGGACGTTGTCCGAGGAGATGCCGTGCTCGATCTGGCTGGTGACCGACTGGGTCTTGGAGATCTTCTTGGACTCCAGGCGCTCGCGCTCGAGCATGTTCTTGAAGTCCATGTTTCCGCCCACGTTGAGCTGGTAGGTGCGGTCGAGGACCATGCCGCGATCCTCGGCCAGACGGGCCAGCAGGCGGTGGACAATGGTGGCGCCGACCTGGCTCTTGATGTCGTCACCCACGATGGGCACGCCGGCCTCGGTGAACTTGGCCGCCCACACCGGATCGCTGGCGATGAACACCGGGATGGCGTTGACGAAGGCCACCTTGGCGTCCAGGCAGGCCTGGGCGTAGTGGCGCTGGGCCTCCTCCGAGCCGACCGGCAGGTAGGACACCAGGACGTCGGCCTTGGCGTCGCGCAGGGCCTGGGCCACATCGACAGGTTCCTCGGGGGACTCCTCGACCACCTGGCGGTAGTACTTGCCAAGACCGTCGAAGGTCGGGGCCCGCTGCACCCGGACCCCGAGGTTGGGTACCTGGGCGAAGCGGATGGTGTTGTTCGGCCCGGCGAAGATGCCCTTCGACAGGTCCACGCCCACCTTGTTGGCGTCCACATCGAAGGCGGCCACGAACTCGACGTCACCGACGTGATATTCACCCAGCATCACGTGCATGAGGCCGGGGACGGATTCGGTCGGGTCGGCGTCCTTGTAATAGGTCACGCCCTGGACCAGGGAGCTGGCGCAGTTGCCCACTCCGGCTATGGCTACCCGGATCTTCTTGCTCATGGCTTTAGTTCCCTCTCTGGTTGGTCGGATCGCTCGACCTCGATGAGCCGCTCGATCCAGGAGATGTCGTGTTCGGTGGCCTCGGTGCTGTGCTCGGCCACGGCCCGGGCGTAGCTGTCCAGGCGCTCCCGGCCGGCGCGCACCGCCGTCCGGGCCCGGGCCAGGCGCTCGATGAGCTGGGCCCGGCGGCGCTCCAGCAGTCCGAGGCGTTGGTCGGCGGCCAGGTGGCGGGCGAAGGCCAGCCGGAGCTGGAAGGAGCGGTCGTCCTCGGGGGAGGCGTCCTCGGCCGCCAGCAGCTTCTCGAACAGGGCCTGGCCGTCAGGGGTGATCCGGTAGACCTTGCGGCCCCGGGTGTCATGGCCGCCGCTGGCCCGCCGGGCCCGGTAGGCGGCCCGCTCCCCGGACAGGGAACCGGTCGTGGGGATGGACAGGGCGGCCGCCGAGGGGCCGGACTCGGTCACCTCCACCGCCCCGGCCTTCTCCAGCCGGCGCAGGGCCGGGTACAGCGAGCCGAAGGAGACCCGGGACATGGGCCCGAACGTGTCGCCCAGGCGCTTCTTGAGCTCGTAACCGTGAAGCTCCTGCTCCTTGAGAAGCCCGAGGATGGCCAGCTCCAACATGTGGGCAGAATAGCACGTTCAGATATATCGGGGCGATACATCGAGACGCTACCTTCGCAGTCGGGCGCCGGGCGCGTAACCTCCCTCGCCTGATGCGCCAGAAGTCCGACGCCGCTGCGGGCCTGTCCCGGGAGTGCCGGGCGGGGGAGATCGACTTCCGCCTGGCCCGCAATGCCGTGCTCTCGGAGTTCCGCAAGGGACGCCTCGGACGCAACGATGTCTGTGACGCCCACCCCGACCTCCTGCGGGCCGCCCGCAATGTCGGGGATCCCACCGCCGAGACCTGCCCCATCTGTGAGAAGGAGCGGGGCCTCGTGCATGTCAGCTACGTCTTCGGGACCGGCCTGCCGGCCAGTGGCCACACCGTGAGCAGCGAGGCGGAACTCGTCCGCATGGCCCGGCGGGCCCAGAGCCTCTCCTGCTATGTGGTCGAGGTCTGCGCCTCCTGCGGGTGGAACCACCTCTGCCGCACCTTCCCCGTGGCCAAGACCCGGCCGGCCCGCTGAGCACCACCACCCGGTCGAAGTCGAAGCCGGGCAAGCGGCGCCCGTCGTGGTTCTGGCGCTGGCGCCGGCTCCTCTTCCTGCTCGGCTTTCTCCTGGTCACCGCCGCCGCCGGCTTCGCCTACCTGCTCCTGCTGGCTCCGCTGCCCCCGGCCACGGTGGAGGGGGAGACCACCTTCATCACCGACTCGACCGGGGCCAGGCTGGCCACCATCGACAACGGCCAGAACCGGGTGCCGGTGACCCTGGCCCAGGTCCCCCCGGTGGTGATCAAGGCCGTCCTCGACACCGAGGACCACGGCTACTACCACCACGGGGCGCTGGACCCGGTCGGCATCCTCCGGGCCGCCTACGACGACCTGCGGGGCCAGCCCCTCCAGGGCGGCTCGACCATCGCCCAGCAGTATGTGAAGCAGGTCTACGTCGGCACCGAGCGGACCTTCCTGCGCAAGCTCAAGGAGGCGGCCGTGGCCGTCCGCCTGGAGCGGGAGCTGTCCAAGAACCAGATACTGGAGCGCTACCTCAACACCATCTACTTCGGCCGGGGTGCCTACGGCGTGGAAGCGGCCTCGCAGGCCTACTTCGGCAGGGACGTCAGCCGGCTCGACCTCAACGACGCCGCCTACCTGGCCGGCCTGATCCGCTCACCCGACACCGCCGACGCCGACATCGACCCGGGCATCGCCAACGACCGGCGAAATGTCAGCCTCAACGAAATGGTCCGTTACGGGGACCTGGGCAGCGTCGAGCGGTACCGCCTGGCCGCCATCCCGGTAGCGAGCTACGTCATCAGCCCCCACCAGGAGGCGCCCCAGGTGGTCGATACCGGGATCGGGACCCAGTACTTCATCGATTACGTCCGCCGGGTGCTGGTGGCCCGCTTCGGCCAGGCGGCGGTGGACGCCGGGGGCCTGCGGGTCCGCACCACCCTCGACCTGCACACCCAGGCCCAGGCCTATGACGCCGTCTACGGGTACCTGCGCACCTACGAGCCGGCCGGGGCCCTGGTGTCGGTGGACAGCAACGGTGACGTGGTGGCCATGGTCGGCGGACGCAACTACGCCCAGTCCCAGGTCAACCTGGCCACCGGCACGGCCGGGGGCGGCTCCGGACGCCAAGCCGGCTCCACCTTCAAGGCCTTCCTGCTGGCCGCCACCGTCCACGAGGGCTATTCCCTGCAATCGGCCTTCCCGGCCCCGCCCCAGCTGATCCTGCCCAAGGCCGACAACGGCCAGGACTATGTGGTCAACAACTTCGAGAGCGAGAGCTTCTCCTACCCCATCAACCTGGTCCAGGCCACCGCCCTGTCCGTCAACACCGTCTTCGCCCAGCTGGAGGCCAAGATCGGCGTCGGAAAGATGGTGGCCATGGCCCACGCCATGGGCGTGACCTCCACGCTGCCCCTCCAGCCCTCGCTGGTGCTGGGCTCGGCCGATGTCTCCGTCCTGGAGATGGCCGGGGCCTATTCCACCCTGGCCAACGAGGGGGTCCAGATCAGCCCCCACGTCATCGAGCAGGTCACCACCGCCGACGGGCATGTTCTGTGGAACGACCAGCCCCCCCGCAACCGGGTCCTCACCGCCTCGGATGCCACCCAGGTCGACTACGCCCTGCGCCAGGTCGTGTTGCACGGCACCGGCACCGGGGCGTCCGTGCCGGGTCACGAGATCGCCGGAAAGACGGGGACGACCAACAACTATGACGATGCCTGGTTCATCGGCTACACGCCGACCCTCACCACCGCCGTGTGGATGGGCTACCCCCAGAGCGAATCGGAGGAGATGCGCAATGACCGGGGCGGACCGGTCACGGGCGGGACCCTGCCGGCCACCATCTTCGAGCGGTTCATGAGCCAGACCCTGGCCGGTACCAACAGCGGCAGCTTCGCCCCGCTCTACGACTTCCCCGGGCGGCTCATCACCGGCGTGTCCGCCTATTACGCCCCGACCACCACCACCTCGACGCCGGCATCGACCACGTCCACCACCCGGCCCGGCGGCACGACCTCCACCACCTCGGGCGGTTCCGCCTCGGCCTCGTCGACCACCTCTACCACCGGGGCCAGGGGAACCACGACCACCGCCCCGTCCTCCACGACGTCCACCACCGCTCCGTCCACCGCCCCGCCGACCACAGCCCCGCCCAAAGGTCCGGGCCTGACCGGCTAGGCCGCCGGAGGCGGCGGGATGGCGGATGCCGCCGGAGGCGGCGGGATGGCGGATGCCGCCGGAGGCGGCGGGATGGCTCAGCCCTCGGCCACCTCGTGGGGGTAGAGCGACCGGCAGGAGAAGCACCACCGCTCGACCTGGTCGACCTTGGTCACCGACCCGGCCGTGTCCCAGTCCTCGGGCACCACGTAGAGGCGGTGGACGCTGACCACGTCGTCATCGTCCCGGTCGCAGTTCTCACACCGGATGCCCATCGCCACCGACGTTAACCCCGCCCAGACGCCGCCCGGCATGGTCCCCGCCCCGGCGGGTAGAATCGGAGGACCGCCGGCAGCCACTCGGGCGCTGGACGGGATCTAGGAGGAGACCACCGTGCGCAAGCCGCTCACGGTGCCCGCGGTCCGCTCTCGCAAGCGGTCGATGGGGCACGAGCCACTGGTGATGGTGACCGCTTACGACGCCCCAACGACCCGCATAGCCGACGGGGCCGGCGTCGATCTGATCCTGGTGGGGGACTCGGTCGCCAACGTGGTCCTCGGCTACGAGGACACCCTGCAGGTCACGGTGGCGGACATGGCCCACCACGTGGGCGCCGTCAGCCGGGCCCGCCCCCAGGCCCTCATTATTGGGGACATGCCCTGGCTGAGCTACCACCGGGGAGCGGCCGACGCGGTCGCCAACGCCGCCATCCTGATCCGGGCCGGCGCCCAGGCCGTCAAGCTCGAAGGGGGCCGGAAGCGGGCCGAGGTGGTCGAGGCCATAGTCGACGCCGAGATCCCGGTGATGGGCCATATCGGCCTGACCCCCCAATCCGTCCACGCCATGGGCGGCTACCGGGTGCAGGGCCGGGACGCCGCCGCCGCCGAGGCCCTGGTGGAGGACGCCATGGCCCTGGTGGAGGCGGGGGTCTTCGCCGTGGTCCTGGAGGGGGTGCCGGACGTGGTGGCGGCCCGGGTGACCGAGGCCCTGCCGGTGCCGACCATCGGCATCGGCGCCGGCCCGGCCTGTGACGGCCAGGTCCTGGTCATGCACGACCTGCTGGGGCTGGAGGACCGGGTGACGCCGAAGTTCGTTCGGAGGTACGCGGACCTCAAGGCCGAGGCGGTGGCGGCGGTGGGTGCCTACGCCGCCGATGTGCGCTCGGGCCGGTTCCCCAGCGAGGCCGAGAGCTACCACGTGCCGGGCGAGACCCTCGACCCCTACGGCTCCGGCCGGGCGGCGTCGGCCTGAGTGGCTGGGGCGCCGCACCTCGAGACCTGGGCTACCCGGGTCGACACCCAGGGAGGCCTGAGGCTGGTCCGAGCCGCGGTGTGGACCCTCCTGGCCGCCGGCTGCTTGTCCTTCCTGGTCCAGGGGGCGAACAGCCCCCCTGATCCCCACCTCACCAATCACTATCTGCCCGGGACCGGGCCAGGGCTGTCACAGCCTTGAGCCACCCTTTCCCATGTGGAGAGGGCTCGGGTAGCATTGCCAGTTCCAATCGAGCCCTGCCCCGGTAGGGGCCCCGGTCGCCAGCGACGGGTCCACAGGGAGGTATGCACTATGCGGCCTTATGAGGTCGTCATCATCTTCGACGCCGGCTTGGAGGAAGAGGTCATCGGGACCGTCCTCGAGCGTGTCGCTGAAACCATTCGGAGCCGCGGGGGAAACCCCGGTCGCACCGAGCGGTGGGGGCGGCGCAGGTTTGCCTATGAGGTGGATCACCGCCAGGAGGGCTATTACGTCCTCCAGGAGATGACCGCCGAACCGGCAGGCGTAGCCGAGCTCGACCGTGTCCTCTCCCTCGCCGATGAGGTTGTCCGCCACAAGATCATCCGCCTCCCCGAGTCGGTGGCCGGGCGCTCGCGCCCAGTTGTGCCGCCGGTCGAAGAGGCCCCGGTGGTTGCGGAAGCGGCCGTGCAAAGCGAACGGAGCTAAGAGAGAGATGCCAGGCAACAGCATTTATTTGATCGGAAACATCACCCGGGACCCGGAGCTGAGGTTCACCCCCAGCGGCCAGGCCACGGCCACCTTCGGGCTGGCCGTCAACCGGCGCTGGCAGAACCGCCAGACCCAGGAGTGGGAGGAGGCGACGTCCTTCTTCGACATCGTCTGCTGGCGGGAGCAGGCCGAGAACGCCAGCGAGAGCCTGTCGAGGGGCGCCCGGGTGATCGTCACGGGCCGCCTGGAGCAGCGCTCGTGGGAGACCCCGGAAGGCGAGAAGCGCTCCAAGGTCGAGGTGGTGGCCGATGAGATCGGCCCCAGCCTGCGCTGGGCCACCGCCCAGGTCACCAAGAACGAGCGCCGCGGCGCCGAGGGTGGCGGGTACTCGGGCGGTGGCGGTGGCGGCGGCCGTAACAGCGCACCCGTCTCAGCCGGCGCCCCCACCGGCGGGGACGCCGGCGCCTATGACGATGAGGAGCCCTTCTAGATGGCCAGGAACAACGATCGCGATCGGGGCACCACCAAGAGGGGCCCCAAGGACCTGGGCCGGCGCACCAAGAAGAAGGTCTGCATCTTCTGCAAGGACCACATCGACTGGGTCGACTACAAGGATGTCAACCTGCTGCGGCGGTATATGAGCGACCGGGGCAAGATCCGGGCCCGCCGGGTGTCGGGCAACTGCGCCCAGCACCAGCGGGACGTGGCCGTGGCCATCAAGACGGCCCGGGAGCTAGCCCTTCTTCCCTACACCCAGCGCACCGTCAGCGAGCGGGCCGGCGGTGGCCGGGGCGGTCGCGGCGGCCGGGGCCGGCGGGACGAAGGCGGTGAAGGCGGCCTCGAGGTCCGCAGCCCGGTCGAAGTTGAAGAGGGCGCAGACGGCGCCGATGACCTGGTGGTTGCCGATGAGATGGCCGAGACCTTCGACGGCGCTCCGGTCGATGACGACGCCGAGGTCGGCGTCTGATGCGACTGGTACTGCGTGCCGACATCGACGGGGTAGGTAAGAAGGGCGACATCGTGGACGTGGCCGACGGCTACGCCCGCAATTACCTGGTGCCGAGGGGTCACGCCTTCCAGGCCTCCAAGGGTGTGGTGGCCCAGGCGGCCTCCATGCGCCGGGGCCGGGACCTGAAGGACGCCAAGGACCGGGCCGCGGCCGAAACCGTGGCTCGGGAGCTGGTGGCCAGGGTCATCACCATCAAGGCCCGTGCGGGCACCGAGGGCCGGCTGTTCGGCTCCGTCACCAGCTCGGACATCGCCGAGGCCGTCCAGGCCCAGGCCGGCGCCCAGCTGGACCGTCGCCGGCTGGAGTTGGACGAGCCCATCCGCCACCTCGGGACCCACGAGGTCCCGGTGCGCCTACACCCCGAGGTGCAGTTCCGCATCACCCTGGAGGTGGTGGCCGAGTAACACCGGGGTAACCGGTCCGGTAATCCCATCCGATACGCCGAGGGCGCCCTCCGGGGCGCCTTCGTCGCGTCCGGAGCCCGGAGCGACTGTCACACCCGGGGAGTTCAATACGAACCGGTGTTCGTGGTACTCGCGTCCGATGATGCCCAGGGTCGGTTGTCCCCAGCGCGGGGCGCGAAATCCCCCGTATTTCAAGGGATTTCCCCTGTACTCCCACAGGGCCGAGGCCGAAGGATGGAGCGGTAATGGTTCAGTCGATCGAGGAGGCCCGCCGCCGACAGGCTTCCCCGTCGACCCGGACTCCGCCTCACGATCTCCAGGCCGAACAGTCGGTGCTGGGGGCCATGCTCCTGTCGAGGGACGCCATAGCCGTGGCCCTCGAGCACTGCCGGACGGAGGACTTCTACAAGCCGGCCCACGGCCACGTCTTCGAGGCCATCTCCAGCCTCTACGGGGAGGGTGAACCGGTCGATCCGGTCACGGTGGCCGATGAGCTCCGACGGGCCGGCCTCCTCGACGTCATCGGCGGGCCCCACCTGCTCATCGACCTGCTGGCCAGCACCCCGTCCACGGCCAATGCCGGCCGTTACGGCCGCATCGTCTCGGATCACTCGCTCCTGCGCCGCCTGATCGGGGCGGCCAACGAGATAGCCGACATGGGCTACGACGTGCCCGAGGATGTCCACGGGGCCATCGACCGGGCCGAGTCCATGGTCTTCGAGATCGGCCAGCGCCGGGTGGCTGACACCCTGGCCCCCATTCGGGACCTGCTGGCTCAGAGCCTGGACCGCCTGGAGGCCCTGTATGAGCGGGGCCAGTCCATCACCGGCGTTCCGACGGGCTACGTCGACATCGATGAGCAGTTGTCCGGCCTCCAGGGCTCGAACCTGGTCATCGTGGGGGCTCGTCCGGCGGTTGGCAAGGCTCTGGCCCTTGACACACCAATCCCGACCACCTCGGGCTGGACGACCATGGGGGAAGTCCGTGTCGGGGACGAGATCTATGACGAGGCGGGCCGGCCCTGCCGCGTCCAGTACACCTCCCCCGTCTTCACCGACCACCGCTGCTACCGGATCCGCTTCGATGACGGCAGCGAGATCACCGCTGATGGCGGCCACCGCTGGCTGGTTTACGACCGGGCTGCCTGGAAGAGCCTCGGGCAGCGCGAGCGGCTTAGGCGGCAGGGGCCTCCCGCCCATCCGGCCCTCGCCAGGGACCAGTCGGCCCGTTGGTGTCTACCGAGAGTGCTCACCACCGAGGAGATGGTGGGCGAGGGCGTCTACACCTCTGACGGGAGGTCCAACTGGTATCTGTCCCTGGCCGGCGCCTTGGAAGGGCCGGAGCTCGACCTGGCGGTCGATCCGTACATCCTGGGTTGCTGGTTGGGTGACGGAACCACCGCCAACTCCCAGATGACCATCGGGACCGAGGATGAGGCTCACTTCGTGGCCGAGTTCGAGGCTCGGGGCTACTCGCTGACCAAGCGGTACGCGCTGCAGTGGGCGACGACTCCGGTGGCCGGCCAGGGCGCGTGGAAGGGATATGACGGCCCCCTCAGGGTCCTGACCCGGGAACTCCAGGCGGTCGGCCTTCTGGGCGGGGCTCAGAAGCACATACCCGATGCCTACCTCCGAGCCTCTGTATCCCAACGACGGGAGCTGCTGCAGGGCCTGATGGATACTGACGGCACGGTCAATCGCAACGGGACAGCTGAGCTGGGCCTGTCGAACCGGCACCTCCTGGCCCAGGCGTGGGAGCTGGTGGCTTCGCTCGGCCACAAGCCCTACCCGATAAAGGAAAGGACCATCATCCTTCCCGACGGGCGCACAACTAAGGCCTGGAGGTTTGTCTGGTCACCCCGGGATCAGGTATTTCGGATGAAGCGGAAGGCCGAGCGGTTGAAGGAATCGCGAAGCACCCGCGTCTTCGGTAAGCCGACCAGACGGGCCATCGTGTCGATCGAGAGCGTCGAGTCTGTTCCGACCCGGTGTATATCGGTCAGTTCCGAGTCCCACCTGTTCCTGGCCGGCCGGACGATGATCCCCACCCACAACACGGCCTTTTCGCTGGGCATTGCCGCCCACGCCGCCATGACGGCCAACGTGCCGGTCCTCTTCTTCTCCCTGGAAATGAGCCACCTGGAGATCACCCAGCGCCTCCTCTCGGGCGAGGCCCAGGTCAACGCGGCCCGGATGCGCAACGGCAAGCTCCACGACTCGGACTGGCCGAAGATCAGCCACGCCATCGGCCGGCTGGGCGAAGCACCCCTCTTCATCGATGACAACCCCAACCTGACCCTGATGGACATGCGGGCCAAGGCCCGCCGGCTCAAGAGCCGGGAGGGACTCGGTCTCATCATGGTCGACTACATCCAGCTCATGACGGGCCGGAACTCGGCCGAGAACCGCCAGGTCGAGGTGTCCGAGATCAGCCGCGGCCTCAAGATCCTCGCCCGTGAGCTGCAGGTCCCGGTTGTGGCGCTGTCGCAGCTGTCACGGTCGTTGGAACAGCGGGCCGATAAGCGCCCCATGCTGGCCGACCTACGCGAAAGCGGGAGTTTGGAACAAGATGCCGACGTGGTGATGTTCCTCTACCGAGATGAGGTGTACAACTCCGAGTCACCCGATCGGGGCACGGCGGAGGTGATCGTGGCCAAGCACCGCAACGGGCCTACGGGCGTGGCCCGGCTGGCCTTCCTCGACCACTACGCCAAGTTCGCCAACATGGCCCGGGAGCCGTAGCCGGCCCGAGGTGGTGCGGCCCCTCAGCGCCGCCGCCGCTCAGTCGAAGCGGGGGCGCTCGATGCGGGAGCGCTTGAGCTCGTAGAAGCCGGGGGTGCCGGCCACCAGTACGAAGCCGTCCCACAGCCGGCCGGCGGCTTCACCCCGGGGAATGGGGGTCACCACCGGCCCGAAGCAGGCGAAGTCCTTCCAGCGGATGACCGGAGTACCCACCTCCTGGCCGACCAGGTCGATGCCCTGATCGTGGGAGGCCTTGATCCAGTCGTCGAACTCGTCGCTCTCGGCCGCGGCCACTAGGGACTCAGGCAGGCCGGCCTCGGCCAGCGCCTCCCGCAGGGCATCCTGATCCCGGCGGCCCTCGTTGTGGAATTTGGTCCCGATGGCGGTGTAGAGGGGCCCGAGGATGTCCTCGCCCTTCTCCTTGGCGGCGGCGGCGCAGATGCGGACCGGTCCCCAGGCCTGCTCCATCCGGGCCCGGTACTCCTCGCTGATCTCCTTGTCCGGGCGGAGGTTCAGGTAGGCCAGGGACATGAGCCTCCAGTTGGTCGTGACGGGCCGGACCTTTTCCACTTCGTGCATCCACCGGGACGTGATCCAGGCCCATGGGCAGAGAGGATCGAACCAGAAGTCGGCGGAGCCGGCCTCCGGGGCGGGCCGATTCCCGGAGGAGGAGCCGGACGCGGTCAAGGAGGCGCTCATGACAGAGCGAACATTCCGCCCGGCCTGGATGTTCCCCCGCTCCGACTGCCGGGGTGTCCCGGGCGACCATTAGGTTTCCCCAGGTGCGGGTGACCATGATTCTCTGCGACAGCGCCCAGGTGGCGGACGGCAAGCTCTACATCCTCGGGGGCGGTTGGAGCCTGACCGGGCCGGACCCGGCCCCCTCGGCCATCGCCATGAAGCTGGAGATCGACTGGAACGAGGCCGACTCGCCTCACCACTGGGAGCTCTACCTGGAGGATGCCGACGGCCATCCGGTCCTGGTCCCGGGTCCGGAGGGGGTCACGCCCATCGAGGTCAGGGGTGACTTCCAGGTCGGCCGCCCGCCCGGGCTGGCCCCCGGCAGCCCCATCGACCTGCCCCTGGCCGTCTCCGTGGGCCCCCTGCCGCTGGAGGCCGGGACCCGGTACGCCTGGCGCCTGGTCATGGACGGCGAAGGCAGCCCCGACTGGGCCCTCTCCTTCACCACCCGCCCCCGCCTGGAGGCCGAGGCCGTCCCGCCCCCCGGTCCGGGGCCAGCATGAGAGCGATGCCGGGGCGAAGGGGAATTTCGCCTTCCTTCCCCAGCATCTAGCCTTTGGCTGCCGGCCCGACCGGCCCTTGGGAAGGCTCAAGCGGGCCGTCAGAGTGACCGATATCCCTCGTGAATCAGGCCTCCAGCGCGGAGCGGAGGGTGGCGGATGCGCAGTCCAAAATGAGCAAGACGCTGGCTGAGGAGCCGCTCGACTCATCCCCGGATCGGCCGGAGCGGAACGCCGGGCCGGCGTCCGCGTCCGGGCCGGCGTCCGCGTCCGCGTCCGCGCCCGGGCCGGCGCCCGAGCCCCGCTCGGTCGGGACGGTCCTGGTGGTGGACGACAGCGCCGGTATGCGCGACACCCTGGTCGGCCTGCTCGAGCCCTACTGGCAGGTCAGCACCGCCCGGGACACGGCTTCCGCCCTGGAGGCGATGGCCGGCCAGCGCCCCGACCTGGTCCTGGCTGACCTGGTGCTACCGGGGGCGGGCGGGATCGAACTGGTCCGCGCCATCCGATCCGACCCCAGCACCTTTGAAGTGGCCGTCCTCCTCATCTCAGGTCATTCCCACCCCGACACGGTGGTGGAGGGCCTCGACGCCGGGGCGGATGACTTCCTGACCAAGCCCTTCATCGCCGAGGAGCTGCTGGCCCGGGTGAGGACGCACATGAACATGGCCCAGGTCCGGGCCCAGCTGCGGGACCGGGCCGCTCTGCTTCAGGCCCAGATCGAGTCGGCCCCTCAGGCCATCCTGGCGGTGGGACCGGATCGGAAGGTGCTGGCCTGCAACCGCCGATTCGAGGAGCTGTGGGGGCTGGAACCGGGGACGGTGACGGTGGGATCAATCAGCCCTGCCCTCCAGGACGCCTCCCTGCGCCAGATCCTGGATCCGGCCGCCTTCGAGGAGGCGATCGGCTGGGGCCACACCCATCCGGACGAGATGCAGAACCTCGACGTGGCCCTGGTGGACGGCCGGATGATCGAAGGGGTGGCCGCCCCGATCTTCACTCCGGACGGGGACTACCGGGGTCGGATCTGGTTCCTCAACGATGACACCGAGCGCCGTCAGGCCGAGCAGCTCCGTCTCGAACTGCTGGAGCGGATCCAGCAGGCCCAGCGGTCCCAGGCCTTCCTTCTGTCCGCGGCCCAGGCCCTGGCCCGGAGCACGACCTATCTGGAGACGGTGGCCAACCTGGCCGAGGTGGCGGTTCCGACTCTCGGGGACATCTGCCTGATCGACGTGAAAGAGGAGTCGGGCGGCGGCCTCCGGCGCATGGCGTCGCGCCACGTCGATCGGGATCGCCAGGCCCTGGTTGATCAGCTGGCCACCGAGTACCCCCCCGACCCGGAGGGGGGACACCCCAGCATCCAGGTCCTCTCCACCGGCCGCTCGGTGTGGTCCGAGACCATGTCGGATGACTTCCTGCGGGCCACCAGCCGGGACGAGGAGCACTACCGGATCATCAAGGAGCTGGACTTCACCTCCTTCATGACCGTGCCGCTGACCGATCGGGGCGAGGTGCTCGGAGCCATGACCATGGTCTCGGCCGGCTCCGGGCGCCGTTTCGGGCCCCGTGATCTGTCCCTGGCCGAGGACCTGGCCGGGCAGGTGGCGGCGGTGGTGGGCAAGGCCCGCCGCTACGAGCAGGAGCACCTGGCCGCCCACACCCTCCAGTCCACCCTGCTGCCGTCCGCCCTGCCGGCCGCCCCCGGCCTGTCCGTGGCCGTGCGCTACCTGCCCGGCACCCAGGGCGCCGAGGTCGGGGGCGACTGGTACGACCTGGTGGCCCACCCTTCGGGCGCCTCCATCCTGGCCGTGGGCGACGTCTCCGGCCACGACATGGCGGCGGCGGCCACCATGGGCGCGGTGCGCAGCGGCGTGCGGGCCCTCATGCGCCACGCCGAGGACCCGGCCTCGCTGGTCGAGCTGCTCCAGTTCAGCTGGGACGATCTGGGCGTGGACCGGATGGCCACCCTGGTGGTCGTCTTCGTGGACGGCCCCACCGGCCAATACACCGTCGCCTCCGCCGGCCACCCCCCTCCCCTCCTCGTGCCGGCGGTGGGCCGGCCCAGCTTCCTGCCCGTCGAGCCGGCCACGCCCCTGGGCTGCCCGCCGATGCCCGTGGTGGTCTACCGGGGCCAGCTGGAGCCGGGCGACCTCCTGCTCCTCTACTCCGATGGGCTCATCGAGACCCGGGATGCCAGCATCGTGGACGGTCTCGAGCACCTGGCCCAGCTGGCCACCGGGATCGGCACCAACCCGGAGCGCTTCTGTAGCCGCATCCTGTCCCGGCTCAACCGGGAGCGCACCGATGACATCGCCCTCCTGGCCGCCGCCCGCCTGCCCTGACCCTGCCGCTCTCGACCCCCCCCCGGCGCCCGGCCCGCCGGCGCCCGCCCGGCCTGACCCCCCGGATTCGGGGTGCCCTGGTTCCGGCTAGAACGGGAGGATGCAGATCGGAGTCGTCCTTCCCCAGACCGAGATGGGGGGCGACCGGGGCGCCCTGCGGTCATACACCGAGGCGGTGGAGGCGGCCGGCTACGCCCACATCCTCGCCTACGACCACGTGCTGGGCGCCGACCCGGCCATCCACCAGGGCTGGGCCGGCCCCTACGACCACCGCTCCACCTTCCACGAGCCCCTGGTGGCCTTCGGGTTCCTGGCCGGGGTGTGCTCCCTGGAGCTGGTCACCGGCATAATCATCCTGCCCCAGCGCCAGACGGCCCTGGTGGCCAAGCAGGCCGCCGAGGTCGACCTGCTGACCGGCGGGCGGTTCCGCCTCGGGATCGGCCTGGGCTGGAACGCGGTTGAGTACGAAGCCCTGGGGGAGGACTTCTCCACCCGGGGCCGCCGGGTCGAAGAGCAGGTCGATCTGCTTCGCCGGCTCTGGACGGAGCCCGTCGTGAGCTTCGAGGGCTCGGACCACACCGTCACCGGGGCGGGCCTGGCCCCCATGCCGATCCAGCGGCCCATCCCCATCTGGATGGGGGCCTCGTCCGAGCCGGCTCTGCGCCGGGCCGGGAGGCTGGGCGACGGCTGGATCCCCCTCACCGGTACCGGGGAAGGACTGGAGAAGGCCGTGGCCGCCGTCCGCCAAGGGGCCGAGGAGGCCGGGCGGGACTACGACGCCATGGGGATGGAGGGCCGCATCGGGGTCAAGGCGGGGGAGTTGGACGCCGCCGCCCGGCGGGCTCAGCGATGGGAGGACGCCGGCGCCACCCACCTCTGCGTCAACACCATGGGCGGGGGCTTCGACGGTATCGACGCCCACATCACCGCCCTGGTGGAGGTGGCCCAGATCCTGGGCCTCAAGGGTGGGGGCACGCCATGAGAGACGCCCCGAGACCCGCCGCCGCCGCCCGCCCCGGCCGGAGCACCCCATGAGCGACGCCTCGGCCCTGGCCACCCGGTTGGGGGCGCTGGCCCTCGACCTGGTGGTGGAGTCGGTCAGCGACCCGGTTCCGAGCGTCCGAAGGGTCCGCCTGACCGGCCCCGGTCTGGAGAACATGGCCCCCCAGCCCGGCCAGGACGTGATGCTGGCCGTCAGCCCGACCGCCCGGCGGCGCTACAGCATCCGGGCCTACGACGCGGGCGGGCCCTGGATCGACCTGGACTTCGTCCTGCACGGGGACGGCCCGGCCGTGACCTGGGCCACCTCGGCCCAACCGGGGGATTCGATCTCGGTCATCGGGCCCCGGGGCAAGGTGATGGTGGATCCGGAGGCGGAGTGGCACCTCTTCGTCGGGGACGACACGTTCGTGCCGGCCAGCTTCATGATGGTCGAGGCCCTCCCGGCCGGCCGGCGGGCCATCGTGGTCTTGGAAGTGGACGAGGACGCCGACCACCAGATCCTCGAGACCGCCGCCGAGCTGGACGGACCGCGCTGGGTCCACCGGGCCGGCTCTGCCCAGGGCGAGGCCGGCCTCCTGGTCGCCGCCCTGGAGGGCCTCGAACTCCCGCCCGGACCCGGCCACGCCTACCTGGCGGGCGAGTTGCGGGTGGTGTCGGCCCTGCGCTCGGTCCTCCTGGACAAGGGGATGGCGGCCGAGGCCATCAGCCCCAAGCCCTATTGGCGCCTCGGGGTCGCCAACCAGGACCACGGTGAGCCCCAGAGGGACTGACGCTGTGGCTGGAGGCGCCGCCACCGGCGCGGCGCCAGCTGCAACCAGGGCCGGCATCAGCGGCGGCTTGGTTCTGGTCATGGCCGTGGCCACCGGCCTGGCCGTGGCCAACAACTACTACGCCCAGCCGCTCCTGCCCGTCATCGGCCACAGCCTGAAACTCAACCCGGGGATCAC
>Ga0307372_10004970_pt1 | contig 20236 bp, 17 predicted proteins | sample OX1MG_FD_202533 | JGI IMG/M metagenome (GOLD analysis project Ga0307372, IMG submission 202533) | Soil microbial communities from Risofladan, Vaasa, Finland - OX-1 | ecosystem: Environmental > Terrestrial > Soil > Coastal area > Acid sulfate soil | place: Finland: Risofladan, Vaasa | collected...
CTCAACCGTGCTTTCCTGGGCCGCGCTGTCCGTTTCCTCGCCGCCGATGCAGGCATCCGCCAGTTCCTCGATGTCGGCTCGGGGATCCCCACGATGGGCAACGTCCACGCGATCGCCCAGCAGGAAGCGCCAGACGCCCGCGTCGTCTATGTCGATAACGACGACGTAGCCGTCCTGCACAGCCGCGCCATCCTCGCCCGCAACGACAACGCGATCGCGATTCAGGCGGACCTGCGTCACCCGCGGGAGATCCTTGCGGACCAGCAGCTCCGGAACCTGCTGGACCTGACCCAGCCAACCGCGCTCTTGCTGGTGGCGGTCCTGCACTTTTTCCCCGATGCTGACCACCCGGCGGCTTCGGTCGCGCACCTGCGCGACGCGTTGGCTCCGGGTAGCTACGTGGTGATCAGCCACGGCACCACCGACGACCAACCTCCCCACGTCGCCGCGGCGATGGAGCACTACAACCAGACCACAGCCCCGTTCCGGCCCCGCACCCACGCCGAGGTCGACGCGTTCTTCGATGGCCTTGAGCTGATCGACCCGGGGCTGGTGCACGTCCCCTTGTGGCGGCCGGACCAGCCCGAAAACGCCGGGGAGCATCCGGAACGGATCGCCGCGTACGGCGGCGTAGGACGCAAGCGATGAACCGCGACCGCCGGGCACACGGCGCATCGGATCTTTCCCGCGCTGCCGCCGGCGGCATCGGGATACACCGCACACGTACGGCCCGCGCCGTTTCCGTGGCCGGGCCGCACTGCTGGCTACCCCACGGCAGGACCCAGATGCTCGCGGCGAGTTCGGGGAGCCGTGCATGCCATTGACCGCCACACGCGAGCGCTCGGTGTCCTGGCGGCTGAGCCGTGAGCCGGCCCAGGTCAGGCACGCCCGCGAGCAGGCCAGTAAGGCGCTGTACGAATGGGATCTGGGTGAGCATGCCGAACTTTGCGAACTCATCGTCAGCGAACTGGTCACCAACGCCATCCGCCACGGCGACGGGGAGATCCAGGTCCGCATGTCGTACGCCTGCGGTGACCTGCGGGTGGAAGTCCACGACGGCGGCGCGGGCCGGCCGGTCAGGCGGCAGCCGACCGCCGACGACGAGTCCGGCCGGGGCCTGGCACTGCTCGACGGCCTGATCGGGCTGCACGGCGGGCGGCTGGGAGTCACCGATGACGCCGCCGGGTGCGGCAAGACCGTTTACGTCGTCATCTGCCTGGCGCCTGACCTGGCTGGTGCCCGGTGACAGGCACCTTAGCCGCTGCCAGGCATCACTCAGGTCAGCCGCCCGCGACCGGCGGCCACCCTGACGTCGCGGCGTCTTGCCCTGACCGGAGGCGAGCGATGTGCCGGCACGCGCCGCCGTGCCCGGCCGCGGACGAGCCTGACCGCGAGGCCGCCCGGGTGATCGCCTGTCACCCCGAGCAGGGCTGGAGCCTGCTTTGTAACGGCGTTGTCGTGTTCGAGGACACCGGGGCGCTTCTTCCCGACCGCACCATTACCGGCCCGCAGCGCGCGGCGGGCCGGTCATCGACTGGATGGCTCGCTGCCGAAGCGGGGCACGTCCGCGCAGCGGCTCCGTGTCGTACGGGCGTGCCTGTGAGCGAGACCCGCGCCGGGCTCCGGCCAGCCGTCCAGCCCGGCCCGGCCCTGGCCAGTCCCGAGCCGTTCCGCCCAGCCGATCCGGGTGAAGGCCGTGCCCGGTTCGCCGAGGGGAGCGCGGTGCAGGAGTTCGGCTTCATCGTGGTGGGCGCTGGCACCGCCGGCAGCGTGCTGGCGGCGAGGCTGTCCCAAGATGGCAGCGCCCGGGTGCTGCTGCTGGAGGCGGGAGCGCCGGAGCGGACCCGCGCCATGACGGTCCCGAACGCATGGCCAGGCAACCTCGGCTCAGCCGCTGACTGGGCGAACGTCACCACGGCCCAGTCTGAGGCGGGGCCGGTGGCCTACCCAAGAGGCCGCGCGCTGGGCGGGTCCGGCGCGATCAACGCCATGGCGCACGTCCGGGGGCACCGGGCGGTGTATGACGGCTGGGCCGCAGGCGGGGCAGCCGGATGGGGCTTCGCGGACCTGCTGCCATATTTCCGGCGCAGCGAACAAGCTGACGGCCGCGATCCGGCGCTGCGCGGAACCGAAGGCCCGGTCCGGGTCGCCCCGGCCGCAGAAGGCCTCCGGCACCCGGTTGCCCGCGCGTTCGCCCAGGCCCTGCACCTGGCGGGCTGCCCGGCTACCGATGACCTCAGCGGCGCAGACCAGGAAGGTGTGGCGTGGGCCGATCTGGCCGTCGCGGGCGGGGAGCGGGTCAGCGCGGCCGATGCCTACCTGCGGCCGGTGCTGGACCGCCCGAACCTGGTCGTTGAGACTGGCTGCCTGGTCACCCGCGTGAACGTCGAGCACGGCCGGTGCACGGGCGTCAGCTACCTGCGCGGCGGGACACCGGAGCAAGCGCATGCCAGTGGTGAGGTGATCGTGTGCGCGGGCGCGGTCGGGTCGCCGCAGCTGCTGATGCTCTCCGGCATCGGCCCAGTCCCACAGCTGCGCGCCCTGGGCATCGACCCGGTGGCCGATATCGGCGGGGTCGGGGAGAACCTGCAGGACCACCCGGTCGCGCTGGCCTGCTACGCCTGCCCTGGGCCGGTGCCGCCCAGCAGGTACAACCATGGCGAGGTGTACGCGGCGCTGCGCAGCGGCCTGGCCGGCGGGTACCCCGACCTGCACCTGTTCCCGATCCTGCTGCCGCTGGCCCCGGCCGGGCGCCGGCCCCCGGAGGCCGGGTACGTCCTGGCCGCTGCGGTGGTCGCCCCGGACAGCCGCGGCTGCGTCCGGCTGGCCTCAGCCGACCCGCGGCAGCCTCCGCTGATCGACCCCGGATTCCTGCGTCAGACCCGGGATCTGGACCGGCTAGAAGAAGGACTGGAACTGATCCGCCACGCCGCGGCCAGCGCGGAGTTCTCACAAATCCGGGGGGCCGAGGTGCACCCCGGCGCGGACGTGCGCACCAGCGCCGCGCTGCGCGGCTACATCCGGCGCACCGTGAGCAGCTACTGGCACCCGGCCGGCACCTGCGCGCTGGGAACCGGCGCCGGCTCCGTGGTGGACCCCCGGCTGCGGGTGCACGGCGTGGCCGGGCTGCGGGTCGCTGATGCGTCGGTGATGCCCGCGATTCCCAATGCCCCGCTGAACGCGACGGTCCTGGCCATCGCCGAACGCGCCGCCGGCCTGATCAGCGGCCCAGGGAGCGCACCGGCCTGAACGGTTCGTCACCAGCACGTTTTCTCTCAGAAAGGACAACCAGGTCATGACCCCAACCGCGGCAGCGGACGAGCAGCTGCGCCGCTATGTCGAGACCCACCACATTGACCGGATTCCCGAGGCCGCCCGGCACGGGAAACCGTGGCACCAGTTCGCGTTCTGGTGGGGCGGCAACGTCAACGTGTTCAACCTCGTCCTCGGAGCCGTCGTCGTCTCGATCGGGCTGTCGTTCTGGTGGGCGCTGATAGCCATCACGGCCGGGACGATGATCGGCGCGCTGCTGATCGCCCTGCACGCCACGCAGGGGCCGAAGCTGGGGGTGCCGCAGACGATCCAGTCCCGCGCCCAGTTCGGGTTCTACGGGTCCGCTTTCCTGTTCCCGGCCGTGCTTTTGATCAACGTCGGGTTCATTGCCGCGCAGCTGGTCATCCAGGCCCAGGCCATGCAAGGGGTCACCGGGGTGGTGTCCATCCCGCTGTGGATCGGGATCCTGGCCGTGCCGGCGGTGGTGATCGGCGTCTTCGGGTACCGGTGGATCCACCGGGTCATGCAGGCCACCGCGGTCGTGGTCGGGGCCTCGCTGGCGGGCATGCTGGTCCAGGGGCTGCGGTACGGGTCGCTGCCGGTCCGCGAGATGAGTCTGGCCCGGCCGTCTGCCGGGCTGTTCCTGGCGGGGGTGGCGCTGCTGGTGATCGACATGCTGTCGTTCGGCCCGTTCGTGTCCGACTACACCCGGTACCTCCCCGCGCAGACGAGCGGGCGCAGGTTGTTCTGGGCGATCTACGCCGGGAACGTGCTCGCCACCGTTTTCTCCTGCGCGATCGGCGCCTACCTCGCCGCCCTCCTGCCCTCGCTGGGGCCGGTGGCGGCGGTCGGGAAGGTGTCGGGGTCGTGGGCTCTGGTGGTGATGGCGTTCAGCCTGGTCAACGCGGGCACGTTCAACGCCTACACCGGGGCGTTCCAGGTACTGGCGGTCGCCAACATGTGGCGCCGGTTCACCTCCGCGTCAGCGATGGTCCGCCTGATCCCGTTCGGCGCGGTCATGGCCGTCGGGGTAGCGGTCGCGCTGGCGGGCTACCAGTCGTTCGTCACGAACTTGTCGTATTTCCTGGACGTGCTGCTGGTCTTGTTCATCCCCTGGTCCGCGGTCAACCTGGCCGACTACTTCATCATCCGCCGCGCCCGCTACGACGTCGCCGCGTTCTTCCTCCCCGGCAGTACGTACGGTAACTTCGCCTGGCCCGGGCTGGCGGCGTACGCGGCCGGGCTGGCCGCGGAATGGCCGTTCGTGTCCCAGCCCGACTACACCGGCCCGCTTGTCAAGGCCCTCGGCGGCGCCGACATCTCCTGGCTGGTCGGATGGATCGTGTCAGCGGGCGTCTACCTGCTGGTCATGCGCCGCGCAACCCGGACACGCGACGCCGGCCACCGGGTCGCCGTCGCGGCACCGGGCACCGGGCCGAGGTGACCGCGCTGACCGCCACCGACCTGGAAGACAACCACGCGATGGCAGGCAGGGTCCGCCGGCCCGCCGGCCACGGCGGGCGGCCAGCCACGGAGATCCCGGTGACCGCCACACAAGCGGAACAGCCGCGAGCACCCGGCGCGCGCTGGCGTGCCCGGGCCGGGACGATGCCGCCTGTGGCGGACGGGTTCACCGCCCGCCCCGAGACCATGCCTGGCCTGCTGGCGGCGCTTGGTCCCGGGGCCGTCGTGGCGCTGGTCCCCGAGACCGCCGGCCAGTCAGGGCCGTCGTGCGGCAAGACCCAGCTCGCGGTTCTGTGCGCCGAGTCGCTGTGGCGCTCTGGGCAGGCCGAGCTGCTGGCCTGGGTGGATGCCAGCAGCAGGGCCTCGTTGCTGTCCGGGTATGCCGAAGCCGCGGCAGCATCGGGCATCGAGCCGTCCGGCACGGCTGAGCAGGTAGCCGCCCGCCTCACCGGCTGGCTGGCCGGCTCTACCCTGCGCTGGCTGGTGGTCCTCGATGACCTGCGCAACCCCGCGGACCTGGATGGGCTGTGGCCGGGCGGCCCGGCGGGCACGGTCCTGATCACCACCCGTCACGAGGAAGCTGCCGCGGGCCAGCCCGGGGTACGGGTCGTCCCGGTGGGGGCGCTGAGCACCCGCGAAGCGCTCAGCTACCTGACCGGGCGCCTGGCTGATGACCGGGACCAGCGCGGCGGCGCGATCGACCTGGCCATCACCCTGGGCGGCGACCCGACCGCGCTCACCTGCGCCAGCGCGGTCATCGCCAGCTCCACCCTGACCTGCCGCGACTACCAGCAGCACTACACCGGCAAGCAGGCTCAGCTCCAGGCCCAGCGGGCCGACTCCCAGCCGCCGGCCGCGCCTGAGGTCACCTGGATGCTGTCCGCCGACCGGGCCGGCGAGCTGTCGCCCGGCGGGGCCACCCGGCTGCTGCTCGGCCTCGCCGGGCTGCTGGACGGCCGCCCGATCCCCGGCACCGTGCTCACCGCGCCGGCCGTCTGCCAGTTCCTCGCCCAGGCCGGTATCGCCAGCGGCCCGGACCATGCCTGGGATGCGGTGCGGGCGCTGGAGGACACCGGGCTGCTGGTCACCGACCCCGCGACCACGCCCCCGCTCGTCCGGATCCCCCAGGCGGTCGTGGCGCAAGCCAGGGCTGGCATGCCCGCGCGGACGCTGCACCAGGCGGTGCGCGCGGCTGCGGCCGCGCTGCTGCACGCCTGGGCGGAGCCGGAACCGGCGCCGTGGCTGGCTGCGGTCCTGCGCGGCTGCGCTGATGCCCTCGACCGCACCGCCGGCGACCTGCTCTGGGCCGGGCAAGGCTGCCACCCGGTGCTGCTCCGGGCCGGGCACAGCCTGGACGCCGCCCGGCTGACCGGCCCCGCCGCCGCGTACTGGGCCCAGCTCGCCGCCACCAGCGACCGCATCCACGGCCCCGGCAACCCGGGCACGCTCGCTATCGGCAGCCACCTCGCACGCGCGCTGCTGGCCGCCGGGCAGGGACCGCAGGCCATCGCGTGGTCGCACTGGGTCGCTGCCGACCGCGCCCGGACGCTCGGGAACGAGCACCCGGCCGCTATCGCCGCGCAGGTGGACCTGGGGCACGCCCTGGCAGCCGCCGGGCAGCCCGGCCACGCGGTCACCGTCCTGACCCAGGCAGCCGCCGACAGCGAACGCCTCCATGGAGCCGGCCACCGCAGCACTCTCCGGGCGCGCGGCGAACTCGCCGCCGCCTGCCAGGCCGTCGGCCATCATGACGAGGCCATCGCCTGCTACCAGCACATCCTGGCCGGCCGTGAGCGCCTGCACGGCTCTGGCCACCCCGGCACGATCACCGCCCGCGACCAGCTGGCCGCCGCCTGCCTGGCCGCCAGCCGCTACCGCGACGCCATCACCCAGTACGAGCACACTCTGGCCGGCCTGCGCCGCGACCTGGGTTCCGACCACCCGGACACCATCGCCGCCCGCCGACGCCTCACCCGCGCATACCAGACCGCAGGCCAGATCGCCGCCGCGCTGCAACAGCACGAGCAGGTCTGCGCCGGCCTTGACCGGGTCCTGGGGCCAGGCCACCCGGACACCCTGGCCAGCCGCGCCAACCTGGCGAACGCCTACTACGCGGCGGGCCGGCTGACCGACGCGGCGACCCTGCACCGCGACATCCTCACCCACTGCGACCAGGCGCTGCCACCGGGCCACCCGCTCACAACCGCCCTCCGGCTCGCCATGACCAGCATCAGCCAGGGATGACGGCCCAGCACCGCGGCCGCTGCCGGGTTCGTCCTCCCCGGGAAACGGCGCACCAGCCGCTAACTCCCGCTACAGCACCCGAAGAGAACCTGACGCTGATGTCACCTACGACCAATATCCCCGCTCAGGACGTGAACCTGACGCTCGCAGCCATCGCTTGCCCGGTGTTCGGGCTCGGCCATCTGATGTCCGGCGGGGACGGCCCGCTCTGGCAGGCCGTCCGCACCAACAACGCCGAAGCGCGCCGCAGTCACCGTCGGCACGCCGCGGCCGGGGCACGGCGAGCCGGGCATCCGGCCATGACCGCCGATCACCGGGCACGGCCGCTGCCCGGTTGCCCGGCCCGGTGCGGCGACGGCACCGATGTCTGCGTGGCTGAGTTCTTCCTGGTCGTACACGACTGCTTCCCGTGCGGCTCCAGCGGCCGCCCGGCCACCACCGAGGTGTTCGGCTTCTTCGGCCAGCACCGGGCGCTGGTGGACCTGACCGGGTGCCCGTACCTCGACGCGGCCGGCCTGGCGGTGATCACGACCGGGCTGGCCCGGACCCGGGCCCACTGCGGCGAGCTGGTGATCGCCTGCGGCACCGAGCCGGTCCTGAAAGTCTTCCGCGTCACCGGACTGGTCAAGGTGCTGCCGATCTTCGGTTCGGCCGGTGACGCGGCACGCGCGCTGGCCGGGGTGGTAGCGCCCGCCGCGCCCGGCGACGCGCCCTAAGGACGTGCGCGGCCAGCCAGGCCCGGTTGAGCCCGCCCTCGTTGCGTGGACGGCGTATGCGCTACCCGGTGCGGGCCGCGCACCCGGCAGCCCGCGTGGTAGAGCACGCCGGCTGCCCGGTCTGGCCGGTCCCGGAGATTGACTCCTTTTGGAAGGACACCGCGATGACGCCCCCTGCCCGGCCGCTCCCAGGTGGGGCCGCGACTCACCCGCGAAGCCACCCCGGCGACCAGCCCTGGGGAGTCCCAGAGATCGCCAGGGCCGCCCGCGTCAGGACCAGTGGCGTCACCCGGTGGCGGCGATGCGGCAGGCTCCCCGACGCGGACGGCGCCGTGTCCGGCGTCTGGCTATGGCGGCGGTCCGCCGTCCTCGCCCAGTCCAGCGCCGGCGCCAGCGGCCCGCGCGGCCGACGCCGGAATGGCCGGGCGACCGGACGGCGCGGCACGGGGGATCCAGGCGGCCCTGCGACCCAATCCGGCGCCGATGACGCTGCCGCTGGCGCCAGGCGCAGCGCGCACCGTTCCGGCTGCCTGCCGGATGTGCGGGCTGTCGCCCTGGGTTACGGCGGTTATGCGGTCACCTTCCTGGTACCGCGGTTGCCGCTGCGAGCAGCTGCCTGCCCGAGGCCGGGATCGATGACCTGCCGGCCCGTTGCCTGAGCACCGTTACGCGCGTGCTCCTGGAGGAGGAACGTTCATGGCTGATCACGAGTTCTCACCTGGTGACCTGCCCCGCCTGCGCCGGGGCGCGTACGAGTTCATGCGCCGGCACGCCGCGCGCGCCTGGGAACACCACTACGACGGAGCCCGGTGGGAGATCACGCTGCCTCCCGACGTCGCGGCGCTGCCCGGACATCAGCGGTTCCGGGTCCACGCCCGGCAAGAGGCCCGCCGGCTCGCCGGGGCGCAGCTGTACGATCTGGACCCCGAGATCACCGGGCGGGCGGTCTGTCTCGGCGCCGCGATCCGCCAGGGCCGGCACGAGGAGGCCGTCGCGCTGGCCGGGCATCCCGGCGTGGCCGCGGCGCTGGGAATCCAGCCCCCGGCGGCAGCGGGGTTCGTGCGGTGGCGGGGCGGGATCGGATACAACGGCCTGGGCGCTCCGGTCGTGGCCTGCCACTGGGGGCCGGCCACCGGCGGGGGGCGCTGGCTGGCGTGGTGGGCCGATAGCCACGCCACGGCCGCCGGATACGCCGCGCAGGCCAAAGCGGCCGGGCAGTACATCAGCACTGCTTCCCTGACACGGATTTTCGGGCCGTTGTGGTATGACCACCAGGAACTGCTGCGCCCCGGCGGCAGCAGTACCCGCCGAGACGGCGGCATCCCCGAACCCGGGCCAGCGACCACCGATGCCGGCCCGTCCGGCGCCGAGGCCGGCACACCCGGCCTTGCGCTGCTCTGCACCACGCTCGCGACGTGGTGGCTGCTGACCTGCCCGGACGCCGTCCGCCTCAGCCAGCAGCCTGCGCCGGCTGCTGAGCAGGCCGCAGACCGCGCCGCCGGGCTGCAACCCCGTCCGGTCACCGTCGCCACGGCCGCGAGGACCCCGTAATGCCCGCCGGATCCCCGCAGACCCCGGGCACGATATCCGCAGGCGACGGGAGGCGGCTGGGATTGGCGGGCTGTTCCGGGCCGTGCTGATGCCGGCGTGCGCGGGCGTGAGGAAGCCCGACCCGGATTCCTGCGCCCTCATCAACCACGGTTGCGCACCGCCGACCGGGCGAAGTGCTCCACGTCGGGAACAACCTGGAACGGACGTTGTCGGTCCGGCCCGGTGCGGGATGCGCACCGCCCTGGTCAGCCAAGACGGCATCACTGCCGCCGAGCGACAGCGGCTGCCGCCCGGTGCACTCGTAACCAGCCATGTGAAGCAGCTTCCGCCGCCGCTGGGTTGCGGCACCCAGCCGTAGCACCCCCACCCCTGGCAGGTGATGACTACCGGCGCGGAGAACACGGACGGACTACATGAGGCTCCCAGAGCAGGAAGCGCTCACGGCCAGCGCTGAGCCCGGCCCGGTAACTTGCCGGGCTGGCTTGCGTCCTGGGCCGCCTGCTCCCGGTCCGCGCGGTCACCTGACGGCGGCCTGACTGTGGTCGCGGCGGGGCGGATGAGCGCGGCGACATCTTCGGCGGACTGGCGGGCGAGCTGGGGCAGGACGCTGGTGTAGGTGTCGGCGGCGATGGTGATGGAGGACAGGCCGAGGGTGTCTTGGACGACTTTCATGTCGTGCCCGGCGGCGAGCAGCAAGGTAGCCGCGCCGTGGCGCAGGTCGTGGAGCCGGATGGGGGGCAGGCCGGCGAGGTAGGCGATCTGCTCGAACATGTCGGTGACGGCGGCGGGGTGCAGCGGGGTGCCGTCGGGGCTGGTGAACTCGAACCCGGACTCGGTCCAGGCGTCCCCGGCTTCCTCTTTTTCTTTCTCCTGGCGTTGCCGGTGGGCGCGGATGCCGGCGACGGTGTCGGCGTCGAGGGCGACCTGCCGCTCCCCGGCGTCCGACTTGGGGGCGCCCTGGGCGGTCTCCCAGCCGAGCTGGGTGATCTGCCACCGGATCGAGGTTACGGCACCGCGCAGGTCGGTGTCGGTGCGGCGCAGCCCGCAGCCCTCGCCGCGGCGCAGCCCGCGCGAGGCGATCAGGCGCCACATCGCGTACAGGCGGTGGCGGGCGGCTCGGGCGAGGAAGACCTGGGTCTGGGCCGGGGTCCACACCATGACCGGGGACGGGCGGGGGGTGGACACCCAGATGTCGAGCGGGCTGACCCGCCTGCCGTTCGCGCCTTCCCGCGCGCCGGCGAGCCGGGCCTCGAAGTCCTCCTGCCAGGCCCGGACGCGCTCGTCGGTCCAGACCAGGGGCTTGGGCCGGTCCCCGGCGGGCAGCTCGACGAGCGAGGCGACGTTGGCCAGGAGCATGCCCTGGTGCTGTTTCATGTAGGTGCTGATCGCCGAGCGCAGCGTGGCGCGGATCCGCTGCTGGGTGGCGGGTCTGACGAGGCGGCGGCCCTTGACGCCGGCCAGCCGCGCGGGGTCGCCGCTGGTGCGGGCGGCCGTGATGGCCTCGTTGAGTTCGTCGATGGCCTCGAACACCGAGGCGACGTCGGTGACCCGGAGCCGGTCGATGCTGATGTAGCCGATGTGCGGCTGGTAGTACAGCCGGATATGGCTGGCATAGCTGCGCACCGTCCCCGCGCGCAGGTTCTTCTTGGCGGCCAGCCACTCGTCCAGCCACTCGCCGACGGCAGGCGGGCGGACGGCGGGGTCGTGGCCGCCGCCGACGGCCTTGCGGACCCGGGCGGCGTCGGGCAGCCTCCGGGTCTCCCGGACGGACTTGGTGATGGCGTCGGCGATCCGGATGGCGGTCTCGGTGTCGCCGGGGGCGGCGATGGCGAGCAGCTCACGGGCCTGGCCGAGTTCCTGCTCAGCGTCGGCCTGGGTGCCGAACCCGCCGCGGCGCAGCGGGGCGCGGCGGGTGCCGTCGGCGCGCGGCGGGAGTTCGAGCTGGTAATACCAGCGGCCATGCCGGATACTCCAGGTGCCGTTACCGCGCCGCAGCTTCGGGCATTGCTGCCCGAGGCGCTTGCCGTCCTCGCCGCGGCAGCCGCACTGCTTGTAGGTGGTTCCCGCAGCCATGGGTACCTCTCTCGTCTCTGGGGCATTGTCGGAGAACGGCCAGCGGGGTCCTGGCAAGCCAGCCCCGGGGGACAGGGTGTTGCTGGCTGCTCTTCCGGGCGGCCGAGCTGTCCTGCTCTGCGGCCGGCTGGCCGGAGCGGGTGTTCCGGGTGTCGTGCAATCCGCTGGTCCGGTGCATCCACGCTCGGCTGGCGGCGGGCCGTCAAGCCTGGTGGGCTGGCGCGCGCCAGCTGCACGCCCGCGCTCGCCGACAGGCCGGCCTCCCTACAGTGGATGTGCCTGTCACTTCCGCGTTGCCGGCGGGGTGCCGGCAAGCCTGGGGCACGGTTCATCGTGGTCGCTGTCCCGGGCTGCCGGTGCCTGGGACGGGCAGGCCGAGGAGGGCGAGCAGGCCGGCGGTGGGGACCGTCCAGGTCTTCCCGGCCCGGATGACCGGGCAGGGGAACTGCCCGGCGCGGGCGAGTTCGTAGGCCTTGGTGCGACCCAGCCCGAGTGCCCGGCCGGCGGTGACCAGGTCGGTGACCGCCGGCAGGCTGGCGATCTCGGCGAGGGTCAGGGGCCGCGTCATCACGGCCACCGCCCCCTGCCAGGTCCGGGCTGGCGCCCGCCAGGAGCGTCCGGCCGGGCGGTGTGCCCGGGGAGACGCCGATGGCATCGCGAACAGCGGGGGTCCCGGGCGGCGCCCTCCGGCGCGGACCAGCCGCCCCCTTCGGCCGAGGCCGGATAACGGACCGGCGGGCAGGTCCGGCTGGCCTGCCACCCGGGACCGGCAGCATCCACGCCCGACTCGGCGCGGGCTGTCAAGTCTGACCGCCCGCCGTGGCCAGGCCGCCCCAGCATGACGGGAACCTGCCCTGGCCAGCGGGCGTCGGCCGCGCTTGACACGTGACCCGGAGCAGAGCGCCGATCGCCGGCGGCGGTCCCGCTTGCGCGGCCGGACCCGGCACGCAGACGCCCTGCCCCTGGCCTGCGGCCACCGCAGGGAACGCCGCCTGACTGCCGGCATGACGTGAGGATGCTGATCATGACAGTCACCTCCGAGAACGCCGACGCGGCGTCGGCCCTGATGCGGCCACCGCGATCAGCGTGACGGTCTGGACGGTCGCGGCCGGGGTCCTGGTCCCGGTCGCGGCCTGGGACCTGCCCGATGACGGCAGCTGGCCGGAACGCATCCGCGCTGCGGTGACCTTCGCGATGAGCGCGATGACCGAGCTGGGGGAACATGCCCGCCTCGGCGAACTCGACCCGGTCGACCGTGATGCCGCCGCCCGGACGGGGGTCCCCGGGCTTCCCAGGCCGCTGGCCGGGACCAGCCGCGTCGCGGCTGTGGGGTGATCCCCCGGCACGGAGTGCGGGGGCGGGCGCGCCCCGTAGCCTGGTGGCGCGGCCTGGACGCGGCCGTGCCGGCCCCCGTGCCCGCCGGGTAGCCGGCGAGGCCGGGTGTGCCCGCGTGTGCGCGTCAGGGCGCGCACGGGGGCGGTTCACGCGGCGGCCCGCATGCCGGTACCGGTCGCCGGCGGCGTGCCCGTCACGGCGGCTATCTCGGTCAGGAGCCGGAGCGCGGCGGCGGCCTGCTGGGGGACTACCCCGTTGCCGATGATCCGGAGCCGGGCGGTACGCGGGAGGCCGGGCACCCCGGTCACCAGGTGCGGGATGCCCATCATCCACTCAGCGAACGCGGCCGACAGCCGCATCCGGCCTCCGGAGCCGGGCTCGGCCGGCGGGGGCGCGGGCTGGCTGAGGATCTGTTCCCAGCGGCGGATCGCCGACTCGTACTCCCCCCAGGCGACCGCGATCCCGCCGCCCGCCTGGGCTGGGCCGGGGGCGGTGAGAGACCTGGCGGCGGCATCCAGGTCCTTGCCGCTTTGGTGCCCGTTGCCGGGGCGGCCTCCGCGGCGGCCGTGGCCGTGCGGGGAGGTGCCAGTGTCGGGGGTAGGCAGCAGCCGTTCCCGGCCGGCGGCGGCCTGCGCCGGGCCGTTGCCCTGCTGCAGGCAGGCGAGGTGGTGGGCGATCACCTCGGGCAGGCCGATCTGCCGTTTAGCGCCCGAGGGCCGCTGCCCGCCGAGCTGCGGCGACCGTTCGGCGGCGCCGTCGCTGGCCATCGGGGTGGGCAGCAGCCGGATCGCGATGGCCAGCGGGGTGCCGATCCCGTTGCCGTTACGGCCGAGCTTCTTCTCCCGGTCCCGGCGGGCCAGCCAGGATTCCACCGATTCCCCGTCGTTAAATGCCCCGGCGACCGGCGTGGGCAGCAGCCGCAAGCCTGGCCCGGGCGGCTGGCAGGCCGGCGAGGATGAAGAGCCGGTCGCGGCGATGGCAGGCACCGGCGTCGGCAGCGCGCAGGCATGTCCATTGCGTGTCATACCCGAGCGCGGCCAGGTCGGCGAGGACCTTGCCGAGGCCCCGGGTGCGCAGCGCGGCGACGTTTTCCAGGAAGACGTAGCGGGGTCGTAGGTGGCGAAGACCGGCGGCGATGGTGAGCCAGAGGCCACTGCGGGTTCCTTCCTTGATGCCGGCGCCGGGCCCGGAGTAGGAGATGTCCTGGCAGGGCCAGCCGGCGGTGATCAGGTCAACGGGCGGCACGGCCGCCCAGTCCAGGGCGGTGATGTCGCCGAGGTTGGGGACGCCGGGGTAGCGGGCGGCCAGGACGGCGGCGGCGTGCCGGTCGGACTCGGCGCACCAGGCCAGCCGGGCGCCCAGGACGGCCGCGGCGGCCAGGTCCAGGCCGCCATAGCCGGTGCACAAGCTGCCCGACCGCAGCGGCCCGGCAGGCAGGCCGCCTGCCAGGTGCGGTGAGTGCGCGGCGGTCACGCGGCGCGCTGCCCGTGCCGGCCGGGCAGCCGCGTTGCCAGCGGCGTTGGCTGGCGGCGGGGTTCTGCCTGGGGCTCGGCAAGTTCCCCCGTCCCCGCGGCCAGCAGCGGCGCGCGGAAGATGAGCACGTCTTCGTGCACGATCAGGTGCCAGGGCTCGCCGCGGCGGCGGGCCTTGCGGATGTTGTCGAGCTGGAAGAACGAGGGCCGCGGTATCAGCTTGCCGCCGCGCAGCCCGGCGAGCAGGGCGACGCACCGGGCGGCCGGGATCAGGCCCGCGCTGGCTCCGGCGGCGAGGACGGCGGCGGGCAGGTCGACCAGCTCGCCGTGGTGGCGCCAGGGCCGGGCGGTGATCACGGCCAGGCCGCCGGGGCGCAGCAGTGTCTTGCAGCCGGCCAGGATCTGGGTGAACCCGGCGAGCATGTCATCGAGGCCGTGGTGGGCCAGGTTGGCGGGGTCGCGGCTGTAGCGGTTGTCGTATTTCTCGACCCCGCCGCCGCCGTGCCGCTGCTCGGCGCGGACCTGCCCGTGCACGCTCGGCCCGTACGGCGGGGACGTGACGACCAGGGCGGCTCGCCCGGCCATCCCGGGCGGGACCAGCGCGGCCAGCTGGCGGGCGTCGCCGCCGATCACCTGCGCGGTTCCGGTGGCGCCGTTGCGGCGGGCGTGGGCGATGTTCGCGGCGGCGATCTTGGCCCAGCGGCCCTCGAACTCCACGCCGAGGCCGTCGCGGCCGAGGTGGATGGCCTCGACCAGGGTGGTGCCGATGCCGCACATGGGGTCGGCGACCAGGTCGCCGGGCTGGGTGTAGCGCTCGATGGCGGTGGCGGCGATGGCGGGCAGCATCTTGGCCGGGTGGGCGGTGGAGGCGGGCAGGTACCGGCCGCGGCGCTGGGTGCGGGCGTCCTGCTGGGCGGTCGCCCACACCGACAGCTCCAGGCCAGGGCCGGGCACGGGACGGGGGGGGGGGGGGGGGGGGGGGGGGACCGGGTGCGGGCTACTCATGGCGGGTGGTTCCTCCGGGCTTGGTGAAGATCAGCAGGTCGGAATGGTTGCGGCAGCCGCCGGGCAGGCCGGCACCGTCCCCGGCGGCGGGATCGGGGGCGAGCTGGCTGCCGCGGATGGAGGCGTGGACTAGGACGATGTGCTGGGCGTAGACCAGGCCCGCGGCGCGGGCGCTGGCGACTGCGTGGCCGGTCAGGTCGGCGAGCTGGCCGTCGGTGGCGGGGCTGGCGGTGATGACCGCGAGGACCCCGCCGGGCCGCAGCGCCCGCTGGCAGGCGGCATACACCAGCCCGGGTTCCGGGCCGTCCTCGCCGGGCTCCGGCCCGCTGCCGGCGCAGCAGCCGGTGCTGTGCCAGCCGGTGATGGCCAGGGCAGCCTGGGCAGCACCGGGATCCCCCGGCAGCAGCAGGCCCGGGCCGCCGGGCAGCAGCCGGGCGATCACGCGCCCGTCGCGGCCGGGTGCGGGGATCAGGGCCAGGACAGGCCGGCCGGCGGCCGCGGCGGCCTCGATCACCGCCGTGCAGCCGTCCGGGGCGGCGACCAGGTCGCCGGGCCGGGTGAACGCGGCGATGACCTTCCCGGCGGCGCGGGCGGTGACCGGGCCGGCGCACGGCCCGTGCGGGCCGCTGCGCGGGGCGGGCAGGTCCGGCCAGATGCTCAGCGGCACGCCGGGACCTGTCCCGCCGGCCTCGGGGCCGCCGGGCTCGGTGCCGTGCCCGTCTGAGACGGGTGGCACTGCAGGCCTGGGGCCGTTGTGTGGGTATGGCATGGCGGCTAGTCCCGCGTGGCGCCGCTTTCTCGCTGACGTCTACAGAAATCGGGTTTGCGGGGCCTTTTTTCACGCGGCCCCAGAAAAAATTTGCGGCTCACGGAAATCGCGGGAATGCGTTCCGGGAAAATATTTCTGCGCCAGCCGGGATCGGGGGGCGGCCCTTTACCAGATGGCATGTACCTGCCATGTACCTGCGGTGGACCCGCGATGTACCTGGCCCGCGAACGTGCAGGCCAGCGCCTGGCTGTAGCACTCTGAAATGGCCCCACCGTACTCCTTTGATCTGGCCCCACCCGGGGTCGGCGGCGGCGGGGTTGTAGCACTCTGATCTGGCCCCACCCGGGGTTCTCTGGCGGCGACACGCTGGGGAGGTTCCGGGGTGAGCGGTGCGCCTGGGTGGATAGTTGGTTACATCCAGTCGTTTCCCGATTGCTCACGGTGAGGGCCGATGGGACAGGGGAGCAAGGTGGAGCTGTTCGCCGCGATCCGCTGGGATCACCAGAGGGGCTTAGGGGTCCGGGCGCTGGCCCGTAAGTACGAGGTGCACCGGCGGACGGTGCGGCAGGCGCTCGGGTCGCCGGTGCCGCCAGAGCGCAAGGCCCCGGTTCGGGAGGCTCCGGTGCGTGAGGCGGTGGCCGGGTGGATCGATGCGATGCTGGCCGAGGACCTGGACGCGCCGCGCAAGCAGCGGCATACCGCGCGGCGGATCTTCGAGCGGCTGCGTGATGAGCATGACGCCGGGGTGTCGTATTCGTATGTGGCCAAGTACGCGGGCCTGCGCCGGGCCGAGATCGCGGCGGAGGCGCGGGCGGCCGCGGGGCACGTGGCGGGGTTCGTGCCGCAGGCTAAGGAGCCCGGTGCCGAGGCCGAGGCCGATTTCGGTGACGTGACCGTGAGCCTGGCCGGGGAGCTGACCCGCTGTTTCATGTTCGCTTACCGGCTGTCGTTCTCGGGGCGGGCCTGCCACCGCGTGTATGCCTGCCAGGCGCAGGAGGCATTCCTGGAAGGGCACGTGGCCGCGTTCGAGGCCATGGGCGGGGTGCCGTGGCGGCATATCCGCTATGACAACCTGTCGGCGGCGGTGGCGAAGGTGCTGACCGGCCGGGCCCGCGCCGAGACGTCGCGGTGGCTGTCGTTCCGGTCCTGGTACGGGGCCGAGGCGTTCTACTGCGAGCCCGGGCTCGACGGTGCCCATGAGAAAGGCGGGGTGGAAGGCGAGATCGGCAGGTTCCGGCGCCGCTGGATGGTCCCGGTTCCTTCCGTCGCCTCGCTGGCGGAGCTGAACGCCCGCCTGGCCGGGGCCGACGCGGCCGAGGACGCCCGCCATATCGCCGGGCGGGCCTCGACGGTGGGCGAGGACTTCGCGGCCGAGGCGCCGCGGCTGCTGCCGCTGCCAGATGACGGGTTCGAGACCGCGGCGACGGTATGGGCGCGGGCGGACCGGTATGCGCGGATCAGCGTCGGCAAGTGCCGCTACTCCGTCCCGGCCGGCCTGATCGGCTCGCGGGTGAGGGTCTGCCTGTCCGCGAACGAGCTGCACGTCCTGGACGGCTCCCGGGTGGTCGCCGCGCATCCGCGGCTGACAGCGGCCGGCGATGAGCACCTGGTCCTGGACCATTACCTTGAGATCCTGGCCTGCAAGCCCGGCGCCCTGCCGGGATCGGCGGCTCTGGCCCAGTCCCGCTCCTCGGGGGCGTTCACGTCCGCGCATGAGGCGTTCTGGGCGGCTGCCCGCGCCAGGCACGGCGACGCGGACGGCACCCGGGCGCTGATCGAGGTGCTGCTGCTGCACCGCCGGATGCCCGCCGCGCAGGTGATCGCCGGGATCACCGCGGCAGTCGCGTCCGGCAGCTGCTCCCCGGACGTGGTCGCGGTCGAGGCCCGCAAGCACGCGCCCGCCGCCGCTTGCGGTGACCAGGCGGACTGGCCGGCGCTGGAGCGGTGCCGCCCCGCGCGCGCGGTGATCACCTTGCCGGCCCGCCGGCCCGGCCCGCTGCCGCCCGACGGGCGGGCCGCCCCGTCGGTGGCCGCCTATGACCAGCTGCTGGCGGACCCGGCCGCGGCGAGCGAAGGAGGCGCGTGATGGCCCGGGCTTCGCGTGATGAGCTGACCGACACCGCCGCCGACGCCGCGATCGACCAGGCCTGCCGGATCCTGCGGCTGCCGACCATCCGGGACAGGCACGCCGAGATCGCCGCCGCCGCTACCCGCCAGCAGGCCAGCTACAAGGGGTTCCTCGTCGAGCTGCTGAGCTTGGAATGCGACGACCGGGAGACCCGGCGCAAGGCCCGGCTGGTCCGCGAGGCCGGGTTCCCCCGCCCCAAGCGGATCGAGGACTTCGACTTCGCCGCCAACCCTGACGTGCCCGCCGCGCTGATCCACACCCTGGCCCGGTCGGCGTGGGTGGCGGCCGGGCAGCCGTGCTGCCTGATCGGCGACTCCGGCACTGGCAAGTCCCACCTGCTGATCGCCCTGGGCACCGCCGCCGCCGAGAACGGCTACCGGGTCCGGTACGTCACGGCCGCCGCGCTGGTCAACGAGCTGGTCGAGGCCGCCGACGACAAGACCCTCTCGCGGACCATCACCCGCTACGGCCGCATCGACCTGTTGTGCCTGGACGAGCTCGGCTACATAGAGCTGGACCGCCGCGGCGCCGAGCTGCTGTTCCAGGTTTTCACCGAGCGGGAGGAGAAAGCCTCCATCGCGATCGCGTCCAACGCCGCCTTCAGCGAGTGGACCGCCACCTTCACCGACCCCAGGCTGTGCGCCGCGATCGTCGACCGGCTTACCTACGACGCGCACATCATCCAGACCGGCGCCGGGTCCTACCGGCTGCGCACCACCGCCGCCCGCCGCCAGGCCGGGAAAACCAGCAACCGCACCCCGCCGGAAGGCTCCCCGACATGACGTTAATCCACCAGCCCGGCAGCGACCACCAGCTCACCTGGATCACCATCGACGCCGGGCACGCCCGCGACATCATGCTCATGCTCGCCGACACGGCCGCCGTCATCGGCGACCTGGCCTCCGGCGCCGCACCCGCCGCAGCCCGCCAGGCCGCCGCCAGCCTGAAAGACGCCTCCAGCCCCTACACCCCAGCCAGCCTGGCCGGCGCCCTCGCCGAGGTCACCGCCTGGCTGGCCCGGGCCGGACGCGACGCCACCGCGCACATCGCCCCGCCGCCCGGCTTCTGACCCCGGCCCGCTACCCGTCCCCGCACCCGCCGCTTTTCTTTTCTCCTCAGGCCTGAGGAGAAAAGAAAAGAAACCAGGACACGGGGACAACCTGGAGGCAACCGCCATGACCAGCCAGCCGCAAACCCCCGGCGGCCAGGAATCCCGCACGCCCGTGACCTGCAAGCGGCCCGGCTGCCCAAACACCCTGCCCGCGCCCGGCCGCGGCCGGGCCCGCCAGTTCTGCAGCGACGACTGCGCCCGCCGCTACCACAACGACGCCCGCATCCCCGCACCCGCACCCGCCGTCGCCGGCAGCAGCAGCGACCCGCTCGCCAGCCTCGAAGCCCTCACACGGCAGGCCGCCGTGCTCATCCGCGCCGCCCGCGACCAGGCCGCAAGCCTCGACCCCGCCCACGTCCGCGCCCAGATCGCCGAGACCGAGGCCGCCCGCCGCCGCGCCGAGGCCGCCGCCGTCACCGCTGACGCCCGCGCCGCTGAAAGCGAGGCCGAAACCCGTGCCCTCGCCGAAGCCCTCGATGCCACCCGCAGCGCCGCCACCGCCGCCGAAACCGACGCCCGCCAGGCCGCCGCCGCAGCCCGCGCCGCCGAGGCCGGGCTCGCCCAGCTTCGCCGCGACACAGCCGCGCAGATCACCGCCATCCAGGCCGAAGCCAGCGAACAGGTCACCGCCGCGCAGCAAGAAACCGCCCGCTCCGCCCGCGAACGCGACAACGCGCTCGCCGCCGCCGGCGAAACCGCGCACCACGCCGAGACCGAGGTCAGCCGCGCACGCCAGGCCGAAACCGACGCCCGCGACGAGACCAGCCGCGTCCGCGACGACGCCGCCCGCGAACGCGACGCCCTCAGCGCCCACCACCAGGCCCAGCTCGCCGCCGCCAGCGCCCTGACCGCCGCCGAGCAAACCCGGGCCCAGCGCGCCGAGCAGCAACTCGAGATCGAACGCGCCGACCGCCGCCAGCTCACCGGACACATCACCGCCGCCAACGGCACCCAGCCGCCCGCCCCGCGCAAGCAAACCACCCCAGCCCCCCGAACCTGAACCCCTGAAGCGGGGCCAGATCAAAGTGCTACACCGCTCCCTGCGCACCGCCCGGGTGGGGCCAGATCAAAGGAGCCAAGTGGGGCCAATTGAGC
>Ga0307372_10004971_pt1 | contig 20234 bp, 15 predicted proteins | sample OX1MG_FD_202533 | JGI IMG/M metagenome (GOLD analysis project Ga0307372, IMG submission 202533) | Soil microbial communities from Risofladan, Vaasa, Finland - OX-1 | ecosystem: Environmental > Terrestrial > Soil > Coastal area > Acid sulfate soil | place: Finland: Risofladan, Vaasa | collected...
TTCGGGGGTGTGATGCCTCTGTTTCATGCTGTCCTCCTTCTCCATTTTGGAGTAGATGGACTCGCATTGCTAGTGGATCAGATCAGCGGGATCCTTCCAGTTGGACTCTCTGCCCAGTCGGTGTCAAAGTGGCGGATTCGTTTCTTTGAATCCGGTCTCGCTGGCCTCGAAGATGCCGAGCGATCCGGGTGGCCCCTCGTCTACGGCCCGACCGACCGGCTCGTCCTCCTGGCCAAGGTCACCTCCGAAGTTCCCGAGTTCTCCTCGCAGTGGAGCCACTCCGAGCTGCACGGCGCGATGGAAGAGACGGCCATTGCTATCTCTGCCTCACAGATCGGTCGGATCCTCGCTTGCGATGATGTGCGCCCGCACAAGGTCGAGGGCTGGCTGACGCGTCGCGACACCCCGGAGTTCTGGGAGCGCGCGGCTGACATCTGTGGTCTCTATCTCTCCCCACCGGAGAACACCGTTGTCTTGTCAATCGACGAGAAGACCGGCATCTTGGCAAAGCACCGCAAGCATCCAGGCACGCCGGTGCGCAAAGGACGGCCCTCACGACGCGAGTTCGAATACGTCCGCCACAGCACCGCGTCGCTTGTCGCGTCGCTCGATGTCACAACTGGCAAGATCAGAGCGCGTGACATCGTCCGCAACGACTCAGTCACGTTCATCTCGTTTCTCGAAGAGATCGACAAAAGCGTCGAGCAGTCGCTTGCGATCCATGTCGTCTTGGACAACGGATCCTCACACACCTCCAAGGCAACCAGAGCCTGGCTCGCCGAGCATCCCCGCTTCGTAGTCCACCTCACGCCTGCGCACGCAAGCTGACTCAATCAGGTTGAGTGCTTCTTCTCGATCCTCACCCGCAAACTGCTGCGCCGTGGCGAGTTCTCGTCACGTGAGTATCTCGTCACAAAGATGCTGAACTTCATCGAACACCACGGTGAAAGCGCGAAGCCCTTCAAGTGGGTCTACGACGCGAAGGTCGCAGCGTGACCCATGTTCAAGGAACTTCTGCGCGGCAGCACTAGTGTCGATGAGGGTGCTTTGCTAGAGTGCTTTTCCGGGTAGGGGAAGCCAAATATCTGGTCACTTCGCCGGAAAAAAAGGGGAGCGCATGCCCGAATTGACGGACGAACATTTTACGGAGCCCGCTGGAGAGGAGGATCGTGCAGGCGTTATCTCCTGGGAACTACCCACGCTGGCGTATGAACGGTTCATGGTGGAAGAGGGGATTCCCGTTCAACGGGGGATAATTGGCATCCATGACATTCGGGAAGTCGAACTCGGTGACTGGGACCGACTCGGCGGCAGGGGCGCGTTCCTCTATTTGGATGGAATTGAAGAGATTAAGGGCATGTACATCCTCGAAATACCTCCGGGAGGGAGTCTGCTCCCGGAACGCCACTTGTATCACGAGTTCTGTCTGGTCTTTGAAGGGCGCGGTACGACCGAGATGTGGGTCGAGGGTTCCACCACTCGTCAAGTCGCAGAGTGGGGTCCCGGTTCATATTTCTATCTGCCTCCCAACGTCAATCACCGACTGGTAAACGGGACCAACAAACCAGTATTGATTCTCGCGGCGACGAATGCTCCTCCGTTGTACAACATGATTCGCGACCGGGCCTTCATCTTCGGTTGTGATTACGTCTTTCCGGCCCACTACAGGCACGATGCGAACTTCCTGCGGTATGACGAACAGCTTTATGTGACGCCCGGTGCACGCCGGGCACAGGTTCGATCGAACTTTTACCCCGACATCATCGGCTGTGAACTACCGCTTGACAATCAGCGTGTCCCCGGTTATCGCCGGATCCAGCCGGGTTTTCATGGCTTTGAGCACGATCACAGCGGCTTTATCGCCGAGTATCCAATTGGTCGTTATTCCCGCGCACATCACCATCCCGCCGGGGCGGTTCTCGTCTGTCTCCGTGGTGGCGGCTACACCTATAACTGGCCAGTCCATCTTGGGCAGACGCCTTGGAAGGACGGTCACGGAGACCAGGTTCGAGTACTTGACTACGTTCAAGGAGGTCTCGTTGCTGCAGCTCCGGGAGGCGGACATTGGTTCCATCAACACTTCCCGGTATCTTCTGAGCCATTCCGTGTAATCAATTACTGGGGCGGACCATTGCCGGGCATGGGCAACCAAAATCTCAATCTTGAAACAGGGAGATCGAACAACCTCAACATCGAAGACGGCGGGGCGAGCATCGGCTACTCGAGCGAGGACCCGTATATCCGGAAGGCATTCGAGGCGGCACTTGGCGAGTATGGCTCCTCCTCCGCAATGGCGGATGAGCTGTATCAAAAGGACTAGGGAGTGGCAACGTCCAGGACAGGGGAACGCGGCGCCGGTCAAACCGCGCGGGACCCCCGGCGTTCGGGTAGGTATCCGCTGGGATAGGAGATGACGGAAAGTTGTCGGTCAGGCTTGAGCGGTAACAGGTTTCCTGTCATGATCTCGGCCGATCGCTTCTCCGGAATGCGTACGATAAATTCCTGACACCCGGGAGGATGTTGAACTTGGTAAGTGCATTTGAAGTCGAGCTCGTCCGGAGTCGACTGGACGCTTCGGTAAGCGAACTTACCCATCTTCTGTACCGCTCGGCGTATTCGACGCTCATGCGCGAGTCGCGAGATTGCAGCTTTCTGTTCATGACCCCGGATGGCGATGTAGCAGTCAATGGGGCGGGCTTGAATCACCAGGCCAGCTACTATTACTTCATCCGCGCTCTTCGGAGAAAGTTCTCCGACATCGCGCCGGGTGACATCTTCTTCACAAATCATCCCTTCGAGGCCGGCATTCCCCATACCAACGATCTTGCTGTTGCTATGCCTGCCTTTAATGGTGATCGCCTCATCGGCTTTAGCTGTTCGATTGCTCATAAATCAGATTTCGGCGGCTCCGTTGTCGGGAGCGCTTCAATGAGCGCCTCGCATCTGTTCCAGGAGGGACTCTTGTTGCCGCCCATTCGAGCCGGTGTTGGCGGAGTACTCAGTCCGATCGTCGAGGACATCATCGCCGCGAATGTGCGGAATGCCGACCTATTTTTCGGTGACATGAGAGCGCAGCTCGGTGTAACCAAGCTCGGCGCGGAGCGTCTCAGCGAGGTGTCACGACAGGTAGGAGTTGATGTGCTCTTTGGCGTATATGCCGAGCTGCTCGACCAGGGCGAGAGGCTTCTGCGGCAGCACGTCCTCGCATGGCCCGATGGAGAGTCGACGGCCGTTGGCTACCTTGACAGCGACGGAACGCCCGCGGGGCAGCCAGTACTACTCACTGTTGCCGTCACTGTGTCCGGCGACACCATTACCTTTGATCTTTCGGGCGCCGCCGACCAGACGGTGGGTCCGGTCAACCTGACAGCTCCGTACACGGATACCAGCATCTTTTTTGCATTGGTGGCACTGACTGATCCTGGGGCAGGTTTCAGTGATGGCATGCGACGACCAGTGAACATCGTGCGTAGACCGGGAAGCGTCCTTGATCCACAGTTCCCTGCTCCAGTTGGCGCCGCCCAGTCAATGAAGCAGCGGTTCACCGATCTGTGCTTCGAGGCACTCTGCCGATTTGTGCCGGAGCGCACAGTTGCGCATAGCGGTGGAAGCGGAGGAACACTCGGAATTTCTTGGGACGTCGCTGGAAGCGCTCGGACGCTCCAGTACGAGGTCTTCGGTAGTGGTATGGGAGCGATGCATAGCCGCGATGGAACTTCTGGTATTGGCGTCTATACCTCGAATCTCGCAATTACGCCAATCGAGGTCATTGAATCGATGTTCCCGGTGAGGGTCCGACGCTTTGAACTCGTAGCGGACTCTGGCGGTCCAGGCACCTGGCGGGGTGGACTCTGCTACCGGCGCGAGTACGAGGCTCTTACGCCGGCGATCGTCAGGCGACGTGCCGAGCGAGCGAAGTTTCCCGCGTCGGGAATCGAGGGCGGCTCGCCCGGTCGACTCGCCCGGGTCGACATCGTGGAGTCGGATGGGTCCACCAGACAGGTTCCAGTCGCGGGCCGCTATGAACTTCAACCCGGCCAGTCCATCCGCATTCAGGGGGCGGGAGCGGGCGGCTTTGGTCCTCCTCGAGAGCGCGATCCTGCGGCGGTGCAACGCGACGTGGAAAGCGGGCTTGTGAGCGTTGAGGGGGCGCGCGACGACTATGGGGTCGTATTCGATGCGACCGGTTCGGTCGACCCCATGGCGACTGCCGAGGCCAGGGGCGCCGAGCTTCATCCGTCCACGGCTTTGACCGAGGAATGACCATGACGTCTAAGCAAGCGAGGTTTCGCATCGGGGTTGATGTCGGAGGTACGTTCACGGACATTGCGGTACTCGACCTACAAGACAACGCGCTACAGGTGTTCAAAGTACCAACCGTCCCGGCTGATCCAGCGGTAGGAGTCCTGGCCGGACTGGACTTTGCCGAACAGTCGCACCAGGGGAACTTCCAGATGCACGACATATTGGATTTTCTCCACGGGACCACCATTACGACGAACGCGCTCATTGAGCGCAAGCATGTCCAATGCGCGTTACTCGTTACTGCGAATTTGCGGGGCTCAGTTCAAGTACAAGAGCAGGCGCGCCATGGCAACCTCTTTGATCTGACGCTCGGCCATCCAGACAGCCTCGTAGATGACCGGCACGTATTTGAGGTGCCCGAGCGAATTGACTCCGCCGGCAAGGTGCTTGAAGAGCTGGACGTACTTGCGGTCCGCGAGATCGCTCAGCAGATCTCAAAGATTGGCCTTACCTCGGTGACGGTATGTCTGATTTTTTCCTTTCTTAATCCGAGCCACGAGCAGCGTGTTCGTGAGATCTTGCTTGAGGAATCGCCCGGACTTCGGATCTCACTATCGTCCGACGTGCTTCCTCGACTTCGTGAATGGCCAAGGATATCGACGGTTCTCGCCAGCGCGAGTCTCGAGCCGCTTTTAATCGATTACGTCAGACACCTTGCAGACGAACTCGAAGAACGACACGATCTCGGCTTTGACCAGCTTTTCTTGATGGAGTCAAACGGCGGCCTTATGCCCTTTCGTGCGGTTCTCAATGGAGGCAGGACTGCACATACGCTTCTGTCCGGTCCTGCTGCTGCAGTGCAGGCCGCCGTATCGTTGGTGCGCACTGTCGACCAAGAGCAACTGATCACTCTCGATATCGGCGGGACAAGTGCGGATATTGCGATAGTCGATGAATCGGGAGCGTTGGAGGTGACGGAGGGGCGCCTCGCGGGTCACGACATCTACGTGCCAATGCTCGACATCACAACGATTGGGGCCGGGGGTGGCACCATCTCGCAGGTCATGGCCGATGGTCGTCTTCTGGTCGGACCGGCAAGCGCAGGTGCAGATCCTGGTCCCGCGTGCTATGGCAAGGGTGGAAGATTTCCAACCACCACTGACGCCGATCTCGTCCTCGGGTTACTCAATGCGGCTTACTACCTGGGCGGGCGGATACCCCTGGATATTTCCCTCGCAAGCTCTGCCATCGCCCAACATGTTGCCCGTCCACTCGGGATTGACGTCCTCGATGCCGCCGAGGGAATGATCCGAATAAATGATCTACACATGGCAGACGCCATTCGGGTCTACGCAGCCCAGAGGGGCGTGGACGTACGGTCGAGCACACTCGTGCCATGCGGCGGTGCGGGTCCGCTTCACGCAGCTGGTGTGGCTCACGAGCTCGGGATCAGGCGAATAATCGTGCCGCCACAGCCAGGTGTCTTCTCGGCTGTGGGCCTCCTCTGCTCAGATGTCGTTCAGGACTTCGTCCAAAGTGACATCACGCTTCTCATCCAGGAAAACGCGGCGGCACTAGAGCGGCAATTCGAAGCACTCGAGGGAAAGGCGATCGCCGAACTTACTTCGCAGGGTTTTGCTGCATCAACAGTGAAGTGCTTACGGGAAGTCGATGCTCGGTATGCCGGGCAGGGCTTCGAGCTCCGGATCTCGCTTGACGGATCTACAGATGACCTTGTCGGCACACTGATTGAGTCGTTTCACGAATGTCACCGTCGAACCTATGGCCACGCGGCCGTTGATGAGCACGTTGAAGTAGTGAGTGCGCGCATTCGTGCTCTCGTAGAGCTCGGAAAGTATCGGCCGACGCCGATTGAGGTGGAAGGCGTTCCGGTGCGGAGGACAATTAAGATGATCAATTTTCCAGTGCGGCCGATCCGCCAGCGCGGAACATGGTTTGATGCTGTGGTGATCTCTCGCGACCAGCTGCGTCCTGCAGACCAGTGCGACGGCCCGACGATCATCGAGCAGCCCGATACAACGACGTTCGTGCCCACTGGGTGGAGCCTACTGTGTGACCAGTATGGGAACCTCGACCTTCGATACATCGATGACAGGGAGTCACCGACAAATTTGTTGAGATAAATCGGCAGTTTCAAGTGGACAGCGCAATGAGTTCGGTGAGTTTCTCCATCAGCATCATATGAAGGTGAGTAACCACGAGGTGGGATTCCTCCCGGCGCTCGCAGAGTTAGTGGCTTAGGTATTGGGGACCTTCCACCATCGCCACCCTCACCACTGACGTCACGGCGCGACTCTGTTCTTTTGAGTCGGCGGTCACCATCTTGTGCTCGATTCCCGGGGTCTCGAGGACCACCGCCGAGGTGATGATCGCCGAGATGGGAGTCGACATGACTCGCTTTCCGACCTCGGGACACCTTTGCGCGTGGGCCGGAGTGGCGCCAGCCAGTCATGAGTCAGCCGGAAAACGATAGCCCGCGGGCACGCGCAAGGGATCCACCTGGCTGCAACGTGCACTCGTTGAAGCAGCAAGAGGAGCCTCGCGCACCAAGGGCACTTACCTCTCGGCTCAGTACTCCCGACTCGCCCGACGCAGAGGATCCAACAAGGCAACAATCGCGGTTGCCCACTCCATCTTGGACGTCTCTTGGCACCTGCTTAGCAACGGTGTTTTCTATGACGATCCTGGCGCCCGGCACTTCGAACTCCGACACGATCCAGCAATTCAGGCGAAGCGGCTCCAGCGCAGGATCGAAAAACTCGGCTTCGAAGTCAGCATTGCTCCAGCTGCCGCATAGCGATTTCCAAACAGTTCTTGAAGCTGAAACCGACAGACCCTTGTCCTCGCGCGCCCAGTGATGCGTCGGAACAGAACGCATTTCACCCCAGCCGTTTAAACGGACTCTACAAGACCGAATTGATCTACCGCAAGAGACTCTGGCACAACTTCGAGCACGTCGAATGGGCCACGCGCAACTACCTCGACTGGCTCAACGACCGCCGAATCCACGAGTCGCTCGCCTACGTGCCACTGGTCCACTTCAGCTCACTGCTATGCACTCAGCGAGTCAGAAAGTCTGGCCGCGTTGGAAATGATTTAGCCTCCGACATACCCGTCGCGATTCAGAGCGTCCTATTGACTCGTTGACACCTTTTAACAAACTGATTACACTAAAACGGAACACAACTTACGCTCAGAACATTTACGATGATTCTGCACTGAAGTTCGCTAGATGGGGGTATCTCGTGGGGAGAAGGTTCGTCGGCATCCGCCGGAACAGATTGGTCCGAGTAAGTATCGTCCTATCGGTCTTTGGTTTAGTAGCAGCACCCAATGCTTTCGCACAACAGGCCCCTAAGAAGGGGACGGCCCAGTCGGTTGCTACGCAGGCACAGACATATTTCCAGGGCAAGACCATCACACTAATCAGCCCGTTCTCGATCGGCGGGTCGGCGGACGTGACCGCTCGAGAATTCGCTCAATATCTTCCACAATTTATTCCGGGTCATCCAACGGTAATCGTGAAAGACATCATAGGCGGCGGCGGTGCAACCGCCATGACGGATGTATCCGAAGTGCTTCCCGCTGACGGAACGAATATTGTCGTCGTGGATACTTCGATTCCGCTACGTCGTTTATTTAACCAGCCTGGTCATACCTATGCGCTGGCATCGATGCCTATTGTCGGTGATATTCCGACCTCGCTGATTGTGGGGGCTCAAACTGACGTCGGAAAAACCGTGCAGGCGCTTCGTGCGCGAAGTATGAAATCGACGCTGACCACCGGATATACCGCGCCTGGTGCAATTGCAGAAATCGACGTAACCCTTGGTTTGCGGCTCTTGGGAATTCCTTTTAAAAACGTGTTCGGTTTCGCTGGCGCGGGCGCACCATTGGCCCTGGCCGTTCAGCAGGGTCAGATCCAGATTGTCAATGCCGGCATCTCCGGGTGGACCAAGAGCTATCAGATGCTCGCCGATCAAGGCATCATCTATCCGCTTTTCCAATCTGGCAAGATTAATAGCAAGGGTCAGATCGAGAGGGATCCAGCTCTCGGAAAACTTGGCAAACTTCCCACGATCGACCAGCTGTATCGGGCCAGCCATCATGGTCAAGCACCGAAGGGGCCAAACTGGACGGGGTTCCAGACATTGGTCCGGTTGCTCCAACTTGGCTATGCATTCATGTTGCACCCGAATACTCCGTCACCCGCGGTGTACGCATTGCGCGAAGGCTTTCAAAAGATGCTCCAGAACAAGTCCGCGGTTAATGCGATGTCCGGTCCTCTTGGCGCGAAACCGGAGTACGTCAGCGCGGGCGCCGCTCAATCTCTCGTGCACGGTATCTTTCACATGAGCGCTTCGCAGGTGACCTTCCTCGAAGAAGCATCGGGCTTGCAGCCAAGCTAATCGGCTGCCAAAAGCTGTCGCCGTGACGCAAGCATGTAGAAGTTGGACTACTAATCGCAGCTGTCCGCTCCGGAACGGTCGGTGGTCGGGATAAATGGCCGGTGGCCCAGCAGGTTGCCAGCACTTGAACACCGATAATTACACGCGTCAGGAGCAATATTTGTGCTGCATGCATTGGGTCAAAGCGTCGGCAGTCTGGGAAATATCCACGTTCTGCTACTGATTCTTCTGGGTACTGTTGCCGGTCTGTTCACCGGTTTACTGCCCGGGCTTGGCGTGATCGTGATTCTCACGGTCCTCTTGCCGTTCACCTACCACATGACGCCCTTCGAAGCGTTTGGGCTCTTGTTGGCGGTTTACTCGGTATTTACGATTACCGGAGACATAACATCAATCTTGATCGGGATACCATCACACCCGGAGTGTGCCGCGATGGTCTTGGATGGATACCCCATGACCAAGCGTGGCGAAGCGGCCCGAGCACTCGGCGCGAGTATTTCGAGCGCAGCACTCGGCGCCATCGTCGGAGCAGTTGTGTTGTTCGTGTCGATTCCAGTACTTCGACCGCTGGTGCTTCGAGTCGGTAGCCCTCAGCTATTTGCGCTGATTCTGTTGGGTCTTACGATGGTCGGTAGCCTCAGCGGATCGAGTGTGCTGAAAGGTGTCATGAGCGCCTCACTGGGACTCCTCCTAGCGACCGTTGGCACGAGTGCCGAGACGGGAATTACCCGTTTTGGCTTTGGCAGTGTCTATCTCATACAGGGATTACCACTCGTTGCGCTTGCGCTTGCACTGTTCGCCGTCCCCGAAATGATGGGGCTCTATGCGCGCGGGTCGCGTTCATTGGCGGAGGGAGTTCCAAAGGTCGGTGGCGGAGCCATGCGTGGTTTTCTTGACACCGTCACCAGGCCAGGTCTCGTGCTCCGCGGCAGTTTGATCGGTGCGTTTACCGCCATGTTGCCTGGCCTCGGCAGCGCCGTCGGACAGTGGGCTGCGTATGGACAAGCGGCGCAAATCTCGCGAACACCGGAATTATTCGGATCCGGCTGCATCGAAGGTGTGATCGCGCCAGGTGCGGCAAACAACTCAAAAGAGGGTGGAGCGCTCGTTCCTACTTTGGCATTCGGAGTGCCTGGTTCGGCAGCGATGGCTATACTTCTCGCCTCTTTTGAAATCCTAGGACTCCAGCCAGGACCGGCAATGCTCAGTCAGAACCTTGACATCACGTATTTCATGATCTTGGTAATGGTGATCACGAATGTAGTCGGCGCAGGACTCTCCTTTCTATTGCTGCGCCCACTGGCTCGCATGACGCTTGTGTCAGGAAGCGGCTTGATGCCCTTTGTCGCCTGCCTCATCATCGTCGGATCCTGCTCAGGAAACAGCGAATGGGGTGATCTTGTAGTCCTATTGGGTGGCGGCCTCGTTGCCTGGGTATTGCGGGAGTGCGGATGGCCGGTTGCTCCGATCATTCTCGGTTTTGTGCTCGGTAAGAGCGCCGAGAATTTCTTTTGGACGAGCACCGGAGCATATGGCACCAATTGGCTGCTGTATCCCTCAGTAGACGTGATTTTCGCGATCACTGCCGCGGTCGTCGTCTTGATGATAATTCGCCGCACTCGAAGTAAGGAGTCCAGCCTAAAAGCGGCCGTCCCGATGTCCGACCTTGGGCACATGTCCGTCGTCGCCGCGGCCGGTGCGCTTACCTTGTTGGGCGTTCTCGCAATTGTGCTGGCGCTTCCCTGGCCCTCCACAGCAGCCGGCTTCCCGATAGCCATGGCCTCTGTCTTGAGCCTTTTAGGTCTGTTGGTGATCGTCCAGGAACTCCGTATTCTCCGAAAGATGCCTACTAGGAGGCGGATCCGTTCGCTGATTCCGTCGTGGAGTTCGGCATCGGCGCCTTTAGTAGACGCTTTGTTCGAATCCGATTCCATCCACCAGATTGAGGTAGTTGCTGCCACCGAAGGCCATGCGTCATTCGCTTTGCCGAACGAAGGCGGATATCAAGTACCAGAGGAACAGCAAATGCATGGCGCGCATAGCCCTCGGCTCCGGCCGGGCGTCAACATGGTGTCGGAGCCAAAGCTTTCAATCAGACGGAGCTTGATCGGTCTTGCCTGGATGATCGGGATTGGAATCGCAGCATATATTGTTGGATTCTTGGTCAGTTTTGGTGCCTTTGTGGTCATTTACATGCTCGTGCTTCGGAGGCGTTGGTGGGTAGCGCTTCTCGCCGGAGGTGTTGTTTCTGCAATCTTTTATGGGTTATTCGTCCGTCTGCTTTTGGTACAACTGCCGTTTCCTCTTTTGGGACCACGTTGGGTGTAGTGCAGCGAGTCTTGCTGCGCTGGCCGTGTCCAGATTTTTTTGTCTAGAGACGATTAGGGATCTGAGTTGGTTGAGCACCGCAAGTGCACGTGTGAAATTGCCTGCAGTGAATCTGCATTAAAGGCCGCAGTGAGAGGGCGATAGGAATGGCACCATTGAAGTACGACTTCGAACGCGTCAAGGTCGATGTCCTTGATCAAGTGGCAACCGTCTTCTTACAGTGGCCGGATGGATTGAAGAAGAAAACGAAGAAGTTTCACCGGGAATTGCCTGAGGCTCTCGCGTTGCTGAGGAATGATGATAGCGTTCGCGTTGTAATTCTTCGTGGTCCAGGAGATCGGTATTTTCTTTCTCCAATGGCTGGGACCGAAGATGGCGCAGGTGCGCTCGATTCCAGGGACACAGAGAATCGCGTACTGACTCCGGACAACATACTTCGTGGCATGAGCGAAAATCGACAGGTTTACGAGGCAATTCTTGGAATGCCGAAGCCGGTTATTGCCATGGTCAATGGAGATGCGCTGGGAATAGGTGCCAGTCTTGCCATGGCTTGCGACATCATCATCGCCGTCGAAGACGTACACATCACTGATTGCCATATTGCAAACCACTACTGGGCATCCCAGGCGGACGTGCACAGTGGCGCCGTCCCGGGTGATGGCGGCTGCGTGTTTTGGCCAATGGACATGAGCATTCATCTTGCCAAGGAGTACTTGTTTACGGGGAGACCCGTTACGGCTCGTGAACTCGCCGAACGTCACGTGATCAATAGAGCGGTGCCTCGCGAGGAGTTGCAAGCCGCAGTTGATGAGATGGTCGACCTCCTTCTACAACGTCCCGCGTGGGCGTTGGCATGGACCAAGCAGGTTCTGAACAAACAGCTCAAGAACCAAATGGAACTGACGCTTGATGCTTCATCTGCCTTCCAGGTGATTACCGCTCGCCTGCGACAGGACGGTGAGCGAACAAAGGGCACCACTCAGCTGTAGCCCGGATTACCGACGCAAAGACTGTTGTGCTGGAAGCTCGCTGGACGGCGTGAAGAGGCTCGGATCGGGTGCCCGATACATGGGGGGATGACAATGGTCAATTCAGTCTCGGTGGAGAGCTTCTGACAGCCTCTCGAGCATGGAAACGGATAGTGAACGCACGTTCGACTTCCTCGGCTCAGGGATCGCTGACGAGACGCTCTTTCGGCACTCTTACTGAACGGCGCGTAATGGCGCAAAGTCCGTTTGGACGAGTCACAGGCTCGTCGAAGTTACCGTAGAAGCACGGAGTTCGGCCGTAGCACGCGTGGTGTCTGCGGCTAAGGAGCTCATGAACGGGAGGTCCACTTCTAACTGACAAATGCAGAACACTTCAGGTGGGCGGTCTCAACCAGTCAACGCAATGAGCTTCGCGAGCTACTCCGATGGTTTCATAAATCAAGCGTCTCGCGGGGGCGGTTATAAAGACTGCGCGCTAACCCAGAGGATTTGGCATAAGACCACGGGCGACTCTCACACATCGAGCTGGGGAATAACGTAAACCTCCGGCTCAGAAATATCGGCATCATTGACACTCTGTGGGCCATGTGTCAGCGTTTTCGAATGGCTAAAGACGAATCAGGTCCATTCGAGTTCGCGTCGATATCGGACGGCTACCGGCAATACCTCGAGCCGGTGATCTTTGAACCATGGGCGCGACGGCTGATCGAATTCGTCCAGCTCAAACCGGGTCAGATCGTGCTCGACGTCGCGTCAGGGACCGGCGTCGTAGCACGAACGGCCGCGAAATTCGTCGGCAAGGAAGGTCAGGTAATCGCCAGCGACATCAGTCCCGCAATGCTCTCCCACGTCGTCACTGGCTTAGACCACGATGCAGCCGCCATCCAGCTGCTCGAGTGTTCTGCCACGGAGCTTCGTCTTTTAGATCACTCCGTTGATGTGGTTCTATGCCAGCAGGGATTCCCGTTCATCCCTGACCGAACCGCCGCGGCGCGAGAGATGCATCGGGTGCTGCGGCCCGGTGGACGGGTTGGGGTTGCAGTTTGGCTGTCGGGTGCACGACTCGATCCGTTCGAAACCTACGCGGAAGTTCTGCGTGACGCGGGCATCGCCGAACCGATTCCTCATGCCTATGACGTCACACGGTTCACGATGTCTATGAACGAAGTCGAAGAGACACTGATCGCCGCTGGCTTCGGGGAGATTGCCGTCACAACCCAAGAACTCGAGGTGGCGTGGAGCAGTCCCGAAGTGGCGACACTAGGAATCATTGGCACCCCGTTCGGTCCTGCGGCCGCCGCCCTCGATCTCGAACGACAGCGACGCATCATGGAGACGCTTCGCCAGGTTATGACCAGAGGTGATGGATCAGCGGTACGGCCTGTCTTGACCGCAGTGCTCGGCCGAGGAACCGCCGCCTGAGTTCTGCCTTGTGATGAGATGAGCTGCACATGGCCATGAGAAAGTACTCACTGGCGGCGAGGACGAAATTTTCAAAACTTCGCAGTCAGGTGGCTCAACGACCAGGCGTCAAAGAGCGCCTTTCAGCCAAGCACGAGGCGACATTCGGGGAGATTAGCCAGATCGAACCCGACGAACGGCTCGAGATCACCCAGAATGCCATCTCCAAGATGGAACACGCTGATGACGTACGAGTCTCAACCAGGTGGTCGAGCTAGCGCCGAAATTCGTGAAGCTCGACATTTCGTTGATCAGCAACATAGACACGAACTTAACTCGCCAGGCTCTAGTGGCGTCCATATGTCACTTCGCGGCGCGAATCAGAATCGTGGTCATCGCCGAAGGAGTGGAAACCGTAGCTGAGTCCGAAATGATCAGATCCCTGGGTTCCAGGATGGAAAGCGGACACCTGCTCGCTCAGGGCCATCTCTTCGGTTTCCCGACGAGTACAGGACGCGCGGACGGTATCGCTCCAGGGGGGATGCAAGGATCGGGTAACGGCTAAGTTCCGGAAACGCGGGTGTGCATCATGCGTGTAACACAGCACTCGCAAACAGTAACGCCCGGCTGCATCATTGCATGAGGCATATCGCTCGAGTCAATTTGAGAGGGCGTGAGAGGCGGACCAAGGCGATTAGTGCATCCACGCATTAGTTATATGAATATGTAAGACTGATCCATATCTCAGACCGAGGAGGTCAAAGATGTGGAAAGTCGAACCGCTTGAACTCACCCAGGATGAACGAGCTGAACTCGAACGTCGCCTGCGCGCACAGACCACACCACACCGTAATCGCCAGCGGGCAGAGGTCGTTCTTCTCGCTGCAAATGGAATGCCAGGAGGTCACATTGCGCTTCGCGTGGGACTATCCCAACAGGCGGTATGCAAGTGGCGACGGCGCTTTTTCATGTCTGGCCTCGAGGGTCTCGATGATGCTCCACGTTCAGGTCGTCCGCTCGTCTATGGACCGACCGAGCGTCTCGTGCTGATGGCCAAGGTGACCGAAGAGCACCCGGAGGTTGACTCCCAATGGAGCCACTCCGAACTCGAGCGTGCAATGGGTGCTGCTGGAATTGGCATCTCGGCCAGCCAGATCGGTCGGATCCTCGCCGCTGATGATGTCAAGCCCCATCAGGTGGACGGTTGGCTGACAAGACGCGACACGCCAGAGTTCTTAGCCTGAAAGCACCGAAATACCCCGGTGAGCTTTCGAAGTGGTGAATTCGACCACCGGTTTGTATCGCCGACGCGGTTTCGTGAGCTCTCCGTGAATCTGGGCGTGGCTCAATAGAACGTTCCGTTCTTCTTTGGACTGTGAGCGCCTCGGCCGTTGCGGGCCGCCCGTGATGATCGTTGTCAGGTTCGAAGTGGCAACGCACGCAGACGATCAAAACACGACAACCATTCAGTCACCCAGGGCCAGTGTGTCGGCAGGTGAAGTTGTGCGCGACGCGACCTCGTGGTGAGACGTCCGGGCACCGAGATGAACCTTGCCCGGATGGTCTTTGTCACCACGGGACCGGTAATCTCAAGACCGAGGGAGCAGACCCAGCGCACCATGTTGTGAGCGATGCTTGCGAGCACCACCCAGGCTGCGTTGGCATTGAACTGTCCAGAGGGACAGTGCGAGAGTCCCGCCCCCTCTTTCAAATCCCGTATCGCGAGCTCGACGACCGCGTGGCGACGGTGATCTTCATCAAGAGCAACAGCTGTTCCCTCCCGGTCGGTGATGAACGCGTGGTATCGCCACGAGGGAAACAGCTCCGCCTGTCTGCCGACAAGCCTCGTGCGGCGAACGACAAGTCGGTGGTTATCTCCATAGGAACATTCGCCCACCTCTGCTTCGCCGCCAAGGGTGTAGTCGATCGGGATCCAGGCTTGCTCACCGATTGTTTCGATGGCCTCCACCACGGCCTTGTCCTGGCGCACGGTGATTGAATAACGTACGCGGTGATCCCGACAGGCCTTGACCACGTATTTGGAATAGAACCCTGAATCGGCCCGCAGCGTCAAGGGACCAGATGCACCAGACCTTCGCACCCGGCCGATCAGCTCGCGGACAAAACGCTGTGCGCCTCTCCCGGTGTGGGCTGAGCCCTTGCGATGACGGATATGGAGCACCTCACCGGTGTCCGCTCTTGTCGCGACGAGTGGGTGTTGACCAAGCACCTTGGTGTAGCCGTAAGCCGATCCCTGCTTCTGTTTGCCATACACCTCACACACGGTGGAATCGATGTCGATCGTCATCGGAGTGTCTCTCGGTCCGGCACCAAATGACCATGCGCGTCCGAGGAGTGTCTCGCCAAGCGCATCAAGCTGTCGGATATGACCAAAGGTGAACGCACGCAAGAAGGTGCCGAGTGTCGACGGTGCCATCACGCCGTGACCAAGGACCCGTCCTGTCGCCCCCGAACGCAACACGTCACAGTCGTCGATGCACTCGGCTCCAGCAACCATTGCATGGATCAACGTGAGCACCTTGCGCCCGGGAGTCGCATGACCGGGCACATCGCCGAGATCGATCAGCTCATTGGCGAGTTCATAGGTGCCGAGTTTTGTTGACAGGGTGGCCATGAGGGCAAGACCGGCGCCTGCGACGGCGCGATCGTCATCAAAGACCACCTTCAAGCGTGCTGGATTGTAAGATCGTGTCTGCACCGGAATGATGCCTTTCTGTTGTTGGTTGATGTTTGCTTTGGACAGCTACATCCTCCCAACACAGGGGGCATTTTCCGCGTATGGTCGCAATTAAAAGTGACGCTCTACCGGAGCATTTCGGTGGATGCAGGCTTAGAGCGTGCCGCTGATGTGTGTGGTCTCTATCTCTCGTCGCCCGAGAATGCTGTGGTGCTCTCGATTGACGAAAAGACTGGCATCCAGGCAAAGAGTCGTAAACATCCGACCCAACCAGTGCGCCCTTCACGCCCCGCCCGACGCGAGTTCGAGTATCTGCGTCATGGAACCGCCTCACTGATTGCCGCCTTTGATGTCAAGAGCGGAAAGGTCCACGCCCGTGACATCGAGGCCAACAACTCGGTCACCTTCATGGGCTTTTTAGAAGAGATTGACGGGCTGATCAACGACAGGCTGACGATTCACATCGTGTTGGACAACGGCTCCTCGCATACCTCCAAAGCCACAAGGGTCTGGCTCGCCGAGCACCCGCGATTTACCGTCCATTACACGCCGGCACATGCCAGCTGGCTGAATCAGGTCGAGGCATTTTTTTCAATACTGACCCGCAAACTGCTGCGCCGGGGAGAGTTCTCCTCCCGAGAGGATCTTGTCGCAAAGATGATGGCCTTCATCGAGCACTACAGTGAAACAGCCAAGCCCTTCAAGTGGGTCTACGACGCGAAGCGCACGGCCGCATGAACTCATGTTCAATGAACTTCTGCGCGGCACCATTAGTCCGATGGAATTAGGCCTTTAGTGGTCGGCCGGAGGTCGCGCTCTATGGGACTAATCCACGCTATCGATAGGTGGATGTTTCGCGTCTCCGACGGGGTGGAGTTACTGTCGCCCCAAGCCATAGGTCGGGTCGACTCCGTCCTCTTCTTGCTCTGCGGCAGCCTGGTGGTGGCTATGGCTCCGGTGTTGCCCTTTGGCGCCGGGGCCACTCGCTGGGGACTGGAACTGGTCGGTGCCCTGGGGATTGCCAGTGGGGCCGTCATCTGGGTGCTCCCGTGGGACCGATGGGGGCGACTCAGCACCCTCGGGGTGGTGCCGGTGGCCATGGCACTCGTCGGCCTGCACAACGTCTACTCCGGCTACGACGGCTTCTTGTACAGCTTGTTTTTCATGGTCATCTTCGTCAGTCTCGGCCTTGTCTACCCCCCGGGTAGGTCTTTCGTCTTCCTTCCGCTACTGGCCGCGGCCTACCTGATTCCGCTCGCCTCCGCTGGCCACCACCAAGCTATGGATTTCGGGTCGGCGGCCTACGCGCTGCCTGCCTGCGCTCTGACGGGCGAGACCGTAGCCTGGGTGTCAGAGCGCCTGAGACGATCCGAGGCGGTTCTGCGCGCCACCGAAGAGCGCTTCCGCTCGCTCTTCCAGGAGTCGGCCGACGTGGTTCTGCTCCTCGACGCCGTGGGCATCGTCACTTTCGCCAGCCCGTCGCTCCAGCGGATGCTCGGCTACGAGCCCGAGACGTGGTTGGGCCAGACTCCTGGCCACCGAGTCTCCGAGGAGGACCGCCTGGCGCTGAGTGTGGCCTGGGATGCCCTCATCACCGAACCCGGCAGCATCAAGCGAACGGAATTGCGGTTGGCTCGTGCCGACGGGTCTTACTGCCACTGCTCGGTGGTCCTGAAGAACCTGCTGGAGGACGAGGTAGTCAGCGCCGTGGTCGTCAACTTCATCGATATTACCGACCGAGTCGTCCTCGAAGAAGAGCTTCGCCACCAGGCCTCCCACGATCCGCTCACCGACCTGGCCAACCGGATCCTTTTCGCTGATCGAGTCCAGCGTGCCCTCGCCCGTCTGACTCGTGACGATGCCGGGCTGGCGATCATGCTCTTTGATCTCGACGCCTTCAAGACGGTGAACGACAGTTTGGGCCACTCCGCCGGAGACGCGCTGCTGGTAGCGGTATCGGAGAGGCTGCAGGCGACCCTGCGCATCGGGGACACTGCGGCCCGCCTCGGAGGCGACGAGTTCGCCGTGCTGACCGAGGGCCAGGTCGGCACATCCGCTGCGACGGCGTTGGCCGAACGGCTCATTGCGGCGCTGGCCACTCCGTTTGTCCTGGCCGGCCGGGAAGTGGTCATAAAGGCCAGCATCGGGATAGCGGTGACCCAGCCCGGCTATGTCACGACAGCCGAGGAGCTACTGCGCAACGCCGATGTTGCCATGTATTCGGCCAAGGTTGCCGGCCCGGGGGTTACGGCGGTGTTCGAGCCCTACATGCATGCCGCGGCGATGGCCCGTCTCGAAGTGGACGCCGAGCTACGGGTCGCAATCGCCCAGCACCAGTTCGAGCTCTACTACCAACCGATCGTCCTCCTGGCGGGCCGCGCCGTGATCGGGGCCGAGGCCCTGATCCGCTGGCGCCACCCCGCCGGGGGGCTCGTCCTCCCCGCCGAGTTTATCCCTGCCGCCGAGGAGACGGAGCTCATCGTGGAGATCGGCGACTGGGTCCTCAACTCCGCCTGCCGCCAGTTAAGGCAGTGGCAGGACAGGAATCGCCTGGCCCACGTGACGGTCAACGTGTCGCCCCGCCAGTTGCGCGAGCCGGGCTTTCTCGACAGCGTCAAGAGCGCGCTCGCACGCACTGGCGTGGCGCCCGGCGGGTTGACCCTGGAGCTGACGGAAAGCACCCTGATGAAGGACACGACCACGGCGCGCATCGTGCTGCAGGCGCTGCGAGACATAGGGGTCGAGATTGCCCTCGACGACTTCGGAACGGGGTACTCGTCGCTCAGTTATCTGCGCCAGTTTCCAATCGGCTACCTCAAGATCGACAAGTCCTTCGTGGACGGCGTCGGGACCGACGCGGTGGACACATCAGTCGTCTCCAGCATCGTGAGCCTGGCCGGCGCGCTGAGGATTACCGTTGTGGCCGAAGGGGTCGAAACCCCGCTCCAGGCGCAGGTGCTGGACCAGCTGGGCTGCAGTCTGGCGCAGGGTTACCTGTTCGGGCGACCCCAGCCTGCCACTCAGCTGGAGGGTCTGTTGACAAGCTGAATCCGGTATCGATTTCACGTTCAAGCCGGCGAGCTGGCAACACATAGCCCGCTCCATCATCCCCTTGGAAGGATCCCGCTGATCTGATCCACTAGCAATGCGAGTCCATCTACTCCAAAATGGAGAAGGAGGACAGCATGAAACAGAGGCATCACACCCCCGAACAGGTGATCAGAAAATTCGCTGAGGGCGAGAAGTTGCTCAACCAGGGCAATGACATCGCAGAGGTCTGTCGCCAGCTCGAGATCACCCAGTCGACCTGGCACCGCTGGAGAAACCAATTTGGCGCGATGTTGGCAAACGACGCGAAGAGGTTAAAGGAGCTCGAAAAAGAGAACACCCAACTCAAGCGCATCGTCGCCAACCAGGCTCTCGACAATGACATGTTGCGGTTCATCGCCGAGGGAAAATTCTGACCCCGAACCGCTGGCGTCAAGCGGTCACGCTGTGTGAGCGCGAGTTCGGGGTCTCAGAGAGAAGGGCCTGTCTGGTCGTTGGTCAGAGTCGCTCCACACAGCGCCTTGGTCCACCGAGTCCATCAATTGACGAAGAGAGACTTCGCGCGTTCTTGCGTGACTTCGCGAAACGTCACCCGAGGTGGGGCCATCGACGGGCGCATGACGCGGTCCGTGGTGCTGGCTGGCACGTCAATCACAAGCGGCTGCAGCGTCTATGGCGAGAAGAGGGCCTCAAGGTGCCCTATCGCAAGAAGAAGAGGCGCCTGAGTGGTGTCGGTGTCGTCGTCGGTGCCATGCGTCCGATCGCACCGAACGTCATCTGGGCGATGGACCTTCAGTTCGACCAGACGAGCGATCCTTGCACCATCAAGATGTTGAACATCATCGACGAGTTCACCAGAGAGTGCCTGGCAATCGACGTCGCACGGTCGATCACCGCGGATGACGTCGTCAGTCGTCTCGAACAGCTCAGCAGTGAACGAGGTGCACCGTGCTATCTGCGCATGGACAATGGACCTGAGTTTGTTGCTCATGCGATCAGTGACTGGTGCCGATTCAACGGGGCTGGGTCGTTGTTCATCGATCCGGGTTCACCTTGGCAAAACGGTTGGGTCGAGTCATTCAATGCACGCCTGCG
>Ga0307372_10004973_pt1 | contig 20204 bp, 16 predicted proteins | sample OX1MG_FD_202533 | JGI IMG/M metagenome (GOLD analysis project Ga0307372, IMG submission 202533) | Soil microbial communities from Risofladan, Vaasa, Finland - OX-1 | ecosystem: Environmental > Terrestrial > Soil > Coastal area > Acid sulfate soil | place: Finland: Risofladan, Vaasa | collected...
AGCGCCTTTGAGAAGAAACTACCGCGTGTTGCCGCCTCTAGCAGGCGTTGTGATTCTTCTAGCAGCTTTGCGGGGGGAACGACGCGGTTGACCAGGCCCCAGTCCGCGGCAGTTTGCGCGTCGATGGTGTCGCCTGTGAGCGCCATTTCAAAGGCGCGTTTGCGCCCGATGTTACGGGCAACGGCTACCATGGGCGTCGTGCAGAACCAGCCGCCTTTACCGCCCGGCGTAGCGAAGCCTGCTTCCGTTGAAGCGACCGCCAGGTCGCAGGTCGCCACGAGCTGGCACCCGGCGGCGGTGGCCAGGGCATGCACGCGCGCGAGAACGGGCTGCGGTATGGATTGGATCGTCTCCATCAAGGTTGTGCAGGTTTTCAAAAGCTGACGCATCGCTAGCAAGTCCTGCCCGACCATATCAGCAAAGTCGTGTCCGGCGGAAAAGACCGGCCCGTTCGCGGCTAACGTGACACCGCGCGCCGCGCTCTCCCCAACTTCACGAAATGCCGAGGTCAGTTCGAGCATGTGGTTGAGTGAAAGTGCATTACGGCGACGCGGGTTGTTCATGGTGATGGTGGCGAAATCACCAGTGTAACTGACTTCAATCAATTCGTATGCCATTGTTTTGACCATTGCCTGGAATCCTTTCAGTGCTGCCATTACTCCATGTGTGCAATTGCACTATACACCAGGGGAAGCAGAAGGCGCAATGTTGGAGGATTCATAGGCCACGCACATCATGCCAAAATACGTAGGCACCTCGTAAGAGAGCACTTCGCCGCGAAAGCTCGTCCCTTCGATAGCACCATGCAAATTGAGAATCTGCCCGTAGGCATCGGTTGCGGCGCGTTTGAGCCAGGACTGGTTAAATTCCAGCAGGCGACCCGGTTGCTGCGCCTTGATAGCCTCGATGGTGGCGGCGTCAAATTCAGCGGAGGCCGGGTCAAAGCCGTAGGGGCCGCCTCTATCATGCGCGTGGCCCATGTCGGCGCTGGCAACAAAAGCGATGCGCCGGTTGATCGACTCGGCGGCCAGGCGTATCGCCTTGCCAAAATACGGGAAGTGCTCCCAGGGCAACTTGCCACGATCAGGACAGGCTATCACCACCCTGGGACGTGGTTGAATCAGACCTCCTAAAAACCAGAGTGGGACGCTTGCCCCCCAATCGAGCGGCTGGATGAAGTCGGGATCATCTGCCACAGCATAGCCAATGCGTCTGACAGGCACATCCAGCGTGCGAGCCGCATCGACAATAGCGGCGTTCAGCTCTTTATCCACCTCAAACATGAGGGAGAAGCCGTTGCCCGTTTCATTTTTTTCAGGAGCAAGTTCGCCGCGTACCCGTTCGTTGTTGAGCAACGAGAACGCGTCATCAACCCTGTGGCCGTGCGGCGTTACCAGCACGATCGTCTCTGGTCGGGCAACAGCTACGCGCCTCCCCAACTCTTCCATCGCCGCGCGGGTCGCCAGCGCCTTCTCCCATCCCTTTTCGTTCAGTACTGGCACAATCATACTGCCATGTGGCGCAATGCACGCGAAGACCAGGCCACTCATGTATTCCTCCTACCTGCTTTGATGATAAAAATGGGGTTCAAAAGAGCGCGGCCCCTTTAAACCCCAACTGTCCTTAGAAGCTCGATTGCCTGGCGGCTGTGCCGGTGAAGTCAGGGGTTAAAGGCCTGGCATCATTTGGCTGCGTCGGATCAATCTGGAAGACGACCGAATCACGTGTAGGCACGCGTTGATTGGGCGATGAACCGTAGGTTACGGAGGGGTACAGGCCACCCAGATCGACACTGCCCAACGAATTGAAGGCGTTGTACAGGCCATCGCGCGTGAGGTCATTATTCGCCATCGCCTTCTTCAGAATTGCGTAGGTAATGTAGGACTCGGCATAGCCGAACTCGACGTACCCGTCGGGCTGCTGCCCTGGAGCATATTTAGCGACATCCTGGAGCAACTGCGCCATGCCTGGCTTGCTGGTATCACCCCAGGTCGCTCCCTGGCCAACCACCCACAGGCGTGTGAGCAGTGGTTTCAGAGCGGCGACTGCGAGCAGGCCGTTCGCCCACGCGGGACTCTGGAGAATAAACTGCGGGAAGTAGCCCAGTTTGGCAGCCGTACCGACGATGGTAGCAGTAACGAGCGGCAGCGTAGTGAGGAAGACGTACTTCGCCCCCTTTGCTTTCATCTGCGAAACCTGCGCGGTAAAATCCGTATCTGTCGACGCGTAACTGGCCTCGGCCACGTCATTCAACTGGTAGGCGCTGACAGCCTCTTTGTAGCCGGTCAGTCCATCCTGGCCATACTCATCATTCTGGTAAATGATGCCTGTCGCAGGATTCTTGACACCCAGCGTATTCACCACGTAATCGAAGGCATTCTCGACCTGCAAACGATAGGGCGTCCCGACCAGCACAATGTATTTCTGGCGCGCCAGTGAAGAAGCCAGTGTGGCTGCTGAAACCAGCATGTGGTCAGAAGTGGCAAGGGGAGTAATGGCTTCAGTGGTGGGTGTTCCCAGGCTGTCGGCTATCATCAGCACCTGGTTGTGGATCTGGTTGTACATCTGAACCTGGATTTGAGGATTGTACTGCGAATCCTTCTCGATGAATTTCACCTTGTAGCCGTTGATCCCGCCATTATCATTGACATGGTCAAAGAACAACTTCACTCCAAGCGCCAGCGGGTCCCCGATGGGGGCTGCTACCGGGCCGGAGTATGGCGAGATGATGCCCAGCGTAATGGTCTTATTGGCGGTATCAACACCGGGACCAACCTTGAGAGTACTCCCGCCGGAATTGCTTGGGCTACTGCTGGCGCATCCCGTGAACGCCATCACACAGACAACAATGAGACCTACGCACGCAAAAAGCTTCTTCCTGGTAAGCATGGATTGCACCTCTTTATGTAACATTCGAGATGACGACGGTTGAGCATATACAATGCGCTACATCACCTGCTCCATGCGATCTGTCACACATAAGCCTGGGCGTTTTACCCTTTTGTAAGCGTTGAGCCTCCGGCATCTGTCGGCAGATCGATTATCTCGGCTGATTCACCTCCTTCGTCCTTACGCGTAGTAAACTTGCGACGTAACGCCTGGCCCCGGCGCGCAAGTCCAATCACGCCTCCCGGCTCAAAGAGCAGGAAGACGACAATCAGCAGGCCATAAAGAAGTGCGTTCAGATCGCCACTGCTAATTCCTCCCGAACCGCTTGCCACCGGCAGCAGAGAGAAATGATCAATCACCAGAGGCAACCCAAACACGAATGCTGCTCCCAGAATCGAACCCCAGACGCTGGCAACGCCACCAATGATGATGGCTGCCACAAACTGGATGGAGAGCGTCAGGCTCCAGTAATCAGGGGTGATATAACGGCTGTACGAGGCAAACAGCGCGCCCGCAATGCCAGCCAGGAACGACGACAGGATGAACGCTCCCATCTTCGCCTCAAACAGGTTGACCCCCATGATGGTCGCGCCAGTTTCGTTATCGCGCACCGCCTGGAAGGCACGCCCGGCTCGCGAACGCATGACGTTGTACACAAAGAACGCCACCAGCACTAAAACGACCAGTATCAACAAGAAATATTGCTGGCCAGACGTTAAGGCCAGCCCAAGGAATGTATTTTGCTGGTCAAATGTTGCGTTGCCAATGGCTGGTATGGGGAAGGCGCGGCCCTGCGGCCCGCCGGTGATGCCACGCGCGTTTAGAAAAATATATTGCCCGATGAAGATCAGCGAGAGTGAGACAATGCCCAGGTAAAAGCCTTTCAGTCTCAAGGCCGTCGGGCCGACCAATGCGCCTACGAGCGCGGCCACGATACCCGCCGCCGGTAGCCAGATAATGAATGGCAGGTTCAGGCCGAGCGGATCGAGTGGAAAAGATGGCATAGCACCGCCCAGATAAGCGGCAGTATACGCGCCAATCGCCATGAAGAAGGCGATGCCCAGTGAAACCTGACCCGTATATCCCGAAAGCACATTAAGCCCAATCGCCGCGATCGCCGCGATCAGCGTATAGTTAGCAATCGTGAACCAGTCATCATTTGCCACAGAGAAGAAGATCAGAATTACCGCTACAACCAGAATAACGGCAATCCAGCGCGACGCCTTTCCTCTCAGTATGCGTGTCGCTGGTACAGCAGAGGATGGAGTGCTGGCCTTCGAAGAGACGCTCATATTCGCTCCACCTTTCTGGTACCGAAGAGGCCATAAGGTCGGATGAGCAGCACAAGAATCATCACAAGGTAGGGCGTAATCTGGTGAATACCCGCGCCCAGGAAACTGGCGACGTGACTTTCATAACCGGCGGTCAGGTCCTGCACCAGGCCAATAATGATTCCACCCACTACGGCCCCCGCGACTGAGTCGATACCGCCCAGGATGATGGCAGGGAACGCCAACAGCGCAGCGCCACTGAGCGTCGGGTCCATCGCAAACGTACCAAATGCCAGGAAGACCCCGCCGATAGTTGCTATAGCGGCAGCCATTCCCCAGGCCAGTGCGTAGACCGTGCGAATATTGATGCCTACCGCCAGCGCGGCTTCCTGGTCGAGCGCGGTAGCCCGCATGGCCAGTCCGTAGCGCGTGTACTGAAAGAAATAATAGAGCAGAGCGCACAAGATAACCGTCACAATGACCGTCAGTAAGTCGTCCGCGCCAAGATGAACGCCGTTAATGTTAAAACCATTGGTGATGGTAAACGGAGAAGCTGCCGGAATAGGATTCGATCCCCATCCCACAACAACAACGGTGCGCAGGATGATATCCAGGCCAATTGTAATCATGAGGATGGAGAAGACCGGGCGACCGATCATGTGCCGTAGAATAAAACGTTCAAATAGCAGACCAATCACCACCGTCACAGCGACACCGAGCACCAGCGCGAAAATAAAGTTCAAGTGCCACGCAAACACGCCCGACGAAACAATATAGGCTCCCACCAGCAGCAGATCACCCTGAGCAAAGTTAATGACTTCGCTGGCCTTGAAAATCATGGTGAAGCCCAACCCGATCAGTGCGTAGATACACCCCAGCGCAATGCCCGCGAAGGCGATTTGAATAAAATAAGCCACATCACTCTCCTGCTCATCATGCTATGCGCGTTTCTCTTCAGTGGGAGCGGACAAGGCCCCCGCGCTGCCACCCCCAAATTCTTCACCCAGATATGCCTTTATCACATCAGGATTGGCCTGTACCTCAGCCGGCGTCCCCTGCGCGATGACGCGCCCAAAATCGAGCACCAGCACGCGATCCGCGATACCCATTACCAGTGCCATATCATGCTCCACCAGGATCTGAGTCACGCCAAGTTGCTCTTTAATATCCAGAATAACGCTGGCGATATCTTCCGTTTCTTCCAGGCCCATGCCCGCCACCGGCTCATCCAGCAGCAGTAGTTTCGGCTCCAGCGCCAGGGCGCGCGCGATGTCGGCGCGCTTCTGCAAGCCATACGGCAAGCTGCCCAGGGGATAGTTGCTCAGGTGTTTCAGCCCGATCAAATCAAGCAGGTGGTTACAATAGGCGCGGTTGCGTTTCTCTTCGGCGCGCGTCTGGATGAAATACAGCCCGCCCAGCAGGATACCGCTGCGCATGCGGGTATGGCGACCGAGCAGCAGGTAATCGAGCACCGTCATAGTTGGAAATTGCCCCAGATTCTGAAACGTGCGAGCAATACCGGCGCGCGCGACCTGGTGAGTTTTGAGCCGCAGCAAGTCGCGGCTCTCAAAAGTGACGCGCCCCGCCACCGGCTGGTAGACACGCGATAGCACATTGAAGAGCGATGTTTTACCCGCGCCATTTGGCCCGATCACCGCAAACAATTCACCGGCAAACACGTTGAACGAGATATCGGTGAGCGCCTTCACACCGGCGAAGCGAACCGAAATATCTTCGACAGCCAGCAAAGTCGCGCCGGACTCTTGCCTGGCATGCACGCTGGCAAGCGTGTTGTTCATAGGGTCCACCGCCGTTCCGGGCGGCGACGACCGATGGTTGCCATATTACCGGGTTCTCCTCCCTCGTGCAGACCCAGGTAGAACTTGCGCACGCTCTCGTCCTTCAGGAGTTCGGCGGCTGTCTGCGCCAGCACGACTTTGCCTGTCTCCAGCACATAACCGTGATGAGCAACAGAAAGCGCCATCTGCGCGTTTTGTTCTATCAGTAATACGGCAGTACCACCGGCATTTATCTCAGAGATGATCGAACGGATTTGCTGCACCATAAACGGGGCCAGCCCAAGTGAGGGTTCATCCAGTAAAAGCAGCTTCGGATTGGTCATCAGACCGCGCCCGATGGCCAGCATCTGCTGCTCGCCGCCGGACAGGTAGCCGGCGTGGCTTTTGCGGCGCTCGCGCAGAGCTGGAAACAAATCCATCACGCGATTATAAGCGCGCCGCACGCCCGCCTGGTCGCGCGCGGAAATCGCTCCCGTGCGCAAATTCTCATCCACCGTCAGATCAGCGAAGAGCCGCCGTCCCTCCAGCACCTGGGAGATGCCGCGCTGTACGATCTGCGTCGTATTGAGACGATCAATGCGTTCGCCGTCAAAAAGGATCGTGCCGCGCACGAGGCTGGCCCTGTGGATACGCAGCAAGCCGGAAATAGCGCGTAGAATGGTCGTTTTCCCCGCCCCGTTCGCGCCGAGCAGCGCCACCACCGATCTATCCGCTACCTCGATTGACACTCCCTGCACAGCCGGAATGATGCCGTTGTAGGTGACAGCGATGTCCTGGAGGAGTAACATAGTGCAACCTCCCCGTTGTCATGAGCGTAGTATGACTGCGTAAAATAAAAGGTAAGAATGGCGATGAAAAAACTGACAGATCAGTATAAGTGTTGATACTATAATACATTCATCCTGATGTTACAAGGCTTTTACAGCAGCCTGCCGTTTATACAAGAGGGTTGTTCACTTGCGCTTATCTGTTCGTCATAGCTTTATAGAAGATAGATGTAAGCGAACACAATAAGAAAAGTGAGTAAGATAATGAAGGAAATGCAATGGCTCATGGATGGCTTTTGGGAACAGTGGTGTTCGGTCTGGCTGCCTCGCTTTCATGGGGTTCAGGAGATTTTAGCGGTGGATTAGCAAGCCGCAAGGCACACGTGTTCAGTGTTGTAGTTGCCGTATATATAGCCGGGCTGGTGCTATTGTCTATTCTGGCCCTGGCATCGGCCGAACCGCTTCCCTCCTGGCGCGATGTGCTGTGGGGCGCTAGCGCGGGACTGGCGGGAACCGTTGGACTTACGGCCTTTTATCGCGCGCTGGCCATCGGGCGCATGGGTATCAACGCACCCATCACCGCTGTTCTGGCCGCAGCCGTGCCTGTCATCTTCAGCGCGTTGTATCAAGGGCTGCCAGGTCCGCTGCAACTGGCTGGTTTCGTGCTGGCGTTGCTGGCAGTCGCGCTCATTTCGCGCCCAGAAAAAGCGTCAGGGCGTCCCGAAGGACTTGGCCTCGCCCTGCTGGCCGGTCTGGGTTTCGGCGGCTTCCTCATCCTCATCGGCCAGGTCAGCGCCCATGCCATTTTCTGGCCTCTGACCGCCGCCAGAGTGACCTCTTTACTCTTCATGCTTGTCTTTGTGCGTCTCATGGGCCAACCGCTGTTGCCTAGAAAGTCGGTATTTCCTCTCATCATACTCGCGGGCGCGCTCGATGTAGCTGGCAATGTCTTTTTTGTGCTCGCCACGCACGCCGGGCGTCTCGATGTCGCCGCCATCCTTTCCTCTCTCTATCCAGCAGTCACGGTCATCCTGGCAGCCATCGTACTCAAAGAACGCGTATCGCGTATCCAGACCATCGGTATCCTCATGGCATTATTGGCTATCCTGCTCATATCAGCTTGAGTCTTCACGTGATACTATAATACCTGGTAACAATACATGGTGACATCTCACGAAGTTTGCAGCAACGGGAAAGGAGACACGAGCATGAGCGCACCAGTTTATTACGATACAGATGCAGACCTGTCCATTGTCCAGGGAAAGCGCCTCGCCATTATTGGCTACGGCAACCAGGGAGCGGCGCAAGCTCAGAACCTGCGCGAGAACGGTGTGAAGGAGATTGTAATCGGCAACCGCGACGATTTCTACAGGGCCGATGCTCTCAGCGCGGGCTTTCGCGTCATGAGTATCCCGGAGGCTAGCGCATGGGGCGAGGTCATCTTCCTGCTCATCCCCGACGAAGAGCAGCCACAGGTCTTTCGCGAGCAGATCGGGCTATACTTACATGCGCACACGACACTGGTCGTCGCTTCCGGCTACAATGTTGCTTTCAACCTGCTGGCGGTGCCAGACTCCGTGGATGTCGTGATGGTTGCTCCCCGCATGATTGGGGCGGGCGTCAGAAGTCGCTTCTCGCGAGGCGAACCGTATCCCTGTTTTATCTCAGTAGAACATGACGTGAGTGGCAAGGCATTCGACCTGGCCCTCTCGATTGCGCGCGGCATCGGGGCGACGCGCGGCGGCGCGATCGCATCGTCGGCAAGAGAGGAGGCCGCCCTTGACCTCTTCAGTGAACAGGCCATCTGGCCGAACATTTTGCTGACCCTGCGTACTGCCTACGAGGTGCTGCATGCGGCGGGTTTCAACGACGAGGCTATTCTCTACGAAATGTACCTGTCCAAAGAGCCAGCCGAAGTCTTTGAGCGTTTCGCCGAGTTGGGTCTCTTCGGACAACTCCCGATGCATTCCCACACCAGCCAGTACGGGCAATTGCGCGCCCTGCTCGCCGACAACGGGGATGCTTTACGCGAGCGTTTTACGCGTGTCCTGCATGACGATATTCTCTCCGGCGCGTTTGCCCGCGAGTGGTCGGATGTGCAGGCAAAAGGCCCGGATCGCCTGGAGCAACTACGCGCTGAAGCCCTCGCCAGCCCCATCGCGCGCGCTGAAGCCGGCATCCTCCAGCAAGCAAAAAGGACAAACGCGTGATACAGCCGCGCGTTGGCCCACTCGTGCGAGCGGTTAGCCCGCATAGTGCTATCATCTGGACGGAGTGGACGTACCCCTGCGATGTCACCCTGAAAGCTACAAAGGCATGCGAACATGGCAACGAACAAGATGCCAGTGTGCTCACAGCCTGCATGCATACCGTGGCTATAGGAACACGTCACTACGCTCTTTTACGGCTGGATGGTCTGTATGCATCGACCTGGTACGACTATCATGTTACCTGCGAACCAGACGCGGGAGAACAGGCAGAGGACTCCGCAGCCAGCACGCTGAAACAATGCTTTCGCACGCTCGATCTCCCCGAAATGGGCAATTCCCTGCGGCTCGCCTATGGGTCGTGTCGCAAACCTTCAGCCGTCGAGCCAGACGCCCTGAACGCCTTTGGTCCCTGGCTCATGCAGCGCTTTGACGAACGCGAAACCGCCTGGCCGCGTCTTTTGCTATTGATCGGGGATCAAATTTATGCTGATGACCGCATTGGTCGGCATAAGGGTAGAGCATCACTGACGCAAAACGCGTCGCCGGCAACACCTCAACGCGCTGGCGCGCGCACCTTCGCCGAGTTCGCGGCGCTCTACGAGCAAGCCTGGGCAGGTGATAGCGGCATACGCCAGGTCTTAGCGACGATACCCACTTTCATGATCTTCGATGACCACGAGATCACCAACAGCTGGAACACCTCGCCGGACTGGAGGGCGCGCGCCCTCAAGCATGGTCTCGAACAGATGCTAGTCGATGGCCTTGTCGCGTACTGGGTCTACCAGGGTTGGGGCAATCCCGACGCGCAGAGTGAAGGCAACATTGACCTGGCGGCGATCATGCAAGAAGCGGCGCAGAGCGGGGAGAATGCTCTTGAGCACTTGAGAGCCTGTATGCGCCAGGCGGTTTATGAAGAGATTGCCCCGCACTGGCACTACGAGATACTAACTATGCCGCCCATCTTTGTAATGGATGTACGCGCCGACCGGCCCGCCATTCTGCGCACCACAGACGATACCTGCGCGCCAGCGCGCATTATGTCCCGCGCGCAAATGAGCGAACTCCACGCCTGGGTGAAGTCACACGATACTTCGACTGTGCTGCTTGTCTCATCAGTTCCCGTGCTATTGCCCCCATTGATCGGCCTCGCGGAATACATCATGGGCATCCGTCCCCTGCACAACACACCTTTGCGACATCTGGGACAACTACTCGCGCGCGTGCAGCGAAGGGTCACGCGGCGCATGAGCTTCGATCACTGGCCCGTCTTCGCAGCTACGTGGCGCGAATTGGTCAGGTTCCTTGCCGGGCGCAAACATGATGTAGTCGTCCTATCAGGTGATGTCCACTTCTCCTACGCAACAGAAGCGCAGCGCGGCATTGTGCGCTCGCAGCAGAAGCCGACGTTATACCAACTGGTAGCCAGCCCCTTCGCAAACGCTCTGCATAAGCGCGACCAGCGCCTTGTGCGCGCCCAAGCCCGCATAAAACGTGCCATCTATGGAGGGTTGCATATCCGCATGCGCCGCCTGACACCCACAAACGCCAAAGCCAATGTCGCCCACGACCTGCTCATACAAAACACGGTGGCGCTCGTTACTCTGGAACCTCAATCTACTGGCAACAATACGGGAAAGTATGGCATACGACAGGTCTATCTCGGAATCGTGGATGGGAAACTCGAAGAAATAGCCTGTCTATATATTGACAGAAACTCCCCCAGGGTTCATAGTTAAGAAAACATGTGAATGAGCACAATCTAATTGGATATCCAGACTCGACAAGTTTTACAGCAGACGGCCCAATACCTGGATTCACAACACCAGCAAGCCTATCTCGTTGGCGGTTCGCTGCGTGATATCTTGCTCGGCGAGCCGTGCCAGGATTGGGACATTTCCATCGAAGGCGATGCTCACACGACTGCTCGACGCCTGGCCGATGCGTTTGGCGGCTATTACGCCCATATGAACGAGAAAGCCAGCCGCGTGATCGTCAAGCATGACGAGCGCGACATCACCCTCGATATCACATCCCTGCATGGCAAGTCCATTGAAGAGGATTTGCGGGCGCGCGATTTCACCATCAACGCCATGGCCGTTGCATTGAGCGATGCCTTGCTATTGGGCGATATGCAAGACGCCGAGTCCTTGCCCTTAATCGATCCCCTGCACGGTTTTCAGGATATTCAGAAGCGCGAGTTGAGAGCCGTCGATGAGGCGGTTTTTCGCAATGACCCCCTGCGCATGTTGCGCGCCGTCCGTTTGATGACTCGCGGCCAATTTAATCTCGATCCCTGGACGCGGGAGCTAATCAAGCGAGATGCCGCGCTCCTGTCATCAGTAGCAGCCGAACGCGTTCACGACGAGCTATACGCCATCCTTGAAGCGGAAGGCGCGACCTGCCACCTGCGCTTGCTGGACGACCTGGGTTTGCTGACCATCCTCATCCCTGAGTTCATTTCCGCCAGGGGTATGCGCCAGCCAGTCCCACACTACTGGGATGTCTTCGAGCATTCCCTCGAAACCGTCGGCGCGCTCGAACTGGTCGCCCATACGCTTGTAGGGACGCGATTTATCGCGTCCTCTACTCTTCCCTTCCCACCTACTACTCTACCCGCGAACACACTCGCTCACCTCGCGCCGAACGAGGCAACCGCAGCGTCGCTCGCCGAAATTCGCGCTACATTAACGGAGGCGAAAGAGCAGGGCATCTTTTCCCCGGCAGAATTAACCACACCACGTATGAAAATGGCTGCCTTGCTGCATGATATCGGCAAGCCTTTCACGTACACGACAGGCGAGGATGGCAGTATTCGATTCTATACCCATCCACAGGTGGGCGCGCCCATCGCCTTTCAAATCACGCGGCGACTCAGCGCCAGCACGCGCGATCGCCGCCTGGCCCAACTGGTGGCTGCTCATCACATGCGTCCCGGCCAGCTTGGACAGGATGGCATGGTCACGCCGCGCGCCATTCGCCGCTATTTCGTTGATCTGGGACCGGCAGGCATTTCAATCGCGCTCCTCTCGCTGGCCGATCATCTTGCTACCTTCGGGCCGCAGCCGCTCACTGACGCCTGGGAACGTCACCTCTCAGTCGTCAGCCTCCTGCTCACGCGCTATATTCGCCAGCGCGAGAGCATCCTGCCGCCGCGTCTCTTATCCCCCGAAGAATTGATGCGCCGCCTGAAACTGGACCCCGGCCCACTCGTCGGCCAACTGTTAGAAGTGATCGCCGAGGCCCAGTCCGACGGCATCATCCACTCCAAAGAAGAGGCCCTCTGGCTCGCCGAAGAACACCTCTCTGCCCTCGCCGGTGATGCGTAGCCATTTGTAAAATTCGCTTTTTCCAGCCTGTTATGTTAGAATAAGGTCGATAGAGGGAGCGTTCTCGGCGCACAGAAAACTTTTTGAAAGTTTGAAAGATGCAAATCGCGATATTTTATCAGGGCCGCAAAGAAGACACCTCGGAAGTCGCTTTTCACCTCACACGTCTATTACAAGAGCAGAGTTATGAAGTCCGTACTATCGATATACGTGTAGAAGGAGAAGAGGCTCCCGATCAGACATTGAAAGGGTTCGATCTGGCGCTGGTACTTGGCGGCGATGGCACCATTCTGCACGCGGCCCGCCTGTGCGCCCACGCCGATGTTCCCATTGTCGGGGTCAACTTCGGGCGCGTGGGGTTTTTGACGGAACTGGAACCCGACGAGCTTGAAGCAAAATTACCGTACTACCTGCATAAAGACCCGTCTGTCTGGGTAGATAAGCGCAGTATGCTGCATGCCGCGCTGCACCAGGATGGGCACCTGGAAGAGTTCCTGGCCTTGAACGATATTGTGATAGCGCGTGGCACATGGCCGCGTGTAGTGAAGATTCATATCACCGTCGACGAGTATGCCTATAACACAACCTACGCGGATGGCATTGTTCTCTCGACTGCTACCGGCTCTACCGCCTATAATATGGCGATAGGCGGTCCGTTGCTGCATCCACAGGTGCAGAGCAGCGTGCTGACGCCCATCGCGCCACATCTGGCCTCTGATCGCTCGTTGGTCTTGCAGCCCGCATCGATAGTAAAACTCCAGATATTTACCGGCTCGCAGAATGGAGTATTTTCAGCCGATGGGCAGATGAACCGCGAGATCACCGATGGCGCGACAGTTATCGTGCGGAAGAGCGAGTATGAGACGCAGTTTCTTCGACGCCGGCCACCAACCTATTTTTACCAGATCATTCAATCCAAGCTGAAAGGCGACGATACATAAGAAGAAGCCATGTTACTTGAGTTAAACATCAAAGATTTCGCCATTATTGATAACCTGCATCTCACCCTGCATCGTCTTTTTAACGTCTTCACAGGCGAAACGGGCGCGGGTAAGTCGATCATTATAGACGCGGTAAGCGCCCTGTTGGGCGGCAAGATTGGCGCGGATTTTGTGCGCGCCGGCTGCGAACGCGCCACCGTCGAAGGCATCTTCTCAATCCAAGCTTTGCCACCCATCCAGGAGGATTGGTTGCCATTCGAAGCATCGTTGCAGTCCCAGGAGCATCAGAACCACAACGGTGATGCAGCAAGCGCTGAAAAAGAAGCGGACGCCGATGCAGAGAGCGCGGATGCCGGGGTCGCGCTGGCCGCGCTGCTGCGTGAGTACGATATCACGCCCGAAGATGGACAGCTTATGCTCTCACGCGATATCTTTCGCTCCGGGCGCACAGTGGCGCGTATCAATGGACGCACAGTGGCGCAGCAAACGCTCCAGCAGGTGGCGAGCTGGCTGGTTGATATACACGGGCAGAGCGAACATATGAGCCTGCTGCGTCCCGAACAGCACGTAAATTTCCTCGATCGTTACGCCGACCTGCTGCCACTGCGCGAGCAACTGGGCGCTAAGGTCAGCGAGTGGCGCGCCGCTCGCAAGACGCTGGCCGCGCTGCAACAAAACGAAAAAGACCAGTCGCGCCGCGCCGATTTCCTGCGCTTCGAGATCGAGGAGATCGAGAAGGCCAACCTGCAACCCGACGAGATCGAGGCGCTGGAAGAAGAACGCAAAGTGCTGAGCAACGCCGAGCGCCTGCGCGAACTGTGCGCCCTCATCTATGGCTCCATCAAGGGCGGAGAGAGCGGCGACGACAGCTTCCAGCCAGCCCTCGACCTGCTGCGGCCAGCTTTGCGCTCCATGGCCGAACTGGCGCGGCTGGATAAAGAGCTACAGGAGTACGAAACAACCCTGTCGGAGGCCATCTACCAGCTCGAGGACATCGCGACCAGCATCAGCAGCTACGAAAGCGATATCGAGGACGACCCGCAGCGCCTGGCTGACATCGAGGAACGCCTTGACCTGATTTCCAGGTTGAAGCGCAAGTACGGCACGACCATCGACGAGATACTCAAACGCGCAGAGGAAGACCGCGCCGAACTGGAAACCATCATCAATCGCGACGAATTGATCACTACCCTGCAAAAGCAAGATCACCAGATGCGGCGCGCGATAGGTCAGATTGCCGCGCAGCTTGCGCAACGTCGCCGCGAAGCGGCGGGTCGGCTCTCTACAGCTATGGAAGAGCAGCTCAACGATCTCAATATGCAGCGCGCGCGCTTCTCCGTTGAGATCAAGCAAACGCCCGACGAAAACGGCGTGCCAGCCAGCATCGATGGTCAACCTGAACAGCATCTTGCCTGCGATGCTACCGGTATCGACCGCGTGCAATTTTTAATCGCCCCTAACCCTGGCGAACCTTTCAAGCCATTGACAAAAATCGCGTCGGGTGGTGAAACATCCCGCCTGATGCTGGCTCTCAAGACCATCCTATCGGCTGCGGACGCTACTCCTACCCTCATCTTCGACGAGATCGACGCGGGTATCAGTGGCAAAAGCGGGCAAATCGTCGGCGAGAAATTGTGGCAACTCACGCGCAATCACCAGGTTATTTGTGTCACCCATTTACCGCAGATCGCCACATTTGCCGACACGCACTACAATGTGAATAAACAGATATTCGACGAACGAACCGTCACCATTGTCAATGAACTTCGCCCCGAACAACGAGTACGCGAGATCGCGCATATTATGGGTGGAAACGTCAGTGAGTTCACCATGAAAAGCGCGGAAGAAATGCTGGCCCGTTCTTACCTCTGGAAAGAGAACTGGACACGAGGCATACAGGGGGAAGGAAAGGAAGCAAGTAACACATGAACAAGAAATTATTGAGTACCGTTTTATTATTCCTGGTCTTTAGCGGTTTTCTGTGGTGGGGCCTCTCCATGCTTCTCCATCCAGACCCCACGGGTCCGGCAGAAAGCATCGTGTTCGCGCTGTTGCTACTCGGCTGCTCCGGCTACGCGCTTGTCTCCATCCTGATGTTGCCCCGTAAGAGGTAACAGAATATATCTCAGAAACGAGAGCTGTATGATCGATGAAACCCCGACAACGCCGTCGGTGATCCGTCTTGCCACACCAGGTGATATCGAGAACATCAATGCGCTTGATCGCATGAGTACATCGCCGACGCGCGATATTCACCGTGATATGGAGAAGTACTTTGGCTCGGTTGATCCATCTACGCACGAACTGACATTGATCTTTCTTGCCCAGGTTGAGGAACAGGTCGCGGGAAAAGCCGAACTGATGGTGGCCCCGGCCAGTGACGAGGAGGATGCTTCTACGATTCCGCGCACAGGCTATGTTAAACGAGTGATCATCAATCCTGCCTACCGCAAAATGGGCCTGGCACGCCAGTTGATGGAGCATATCATTTACTATGCCCGCACAGAACTATCATTAACCGCCATCGACCTGCACGTCTGGGAAGAGAATATACCCGCTATCCGTCTGTACGAGTCGCTCGGCTTCGAGGTACAGCACCGCGAACTCTACTTCCATCTGTCCCTCTAATATCTTTTGTGACGCAGCTATTCTCCTCTTCGTCTTAAACTCAGGCCCCGTAAGCCTCGTCCACATAAGGGGGTCAGGTCTATCTGGTCCACAGGGGAAGTCAAGAAACAAGGCAGGATTTATGCGCGAAGATACGGAGCAACACAGTGTAGTTACACAATGTATCCCGCTACAAGAACAGCAGCGAAGCAAAAGCGGATGGATGCGCTACTTTATTACCGATGATATTTCACCCGATAATTCTGCAATTATCGACCTGCAACGGCGAGCATGTTGGATCGGCATGGCGATGATTTTGCAGGCCATCAACGAAATCCCTTCCTATGTCTATACAGCCGCCATGCCATTTCTTATCCCCTGGGCTAACCTCATTTCATTTAGCCTGATTACCACCAGCTTTGTAGCCTTATGGATGGCTTTACGCCCGGCCACTTTGAAGCAGCGACTGGAGAAATCGATCGCGGCGCAAAAACGCCCGCGCCGCTGGCAGCGCGTCATCGTCGTGCTCCTGCTCATCACCTCTCTCGTAGGAGGCGTTCAACTGGTCCGCTCGGTAGCCATGGGGTTTTTCATGACGCCCAGCTACAGGAACGATGGAACTTCTCTTGACACAAACGCCGCTGCTCTTCTCTCACAGGGACTCAATCCCTACGTAGATTCCAGTATTTTGAATGTCGTGCGGCGATTCCCTATTCAACCAGATTGGACAACGCCTCTGCGCCAGGGACAACTGGCTAATAGCATCACCTACCCAACCGTGTGGGAATTACGCAGCATCCTGGATACTGATCTCAAGTCTGGCAGCGCGCCAGAATTCGAGTCAAAGGTGAGCTATCCCGCGCTCTCTTTTCTGTCGCTTTTGCCTTTTACCTGGCTCAACAACAATAATACCCTGCCGTTCTATCTGCTTTGCTACCTGCTTATCATGTTCATCGGCTGGAAAAAGGTACGCCCGGAACTACGTCCCTGGCTTTTGCTGGCATCAATGGCGGATGTCTCCATGTGGACCGCGGTAATAGGTGGCAGCCTGGACCTCTTCTATATTTTGCTTGTTCTACTGTCCTGGCTGCTGCTCGATTCGCGCTGGTGGTCCGCCATCTTCCTGGGGTTAGCGTTCGCCACGAAGCAACTCGCGTGGTTCTATGTCCCTTTTTACGCCATTCTGGTCTGGCGTCGCTATAGCCTCAGAGAAGCATCCTGGCGCATAAGCGCCGCGGGTCTCATCGCCCTTGCCATAAACCTACCCTTTATCCTCTGGAACCCGCAGGCATGGCTGGCCGGCGTACTGGCTCCGGTTGCCGATCCCATGTTCGCTATGGGCGCAGGCATCGTCGCGCTAAGCTCAATACCCATATTTCCAACCTTTATTTATACCACCCTCGAAGCCCTGGCCATGCTATGCTGCGTCGCGTGGTTCTGGCGCATATGTAAGTCACGACCGGAGGCCGCTATGATACTGGCTGTGCTGCCCCTGTTCTTTGCCTGGCGCAGTCTGCCATCCTACTTCACCTGCGCGGCCCTGCCCATCTTTATATTGCAGAGCGTGCGACCGTCGCGCCGCCGCGAAAGCCGCTCCCAACGTGCCGCACTCCCTCTCTGGAATATTGAAGAGATGCGCACAGAAGCAAACAGTCTCGCCAACAGGATTGGTACGCGCGCCGCCTTCCAATCCTTGCGCCTCTTCTAATTCCCTCTTGCTCAGCATGATACAATCTTAAACAAATGAGAAAAGAAGACAGGCAATAATGACAGCGAAGAAATCACAGCAACCTTTCGTCCCACAGGGTGACGAAGCGCATCTACAGCATCTGATCGAGCAACGACACACTTTAGCGGAATCGCTGCGCGGCAGCTCCAGCAGGGTACAGGCGGAAACAGCTCTGATCGAAATTACCAGCAATGCGGAGGGAACGCAATTAGCATTTCTCAAGGCGCTGGCCAAACAGCAGGATATGGATGCAGCCGACGTGCTGCTCGCCCTCAACGAACTGGCTCCTGACAAAGTCGTGCGCAAAGAAGCGCGCCGCGCCCTGATCCATCTCGCTGGCAGCAAAATCTACCCCAGTTGGACGCCTGAGCCAGAACACCCCACGACTCCGGTTGGTTCCTCCACTGCTCCGCGTTTCTGGAAAGGCGTGGTGCCGGTCATGCGCGAGGTGGGGGATATGGAAATCGTGCTGTGCTGGGAGCAGGGCTTTGAATATGGTGAAGTGCGCATGATGAGCTTTTTGCTCGACTTCTGGCAGAATGGAATCAAACACTTTAACACCGAGATCACCAGCAAACGCCATGCCGAAGCGCACATCAATGAACTACAGACGGGCATAGCCAGAACGATAGGCAGAGCGGTGAGCATGACCGATTGCACGCTGGCGGAGGGACGGCGCTTGATTCTTGAAGCGCTCGCGGTCAATGCATGGCGCAAGACGACGCCGCATAAAGATTACCGGCACTATCTTCCCACCATTCAACAACTGGTTTTGAACGCGCCGGAAGCGGGCGAAGATCGCGGGCTTACCTTTATCAAACCTGATATGGAGCCGGATGATATGGCAGCGCACGCCATCGGTGGCTGGTGCATGGGCGATTATGGCCTGTTTTTCGACCTGCTCGCGGCTGGTTGCCCCATCCGCGAAGGGCTGACGCGCGATGAGTGGGTTGAACGCCGCCGCTTGTGGGCTGATGAAGCGCTGCCAGTGGGACTCTCTATCACTGTCATACGCGAACGCGAGCACAACCAGAGCGCGCTCTGGCTGCCCGGCTCATTTCTGAGTGACCGCTCGACATCACGGCGCGATATCGAGTTGAGCTGGTCGCTTGAACTGACCGAGACACCGCTCAGCGGCACGCTGCTCGAAATGCCGATGGGAACAGCCGTCCTCAAAGAGACAGGAAGGCACTGGTTCTGGACGAGCTATACCGTTGTGCAGGAAGCAGGAGCGTGGCGCATCCAGCGCATGACCGATGAGGGTGCGAACGCGCAGGGCCTGCCGCTGGCCGAAATGCAGCAGCGCCTGAAAGAACACGAAGACGCTATCCAGCAAATTATGCAAACGAAAAAACCAACCGATCCTGACGCGCAAAAGAATTATGAAGAAATCATCTGGCGTACCATCCAGGCGATGCATTACCTGGACGCGCTGCTCGTCAAAATGCCGCTGGATTTTGACAGTTACGTGGACGCGGCGGGCCGCGCCACCAGTCTTGGTCAGGACGAGCGCGCCGTTGTGTACCTGGAAAAGTGGGAGCAGCGCTTCTCACAGCATGCCCAGTACACCAACATTTTGCAACAACTGGGCGCGATAGAGTCGGTGCTGGCAGGACAGTACGCCGAAATAGGCCAGCAGGAGCGTTCAGATCTTTTCTACAAACGCGCTGAAACTCATATGCGAGCGGCGTTGGAGAGGAATAAGACGCCGCTGGCCTACATCCTGCTGGGCGAAGTGAAAGCGCAGCAGGGCGATTATGAAGAGGCAAAAACCTTGCTGCAAACGGCGCTGGCCACCAACCCCACGCGCGATGAAGAGATTGAAATCGAGCATGACCTGGGCGGTTTAGTCCTGAATCACCAGCAATACGACGACGCGCTGCGTCATTTCATGCGGGTCGCTGAACTAGCGCCCCATCGTGAGAATATCTGGTTCAATATTGCGCGCACCTATCGACTTCTCAAGAATGAGACCGAGGCCGAGGTTCATTATAGACGCGCCATCGAGGAAGAGCCACAAAATATCGCGGCTTTTTCCGAACTTAGCAGCATCTATGCAGGCAGGCGCGAGCTTGATAAGGCGTATATGATTGCTGAGCAGGGCGCGCGCATCAATCCCCAATCCGCTCACCTGCGCGGTTTGCTGGCGGGCGTCCTGCTAGATATGGGCCAGCGCAAACGAGCGCAGGCTGTGCTGGAAGAGGCCGAGCGCATAAATCCCGATGTTGAGATAGTGCGAGCAGTACGTGGTATGCTGGACTCGAACAAAAAATGAACAGCGACGCACGCCCTATCACCTATCACCGCGTCGTACTCGGCGCATTGACTCGCGCAGGCGACGCGCTCGCCGAAATTACAATCCAGAATGAAAATGGCGAGCAACAAACGTGCATGGTACATGTGCCTGCCGGCTTGCCGGGCGAAGATGTGACGATTGCCATCGAAGAAGCCGCGACTGCGCCCCCCAAACGGCGCAGGAGACACTGGAAGCCACGCCCACCGCGCGTGTGGATTTCGCTATTCCACGCGACATCAGCGGAGAGAGTGCAGGCACGCTGCCCGGTTTTCGGTGAATGCGGCGGATGCCAGGTGCAACACATGCCCTACGAGCAGCAGTTGGCCTGGAAACGTTCCATCGTCGAGCAGCTTTTGCGCGAAGTCGGCA
>Ga0307372_10004978_pt1 | contig 20195 bp, 18 predicted proteins | sample OX1MG_FD_202533 | JGI IMG/M metagenome (GOLD analysis project Ga0307372, IMG submission 202533) | Soil microbial communities from Risofladan, Vaasa, Finland - OX-1 | ecosystem: Environmental > Terrestrial > Soil > Coastal area > Acid sulfate soil | place: Finland: Risofladan, Vaasa | collected...
CGCCATCCGTTTGCACCTCGCGCTATAGGGCGCGCTGAGGACGCCGACAGGCACCCGAGCTAGATCACAGCGACAGCAGCCGACCTGCGAGGTTCGGATTGTGGGGTCTCCTGCACCTTTCGTGGGTCGGTCCGAACTCCTTTTGAGTTCAGCTTTCCTTGTCCTCCTCCTGCAGCGGCCCGGAGGGCTCGGGAACCAGGGCCGCGCTGGTTCCCGGCGGCGACGTAGGCGGAGCCGCATCCCTCCAAGTCGATCTCGACTCCCGATCGCCAGCGGACGCAGCTGTCATACCCCCAGCGAGCAGCCTGGTGGCCGGCCGAACAGGTGCTCGCCCACGAAAACTACAGGAGAGCCTTAAAAGGGCACGAGGCCGGTGTACGAAAGGGTCAACCCTGGGCAGTCAACCACCACCTAGGAATCGTCGCAGTGTACGAATAGGTCGCGGCCCACTGGGCGGTATGAGAGCGGCGCAACCTGCTTGCGAGTCCCTGAGCCGCGTCCTCGAGCGCGGTTTTCGCCCGTCCACCCTAGGCTAGCCGAGGATCCCTGGCGGCTGCTGGTTCAACAGCAACACGAACTTCAAGACCGCACGAGATTGGAAGCCTACCCAGCCTCCGTACGGCGCAAATGATTCGTTGCTGGCCAAGTCATTGACCTCCACCATGGATTGAGCCAGCTCGCGTTCGGAGGTGAATCCGAGCTCTAGTCTGGCCCCGGCATCGGTGATCAAGACATCCAGCACGGGTTCAGAGTATTTGTTGGGAAATCGGGCGAATTCTGGCCAGAAGCTCTTGTCCGGCTTGGTCGATTGACGAGCGTCACTGAGAATGAGCAAGCCTGCGACCAGATCGAACTGACAAAGGCTATCCAGTAGCCGGCGGTCTTCCGGCAGGGCGTCGATGCGCAGCCACTGGCTCGCCTTCACGCGCTCATGGGCGTTGTGCAAGATGGAGACGCTGCGGTCTCGCCGACAACGCGCCCATGTGAGCTGCGCATGTCGCATCACGTAGGCCACCTCAGGATCGTCCTCGCCTGTGACCTTCTGAATGCCCAGTTCACGCACCTGCTTCCAATTTCGGCGCCGTAGCGCGAGCGCGCCAAGTGCGTCGATGTGCTCCAAAATGGTCAGGCCCCACGACACCTTGTGGTCAGCAGGCAACGCCCTGGTCGAAAGCATGCGGTTGTACGTATCTGGCAGACGGTTCGCTAGTGGGAATGGCGCCGCGCGCAAATAGGCGATCGCAGCTGCCAGGTAAGCGCTGAGTACTTGCAGGTGGTCATTGGCTCGCGTCGTGTCTCCCGCAGCCAAGGCGCCTGTGACCTGTTGGACGAGATCATCCAGTTTCATTTCGAGGCGAGCCAAATCGGAATCCGCGATGAGCTCCTTGGCCTTGGCAAATTCTGTTTCGGCGTCCACCTCCGGCCGGTATGAGCCATCTGTTCTCTTCACGTCATTGCTGGCCTCACGTGTGCCACGGCCAACAACATCCGAGATTTCGCGGAGCACCTCGCCGATCCCGCGCTCCCACTCGATTCCGATCACCCCGGCGAGTGTCGGACTGTATTTCTCGAGCTGGTCAACGGTCAGCCCGTACCAGACCGGGAGAACGACCTTGACGCCCTCCCTCTCGCGTGCCACCAAGCCATCCAGCTCCTTTTGTGGCCACTTCTTCTTGAAGAAGGACTGCGAGAGGATGACAACGCCGAAACGTGAGCGGGCAAGGCCCTCATCGATCTTCTTGCGGAGGCTGTCTCCCAGCTTGAGCGCCGTATCGGAATACCAGACCGCCAGCCCAGCGTCGCGCAGAGCGGCATGTAGCGGATCCGCAACCGCCTGTTTGTCTTCACCAGCGTAGGAGATGAATACATTCCACTGTGGAACTGGCTCGCTCTCCATCGCTTCCTTGTCTTCGGTCCCAGACGACGAGGGGGTGGCCCCTGCCGTTGGACCAGCCCTATCCGCATACAGAACCGGCACCCACTCGACCTCATGGACCGGCACTGGAAGACTGGGATCGTTCAAGAACAGCTCGACTTCGACTGGCGTGGTGTCGATCGGAAATGTGAGCTCTCCACCCTCGCGCTCGATTTCCAAGTCGGCTTGGTTGGGCTCGATCTGTTCGGCTGATGTCCGCCAATTGATGTGAAGGTTGACTCCGGGGATCTCGACTCCGCGCGACCAGTCGGCTCTGATTGAGAATCGGCCGTCGTGCCACCCGGCGCCGGATAGCCGATACGGGTATGGCAGCCGCATCGTGATCCCGTCCGGAAACTGAAACACCTGGCGTCCAAGTGAGCGCTGGCCGAACATCACCGTGGCACAGGCTTCCAGCGTGGTCTTGAATTGGGCTTTCTCTGACCGAAACGGCGACTGCCACTGCACTGCAATCCTGAGGTTTGCGGCATCGCCCATTGGCCAGCACGTGTAGTACTGGGGCCAGTCTGAGACCCGTCCGAAGCCGTAGTCGATGCCGGGTGGAATCCAGTAGCTCGAATATGATTCCTGCGTGCCAAACTTGGCGATCTCCCTGCTCTCGTCCACCATGTGGCGAGCGAGCAGTCCTCCGACGTGGGTTGCCGTGGCCTGGCCTGAGAACAGCCAAATCTGGTCGTTCTGAAGATTCCTGGTGTCTTCATCGCTCCCTTGAACCCGGACGCTGATTGAGTACGGTTTCCAGACGTCGCCTTGTCGAATCGCGATCCAAGCCCACCTCAGCGGTAGCCCGCGCACGAATTCGAGACGACTGAGAAACCCGTCCCACGATTCAGGCTGGATCACTCCAATCATGCTGGCCGCACGCGTTGCCCAGACCTCACGATGCGGTGCCCGATGACAGCGCTTCATCGTTACCGGCTGGGGCATGCCTCAAATCACGCCTACTCCCGGAAATGGCAACCCCTTTGACGGAGCCGGCCGCGGAGCAGCGTGGGTCTGAAGGGAACCGGGCTCCTCTAGGCCGTGCTTGGGCAGCCGCGTGACCGTAATGTCCGCGTGGCGGCTCCGGAACCTGACCCCAACGGCGCGCCTCTCCAACGCAGCAACCGCGTCCTTGAGGCCGAAGCCGAACTTGCCGATCACGAGGCCCGGCTTGGCGAGCTTCTCCGCGTCCTCCTTCTCGGTGAAGTGCTCCTGCCGCAGCCCCCGGCCCGAGTCGCGGATCTGCCAGCGGCCCAGGCGCCCGCTCATCGATCAGCGGTCCCTCCGTCCTTGTCAGCGCCAGCTCGTCAAGGGCGTTGGCTATCAGCTCCGGGAGTACCTCGGCCACGTCCCAGTACTCGAGCACCTCCTCCTTGTTGAGGTCGAACGGCGTCCCCTCGCCGGAGCTCACAGCGTCGCCGTGACGACTGTGCGCATCCCGTCCCGCCGCAGTTCGTAGCGCGCCGGGAAGAGGGCCTGGTCGTGAAAGCTGTCCATGTGGCTGACCACGATCACGCGTTCGTAGAACTCGCTCATCTGCCGGATCTCGTCGAGCATCTCCCTGCGGCCTTCCGCATCCAGGCTCCCGAAGCCCTCGTCGATGATCTGCGAGGGTATCGAACCACCCATGCCGGCGTGCTGGCCTATGCCTGCCGCAAGGGCAACTGCACACCGGAAGCGCTGGCCGCCCGAAAGGAACTGCACGTCCAGCGGCTGCTCCGCGCTGGCGGCGTCTAGGCACCTTATCTGGATCTCCTCGCCCCCCTTGGAGTTCTGGACGACGCTGACACTGAGCTGCAGCTGGCCGCCAGAGGTACGGCTCAGCATCCCGTTCGCCTTCTCCTGGATGTCTTCCAGGGCAGAGCTCATCAGCGCGGTCTGGATCCCGCTGCGGCCCAGCAGCTTCGCGACTGCATCCCAGACCGCCTTGCTGGAGGCGAGGCTCTCTGCCTCAGCCAGCGTCTTCAGGCGCTCCTCGCGCCGGTGCTCTAGGGCATCCGCCTCTCGGCGCCTCTCTGTGGCATTGGTCCGCGCGACCCCGGCTGACTCGGCTGCCACCCGAAGTTCGCCCTCGGCGTCAGCGACTGGCACCCGGTCCGCCTCCAGGGTCACGTCGACCAGCGCCTGCACCGTGTCGATCTCGCCCTTGAGTCGGTCGAGGCTGCTCTGGGCCTCTCGTAGTGCGAGCAGCCTCTGCGGCGCGTCCGCGAGCGCGCCTCGCCGCAGCTCAGCTGCCTCCACGACCTTGGCGCTGATAGGCAGGAACTCGCCTGGCACCCCGGTCAGGGAGCCGTCTGCTGTTTCCCGGAAGCCGCGTCCAGCCTCGGCGCGCAGAGCAGCCAACTCCCCGAGCTCCCGCCTCTCATCAGTCAGGCGCCCCAGTTCCCTTTGCGCTGACTCCAGAGCTTTCTCGCTCGCCTCCACCGCGCCGCTGAGGCCTGGTTCGCTGGAGGAGAGCCCCTCCAACAGCCCGTGTAGCTCCTCTTTCCTCGCGACGGCCGCAACAAGCCGCTCCCGAGTCGAGGCGGCAAGGATCTGGGTGCACGTGCCCTCCCATTCGCCGATTACTTCCTCTCGCGCTACTGCGGCCGCGGCCGCCTTCTCCAGGTCCTTGAGCTGCTCGGTCAGGTCCAGCGCCACTTCGCTGTTGACCTCCTCGAGTCCACTCGCCAAGTCGGTCAGGGGGCCCTCGAGAACCAGACGGATGTCGTCTGGGAGCTGGCGGTAGTCCTGGGCGCCCGCCAGGGTGGCAAGAGTCTCTCGCGCCGCCCTGGCCGTCGCCGCACACCCGAGAATCTCTGCCTCGGCTGCGTTGGCACGGCCCAGCTGACCATCGACCGCCTCCTTCTCCGCCTTCGCGTCGGCAGCTGCCGCCCTGGCGTCGAGGAGCGCGGTGCTCAGCGCCGCGACCCGGTTCCGGGCTGAGCCGACCTCACGCTCGATGTGCTCCGCCTTCACCTTCTGCCCGCAGTGGGAGCAGGTCCCCTCGTCCTTCGCCGCCACTCTCTCCTCGAGGGTCGTCTGCGCCGTCGCGAATTCAGCCTCCGCCCTGGCCGCGGTGGCGTCTGCCGCCAACTGGCTAGCTACCGCTGCCACCGCTGCCGCTTCGGCCTCCTGGCGGTGCGCCTGGCGCCGCGCGAGCTCGCCATCGAGGTCGCCGCCCTCAGCCATGCCGATCGCTCGGGCTTCGGCGTCGCGCGCTGTCCGATATCCGACGATGAGGCTCGTGGCCTGCCGCAGCCGCCGGAGCCGCTCCTCCCGCAAGCGCATCTGGCCTAGGCCGGCGGACCTCGCCAGCAGCTCGTCGACTGCGGCTCTGGCGGTGCCGATCTCGCCCTCGAGCCGCTTCAGCTCGGCTGCCTTGGCCACCTCCGGCGCGATGGAGTCCATCTCGGATCGGATTTCGCCGACCTCCTTAAGGAGAGCCCGGTGCCGGCCCCGCACCTCGTCGTGGTCCTTCTTGGTCGCCGTGACTTCGGCGCCAGCCCTCTCGAGGTCGATCTTGTCGGCCGCTTTGCTGGCTGCGGCGGCCTCAGCCTCTGCCTTCGCAGCCTTACGCAGTGACTCGAGCGCCTTAGTCAGCTGTGGCGTGATCCTGGCGAGGGCCCCTGCTTCCTCGGCCTCGGCCCGGATGGTGTCCGCGTCTTCGAGGGTCGAGACCATCTCGGCCTCCTTGGTGCGGAGGTCGCTGAGTCGGCCTAGCCGGCCCTGGTACTCGGTCGCCTTCTCAAGGGTCCTCTTGGCCGCCTCGCGCAAAGCCGCCGCCGACTCAGCGGCCGACTCAGCGGCCAGCGCGGCGGCACCGGCCGCGTCGACTTGCAGCTGCTCAGGCGGAGGGGCCTCCTCCAGGCCCTTGACGAGGCCCGTATGGCGGGCCCGGGCCACCTTCGCCCTGTCCCGCGCCCCTTCAGCGAGGTGCTCGTACCTGCTCAGGTTCAGGATACCGGAGAGGATGTCGAACCGCTTGTCGCCCTTGGCGTCGATCAGCTGGTCGCTCTTGCCCTGCAGCAGCAGGACCGAGGCGGTGAAGGTGTCGTAGCCGTACCCGAGCACCTTGAGGACCCTCTCCTCGAGCCCGCTCTTGCTCGCGGTCTCTGGGAGGTCGACCCACTCGCCGTCGGGGCGCAGCCACTCCATCCGGCACTCCCGTCTGACGTCCTGCGTGCCCTTGCGCGGCCTGATCGCGATCGTGATCGTCCGGGTCACGCGATACTCCCTCCCCGCATGCTCGAACTCGACGCCTGCCAACATGTGGCTAGCACCTCGGTGGACCAGCTCTTCGTCGTGCAGCTGACCTCCCCGGTGCTGGCCATAGAGGCAGTAGGTGATGGCGTCAAAGATCGCGGACTTGCCGGCCCCATTGTCCCCGCAGATGCTCCAGAGCCGGTGATCGCGGAAGTCGAAGACGTAGGGGGCCCCGTCCTCCTGGGTGTTGTAGCAGAGGAAGTTCTTGAGCGTTATCGACAATGGGTTCACGCCTGCGCTTCCTCTGCTATCAGCTCCTCGACGGCGTTGAGGACCTGAGTCCTCAAGGGGTCAGCCTCAGCCACCCGCTCACCAACCCACAGGCGTACGTTCTCCTGCCAGTCGAGCCGGTCTAAGGCGGGGCCCGCCTCGTGCCCACCTGTCGTGCCCCCCAACGGGACGATGTCGGGGGGGAACAGGAGGCGCGGCCCGATCAGCCACTTGGCTTGGGACTGGATTGCCTGCGGGCTCATGCCTCGCTCCATGTGGATCCTCAGTTTCGTGATCGCGCCTTCTGGCACGGTCGCGGCCTTCTCCTCGATGCTGTCGCCCGGGTGCCAGTTGAGCTCGAAGAGCTCAGTTGGGTGAAGCGGGACAACTTCAGGCTCGGGCAGCAGGTCGCCCTTGCCGACCTCGACTAGGACAACGCTCTTCTCCTCCTCCATCTCGCCGAAGTCCATCCGCTCAATCGAGCCGGAGTAACGCCGGCTCTGGTTCCCCAGGGCCATCGCCTGGTGGATGTGGCCGAGGGCCGCGTACGGATAGTTGGGAATTGCTGTTCGGGGTACCGGGACGTCCTCGGACTCGGTCAGCTCGTGCCGCTTGGACTCCACGCCGGTCACCAGGAGGTGTCCGACCAGGACCGTTGGTATCTTCTCGCCGGACGCCGCCTCGGCCGCAAGGCCGTCCGCTGTCCCTTGGACCGCTCGCGCCATCTCGCGCCGCCTGTCTGCGGCGGTGGCGCCCGGGACCGCCTCGAGGCTGTAGTTCCACGCCCACGGGTAGGGCAGGAGCATCAGCCGCAGGCGCTCTCCACCCCTCGCCTTCACGATGCGCAGCTCGGGCTTGGAGGAGAAGTGCAGCCTGGCCGACTCCGCGCTCCCGCTGAAGAGGTCGCCGGCGCCCTGCAGGAAAGGGAAGATCCAAGGGCGATCATGGTTGCCGGCCAGGAACACCGCCACTAGCCCTCTCTCGAGCCTCGGGCGGAGAAGGTCCCCGAGCCTCTCGATCAGCGCCGGCATCTTGGTCGGGGATGTCTCGTCGACGACGTCGCCCGCCACCAGCAGCAGGTCGACCTCGCGCTTGTCGCAGATCGTCAGCACCTCTTCGACCCGCCGGAGCTGGTCGGACAGTCGCTCGACCTGCTTGAGTCTCGCCCCGAGGTGCCAGTCCGAGGTGTGCAGGACCCGCATCAGAACGGTGACTCGCTGCTGCGGGCGACGACCCTGGGGCCGTGGCTGAGCGTGGAGGCGCCGCTCGCGGCCAGGGCCGCAGGTGGAGTGGAGGTCGCCTCCTGACGCCGCATCGCCCATGGCGCCCTCGGGACCCGGACCATCATCGGCTCGCGGAAGGCGGGCATGTGGACCACCTTGTCCGCCGGCCCCTGCTTCTCGACGTAGTCGCGGAGCTCGCTGGGGAGGAAGCTGAAGACGTCCTGCGCCAGTTCGTGCCCGCCCGTGCGGCCGACGGCCCTGATGCTTGCGTTCTCGACGACGCGCGCGGAGACCAGCGAGGCCTGCTGCTGCGCGCCCAGTAGGATGACACCGCGCGAACGCAGCTCCGCCGCCACCTCCTCCACCAGCAGCGTGATCGGGTCGGTGTGGCCGCGGGGAGCGAAGCGGTTCAGCTCGTCCAGAACGAAGACGTAGTGCATGCCCCGGCTGGCGTTGGGGCCAGTCTGGAGGTCGCGGGCTTGGTGCAGGAGGGCTGCCACCACGAAGCGCTGCAGGTGCCGGTCGGTCAGACTCGCGATGTCGACCACGGCCGGCTTCCCCGACTTGAAGTTGGTGAGATCGAGGGGCCTCCCTTTGGGCTGGTCGTAGGCGAACACTCCCGAGGACTCGTAGACAATCCTCCGGAGCCTGCGGAAGAACCGTCTGATCGTCCCTTGGTGGTGCGCACCGAGCTGCTCCAACCTCCCCCAAAGGATCGGGCCGTCCTGGTCACCGGCGGGGAAGTCGCCGTTGATGCCGTGCCTGAACCAGTCGAAGAGCTCCTGGAAGGTCTGTGGCCCGCCCGGCCGGACCGCCCTGGTGATCTTGGGTCCCTGGCGGACCTCGTCCACCAGCAGACGCTCGATGTCGGACAAGACCAGCTGGAAGTTGTCGTCCTGGCGGTCGGTGTCGCTGAAGAGGTACCCGAAGAGGTCTGACTCCAGCACGTCGGCCAGCCCCCAGCTGTAGGTGTCGACCTTGCCCGGGCAGCCGATCTGAACGGCCTGGCCGCTGCGCGGGTCAACCGGGGCATAGAGCTCGCAGTCCATCGGGCGCGGCTCGCCCCAGCCCATCTCGCGCCAGGTGTCAGCATCATCGGCGGTGAAGGCGGTCGAGTACTCGGTCAGCCAGAAGAGGTCGAACCCCTTCACGTTCAGGATCACTGCCTTGACCTCGACCCGGTCGGGGTCGCTCGGACTCTCTGCCCGGCGCTCCTCGGCCCAGCGCAGGAGCTGGCTGAGGACGATGGTTAGGAAGGACGACTTTGTCCCGACGCCGGCGATGCCGGTGACATTCAGGTGTCCGCCCTGGGCGCCAAGCAGGTATTCGGTGTCGATGAAGGCGCGGCCAGCGGTGCGACTCCCGCCGTTGCGGACGAGCCCGACCACCATCGGGTAGGCCATCTCGTCGAAGCCGTAGGCGATGCGGACGTGCTCCTCCTGGGCTGGCTGGACCGGGGCATCCTCCCTGGGCGGCGCGAACACGGTCGGGCGTGAGGCAAGCAGCCGGACCAATGCGTAGGTGACGCCCTTGGAGTCGAGCGCAACCTCCTCCTCGGGTCGGGTGTCGAAGCGGTCGGCCTCCTCGATGATGCTCTGGCGCCGCGAGCGCCGGTAGACCTCGGTGACAAGCCCGTAGAATTCGGCCGGCCGGCTGCCGGCCACGCTGTCGGCGCGGACAAGCTGTGTCTTCTCGACCAGCTCCTGGTCGGCCGCCCAAAAGTAGAAGTTGTCACTCGTGGCTTCCAGGCCTCCAGGCGCACCGACGCGCCCGATCACCTCGCGCGGGGACGGCTCTGGGCCGACCTCCGGCTCAGCACTGGCAGCCACCTGCGCGCCGTCCTCGACCTTGGCCTCAGCCATGACTGTCCTCCCCTAGTTGGCGAGCAGCCGGCGAAGCGCCGCTGCCCTCTGGTCGATGGACGGCAGCAGCGCGTGGAGCTGCTCCTCCGCCCTGACAATCGGCTCAAGTGAGACGGCCGCCCGGCCGTAGCTCAGCTCTCGGCAGCGGATCTGCCGCAGGAAGTTGGAGAGGGCCGAGAGCTCGGTAGTCCTCTCGCTGGCGGTCGGGAACCGGCGCTCGAAGTACTCAAGCGGGACCGACAGACGGACCAGGCCCTGGCCCGGTCCCATCAGCTCGCCCTCGCCCAGGCGCAGGTACCAGCTCACTAGCTGGGCGTTCTTGGTCTGGAGCAGGAAGGCGGGCGTCCTATCCCCCGGGGCCAGGTCGTAGAGCATCGAGGTAAGCGGCGCCGGGAGGTAATGGCGGAGCACCTGCTTCACCATCCCGATCGCCGGCTGGCGCTGGGACTCGATGGTGACCAGGCGCCGCTCCAGGAGGCCATCGGCTAGTGCTGGCGTGCTGGCGTCGCGCAGCAGCAGCCGCCGCTCCAGCTCCTCCATCTCCCCCTTGGCGAAGTCCCAGGCCCGGCGCCGGATCATCTCGAAGTCGTGGGTCTCGACGTCGCTCTCCCGGGCGATGAGGCGGATACCCCGCTCGGCGACCGCCTGGCCGAGCTCGAGCGTGAGTTCTGTCCCCATCTGGTTGGCGGCCAAGCAGAGCACGCAATCGGTGCGCTGCCCGTCAGGCGGCCTCTCCAGCTTGCGGCCTTTCAGGCGGAGCTCAACCGCCCCGACCGCGGCCAGCACCAAGGGCCGAAGCGTGCCGGCCACCCGCACCACGCCCACAGTCTGGGAGTGCAGGCTGCCGTCGATGAAGCGGGTAGGTGGCGCGCTGGGGGTGCCCGCGCTAGCGATCGGCGCCCACTCCCACGCAGGCACCTCGTAGCTAGCCTGCTCGAGCCTAGCCTTCTGGGCCTCCTCGTCGTCGGCCTCTGCGGAATCCACTGGGGGCAGCTTCAGGAAGCCCGCGTCGTTGACGGGCGTGAATCCGAGTCGGTGCCCCAGACGGCTGCCAGTCTGCTGCATGGAAAGTGATGCTAACAGGTTGGCGAACAGCGTTGGCGCAATTGTTCTTGTTCCTGCTAGACTCGCCGAGATGTCTGCGCGGGACCTCGCCCAGCTGAGAGCGCGTCTGATGAGCCTCCGGGACCAGCGGAACCGGATGGTCCACCGCTCGTCTGAATTCGAGCGCCGTGCCGCTGCCGAAGTCCTGGCCGCCAGGGCTACGCTGGATGGTGCCCGGTCCGAACTCTCTAGCGCCCGGCATGAAGTGGCCTCGCTCACGCCTGACCTGGAAGCGTTCGAGAGGGGGCAGCCACCCGCGGGAGAGGAGGCCGGGTGGCGATCCGCCTGGGGGAAGACGTCGGCGCGGCGAGCCCAGATGGAGGAGCTGCGCGCCGCCCTCGAGGTCCGGGCTGACGAGGCCGAGCGTCAGCTCCAGCATGCCCTCGCCGCGCAGGAGGCCGCGTCGGCCGACCACGCCCGGGCATCCGCCCGGGTGGAGCACGAAATCGCCGAACTCACCAGCGAAATCGGTCGTCTCCAGGCTGAGCTGCCGCCGGTGGAGGGCCCGGACCCCCACTTCCGGGAGTCGCTGCTCGGGAGGCTGAGCAGCCTGGAGTCGGAGCGGAGCTGGATCAGTGAGGAGGTCGCGGTCCGCGAGGAGCGCCTCCGCCGAATCGGTACCGAGGTGGCGCAGATCCGCCCCCTGCTGGAGATGCACACCCCTGACTGGGGTCGGAGCGCCCTTGAGTCGCTAGTCCCAGACCCTCCAGCAGACCGATCGCTCCCGGCTTGGAAGCAGGGTGTATTGGAGGTCCTGCGGGCAGCCAGCCTTCCGCTGCATTACCGGGAGATCGCCGAGGTGCTCACCGCCACCGGCCGCGGCCTGAACGGCCGGGATCCTGCCGAGACGCTGCTGGCCGCGCTCGGGCGCGATCGAGACTTCGTGCGCGTCGGGAGGGGCACTTACTGGCTCCATTCCCGCCCACTCCCCGATGGCTCGCCGCACGCAGGTGGCGACCGTGAGTGAGTTGATGCCGGGCAACGAACCGAGCCTGTTGGACACTCCGGACTCGGCTACCAGAGGGCGGCGCCGACCCGGCCAACGCCGTCGCCCCAGAGCGATCCTGGCTCATCTCGCTGACGACGCCCGTTCGGTAATCATCGACGAGGCAAACGTAGACGCGACCCGCGCCATCGCCACGGCCTTCCCCGGAACAGGCTGCCTCTCGGCCGGCTTCGTTGAGGTCACCCCGAGGCGGGACGGCTGGCACTCGTTACTCTACCTCGGGATGCAGCCAGTCCGCGATAACTGGCACCAGGACAGCCGCGCGCTGGCAACCGGTCGGGTTGGCGGGCATTCTGGCAATCTTGGCGGCTCGCCAAGCGGTTGGGACAAATGTCTTGGGGCGAGGCGGACATGCCTGCGCGACTTCCACCCTCTGTGCTGCGATGCACGACTTCTTCCTGGGATAGACGCCTGGCCCGGCGAAGGGGGCCCCGAGCTTTCGGCACTTTGGTTGGGTCTGCATTACCATGCGGTCATCCTGCGACGACAGGACGCCGTCACGGCTGGTGAACGGCCATCCCGAGCCTAGCCTGCTATTGGCTCAAACGGCCGCCTGACGGCGTGCCCGACCCGCTCGATACCTATCTGGACAGCGACCGTGAGGGGAGCGTTCAGGCTCTCGGACCGGTCGACATCGGTGGGTCGCGCGCCAAGCTCTTTGTCAGTCAAGTCCCCCCCTCGCCACCGCCTTGGGCGGACTTCCTACGCAAGACCTTCGCCGACATCGACACTCCGGCCGCGTCTAGTACCGCGGCGCTGCTCGTGATGGAGGTTGAGCATCGCGGCACCCCCGCCTACATGGCGTTCGCCTTCGGGCTGGGTGGCCGACATCTTCTGCGCAGCGGATGTTGGGAGCGCGGGTATGGCCTGCGCACGGCACTGAACCTGATCTATCCCGGCGAAGGAGCGGATGCCGACCTTGGGAGGCTGACGACGGTCGAGCACAAGACAAGGTCCAGATACCCGATGCGGGCGCGGCGGCAAGCTAGTCGCGCCACCAACTTCGACGAGTTCGGCGTTGACCACTTCCGGGACGTCTTGGGATTGGCATCCGGTCGGCCCGCCGATAGAGAAGCCTGGGGCACCCGGGTGTCGGGAGGCGACGCCGTTTATGTGTTCCTGCCAGTCGACCTTGACGGATTGCCCGGCTTATGCCGGCGCCTCCTCGAAGCCCACGCACGCAGCGACTACAAGACTCACTTCGACTGGCTTGACGACCTCCAACCCGTCAATGACCGCGACCGTACCGCCGCGCTCGAGCAGCGGATAGTCAACGATCTGTTCGAAGGCAACACTGACCATCTCGAGCTTGCAGCGCCCGAGGTGCTCGACCCAACGCGCTGTCGGGGATTCATTTTTCCTGACGATGTGCGGGCGAAGATCGTCCATCCGGACCTCCGTCTCGGTGACCTCTTGCGCAGCATTGCGAGCCACGGCGGCACCGAGAGGATCACGGCTCAGTTCCTGAAGAGCCGCCGGATCACAGCGGTGAATGGGGATGGACGGGCGGAGTACAAATGGCCCGTCTGGCGGTGCCTAGTCGGCGAGTACGCGACTGATGCTGGCACGGTCATCCTCGATGAGGGCGAATTCATCGATGTCTCCGCTCGATACCTCGACGCCCTCAATGCGTTTGTCGACCACATTGAAGAACCGGCAATTAAGCTGCCTGCCGCTGGCCGTGCAATGGTCGAGGCGGACTACAACGCCAAGGTGATCCAGGAGGTTCCGGGCTGCGTCCTGTTGGACAGGCGAACCTTCACGATCCCCGGCCGTGCGAGCGCGATCGAGATCTGCGACGTCTTGACGCTCGACCACGAGTTCGTCCACGTCAAACGCCATCTCGGATCGAGTGACCTCAGCCACCTATTCGCCCAAGGCCAGGTGTCGGCAGAGGTCATGCAGGATGAGCCGGCTGCGCGGAAGGCGATTCGTGCGGCAATCAGAATTGCCTCCAGCAACGACGCTTCATTTGATTTCGTGCCCGCGGCCGACATCCGGCCGTCTGACTACACCGTCGTCTTCGGCGTGATCGCGGCATGGCGCGGTCGAACCCTATCCCAGGCCTTGCCGTTTTTCAGCAAGGTCAACTTGCGGGGCCACGTCATAGCCTTGCGGCAACGCGGGTTCTCGGTTGCATTCGCCCAGATCGGAGCCGCCTGATGGTCGTCCATTCTTCGCTCGGACACGGCCGCGGGCTGCTGATTGGCATCTGCTACGTATTTGTCCTGATGCAGGTCGCGATGGCTCGCAAGATCCAGCTACCGACCGCCGCCGCCCTGGACGTGGACCGGACCCTCGGCAGCGAGCGCCTGCGCCTCGAGGCGGCGATGCCTAAGGTCAGGAGCAAGTTCGACGCCGTACGTCTGTTGCACGACGTCGCGCAGCGGTATAGGGCCTGGCGCTCGTGAGGCGGGCCAGACAGCTGGCGGCCGCCTGATGATGCCCGCTGGCGCCGAGCCTGAGAGCGTGTTCGTGGCCGCGAGGTTCGGCTGGAACCTCGTGATGCTGCGAGGACGCCTGCGGGAGGGCCCTCCCGCGGCGACCTCGGCCCCGGCCCACCGGACCGACTTCGCCCTGCCGCTGGGTGTGGAGCGCAGCTGGCGGGAACAGACCATCCAGGTCGAGGCCATAGTGCGCGGCCTGGCGGCTGAACCTGCGCTGGCGATCGACTTTCCGCTCTCGGACCTCTCTTACCAGGGCCACGGCGCCAAGGGGACTGCCACCGGCCATCTCGAAGACCTCGCGAAGGCCGTCGCCGCAGCTTGGGAATCCGGGGTGACAGCGGACTCCGAGGCGGCGTGGCGGTCGGTCGCAAGCTTCCTGGCTTCATGGGACGCCAAGATCCAGGACCACCTCGCTCACAGGGCTCTCGTGAGCGCCGCCTACCAGCTCGGCCGGGGCTTAGCGGACATCCGCTGGGCGGCAGTCCTCGGCGCCGGTGGAGCTGATGACATGACGTCGCTCTGGTACCTGGCCGGTCCGGCCCGCGTCACCGCGCTGAAGCGCGTGCTTGAGCGGCTGGCTACGGCCTACGACCCGGTCACTCGGCGCGCGATCACGGCGTCTTTGGACGGCTGGGGAGCGGTGGCTGCCAGCGGCACGGCCGTCGACGGGGCGCTGCTCGAGCAGCTCGACCTGCAGGCCCTGGTGTGGCACGACCTCGCTGTCGGAGAGCGGGTCGGCCACGACCTGGTCGACCTCGGGGGCACGTTGGAGAGGCCAGCGCTCCTCTGGCATGCGGCCGGGCAACTGTGGCCGGAGCTATTCCTAGGGTCGCTCGCAACCGTCGCTCTGTCGGTCGGAGCCTGGTGCCTGGCCTCGACGTCGGCCCAGATGCACCCGCCTGCCGCCGTCGTCACCGTGCTCGGCATCGCCGGGGTGTCGGTCAGTGCCATCTCCGCCCGGGCCCGCAGCGCGGCCAAGGGACTCGGGGCGGCCATACGAGAGAGGGTGTTCGCCAACCTCGTGGCAGAGCGGGCGTTCATCGGCCCAGGTGCAAAGCAGTGATTTGTGGGAAGGCGTCTCTGAGTCTGAGTTCGGTGAGCGCGTGACTACGGCACGCCCTGTGCTCCCCCGAGGTGGCAGTTGGCTGGCCGAGCATCCTGCTTGCTGATCGATCAGACAGCGGATGGTCCTCTCGGTCGAGCGCGGGCCGCGTTTCAAACTGCTGTCAGCCGCCCGCTCGCACCCGGCTCCCTGGTGCCCGACGATAGAGAACTCCGATCGATCCAATAGTCGCGTCCGCTGTGGCCCCGGCGGCGCGCATCCACTGTGTCCAGAGCCCGGCAAGGACGTGAGCGGACTCGGCACCCCCATCGTTGGTCAACACGACGACCCGTTCAGCCTCGGCAGTCGAAAGGTCCAGGCGAAGGATGGTGCCGCCGTCGTTCTTCACGTACAGTCTCCAGCCGGCCGTGGATGGGTCGGCTGAGTCGATGGTTACCCATTCAGGCAGATCCCTTCCCGGTATCTGCACTCGCTGCCCGACTTCGAACTCCGCGGGCGTTAGATTACGAACCACGGAGGACGGACCGCGCCGGACCAAGCTCTCGTCGGTGCGACCCGGCCATGTCAGCCCTAGCGGCGAGCGCGCCGCTCGTCGACCTCCGACTTGATCAGTGAACGGTCCGTCAGTTCTGGAAATGCTTCGTACACACGCTCGACTAGGTCGGGCGTGTCCCATTTCCGGCGAAGCTTCTGCACGCGGCCGTGGAGTTCGTCGTACGCATCACTGGACGCGCGAAGACGCTCGGCCGTCGTCCGACCGGTTTCGCTGAGTTCAAAGACTTCGATCTCGCGCGCCGGCGGAGGGGCGGCACGCTGCATGACGGCGCCCATCATCTGTTCGAACGAGGGCGGCGTCGGGGAAGCCGACCCAATCTGCCCTCCAGAGAGAAATCCGTTGACCCGCAAGGCTTCGGCGCTGTCGATGACCTTTTCATCAAACGGCCCGTAACCGCCAGATCATTGGCCGACGCCCAACGCGCGGCCCCTGACACGCGGCTCCCTTCGAGCACCTCGGTCGGCCGCGGTGGGACGTTCAACTTGCCCGTCCCACCGCTCGCTTGGGAGGCTTCTGATGACCATAAGCCTTCCGAAGCGATGGGAAGCCCTCTGAATCCAACTGCAGGGCCACCGCGAGCCGGCTGTACGTGTCGAGCGTCGGGCTCTTACGCCCCCGCTCGACCCTGCTGATCTCTGCCTGGGCAACTCCCGACCTTTCGGCGAGCTGCTCCTGCGTGAGATGGCGAGCCCTGCGCTGCGAGACAAGCAGGTTGATGAGGCGATACTTCATGCGCTTGACCGCCAGGTCCGCCACCGCGGCGGGTCCCTCCGCCCGAGCCTCCGCCTCGATGGAATCCCACACCTCGCCGAAGTCGTTAGCCGCCATACCTCATCATCTCCGGGTCCATTATGGGCTTTCGGTCATAAAGGTCAACCTCTTTGCTGCGTCAGCCAATCAGCCAAACGGCTGCGCGCGGTGATAATTTCTGCCTCCTGACGCCGGGGGGACGGGTCCCTCCCCTTGTCGTAGGCCCCGAGCAACAAGATCAGCTTGTCGCCGTAGGCGTGGCAGAAGACTCTCACGAGGAGACCTTCCTCTCTCAGCCGGAACTCGAACACGCCCCCGCTCAGTTGACGGCCAAATCCGGTGCCGCAGATTCCTATCCCCTGCTCTTGTAGGAGCTCTCGCAACGCAGCGCCGACTGTTCGTCGGTTCTCGGCAGACAACTCTGCGACGAGCCACTCCCGCACCGGCTGCCCTCCTGAGGCCTCTGTGTAGAAGATCAAGGTGTAGGGCGACTTCCGCGGCGTCATACCGGGCATCAGAGTACGGGCCTCGGGCCAGTTGGCCCGTCTCGAGATAAGCCGCTCGGAGCTTCCGGGCCAGGTCCTCGCGATCGGGCTGCCGCTCCAGCGCCCGTTCGAGGAGGTGGATTGCTCGGCTGGGCTCCTGGCGCTCGATGTGGTTCGCCGCGAGGGCGCCCATCAGATCGATCCGACCCGCAAACGGTCCGATGCCGGTCATCCTCGATGACGTCCTTGTCAATTTCGACGACAACCGCGCTCGCGCCGCGCTTCGCTGCCTCGCTGTGCTCGCTGCATCGAGCCAGGTTCTGCTCTTCACTCACCACCGGCACGTCCTCTCGCTCGCCGCGGAGGTGCTCGCACCAGAGCAGTTCGCCGTACAAGAGTTGACAGCGACCGGCAGGGGCAATCGGGCCTGATTGACCTCGGTTCCAACGTGCCGGGGGCCTCGTATACTCCCGCCTTAAAGCTGGGGCCTGGCGGAAGTAGGCGGGGTCGCGCAGTGGAGAACGGATGTGGCCATCGTGCCACCGTCCCGTCGTCGGCCACTTCGGCGTCGATGTCGAGCTGCACCAGCATCTCGTGGGCGCAGCTCTGGATGCGGGAGCCCGCCGTCTTGATGGCGGCGATAGCCTCGCCGCCGCCGGACCACCCGGCAACGTATCCGAAGATGTGGTCGCTGGAGTCCGAGATCCAGCGCCGCAGTGACGATGAAGGCCACCTGCCTGACCCACCGACTCGGATTCGTGATGGTGGTTCGTTCCTGGCCGTAGGCAAAAGTCGCACTCCTCGATTCGGGTGAGGGTCGCCGTGCCCCTAGAGCCGTGGCCCAATTCATCTGGGTCTTTCATGGGCCGTAATGGAAGTTGGCGCTGCGAGAGGAGGTCAGTGTGGCTTGCCCGAGCACGAGCAGTGGGACCTTGACCTGGCCGCTGACGGTGACGCGATCGCCCTCAACCGTGGTTTGCCAGCTCTCCAGCCCCCGCAGGCGGCTGGCCTGCATCGAACGATCGACCATGGCCCTGGACCCACCGGCATCGAGAACCACGGTCCGGCCATCGCTCGAGCGGTAGGCGGCCTGGTCGATCACCGATGCGCCGTCCTCGGCCGACGCCTGCAGCGTCTCGCCGAGCTGCGCGTAGCCGGCCTCGACGAGCCCGGTATCGATCACGAAGACGCAGAGGGGCACGAACAGGAGCGCCATCACGATCGCGGAGAGGACCAGGATCTGGCCCGCTTGAGCCCGTCGTCTCCGCGGGGTCACGGGTAGGGTCGAGTCAGGGCGCGGTGCCAGCCTTTCGGCTTGGTCCGTCTCCCCGACCCGCCCTCCGAACCGGACGTGCGCGTTACCACGCATCCGGCTCTCCACAAGTTCACGCCAAAATGTCATGCCGTGGTCCCCGCGGCCTGGCTCGCCCATGGCGTTGGAATCTTGCTGCCCCGGTACCGATACCGAGTGACCCCGACCTTTCGCGGGTCAAACAGCGTGATCGCACCATCGGTGGGCCGCCACCCTGGCAGGTAGCGGCGCCTGAGCCACTTCCAATTGCGCTCCTTGTGCTTGGCTCGCAGCCAACGGACGACCCGTTGCCACGCGAAGTACTCCAAGTACCCGAACGATCGGGATGAGAAGCCGTGTCGGAAGTAATACGCCCAGCCTCGCAGCATCGGGTTCAGCCGATACAGGAGATCGCTGAGCTGTAGGTTCGTGAACGTCCTGCCGGTCAGCGCCTTCACCTTGCGCGTGATCGCCAACATGGCGTCACGGCTCGGATACGTGTAGACGTAGCGCTTCCCGTTGCCCCGATTCAGGCTCCGCTGGATGCGGTAGCCAAGAAAGTCGAAGCCCTCGTCAATGTGGGCGATCTTCGTCTTTGTCTCCGATAGGCGTAGGCCCATCGGTCGCAACGCCTCACCCGCTTGGTCACGCACTGCCTCTGCCTGCTCCCGGGTACCGTGCACCATGACCACGAAGTCATCCGCATAACGCACGATGCGGTAAGTAGCAAGGCCCCTGCGGCGCAGTAGTTCTCGTGCTCTGAAGTCATCCACCCACCGCTCCATGAAGAACTCATCGAGAACGGAAAGCGCGATGTTGGCCAGCACTGGTGAGAGAATCCCGCCCTGGGGAGTGCCAGTGATCGTGTCCCCCTTGCGGCCATCCTCATGGAGGATGCCCGACTTGAGGAACGCCTTCACCAGGCCCAGCACACGCTTATCTCCGATCCGCTTCCTGACCCGGTCCATCAGGGCCGAGTGCGAAATCTCGTCGAAGCACGCCGTGATATCTCCCTCCACCACCCATTCGTATCGGTTGGTGGCGAAGTTGTGAATCTCAGCTATCGCGTCATGAGTCCGGCGCCCTCGGCGGAAGCCGTAACTGCACGGCTTGAAGTCCGCCTCGAAGATCGGCTCGAGCACCAGCTTGAGCGCGGCTTGAACCACCCGGTCTCGCACGGTGGGAATGCCCAGTCGGCGTTGTTTGCCGTTGGGCTTCGGAATCATCCGTTCTCGTACCGGCATTGGGCGGAAGGTCCGCGCTTTGAGATCGTCTCGCAACCCTGAGAGGAACGTTTCCTCCCCGAGCTTGGCCCGGACGTAGCGGACGGTGTATCCGTCCACCCCTGCCGTGCGAGATCCTCGGTTCCCCGCGACGCGACGCCACGCCACCACAAGAAAGGCGGGGTCGCTGACGAGGTTGGCGAGGTCGTTGAACCGACGTTGGGGATCGTCGGCACTCCATCGGTGCAGCCTGGTCTGGATCTCCAGTACTCGCGCTTCCGCCGCATCCGGCATCGGCCACGATGCACCCGTATTCACGGGCGTCCTCCTGGCATTCCAACTCCAGCACTGCGAACTTGCTGCCCCCCTTCGCCATGTGGCTGGCTTTCCCAACCTCGGACTACTACGAGGGCTCCGCCCCGCCACGAAGTCGTCAGAGGACGGTGCTCCTTCCCTGCCTGCCTTGGCGAGGGAGCTTCATGGCGGTTCCCAGGTACGTCACGTCCCATTCGACGGGTGTGGTGCCCAGCTCTTCCCCTACAGCTTGTCCCAGGTACGCCGCAGACCTTCCCCGAGACCTCGACCTCCGCACGAACAATGGGAAGCCGAGAAGCACGTCGCAAAGAACAATCTGACGCGCTTTCGCTGCCTACCCGGCCCGTATCCACCAGGTTTGAGCCGGTACCGCTCTGAAGAGGGTTCAACCACTGGTTTCTGCATTCGTACACCGTCCCGTCTTGCTTGCCGGACCGGAGCCTCTGGCGGTGCATGCTCCGTCCGTCGTTGTCGGGGCTGCTCCCGTCCTTCCCTGC
>Ga0307372_10004980_pt1 | contig 20193 bp, 15 predicted proteins | sample OX1MG_FD_202533 | JGI IMG/M metagenome (GOLD analysis project Ga0307372, IMG submission 202533) | Soil microbial communities from Risofladan, Vaasa, Finland - OX-1 | ecosystem: Environmental > Terrestrial > Soil > Coastal area > Acid sulfate soil | place: Finland: Risofladan, Vaasa | collected...
TCGTTGGATTCGGTATCTGTTAACAGACCCTAGTCCATCGAGTACTTTACCACCGCGAGTAATCATCCGAGGCTAGCCCTAAAGCTATTTCGAGGAGAACGAGCTATCACGGAATTTGATTAGCCTTTCACCCCTACCCTCAGTTCATCCGAGCTGTTTTCAACCAACACCGGTTCGGGCCTTCGGTCGCTGTTACGCGACTTTCACCCTGACCAAGGGTAGATCATCCCGCTTCGCGTCTATTGCCCGCCACTTGTCGCCCTATTCAGACTCGCTTTCGCTACGGCTCGCTCCCCGGCTTGCACCGGATCATAGCTTAACCTTGCGACGAACAATAACTAGCCGGCTCATTATGCAATAGGCACGCCGTCAGGCATGTCCAAATGTTGCCACTTGGACGTAGCCCTTCGACTGCTTGTAGGCATACGGTTTCAGGTACTATTTCACTCCCCTCGCAGGGGTTCTTTTCACCTTTCCCTCACGGTACTGGTTCACTATCGGTCGCTAGCACGTATTTAGCCTTACGGGATGGTCCCCGTAGATTCCCGCGGGATTTCTCGTGTCCCGCGGTACTCAGGTACGCGCGTTAGAGACCAGTCAGCTTTTGCCTACGTGGTTATCACACTCTATGACCGGCTTTTCCAAGCCGTTCGACTAGCTGCTGGTTTGGTAACTCTACGGCTCTACACCGACGCGCGCCCTACAACCCCCAACCCTCCGCTGAAATCTCAAATCTCAAATTTGAAATCTCAGTGGAAGGCTGGGTTTGGGCTGTTCCGCTTTCGCTCGCCGCTACTAGCGGAATCGCTGTTGCTTTCTTTTCCTCCAGGTACTGAGATGGTTCACTTCCCTGGGTTTGCTCGAGCCCGCCTATATATTCAGCGGGCCGTTTCCCGGTTTTGCCGGGAAGGGTTTCCCCATTCGGAAATCCTCGGGTCAATGGGTGCTTCCCCCTCACCGAGGCTTATCGCAGGTAGCCACGTCCTTCATCGCCGTCTAGCGCCAAGGCATCCACCGTACGCCCTTAGTAGCTTGACCATAAAATCTGTTCAACACACAAACTAGCTATCAGACATCGGCCTCCAACCCTCAACTTCCGCCCTTTCAGGCTTTTACTGAGAACTGATTACCGACCCTGAGCGCTACTCTTGAACAGATTCGCCTTTGCTTGATCTGTCCGGATATCCGCCGGACAGATGAGCACATGTAGACGCCACACTATTCAGTTGTCAAAGATCATCGAGTGCCAACGAGCGGCCGCGCCACCCCTTGACCTCGCCTCCAGCTTCACCGGCGAACTTACGCCCGCCGCTTTTGGATGCTGGATTCGGCTCTCGCTTCAACCAAAAGCCGGACTCAATACCCCGTTTACAGAAAAGTTCCCTTTGCGTCGCCGAGCTACAGGCGGCAACCCCCAGCGCTCGTTATATCTCTTTTATGGAGGGAAATTTGAAACAGGCGGGAAAGTCTATTCGATGAACCCCACTTGCTTCAATCCCTATCCGAAAGCCTTCTGCGTAATGACCTCCGTTTGCGTGATCCGTAATGATGCGAAAGCCTCTCTACGCCCCCGCCTTCATCCTGGCAATTAGGTATGATACCGACCTTCCCAGCGGAACGCAAGAGCTATTTTTCATTTCGATCATTTTTTCTTTCTTCCGTCCCACACGCTTTGCGTTCACGCCACTCACTCGTTCATTATACTCCTGCCGCGCCGTTTCAACCACTCTCTTCGCACGACCACCATGACCCAGTTTGCCGTAGCGCCGACCTTCGGGTTGGCATGGGGGAGCACTGTCGGGCTAAAAGCCCGGCGTTACAAAACCAAATGAGTCCCTTCCCGGCGGAAGCCGGCGCTTCAGGAAACAAATTGGAACGCATACACGCGCATGGATCTTAAGTGGAAGTGCAGCCGCACGGGTTTCCCGGACCACTCGCCAAGTTCCGAGCCGCTCTCCCAACTTACCGTTCCATCCATCTGGTCCGTGGTAAGCGGCTTGCACTCCTCGAACGTGCGTCCCGCGACCGGCGCGGGATTTCTCATCTCGCGATGGAATTGCGTTCGCTCTCCCGTCACCAGTTGCACGCGCAGCTCCGCGTCCGGCCCGGTCGGCTCAGCGTTCACCACCAATCGCCGGCCTTGAAAGACCATCTCCCGCGTGGCGAAGTTGCCTTGCTCCGCTCCTGCTTCGATTCCCACGATCCGGTCCCGCCCAAACCGCACGCGCCCCATGCAGCCTGTGGGCAAACCCTTCCAGGTTTTCCACGGCCCCGGGCTCCAGCTTTTCACCACGCTGTGCGGATGCGGCCCTTCGCCCGTGCGCGTATAGATGGCGATGTGGTCTTTGCCAGCAGGAAGAATTCCGGGCCCTGCGTAGAGCCGGAACTGATCGTAGCTGCCGGGCTCGCTGCCGTTGTCAACCAGAGTGGCGCGCGTCGGCCGAACCCACTGGCGGTTGTCGCGGCTGGTGGCGACGTGAATGTTCAGTTTGCCGCTCCAATGGTCGTAGGGAGAGAACAGCATGTAGTGCACGTTTCCGTACCGGCTGTACGGGCAGTTGTAGAAATCCATGCCCAGTCCGTCTTCCATGTCCGGAGCCAGCACAATCTCCGGCGGCGTCCAGAACGGATAATCCGCAAACTCCGGCGACTCAATCCGCGCCACCGCCCGCCCCCGGTGCACGGGCGCTACCGGATGCTTGCCAACATCCAGGCCGCCGTAGTTCAGACTGTCGGAGCGGATATAGGCGACGTATCGCCGCAGCACAGGGTCGTACGTTGCGTTGTTCTGCGTATCGATCCCGCGCACGGCAAAGATTCCGTGTTTCAATTTCCAGTTGAGCCCGTCCGGGGAATAAGCTCCGCGCAGCGAACTGCGCGAGCGAAAGATCATCTTGTAGAGTTCCTCGGGCTTCGCCGTGGGGTCGATAAAAACGCTTGGACCTTCCGTCCATCGCTCCTGGTCGCCAAGAAAGCAGATGTTGTTCGCCCTCGAGCCATTGAGCTCGATCAGGTTCAGGCGGGGCTTTCGCCAATTCACGCCGTCCTCCGATTCCGCGTATGAAACCATCATCCACTCCCGCTGGTGGCCCTTCATGTCTTTCGGATATTTGGGATTGGCATCTCCCAACGCCGTCGTGTTGTACCAGCAACGGTACCGGCCGCCGTCATGAATCACCGTCAGCCAGTACAGATGCCCCTTTTCCCACGGAGCATCCACTCCCGGCAGCATCACCGGCGCATCATCCTTGATCGCGCGGCCCACGTTGAATCGGATGTTGTGAGGAATGTCCTCTTCCACGTCGCTGCCCGTGGTCAGCAGAAAGTCGTCGCAGAAGTATTGCCGCTCGCCGCCCACGGAAATCTCTCGCGCGCCCTCGGGCGCTCCAAAGCCCGTCGTCATACCCGGCGGAATAAATTGTGCCGCCCGCGCCGCACCCGGCGCCGCGCAAATTCCCATGCCCGCCGCTTCCAGAAACTTCCTCCGCGTTACCATCGTTTCCTCCTTCGCGTGAACCGGCAAAAATCTGTTTCTCAGAATCCTACGCCGATTCATCCCTGCGCGAAGAAATTTTATGGATTGACGGTAAGGCCGTGTGTTTTCACCGCCCGCTTGCTGTAGCGGCGATCTATGATCGCCGTTTTTCCCATTCTTTCCCGCCTTTCTAACGGGAGAAGGTGGGCGCACAGCCGGACAGGAATAAGGTGATCGCGGCAAAAATAAAACTTGGTGTAAACAACTTTCTCACAATAAGCTTCTTTCGCCAGCCGTCCTGGGAGCAGCCTCCGGCAAAGGTTAAGCGCATTGAGCAAGAAACAATCCGGGGTGGCGAGTTTCGGATGGCACATCGATCACGTGCCTTTGATGTCTGCGATGGGACTTAGAGCAAGGCGGGGTTCTTTGCCGGGGTTCGGTTGAAGGCGCTCAGGCGATGCCGAGCCTGAAGGTTTGGGGAGCTCTTCTTTGGAGACCAGGAACCATTGATTCTGCCCCTGGCGCGAGTGGACGACTTCATACGACAACTGGTACCCGGCTGGCTGGCGCGCCCCGCGCGGGCTTGGGACTTGAATGACGACGAGATACCGGTCTTCCATCGTCGGCCTCCAGCGGCGGGCGCCGCAGGTTATTGAAAACCCGTGGCGGAAACTTTATCCCCGGGGACACCGCCGCGCCTGGGCAAAATCGGCAGCGAGCGCTCGCTCCCTGGCGTCATCGATTAAGCTCTTGAGCAAGAGAGAAACTGACTTCAGGTCACGGCGAGCTTGAGCATCGTCTTTAGCAAACCCGGCCAGGAGGCCAGCGTAGTGGCGTATCGAAATGTTCGCGCTCAACTCTTCGAGTTCTTCCAGAGATTGCATTTCCCCCCATCCTCCACGAAAATTCAGGGAAACGATACCACGGCGCCAGGCCCTAGTCTATAGAACTATGGTACTGCAACCTAAGTCGAACCGCGGGAACGGGACGGTCCATCCAACGCGCGCAATCATGGGAATATTCTGGCAGGCGAGATACACTTGGAGCCTATGGATGTTCCGGGGAGGCGCAAAGAACCTCGGGCCCGAGCCCGGCGGCTCGCCACGCTTAGCTGATGTCCTCAGCGTGGGCGTACGGGCCGCCGGACCTTCCGTGCTGACGCTCAACCTGGCGGATTTCGGAATCTTCATCCAGCAACAAGATGTCTGGATCGATCTCCTGATCCCCGCGCTCTAGCAGAATGCGGTCGCAGCATTGCGGACAGGTGTAACGAGTTCGAGTTGTAACGCCCGGGAGCTTGAACGGTGACTTTCTGCCACAGAGGGAACAGGTGAGCGCCGGAAAGCTTGCTTGCGTGTTTTGTGCGAGCATGACTCTCAACCTTTTCTCCAAGTCTACTATTTCGGGGTGCCCAAATTCAATGGCTCAACATTAACACGAGCCCCTGATTCGTCAATGGCACGAAGGTAGCCGGTCTATGGCACTGTGGTCATCCCCGCAAAATGCCGGCCGGCCGGATACCCGGCGGCAGAAATCGGGCGTCATTTGGCCAAAAGGCCGGCCTTTTCTGGTCGCCACCGTGCTGGGTGGCCTGGGAACAGCGTTGCAAGGATTATGGGAAATGGTGCGCTGGCGTCAGAGACCGCCGCAATCGCCCGGCGCGTGATTCGCACAGCAGGCAAAAAGCAGGGCTTCGGAATCAGGCGGGAGTCGCGGCGCCGATAACCCGGGCCAACTGCATACTTCTTTTGGCTAGAGCCAGTTGAGCGCCGCGGTGTAAGGCTTGCCGGCAACGTGCATGAAAAGCGCTTCGAGCGTGTCGAATCCTTCACCGTCAATCGAGATGCGATGCCCGGAAGCAAGCGAGCTGATGTCTCCCTGCCAAACCAACTGCCCGGGGCTCTTGATGATGGCTACGCGGTCGCAAAGGCGCTCCGCTGTTTCAAGCACGTGAGTGGTCATGAACACGGTGCGGCCTTGGGCAACGAACTGCCGCAGCCATTGCTTCATCAGCACTACTCCGGCCGGGTCAATGGATTCGAACGGCTCGTCGAGAAAGAGAATCTCCGGAGCGTTGATGACGGCGGCGGCAAAGGCGACGCGCTTGCGCATTCCGGCGCTGAACTCGGCCAGCGGCTTTTTGCCCTGGTTGGAAAGTTCCATGGCCGCAAGAAGCTCCGCCACGCGCTCTCCCGTGGTGCGCTCGTCGAGCCCGTACATCCGCGCCTGGAACGCCAGAAACTCGCCCGCGTAGAGCGCCTCAAACAAGCCGAGGTTTTCCGGCATTACGCCGATCCTGCGCTTGAGGGCGACCGAGTTGGCGTCAAAAGCCTCGCTGAGAAGGCGAACCTCGCCGCCCGTCGGATCGAGCAGTCCGGTCAGGCAGCCCACCGTCGTGCTTTTTCCGGAGCCATTGGGACCGAGAAAACCAAAAAGCGACCCGGAAGGCACGGCGAGCGAGAGATCCTCGACGGCGGTGACACGGCCGTATTGCTTCTGCAGGTGGGAGGTTTCAATGGCGCTAGACATAGGTCAATAGCCCCTTTCAATCATGGAAAGGATTCGTTCGCGCCGCGCGGCGAGCACTCGGGCGCCCGTACGCAGGGTCCCGAGATAGAAACACGCCGCCGCAACCATCATCACCGGCAGCACCCACCAATACTGGAGGACAGCGCTGGAGCCCAGCTTCCGCAATCCCGTCGGAAGCCAAAACATAAACACGATTCCGGCAAACATCAGTGCGTTTTGGTAAAAGGACAGCTTGTTGCCAAATCGAATCTTGAAGTCCATGGCGCGCGGGGTGAGCAGTGAGGTCCAAAGCCCCAGCGCCTGAAACAAAAACATTCCGCCAAAGCCGCTCGAGAACAACATGATAACCATGCGCGCATTAAGGTGCCCCCGCCAAAAGACGAACCAAATGCCCAGGGTGATCGGTATCAAAGCGGCACCAAGTAGCAGTGGCACAACGGCCACAGCCCGCAAGATATCCGCTGGCGCGACAGGAAAGAGAAAGTAACGACGAAAGCCGGAGCGGTCGAATCCAAAGGCATTCATGGGCATGGCTCCCATGCTCAGAAACCCGACCACACTGATTACACCCAGCATAACCAGGAAACCAGCCAGCGGATCGGATTTGCCGTGGGCAAACATAAGCGCGATAATAACCGAGCCAATTGCCGCGCTCGGATAATTCAACCACAACTGGGGGCTGCGGACGTAATAACGAAGAGTCTTGCCGACCAGGGGCGCGAGCGCCGGCCCGAAGCCCGGCGCGACGCGGTCATAAATCCCGTCCCACGTGGCTTCCCCTCCGGAGACCGCGGTGGAACGAGGCGGCTTCCGCTCGAGCCGGACGAGTGCTGCGCCCAAGCCGAAGAACCAGCCGACGATCAACGCCATCCAGCCCGCCGACGCAAGCGCCGGGGCTCCAGCCACAACGGTTGCGGCAGCCAATGGCGGACTGAACCGCAATACCGCCAGCACCTCCGGCGCGTGGAATCGGTTCGGAGCTCGCAGCGCGGGCAACAGCATGGCGGGGAGTGTGAAGAGCAATACGACGCCCAGGATTAGCAGGACCGGCCCGCTGCGAGTGCCCATGATGCGCCCGACAGCCTCCACCAGCAGACGCGCCGCCAGATAGTTTGTCAAGAAAAGCAGGATGGCCGCTGGAACTGCAACCCACCAGAGAGAAGCTCCGAGAGCGACGGAGCCCGCGGCTACGCCGAGGTCCAGAACGAAGACGAAGATCCACAACGGATCGAGCAGCCCCACGGCATAGCGGGCCACAAGGCGTTCGAAACGGGTGAGGGGGTAACGGCGGAGGGTCTCATCGGAGAATGCCCGGTTGTTCTCCAAACCAAGAAACAGCGCGGCGAAAAGCGCGAACACAAAAGATCCGCCGAACACAGCGTCAACAACCAGAGTCCCTTTGCCGAGCCGGGCGCCGACTGCCCCGACGCTCAGTCCTGCCAGGGCGAGCATTACGGCGATCCAACCTACCAGAACAAGTCCGAGGGCAATTGCCAGTTTTGCGTTTCGCGAGCGGGCCCGTGCCCAAAATAGCTGGTGCCGCAGACCAGCAATTGGAAGGAGCGCGCACAGGTTCACATCAGCCATCCACCGAGCTATTGACGGGTCACGTCCCGCCGGAGATGACGTCCTTCAAATCCATGCAGTCCCTCCATAGTAGAAGACAGCGGCGGAGTTGCTGTGACCGGCATCACGCCTCCGTGTGATTTCATCGCCTGCATCGAAACCTTGCTTAGAAAAAGCTCCACAAAAGCCACCGACAGGATCATCATGAGAATGAGCGGGACCCAAAAGTCCGGCTTGCGCGCAATATCGGCAAAGGTTTCGGCCGGATCGACGAGCACCCCAACGATGCGTTGCACAGGCCCCACCTCAGCCGTGGCTTCGCCCGATGGCATCACATTCGCTTGTGGATCTGTCATGATGATTTCCCTCCTGAGATGAGATTCTGCGAGTGGTTACAAATCCTCCGATCAGTTCTCAGTGGCGGAAGAACACCAGCAGCAGGATCAGGCCGCCGAACGCAGCTCGCCGTTACAACAACGCAGTGCGTCGGCTGGATCACAGCCCTCTCCCGGAGGGCGAGGGTTGGACTGGAACAAGGGGTGGCCGTAGGCGGCACGCTTGAAGCCGTGCCCTATCCCACGCAAAGCCCTGCGGGCAGGACGCGGGCGAAAGCAAACGCGGCATAGCCCGCGCTTTTATGTTGAAGATCGCAGTTCCCGCCGCAAGAGCCAATTTGCCAGGAAGAGCAGCCCGATCAGAAACGCTGACCCGCTGACGATGATATAAACCGGGAGCGGGAATCTAAGCCGCGTGATCCACATGTACAGCAGGCCAAGTGCCATGAATCCCACGCCGCCCAGCCAGTCCCATTTCCAGGCGAGCGCAAGGACGATGACGATGACGGCGGTGGGAACGAGGTGAAGAGCCAGGGCGAGGATCAGCTTTTGGAAGGGCAGGTTCTCGCTGAATACGTCGAGTGCGAAGAGGCTGATGAACAGCGCGAACGCTATGCCTAAGGCCCGCGGAGCCCAATAAAGCAATCGCTTGCCGGTTCGGCTCATGGGAGTCCTCCGTTGTCACTCTAAAGACAATGATCACAAGGCGAGAAAAAGCGCAGTGACACCGCTCACTCAAATCTGTGACTGCTGTTATCCAGGCGCCCTGCCGGTGCAAAGCGTGACTTCAGAAGGTGCGATAGAGGTCGTGCTTGATGTCGGGCCAGAATTCCGCCGCCAGGTTGTAGAGGGCGGTATTGCCGAGGTCGATCGCGATGCGGGATAACGTCAGGCCGAAACCGCGGTCTTGCTGGGGATAGTACAGATTCGAAAGGCCGGCTGCAATGACGGTTCCCGATAGAGCCGATGAATAGAAGACCGTACGGCCCGAGTCGTTGTAGGTAACGAAGACACGGGAAACAGCATACCAAGCGCGTTTGCCGAAGGAGCCTTCTCCGAGGCGGAAGTAGCGGGGATCCTGGTGCAGGAGCACTGGCAGAGCAAAATCGCCGATGAAGCCGGAGATGTTGGCGTCCAATTCAAGCGAGCCAAAACACTTTCCGTAACCGTTCCAGCCTTGCCCGTAGCCGCAAAAGCCGTCTTTGGACGAATGTTCCAGTGTTGCCGCCTCGACAGCTCCGGCGCCAAGCCCCAGCGGATCATAGGCCCCCTGGGCCCATTCGTCGAATTTTTCCCGCGGCGTCAGCGGCGTGAAATGTCCGGCATAGTCCACATGGAAGGCGGGAACCACCCAAAAGATATGGCCCGGTGAACCGCTGGTCGCCGATGGGCTCTTCTTTTTTGTAGCCGCCGCCGGACTCTGCTGACTCCAGGCCCACGCTCTGGCGCCACCGAGCCCCAGGGGAGGAGGCGTTCCGGACCCCAGATGGCTTTCAATCGAGACGGACGAATCCTGGGACAACTCCGCAGCCAAAGACGGATGGCAAGCGACCGAGCTTTGTTCTTGAAAAGAGGAGAAGGGAGAAGCCCACAAGCTGCGAGAGACCACCGCGCCCTGCGTGCTTAGGAAATTAGTCTCGCCCGGTGAATCACAGGCATTGCCGTTCAGGAAGGACATCTGAGCCGCTGCCGGCGGCTGACCGTAAAGACCGCCGGCCAAAAACGCGCCAGCGAGAATGAGCCGGGAAAAGTGTCCGGCGAACGCGCGGATGCGCCCCAGGATCGCTGAATCTTCCAATACACAATAAAGGCGCATGCCACCTCTCCAGACCACCGAGAATACCTTCCAAGAACACAGTCTTAGCCCCTTGGCGTTAGATGCTGCCGGCCGAACAACCGTCAACCCAAGCAGGCTTGCTTTGCGGCGATTCCCGGCGATCTCGATCTCCCTGGCTGTAGCGGCGATCTGCGGCATGCACTGCTAGCCTGATCGCCGTAAACGAACGCCAACGAACGCCGCTCGCCGCTGCAATAATGCAGCTATTCCGGTAAGAGTTCAAAGGCCGCTATCTCTTCCGGCTGGAGCAGGCCGGTCACGGCAAGCCAGCGGGTAGTATCCACCTTTGAGTTCCGAAGCAATCCGCCCGCTTCGTCAAAGTACTTCACGCGGAAAGCACTTGATTTTGGCGACCAAAGGCCCAGGTCGATGTTCAGCGCAACGTATTGGGCTTCCGGCCTGTCGTTCAGCACAAACACCAGGAGCCGGTCGCGCAACTGGTAGGCCCTGACAAATGCCGGAGCGGCCCGGCTAAGAACAGACTCACCGAGCGCGTTACCCTCAACGAAGTAGGGCAGAAACTGCTTGCGCAACGCAGCCACAACGGTCAGGGCTTTAGCCAACAAGGGTCGTTCACCGATCAGTGCCGTGCCGTTGGGCTCATCTCGTTTACTCGGCATGACATTGAGGTACAAGCCTTCTAAAAAGCATCTCTTCGTGGCCAGGGGCGAGTCCTCAATGTTGCAATTCAATCGGGGGGAGCGCAGGACACTCACAATCGGTCCAGCATCCAGGTAGTCGGCCCAATTCCACGTATAGTCGAGGATCGAACTCTCCAACTCCAGGTCTGTAGCGGATTCGGCGCAAAAGGTCGATTGCGGGTCCTTGGACCGTGCCACCGAACGCACCTGCTCGATGATCTTGATCAATCCGGGCTTCTGCCCCGGGGTTTCCTTGAAGATAAACTGGTCAAATGCGAGAGAACTCATCCCGCGGTTGACCCATTCGGTGAGCGCCGCCTGCGCGTTTTGCTGCCAAAGCAAATTGTCGTCGCTGATAAAGGTCCCTTCCCACTCATGCGTGTAGTAGGGCCGGAAGGGCGGAATCAATTCAGGGTGATAGGTCCAATCGTCGTGTCCGGGTTTAACGCCATACCGCGCGACGGCGCTGTTGAGGATGATGTGGATACTGACGAAGGGCGCCACGTTGACGCCTAAAGCTTTGGCTTGTTGGATGCCCTGGAGGAGCTCTTGCTCTGTTCCCAGTGCCTTCAGATGATGGATCGGAAGAGTGAATGCATCACTCCAGCCCCAGAGGACCATTTCGTCCAGCCCATGTTGGAGCGCGTCTTGAGCCGCCCGCGGAATATCCCGGTAACGGAAGTTAGCCTTCTGCGGGTCTTTTTCTGTCGCCTGGGTCATCCAAATGGTTCGAAATCCTATCCCGTTCTGGATGTGCGTTGGCAAGGCCCGGGGAGGGTTGACCTGCCTGACGTAATCGCGAAACACCTCGATTCCTTTAGCCCACCCGCCGGGATGTGCGGTCAACCAAAACTCGCCGCTTTCCCAAGTCTCGCCAGGGTTTATCGGACCTTTCTGCTGCCAGGCCATGCGCATGTGCATGGGATCACGTTGACCCCGATAGGTTAGAACATCAGGGGGGTCCATCGTTCCCCACTTTTTCTGAAAGATGCTCAGTCCGCCCGTCAACCCTCCAAAGTCAAGCCACCGCAGCGCATTCTGAACGTAGTACCCGCCGATTTCGCCCTCGACGGTGGGAGGGTTCTTTGCGGGGTACTCGTGCCAGTCCAGAGTAAAGTACGCTGGGGCTGTTTCAGGCTTACGAAATGGAACGGTAAAGGGGCGGACAACACCGCGCGCCAATCGTAACTGCGTGCCCTCCACCCCATTGGAAGGAGTCAAACCCCAGAGGTCCGGGAAAAGAATCTGGGGGATCGGCGCCTTGGAATGATTCTCGATCCGGCAAGACAGAACCACCGATCTTCCATCGTCCGCAGCTCGAACTGTAACTTGCGCACTAACGTGACCCTCGGGAAGAGGGAAGTTACCCCTGCTGGGACCAAGCAATTCCCACTTGATGGTGACGCGTTTGCCTTCCTGAAGCACCTGGGCTTTAGAAAAACGGGACGCCAAGCGCAGGGGAGCAAACTCGTTGGTCGGATAGGCGAGGTCAAGCAAGCCTGACTGCTCCCGCGTTCCTTCCAGCAGGACTCCCGTGGCGGGCGAGGCAAGGTACACGATGCTCCCCGTTTGCCGGTCGAGCCACAAATCCATCCCGTTCAGACGGGTCTTGAAAACACTTTTATTAGCGGCCAACCCGACCTCGGGCCATTCACTGATCAGCGTGAGTGCGCCAGCAGCAGCACCTTGCAAAAATGTGCGGCGTTTCAACTTCTTGCTCCAATCCGGCACACTCCTGTGCCGCCCCTTAAATTCACTTTAACCGGGATTTTGGACTCCGGCCCGACCGACAATCTACACCTGAACGCCGTGAAAGAACTTGAGCTTTGTTCCAGCAAATCTCCGCCGACACCAAAGCCCTTCCTTCAGATTCGCGTTCGTTTATCCGCAGGCAACAACACCCGGCCGATGGAAAGGATGCCGGGTGATCGAGTGGATGCCATTAGGCTACTCATATAGTCGTACACGCTCGACCAGCGCCAATCCTCCGCCCGGCTCGCGAGCCCCGCTTGCACCGGGTTCTGATGAAGGGACTCCACCTTCTCGTCGTATTCCTTTACCGTCCGCAAGGCGCGATCAAAGAACCGTCCTTGCCAGAGCAAACCCTTCTCGCCTCGCGCCCCGGGGCCGATTATAGCTCATCGTTCGATACACAAAAGCCGCATCAGAGTTTAAAAGGCGCAGACGCTGCGCTTCGGGTTCTTGATTAACCCTATAGGTCACTTTGCTTTCCTAAGCTCAATCAAGTTTGTTCCCTCGTTCCCGACCCGGTCCTCAGCAGTATTGGCGTCAAAAACCACGGTCGCGCCGGGCGTGTCAACTTGAAAGGCGACTGGCAGATCCTTGGAATTATTCACAGGATACCAGAAGTAGGCGTGGTTCCGGCGAAGGACAGCGTCGCCGTTCCCAAGTGCGGCGTGATAACCAATGCTGGCGTCGCGAACGACGTTAAACTCCACCAGGGTGCCTGCCACAGTTGGAGATGTGTTTCGAACTCCCGGCGCGGGCTTCGCGGCCCCCGTCGATAGCGTCAAACCGTCTTCTCTGTTGCGCACAAAAGAATTGTGGCGTATCACGTTGCCGAGTGCGCGGGGAAAATCCACCGGCAAACGAGGGTCATCACCGCTCGCCACCAGTAATCCCGTGCAGCATTCCTCGGTGCGGTTGCTCTCGGCAATGTTCCAGAAAAGGGGGGCGATCCCCCGATTCCAGGAGCGGGGCATCGAGGAGGCAAGGGTGGTGGCGCTGGCGTAAAGGTAAATGCCCTCCCTGCGCTGGCGCGCGATCGTATTATCCGCAACCACGTTCTCGACGCACGAAATCCAGAGTTGGATTCCAGACATCCCGTCGGGCACGTAGTTTCCCACAATCAGATTCTGGTAAAAGCCTGTACCGATCGCCACCAGGCTCCCGGTCGCCGGTGGCTCGTTCCAAGGGCGGTCAAGAATCAGACGATTGCCCTCGCGTCTCATCACGCGACGCGTCTCGCCTTGTCCCGCTCCCGAAAAGACGGAAACGTAGTACTCGTGGATCGGGGGTTCTTCCCCGCCAACGTCCCTATCGGGTGGCCAGTATGGCGTTTCGTTGCCGGCAGAGTCATGCGCGAGTAACTTGCGAGGGCTTACGTCCTTCCCATTGAGCATTGATCCCATACGGTTGTCAGGGGTGGGGGAGAGAATTTTCGGAAGCACGACGCTTTGCGAATCTCCGCCCGCCAGCTTACCGAAGAACATCGTGCGGTGGTTGGCCTCGAGCAGAATCATCTCGCCGACATTCTGCTCCGTACCCGCAACTCCGCCGAAGCGAGCTTGGCCCGCGCCGATGGCAGCCCCTGGACCGGCTGGCGCCCTCACTCCATTGTCCGCGATCCAGTTGTGGGTAACTGACCCCCGCCCAGTTGATAGCCAGATCATGCGACGGGTGGTAGGACCGCCCGCTCCCGCTCCTGGAGGGCTAGCCACCCGGTTTCCCTCGATGATACATTCCTCGATGACCTCGGTGCGGCCCATAATCGACGCTTCGGCGTTGCCGCCCCACATGGTCCGTGGGATCAGGTCGTTGCTGATGAAGCAACACTGGCGCACCCCACTTAGATAAAGGGGGGCACGCGCACAAATCTCGCTATCGCGAACCACCGCGTATGCCGCGTTGATTAACCGGACGCCATAATTGTCCCGGAGCTTATTCTTGGCGGTCTGCTTCCGTTCGATACCGCCGATTCGCACGTCTTCGATCCGGCAGTTGTTCACCCATACCAAAGGTTCTGGGCTCTTTAACGCAACCCCCAGATTGACTTCGGGTGTGCCGCTGACTGTCAGATGCCCGAGACTTGCGCCATCCCCTGCCAGCCACACGGCCGCCGCATCCTCCCCCGGACCAAAATGCGACGCCGAATCCTCGACCAACTGTAATCGTGTTTTGTCCCGCCCCGAGCCAACCAGGGTCACTCCTCTCGGAACGCGTAAGGTACCATGGAAAGGAAAAAGTCCCTCCCCAAGCAAGACGGTTCCTCCACCCCTGTGCAACTGCTGATCCAGCAAACTCTGAAGATCGACCCTTTGGCCGGGAGTGGGCGGTGGGACCCGCTCTTGCATTGAATGTTCCGCCGTGCGGCCTGCTTGAATTCTCAGCCGCACAGGTCCACCCCAACCGAACACACCACCGCGTCCGCCATGCACCCAGACTTGGTAGGTTCCAGACACGAGCTGCACTGGCAAACGCACCGTCACAGAATACTTACCCGTTTGCTCGGCGTTAAGCCATAATCCAGGCTGCCCATGCAACGCAAGGTAAACGAACGCGGCCGAGTATTCCGGCCGCCGCGCCAGATTGCGGCCAAAAATCCGCACGGTGTCACCAGGGGAAGCCACGTCAGGCCCGCACCACCAAGGTTGCGGGACATTGATACGAATGGGCTTCGACCAACCGCTGGTGTTACCCACCCAGATCAGAAACGGTCCTTCCTCGGCGATTTCTGGCAGAGTCGCCGCCAAGCCAAACGCGTGCGCGAATTGTATCCTTGCTTGCCATTGCTGCCCCGACGATTCACCCTCCGAACTGCCCCACACGAATAATTCGGGCGTAAGGCGGTCGCCAACAAGAAAGAATGTCTCGTCAGGGCCCGCTTCCGGGGTGTGCTCATAGATAACAGGCGCATCCGTCGAGGGAACGGCCAATTTGATTGGGGGCGCGAATTCAGGTCCCGGCGTTGTGGGAGGTGGGATGGGCGTCAGCCATCCTGAAGGCGCTACGAGCAGATCGTGCCCAGGACGCGAGGCCGTTGGCGGAGGCGTGGACGTTTTCTGCACGGACCTCTCAACATGCTCTTCTCCCTTGCTTAGACATGGCAATCCCGCCGTAGCCACCATACCTTTCAAAATCTCTCGCCTTGTCAGTCCACCGCCCATTTTCTCTTCTCCGAATCCAAAAGTTGACTCCAACCCGTTGGGGCCGTCCCGTTACCGAGGGCAATCCGCTTTCCGCGCGGGACCTCCCGGTTCCTGGCGCCCATGCTTGAAAAACCTTCTGCGTGATGCGGGTAGATACAAGCCACGGTCAGTGATTTGCTGACCGTGGCTTGTATCTTACCCATCGATGAGAGAGAACATACTGGGATGGGCGGAGGAGGTTTCGGGGAGGCCGGCCGTGGCTGAGGCCCGACGCAGAGTCGAGAGCCTGTTGGGTAGATCGGCCCCCCGCCCTCTTCTCCGACGCCGTGGAAGAATCTCAGGCCCCGCCGAAGCGGGAAGCCTGCATTCGCAAGCCCGGCGGGAGAGGGTCCAGGGTCGGGGAGCCGAAGCCTCAGCCTATCGCAGGAGGCTTTCATGAACAAGTCCCTTTCTGGTTTCGAACCTTGTGGCATCGAAGTCAGTGCGCGGACGCTGCTGGTGGCGCTCGGTGGCGAGGGCCGCGCCGCATCGCTCCGCGAGTTTCCCAACACTCCGGAAGGACATCAGGCCCTGCTCCGTTTTATCGAGCGCTCGGGGCGAGCCGTCCGCGTGGTCATGGAATCGACGGGGCTGTACGGTCTGGACCTGGCCCTGTGCTACCTGCTCCTGCCCGCCGACGAGCGGACGCGAATAGGATTCAACGAAAACCCGCAGAGTCTCTTGACACCGAGACTCTGCGCTACCTGCTACCGCAAAGGACAAAGATATGAGAGAATGCGCGGCAGCAAGTCAACCTACGGAGGAATTGATGAAAGTCTCAAAATGGTGTCTGGCAGTTGGGCTGTTGGTATTAGGATTTGCGCGGCCAAGCCTGGCTGCGTCGCAGCACTTTTACTTGAAAAATGGCGAGCGGGTGCTTTTCTACGGGGACAGCATCACGGAGCAGCGTTACTATGCCGTGGCGGTCGAGGCTTACGTACGTACCCGGTTTCCCAATCTGCAAGTGAAATTCAGGAATTCCGCGGTGGGCGGCGCAACCGTCAGAGGGAACTGGACAGCGCCGGTGGACCTGAGCCTCTCGCGCGACGTTTTTCCTTTCAAGCCGAATATCGTCACCATCATGCTGGGAATGAACGACGGCAGTTACCGGCCTTTTGACCCTGCCATTTTCAATACTTACAAAACGGGCTACGAACACATCATTCAGTCTCTTCAGGCGCATTTGCCGGGAGTGAAAATTGTGCTGATTGAGCCCACGCCGTGGGACGACGTCACCCTTGAGCCGTCATACCCGAGCAATCCCAATCATGCTCCGGGAGGATATGACAGCGTGATGCGGCGATACGGCCAGCTTGTTCGAAAGCTGGGCGCGGAAGATCATCTGCAAGTAGTGGACTTCCACACGCCGCTTGTCAAACTGATGGAAGAAGCGAAGCAAACTGACCCTGCGCTGGCAGGCAAGATCCTTCCCGGCCGAGTTCATCCCGGCGCCAGCGCGGAATTGGTGATGGCGCAGGCGCTGCTCAAAGCCTGGAATGCCCCCGCGATGGTCAGTCAGGTTCGAATCAATGCTTCGGCATCAGCCGTCAAGCAGTCCGATAATGCCAGCGTCACAGACTTGTCGGCCGGGCAGGGGCGGATCTCCTGGACGGAAACCGACAAGGCGCTGCCCTATCCCATCATGACGCTTCACTCCACAAAGTGGCCGCAGTTTCCGCCTGTTCCTTTCGGAGGAGGGACGGGAGAAATCTTCTGGCCGCTGCCGCCGCTCAGTTCTCCCACCATCAACCCAGTTGCCGCGCTGGTGATGAAACTAAGCGGGATGTATAAGGCGCTCGACTCTGAAACCCTGCAGGTCTCAGGCCTGGAAGGAAGCGACTATGCCCTTAAAATCGACGGGCGCCTGGTGGGAACCTTCAGCCGAGAGCAACTCGCCGACGGAATCAACCTGGCCCTGTATGACACCCCGATGATGGAGCAGGCCTATAAGGTCCTGACCTTGGTCTGGCATCGCGTGGATATCCGCTTTTACGGGTGGCGGGCCATCCAGGTGCCACTCGGAAGGATGGAGACTCCGGGCCTTCCAGAGGCCGTGGCCAACATCATCACGGTGCTAAACCGCGAGCAGGATCATTTGGTCGCCCAGGCGCACGCAGCCGCCCAGCCCCAGGCGCATCACTGTGAACTAACCGCCACAACGCAATAACCGGGCGGCCGGATGAAACCTTAACGGGTAGCCACGGCACGTTGCTTTGTGCCGTGGGCTACCTGCTCTTCTGTAATACGGAAGGGTACGGTGGATAGAGGGGACTGAGGCCTGAGGAGGAACTAATGCGAACCCGGTTTCTAATATGTGTCATGGTTATCGTATGCGCGGCTGGCCTGCAAGCTGCCCATCGATTGGACCCATCGAGAGGAATTACTCTTACGAACAGCCACGTGCGGTTTGAGTTCGAGCCCAACGGAATGGGACTCTCCGCCATGGTGGATCTCCATAGCGGGACCAACCACATTCAGCCCGTTAAAGAAAAGCACCTGCTTTGGGAAATCGCGCTGGGCAGAGGCACCCTCATCAAGAAGCTCAACAATAACGATGCGCCGTGCAACTACGCCAGCCTGGAAGAACTTCCTGGCGGTGTTCAGCGCCTGGTGATGGAATGGAACGACTTGCGTTGGTGGAAGGAAAATCGTGTCCTGACCGTGCGGGCGACGGTGGACCTGCCGCCTGTTTCGGGCATTGCGAAGTGGCGCATTTTTGTCGACAACAAAAGTGACTACTGGGGCCTTTGGTCCGTCACGTTCCCTTTCGTCACGGGGTTTCCGGAAGCCGGGAAATACGACCTTGCACGCCCGGTATTTGGCAGTGGAGGGCAACTGTTGCGCGCCTGGAGCGGGAAAATTCAAGCCCGGAATCCTGCGGGCAATTGGCCGATGCAATTCCTGGCGCTGAGCCGGAATCACGATTCCGTTTATCTGGGCACCCGGGATTCAAGCGGGTACGCCAAAGATTTTGTTGTGAACTCGGATGAGAAAGTGATCTCGATGGTCCATTATCCCGAGGGCATGGGCGTGGCCGGCTCAGATTATCCGGACTACTATCCTGTCGAGCTCGGAGTATACCAGGGCCGATGGCTGGAAGCGGCGCAGCACTATCGTGCCTGGGCGTTAAAGCAAAAATGGGTGCAAGCAGGGAAGCTTTCCCAGCGCACGGATTTTCCCGAGATCCTGAAAAACGTCGGGGTGTGGATTTTAGGCGATTGGGAGTGGGCAGGCGCGGCGGGCTCTCCGCAGCAAATGGATGCGCCTCTGTTGCAAGCCCAAAAGACGCTCGGCGTGCCGATTGGCCTCCATTGGTACAACTGGCACCACATGAAGTTTGACAACGAATACCCGCACTTCCTTCCTCCCAAGCCTGAATTTGCCGAACGCGTCAAGGATCTCGTCCGTCACGGCGTGTTGGTGATGCCTTACATCAACGGGTCGAGCGCTGATTTCAACATCCCGGACTTTGACAAGTTTGCGCCCCACGCCATCGTGGACGAGGCGGGCGGATACCGAATGCACTTTTACGGCGCCAAATCCGGACGCCTGCTCTCCATGTGTCCCACGCAGGAATACTGGCAGAACACGATTTCATCCCTCGTGCAGAGCCTCGTGGAGGATTACGGCGTCAACGGTGTCTATATCGATCAAATCACCGCCATGGAACATGAGCTCTGCTTCAGCAAAAGCCACGGTCATCCCGTGGGTGGAGGGCGTTACTGGGTGGACGGAAACCGCGAGCTGCTGGCCAAGGTGCGGGACACGTCAGAGCGGGAAGGGCGGCGTCCCGTGATTACGTCCGAAGGCACCGATGAAGTCTTTATGGATCTCGTGGACGGCTATCTGACCTGGGCGCAGCCCAGCGATCGGGAAATCCCCATGATGGAAGTGGTTTATTCCGGCTACACCCTCTTCTTCGGAAGCCCCTGTGACTTCACAAAGAGCGACCCTTACTTCTGTTACGCGCAGGGGCAGGCCTTAATGGACGGCCGGCAGAATGGATGGATGAGCTTGGACCTGTTTAAGCCGGAATATTCGGCAAAGGCTGGATACCTCCGCCAATGCGGGCGCTACAGGGTCGCGACCAAGCAATACCTCCTGTATGGGCGTCTGCTGGGCCCCATTGAACCCGAGAACCCTGTCGCGACTTTTACCGAGGAAGGATTTGGATTTAATAAAGATATCCACAAAGGTACGGCTCCTGTCGCAGAAGGACGCTTGTGGCAGGATGAACAGGGTCACTTGGCTGTTTTTCTGGCCAACTATATCGACAAGCCCGTTGAATTCAAATATCGCGTTGACCCGGCGAAATATGGACTGAGTGGAAAGCGATTTGAGCTGAAACAAATCACTCCCGAAGGCAGCCGCCCCATCTCCACGGTCACAGGAACGGTGCAACGAAGTGAATCGCTGGGTCCAAGAGAAATCAAGGTGATCGAGATTGCCCCCACGGGGGCAGCCGCCGTTCACAGGGGATTCGGCGCGGCCAACCATGCGTCACGCGGAGCGCAGAACAGAGTCCGGGTGTCCTTGCCGGTACATCACGCGGCCGTTCTACTCGGTGGCAGCAGGTAGCGCAGAGTTGTTTTCTAATTCTGCGGTTGGTAAGCCTAACAATAGTTGTTAATTAAGAAATATCTATTGTGATAGACATCATGAAGGCTGCCGGCCGACGGCCTCAGAAAAGAGCCGCAGAGTCATGCGCCACCGCGCACAACTCTTCGCTACCCGCTTTAATCCAGCGCCTAATTCCTACCGCAAAGGACAAAGATATGAGAGAATGCGCGGCAGCAAGTCAACCTACGGAGGAATTGATGAAAGTCTCAAAATGGTGTCTGGCAGTTGGGCTGTTGGTATTAGGATTTGCGCGGCCAAGCCT
>Ga0307372_10004981_pt1 | contig 20193 bp, 22 predicted proteins | sample OX1MG_FD_202533 | JGI IMG/M metagenome (GOLD analysis project Ga0307372, IMG submission 202533) | Soil microbial communities from Risofladan, Vaasa, Finland - OX-1 | ecosystem: Environmental > Terrestrial > Soil > Coastal area > Acid sulfate soil | place: Finland: Risofladan, Vaasa | collected...
CGAACTGCCCGCGCGTGGCTGCGTCCGGCAGCAGGGCGAAGAACAGACGATGGACTTCGACGGGCCGGACATCGGCACCGCGGAGCAGATCCATCAGTGCAGATCCACCACCACGAGGCCCTGTGGCGGGATATCGACACGGAATGTGCCGTCGTGCACAGCCAGCTGCTGCGGTGCACTTGGCTTGGCAGCCTGACGCAGCTCCCTGATCTGCTTGCGGCTGGGAAACGCCGGGCGGCCCATGGCGTTGAAGGTCCCGATCACGTCGCCGTGGTTGCGGTCCAGCCGCCAAACGGTGGCGTGATCGCCGGTGGCCAGGTGCGAGACCTCCACGATGTACTGCTTGCTGGCGCCTTTGGGCTTGCCGACGGTATAGGTCGCCGAGGTGCCCACCGGTGGCGCGTAGTTCCACAAGGCCAGGATCACGCTGCCGTCCTTGCGGCGGGTGGCCAGAGCCAGGCGGCTGTCGACGGGCAGGCGCGTGTGGCCCAGCTTGTGCAGCATGGCGAATGCATTGAAGGCCGGCTTGGGAATGCGATCCTCCGCGATCAGTCCGTAGCCACCGTAGAACGGGCTTTTGACCACGCCCTGTTCCTCGAACACATCGGAGAAGGCCCAGTAGCTCATCATCTCGACCTTGCCGGCACACTGGCGGATCACGTTGGCGATCCACGGGCCCATGTACACCGAGTCGGTCACGTTCGGCAGGTTTTTGTAGGACGCGTTGTACTCGCTCATGATGAACGGCAGGTGGGGATACGGCGAGGCCTCGATCTGCCCGTGCACCGCGTCCACCGCGCGACAGACCATGTCCGAACGCGGGATGTTCTCGTCGACATGCAACACGTTCTGCGCGGTGTCGTCGCCGTAGACGTGCGTGCTCACAAAGTCGACCGGAACCCGATCCTTCCAGGTGTGCGCAAGGAATGCCGGCACCCATGCCGCCTGGGCCGTGGCCGGGCCGCCGACGCGCAGCCGCGGGCTGACCGATTTCAGATCACGCGCGGTGTGATCGTAGAGCTTGAAGTAGGACGCCTGCGCGGGCTTGCCGCCCCAGAAGCGCAGATTGGGCTCGTTCCAGACCTCGAAGTACCAGCTGGCGACCTCATCGATGCCGTAGCGTTCGATCAGATGCCGTGCGAAGGCCTTGATCATGCCGTCCCACAGCACGTAGCTCTTCGGCGGGGAGACGTCCGGGTGGTACCAGAATCCAAACAGGTCCTTGGGATCGGAGGCCAGATCGGGCGGCATGAAGCTCAGTTCCACGAACGGCTTCACGCCGCGGGCCAGCAAACCGTCGTAGATCTGATCGACGTAGGAGAAGTCATAGACCGGCTGGCCCTGCTTGTCGAGGTGGAACAGGCCGACGCCGCGGTCGAAGATGCCGTGTGCCCGCACGTAGGTGAAGCCGGTGGCCTGCTTGACCTTGATGAGGTCGCGTCGGTAATCGTCGCGCAGGGCGAGCACCACGCGGCCGGAACCGAACATCTGCTCCCAGAAATGGGGAAACGCCGTCCCCGGGGCCTTGGCGTCGACGTGGACGTACACGGTCTCCGCTGCCGGTGGCGACGCGGCATGGACACCACACGCCGTCCCCAGGGCCAGCAGCGCGAGGCCGCATGCGGATGCGAAAGCCCGTTGGATCCGTTGCTTGCAGATCATCAAAATTTCCCTTTCAGCGTTCAGGACATGGCGTGGAGAACAGCAAACAACAGGGTCAGAGAACTTTACCGTTTGTATCGGCGGCAGGGCCCTGCTGTTCATGATCCCGCGCCGATCAGCCTCGCCAGCGTGAACGCCGCCGCCGAGGCCAGCCCGCCGATCACCACCGTCTGCAACGCGCCGCGCAGCGCGCCGGCGCCGGTGAGACGACCCTTGAGCGCGCCGAAGGCGGCCAGTGCACCGAGGGTGGCGACGATCGAGACCATCAGCGCGCGCTCGACGCCCTCGACCAGCATGTACGGCAACAGCGGCACCAGACCGCCGGCGATGTAGGCGCCTCCGATGGTCAAGGCGCTGCGCAGCGCCCTGCCCGGCTGCGGCTGCTCCAAGCCCAGCTCGTAGCGCATCATGAAATCGACCCAGGCGTCGTGGTCGCGGTGGAAGGCGGTCAGGATCGGTTCGCAGTCCTGACGGGTCAGACCGTAGCGGGCGAAGATCTCGACGACCTCATCTTCCTCGTGCGCGCCGAGTTCGATCACCTCGCGTTGCTCGCGCCGGCGCTCGCTGGCGTAATGCTCGGCGTCGCTGCGTGCGGCCAGATAACCACCCAGCCCCATCGCGACCGCGCCGGCGGCGATCTCGGCCACGCCGGCGGTGACGATCAGGCGGCTGGCGGCGGCAGCGCCGGACAGGCCGGCAGCCAGCGCAAACGGCACCGTCAGGCCGTCGGCCATGCCGATCACCACGTCGCGAACACTGTCGGAGGCGTTGAAGTGTTTTTCGCTGTGGGGAACGCTCGGCATGGTGTGATTTCAAGCGCCGGCCGGCGCAATGCGGGGATTCAGATCAGGCGGATCTCGCGCAGCCGTTCGAGCAGATAGCCGTGTGCGCTGATCGGTTGCGGATAGCGGCTGGGGTTGTCGGCGCTGATGCACGCCGGCAGCACGTCGATCATGAAGTCGGGATTGGGGTGCAGGAAGAACGGCACCGAATAGCGCGGCTTGCGCGCATTGGCGTTGCGCGGATTGACCACACGGTGGGTGGTCGATGGATACACGTGGTTGCTCAGGCGCTGCAGCATGTCGCCGATGTTGACCACGATGGCGTCGCCGGCGGTAGTGATCGGAATCCAGCGGCCGTCGCGGCCCAGCACCTCGAGCCCCTCCGCGCTGGCGCCCACCAGCAGGGTGATGAAGTTGATGTCCTCGTGCGCGCCGGCGCGCACGTTGGGCACATCGTCGATCGCGATCGGCGGGTAGTGGATCGGGCGCAGGATCGAGTTGCCTTGGTCGGTCTTGTCGTCGAACCAGTGCTCCGGCAAGTCGATATGCAGTGCCAGCGCGCGCAGCACACGCGTGCCCAGCTGGTCCAGCGCCTGATACAGCGCGTAACCGTGTTCCCGGAAGCCGGCGACCTCGGCCGGCCAAAGGTTGGGCGGCATCACCTCGGCGTATTTTGAATCGCGCGCGATCTCGCGGCCGATGTGCCAGAACTCCTTCAGGTCCGGGTACTGGCTGTCCTTGGCGGTCTCGACCTTGAACGGGGTGTAGCCGCGCGCGCCGCCGCCACCGCGCACGTGATAGTGCATCTTGGTTTGCGTCGGCAACGCGAAGAAGCGCTGGAATACCTCATAGGCGCCGTCGATCAGCGCCTGCGGGATGCCGTGCCCGCCGATGCAGCAAAAGCCGAATTCGCGATAGGCCGCCCCCAGTTCGGCGACCAACGCCGCGCGGTCGTGCTCGAAGCGGCGGATGTCGAGGGTGGGAATCTGTTTCATGCCGGAGTCTTGCCGAACGAGAGGTGCGCCGCCGATGTTACGGCGGCGACCAGACCCGCGGCGACGCGTTCGACCTCGGCGGCATCCGGTGCCTCGACGGTGACCCGTACCAGCGGCTCGGTGCCGGAGGGCCGCAGCAGCACCCGGCCGCGGTCCGCCAGCGTGGCCTGCGCCGCAGCCAGCGCCTGCTGCACGCCGGGCGTGGCCAGCAGCGCGGCAGCACCGACCGCATGCACGTTGACGGTGCGTTGCGGCAGCTTGGCCAGGCGCGCGCGCGCCGTGGACAGCGTTTCGCCGCTGCGCATCAGCGCCTCCAGCACCGCCAGCGCGGCGACCATGCCGTCGCCGGTGGTGGTGCGGTCCAGGCACAGCAGGTGGCCGGAGGCTTCGCCGCCGAGCACGCCGCCGCCCTCGCGCAGGGCGCGCAGGACGTGACGATCACCGACGTCGGCACGCACGAACGGCACGCCCAGCGCAACGATCGCCGTTTCCAGGGCGCAATTGCTCATCAGCGTTCCGACCACCGGGCCGCGCAGCGTGCCGCGCGTGTGCAGGTCACGAGCCAGGATGTAGAGCAGATCATCGCCATCCGCCAGCGCGCCGTCGGCGTCGACCATCAGCACACGATCGCCGTCGCCGTCGAAGGCGATGCCGAGATCGGCGCGCGCCAGGCGCACGGCGGCAATCAGCGCTTCGGGGTGCATCGAGCCGACATCGGCGTTGATGTTGAAACCGTCCGGTGCGGTGCCGATCGTGCTCAACTCCGCACCCAGCGCGGCGAACACTCGCGGCGCTACCTGATAGGTTGCGCCGTGCGCGCAGTCGAGCACGATGCGCAGACCGCGCAGGCTGAAACCCGCCGCCACGGTGGCACGGCAGAACACCGCGTAGCGCTCGGCGGCATCGTTGATGCGCGCCGCCTTGCCGAGTCGCTCGGCGGCCACGGTGACGAACGGGGCAGCGATCGCCGCGGCGATCGCGCACTCGGTGGCATCATCGAGCTTTTCGCCGGCCGCAGAAAAGAACTTGATGCCGTTGTCGAGGTAGGGGTTGTGCGAGGCGCTGATCACGATGCCGGCGCTGGCGCCCATCTCGCGCGTCAGCCAGGCGACCGCGGGCGTCGGCATCGGCCCGAGCAGGCGCACGTCAGCACCCGCCGCGACCAACCCCGCCTCCAGCGCCGATTCGAACATGTAGCCGGAAACGCGCGTGTCCTTGCCGATCAGCACCATGGCGCGACTGTCGCGACCGAGTACCTCGCCGGCTGCACGGCCGAGCTTGAGCATGAACTCGGCCGTGATCGGCCAGTCGCCGACGCGGCCGCGGATGCCGTCGGTGCCGAACAATCGGCTGGACTCGGGACGCTGGACTCGGGACTCGACCATGGACGCGAAGCTTATCCTCTTGGCCGCGCGTTCGGCACGCGAGTCGCGCACGGCAGCAACGGGGCGGATCAGTCGTCGTCGCCCCAGCGCGGCGTTTTCGCTTTCGCCGCCGCCGCAGCGACTGCTGGTGCCGCCAGACCTACGCGCAGCGCATCGCGCGTCGCCGTCACGTCGTGCACGCGCACGATGTCGGCGCCGCGCTGGGCCGCGACCAGCGCAGCCGCCGCGGAGCCGACCGCGCGCGCGCGCGGATCATCGCGACCAGTCAGCGTGCCGATCATCGCTTTGCGCGACAGCCCGACCAGCAGGCCGGAGCCGAGGCCGCGAAAGCGCTCGAGTGCGCCGAGCAGGGCGAGGTTGTGCGCCAGCGTCTTGCCGAACCCGAAACCCGGGTCCACCAGCACGCGCCCGCGCGGCATGCCGGCCAGCTCGCAGGCGAACACGCGATCGGCCAGGAATCGGTGCACTTCGCCGACGACATCGTCGTAGCGCGGATCGGTCTGCATGCTGCCAGGCTCGCCCTGCATGTGCACCAGGCACACCGGCACGCCCAGTTCGGCCGCTGCCTCGAGCGCACCCGGACGGCGCAGCGCGCATACGTCGTTGATCAATCCGGCGCCGGCCGCGACCGCGGCGCGCATCACCTCGGGTTTGCTGGTGTCGATCGCGATCGGCAGCGCGCAGCGCGCCGCCAGCGCCTCGATCACCGGAATCACCCGGCGCAGTTCGTCCTCGATCGACACCGGCTGCGCGCCCGGGCGGGTGGATTCACCGCCGATATCGAGCAGATCGGCGCCCTCCTCCGCCAGTCTCAGGCCGTGGGCAATGGCGCTGGCGGCATCGGCGTGCTCGCCGCCGTCGGAGAATGAGTCCGGGGTGACGTTGACGATGCCGGCGATGCGCGGCTGGTCGAGCGACAGCCGGCGACCGCGGCAATCGAGACTGCGCGCGGCCGGGTCGAAGTCGAGCACGCTCAGGGCGGACTGCCGGCAGGCGTCGCCACACCGCCGCTGGGCCCGGGGCGGCCGATGCCGTCGGCGCCGCGCGCGCTGCCGTCCGCTGCGCCGGCATCGCCACCGGCGTTGGCGTCACGTGTCCAGTCGCGCGGCGGGCCCGGCTCGCGGCCGGCCATGATCGCGCTGATCTGGCCGCTGTCGATGGTTTCGTACTGGAGCAGCGCCTCGGCCATCGCGGTGAGCTTGTCCATATTCTTGGTGAGGATGCTGCGCGCGCTGGTGTAGGCGGTGTCGATCACGTTGCGGATCACCTCGTCGATGCGCCGCGCGGTGGCCTCGGACACCGTCTTGTGCTGGGTAATCGAGCGGCCCAGGAAAACCTCGTCCTCTTCCTCGCCGTAGGTCATCGGGCCGAGTTCCTCGCTGAGGCCGTATTTGGTGACCATGTCGCGCGCCAGTTGGGTGGCGCGCTGGATGTCGTTGCTGGCGCCGGTGGTGACCTTGTCGGCGCCGAAGATCAGCTCTTCGGCGACGCGGCCGCCATAGAGGCTTGCGAGGCGGCTTTCGAGATGGGTCTTGCTGTAGCTGTAGCGATCCTGCTCGGGCAGAAACATGGTCACGCCCAGCGCGCGTCCGCGCGGGATGATGGTGACCTTGTGCACCGGATCGTGGTCCGGCACCGACAGGCCGACGATGGCGTGGCCGGCCTCGTGATAGGCGGTGAGCTTCTTTTCGGCCTCGCTCATGATCAGCGAGCGCCGCTCCGAGCCCATCATGATCTTGTCCTTGGCGCGCTCGAAATGGCTCATGCCGACGTCGCGGTTGTTCTCGCGCGCGGCGAACAGCGCCGCCTCGTTGACCAGGTTGGCGAGATCGGCGCCGGAAAAGCCCGGCGTGCCGCGCGCGATCACCATCGGCTCGACGTCGGCCGCGACCGGCACCTTGCGCATGTGCACGCGCAGGATCTGCTCGCGACCGCGCACGTCGGGCAGGCCCACCGCCACCTGGCGATCGAAGCGGCCCGGGCGCAGAAGCGCCGGATCGAGCACGTCGGGACGGTTGGTGGCGGCGATGACAATGATGCCCTCGTTGCCCTCGAAGCCGTCCATCTCGACCAGCAGCTGGTTGAGCGTCTGCTCGCGCTCGTCATGGCCGCCGCCGAGTCCGGCGCCGCGATGGCGACCGACGGCATCGATCTCGTCGATGAAGATGATGCAGGGCGCGTGCTTCTTGGCCTGCTCGAACATGTCGCGCACGCGCGCGGCGCCGACGCCGACGAACATCTCGACGAAATCGGAACCGGAGATCGAGAAGAACGGCACCTTGGCTTCGCCGGCGATCGCCTTGGCCAGCAAGGTCTTGCCGGTGCCCGGCGGACCGGCCATCAGCACGCCGCGCGGGATGCGGCCGCCCAGCTTCTGGAACTTGCCCGGGTCGCGCAGGAACTCGACCAGCTCGCGCACGTCCTCCTTGGCCTCGTCGCAGCCGGCGACGTCGGCGAAGGTGACCTTGACCTGGTCCTCGCCCTGCAGCTTGGCGCGCGAACGACCGAACGACATCGCGCCGCGGCCGCCGCCGCCCGACTGCATCTGGCGCATGAACCAGATCAGCATGCCGATGAAGATCAGGAACGGCACCCAGTCGAGCAGGATCTTCCACAGGATGTTGCCGCTGTCGGCCGGCTGCTGGGTGACCTGCACGCCGTGCTTGAGCAGCTTCGGCATCAGGCTGTCGTCGAAGAACGGCGCCACCGTGCGCAACGGGGCGCCGTCGCGCAGCTTGCCGGTGATCGCCGGCGGGTTGCTGGCGCTGATGGTGACCGCAGTAACGTTGTTGTTCTGCACCTGCTGCACGAACTCGGTGTACGTCATCGGCTGCGTCGAGCCACCCTGCGGCGCGAAGCTCTGGAACACGGTCAGCAGGACCACCGCGATCACCAGCCACAGCAGGAGGTTCTTGGCCATGTCGTTCATAACGTCACTCGCTCAAAGGCCGGGGACCGCCGCGGAAGCCGGTCGCCAGCGCGTAGACCTCGCGCGAACGTGCGCGCGAAGCCTTGGGTTTGCGCATCGTCACGCGCGCGAAGTCGCGGCGCAAGTCGCGGACGTAATCGTCGAAGCCGGCGCCCTGGAACAACTTGATCAGCAGTACACCACCCGGCCGCAGCCAGCCGCGACAGAAGTCGGCGGCCAATTCGGCCAGATGCATCGCACGTGCCTGATCGACGGAGGCCACGCCGGTGATATTGGGGGCCAAATCCGACAGCACAAGGTCGGCGCGTGCGCCATCCAGCAGGACCTCGAGACGCGCCAGCACCTCGGCTTCGCGAAAATCGCCTTCGATGAACTCGACGCCGGCGATGCCCTGCATCGGCAGGATGTCCAGCGCCAGCAGGCGGCCGCTGTCGCCCAGGCGCTGGCGCACCACCTGCGACCAGCCACCGGGCGCGGCACCCAGGTCCACCACGGTCATGCCGGGCTTGAGCAGGTGGTCACGCTCGATCAACTCGTCGAGCTTGTACGCCGCGCGCGAGCGCAGACCCTCGGCCTGGGCGCGCTTGACGTAGGGATCGTCAAAATGCTCGCGCAACCAGCGCGAACTGCTCTTGCTGCGAACCATGATCATGCCGATGAAACGGGCTGGCATGATACCTTCTCCGCCCTTTCCCACCCTGATCCTGCCGCGACCTCATGCCGCTATCCGCCTCCCAGCGCCGCTATCTGCGCAGCAGCGCGCACCCCCTCAAACCATTGATCCTGCTCGGCGCCCGCGGCATCACCCCCGGCGTGCTCGCCGAACTGGGCCGCGCGCTCGACCATCACGAACTGGTCAAGGTCAAGCTGGCCGGCGCCGACCGCGCCGAGCGCAGCGCGCAGGTGGATGCGCTGCTGACCGCCAGCGGCGCTGAGCTGGTGCAGCAGATCGGTCACGTCGCCGCGCTGTACCGGCGCAATCCCGATGCCCCTCGGCTGGCGTTGCCGCGCTGACGCGATGGATCTGACACTGCAACACCCCGGCTCCTACCTGTTCGTGCGCCGCGTCGGCGCCGATCGCATCACCCTGGGCGACCGCGAGCTGACCCGCAGCTTCATCCTCGCTCGCGATCGCGTGATCGAGAACTGGCCGGTGACCGACGTCGCGGCACTGGATCCGGCCATGCTGGATGCAGCGCTGGCCCTGCAACCCGAGGTGGTGCTGCTGGGTACCGGTGAACGCCAGCGGTTCCCCGCACCCGCGGTGATGGCCGCGCTGCTGGCGCGCGGCATCGGCTGCGAGGTGATGGACAACGCCGCCGCGGCACGCACCTATGCGGTGCTGGCGGGCGAAGACCGCGCGGTGGTCGCGGCCTTCATCCTGCCCGGCTGAGAACTTGTGAATCCATCTGCTGCGCGGCCCGATCCCTGCGTTGGGCGGTGCTCGCCTGCTCGCTGTACTGACATGGACTGCCTCGTCGCTGCGCTCCGTCCGCCTTGGCCCGGGCCGCTCGCGACAATTGCTTCACAAGTTCTGAGTACGCCCGGCGCGTTCAGCGTGGAGGCAGGTAATCGAGCGGGTCCACCGGCTTGCCGTCGCGGCGGATCTCGAAGTGCAGCTCGACCCGCGGCGCGCCCGAGGAGCCCATCTCGGCGATTTCCTGGCCAGCGCGCACGCGCTCGCCTTCCTTGACCAGGCGCACGCGGTTGTGGCCGTAGGCCGACAGGTAACTGTCGGAATGCTTGATGATGATCAGCTCGCCGTAGCCGATCAGGCCGTTGCCGCTGTAGACCACCACGCCGTCGGCCGCGGCATACACCGGCTGGCCGCTGCGACCGCCGAGGTCGATGCCCTGGCGACCGGGATCGTTGGCCTGATAGCCGTCGATAATCGCGCCGTCGGTCGGCCAGCGCCAGGCAATGCCGCCGACCAGGCGCGATGGCGCGGGCGGCGATTGCACCGGCGTGGCGGCCACGGCAGGCACCGTAGCCGGCATGGCTGCGGCCGACGTTGCCGTGGCTTCCGGCACCGGCGCAGCCACGACCGGCGTCGGCACGACAGCCGGGACCGCGGCGGCGGATATCGGTCCTGCCGGCGCTGACGGGGGCACCTGACGCGCGGGCGGCAACGGGCGCGGAGCCGGTGCCCGCGCGACGGTCGCGGGCACCATCGGCTTCCCGGAAAACCGGATCTCTTCGCCGGGATAGATCGTGAACGGCGGCGCGATGCCGTTGATCCACGCCAGCGCGCGGTAATCCAGGCCGTGGCGGAAGGCAATGCTGTACAGGGTGTCGCCGGCGACCACGCGATAGCGACCGTGCGCCGGCTCGCTGCCGCGCACCGGCGCCGGACCCGCCATGCGGCGCACCGCGACCACGCGCGGCTCGGCGCAGCCGGCGAGCAGCGCCAGCAGTCCGGCGATCACGGCTAGACGCGATGCGGTGATGCGCAAGGTCATGCCGGCAAGCATAGCGGTCCTCAGCGCCACCCGAACCACCACAGTGCTGCGGCGCCGAACAGCGCCAGCACGCTCCAGCCGAGCCATTCGATCCAGCGCTGCAGGAACGCTTCCGCGCGCGGCCCCATCAGGCGGATCAGCAACGCCAGCAGGAACACGCGCTTGCCGCGGCCAACCACCATGCTGGCGATGAAGGCCGCCAGCGGCACGCCGACGATGCCGGCCGCCCAGGTGAACAGCTTCAGCGGCACCGGCGTGAAGCCGGCGGCGACCAGCAGCCAGAACGCCGTCCACGGGTGCAGCATGACATCGACGCGCAGTTCCAGCACCAGCCGATCGATGGCATCCATCCAGCCCAGATGCGTCAGCAGCGGCTGCAGCAGATCGAAGGCGAAGTAGCCGAGCGCATAGCCGAGCAGCGATCCCAGCAGCGAAAACGCCAGGCTGATGGCGGCATAGCGGTAGGCACGGCGTGGCTGTGCCACGCACATCGGCGCCAGCATCAGTTCGGGCGCAATCGGAAAGGCAAAGGCCTCGACGAAACTCAGCCCGGCGAGGTAACGCTGCGCGTGCGGATGCTGCGCCCAGCCCAGCACACGCCGGTACAGCGACGCGAACAGCGCCATCAGCCGACCCCGCCCAGCAGCGGCACAAAGCTGACGTTGGCCAGCGCCTCGCGCTGCACGCCGCCCTCGGCATCGACCCGCACGCGCACCAGTTGCTGATGTCCGGACGGTCCCAGCGGCGCCAGCAGCACACCGCCCGGCGCCAGCTGCGCCAGCAGATCCTGTGGCACCGATTCACCGGCGGCGGTGAGGATGATGGCGTCGAACGGCCCCTCGGCCGGCCAGCCGAGATGACCGTCGTCGTGGCGCGAGCGGATGTTTTCCAGTTTCAGCTTGCGAAAGCGTCGCCGCGCCTGGCGCAGCAGTTCCTCGATGCGCTCGACGGTGAAGACCTCGGGCACCATCTGGGCCAGCACCGCCGCCTGGTAACCCGAGCCGGTGCCGATCTCCAGCACGCGCTTCGGCACGCCGTGTTCCAGCAGCGCCGTGGTCATGCGCGCCACCACCCACGGCTGCGAAATGGTCTGGCCGTGGCCGATCGGCAGCGCGGTGTTTTCGTAGGCTCGCGGCGCCAGCGCCTCGTCGACGAACAGGTGCCGCGGCAACGTGCGCATCACGTCGAGGACGCGCGGATCGGCGATGCCTTCTTCGCGCAGCTTCGCCACCAGACGGTCGCGGGCGCGCTGCGAAGTCATGCCCAGCCCGGCGGCTTCCGGGGTGCGGATCGATGCCGTCATGGGTTTCAGGCGGCCGCGTCGGCGCGCATGCCGGCCTCGAGCGCACCCACCCACTCGCCGACCTTTTCCAGCGCCTGGAAGCGGGTCAGATCGACGTGGATCGGCGTCACTGAGACATAGCCGCGCTGCACGGCGTCGAAATCGGTGCCGGGACCGGCGTCCTCGGCCTCGCCGGCCGGGCCAATCCACCAGATCGTGCGCCCGCGCGGGTCGCGGTCGCGGATGCACGGCGCGCTGCGGTGGCGCCGGCCCAGGCGCGTGACCTCGAAGCCGCGGATCTCCGCCCACGGGCGGTCCGGCACGTTGACGTTGAGGATGGTATCGGCCGGCAGCGGATCCACCAGCAGGCGCCGCACCAGCAGCAGCACCGCGCGCGCCGCCGAATCGTAGTGCTCACCGTGGTTATCGCTGCTGGCCAGCGACACCGCGACCGCCGGCAGGCCGAGAAAGCGCCCCTCCATCGCCGCCGACACGGTGCCGGAATAGATCACGTCGTCGCCGAGATTGGCCGAGTTGTTGATGCCGGAGACGACGATGTCGGGCTCGTTTTCGAGCAATCCCGACAAGGCGAGATGGACGCAGTCGGTGGGCGTGCCGGCGACGCGGTAGCGGCCGTCGTCCATGCGCAGCACGCGGATCGGCTGATCCAGCGTCAGCGAGTTGCTGGCGCCGGAGCGGTCGCGGTCGGGCGCGACCACGACCACATCGCCCAGCACGCGCAGGCGCTCGGCGAGCAGGCGAATACCGGGCGCGTCCACGCCATCGTCGTTGCTGACCAGAACTCGCATCGGACCCCGCTCGCGGCGCGTTTCACCGGCGCCCCACGGGCGCGCTGCCATCGTGAGCGCCGATCGCTCGTCGAGTTTAGCGGATTTGACCGCGCCGCCGAGGCCTCCCGCGCGCACCCTTCTGCTGCTAGGTTTCAGGCATGGCCCGCAAGCCCGCACCGCCACCCGATGCCGACGCCGTACGCCTGTTCCGCGAGGCGGTCGGCAGCGTGCGGCCGCTGCCGCGCGAGCTCACGGTCGCTCCGCCGCGACGCCCACCGCCGGCGCCGCGCGCGCGCATGCGCGAAGCCGACGAAGCCGCGGTGAGCACCGAACTGCTGACGCACGCGATCGACCCGGCCCTGCTCGAGGTCGGCGAGGAGCTGTCCCATCTGCGCGCCGGACGCGATCCGCGCCTGCTCAAGCGCCTCAGGCGCGGCGCGTATGCGGTGCAGGCCGAGCTCGACCTGCATCAGATGAACGCCGCGGCTGCACGCGCGTCGATCACGGATTTCCTCGCCGAGTGTCACCGCGAGGGCCAGACCTGCGTCCGCATCATCCACGGCAAGGGCCTGCGTTCGCGCGGCGGACCGGTCCTCAAGGTGCTGACCGATCGCCTGCTGCGGCTGCGCGGCGACGTGGTGGCGTTTGCCTCGGCGCCCTCGACGCAAGGGGGCACCGGTGCCGTACTGGTGCTGCTGCGGCCGCAACGGTGAATCGCTCCAGGGTCCGTGTGGGCCGTTCGCGGGCGGCAGCGCCGCGGCCTGCCGCCCGCACGGCTTCAGACCGCGGCCAGCTCGCGCACGACCACGGTGGCGTAGGCGCCTGCTGGCAGCGTGAAGCGCAGTTCCAGCGCCGCGTCCTGATGCCAGCTCCAGTCCAGCGCCGCCGGATGCAGCCGCAACGCGCGCCGCTCCTGCTGCAGACCTGCAGCAACCAGACCGGCGCAGAGTTCGGGCAGCGTCGCGGCGATCTCCTGCTCCAGCGCCGCCGCCGCAGCGGCCGCGGGATGCGGGCCGGCGCCCCACAGCGGCCCCGAGGGATGGATGTCGAACGCGGCCAGTCGTGCGGCCAGCGCGTCGTTCCACGGCTCCGGCCCGAACCAGCTGCGCGAGCCGGCGAGATTCCACAACTCGCCGGCGAGCGCCGTATCCCACGCGCCGCGTTCGACGCGCGCGGCCAATACGGCGTTGAAAACCTCGGCGCGAGCGGCTGACAACAGCAAGCCGCGCAGGGTGCGGTCGACGCGCTTGCCGGCGAACATCGCCTGCGCGCGCTCGACATTGGCGCCGCCGCGGCCGAAGCGCTGCTCGCCGAAATAGTTGGGCACGCCGCGCGCCGCCATCGCGGCGAGAACGCGCCCGGCGGCATCGCGATCACCCTGCACATCGCGCAACACCAGCACGAAGCGGTTGCCGGCCAGCGCGCCGCGCTTGAGCTTGCGGCGATGCCGCGTACTGGCGAGCACGCGCACCTCGGCATGCGGGAAGGTCGCCCAGTCGGGCTCGGCCTGGCCGCCCAGCTGCACGCTGAAGCTCTGGCGGGTGACGGCGTGGCGATCCTTCATGCCGGCGTAGCCCACCGCCAGCGGCGTGACTCCGGCGAAGCGCGCCAGCTCGCGCGCCACCCATTCGGTGTTGGCGCCGGTCTTCTCGACCGTCAGCAGGACGTGCTCGCCGTCGCCATCGGCGGCGTAGCCGAGCACCTCCTCGACGACAAAATCCGCGGGCGCCGCACGCAACTGCACGGTCAGCGGCGGCCCGCCGTGGGCGAACGGCAGCGCGCTCAATGCGATGCAGCCTGCGGCAAGGGCATTGACCCGCGCCCTATCATCATCGCGAAATCACTTCCATTTATAATCCTATTTATTTGAAATATATAAGCTATTACTTGGCGATAATCAGTGCGACCGCGAGTGCGGCGATGCCCTCGCCGCGACCGGTGAAACCCAGCGTCTCGCTGGTGGTCGCCTTGATGCTGAGCGCGCCCGGGTCGCATCCGAGATCCGCAGCCAGGCCGACGGCCATCGCCACGGCGTGCGGTGCGATCTTCGGTCGCTCGCAAACCACCGTGATGTCGGCGTTGCCCAGCCGATGGCCGCGGGCATCGAGCATCGCCGCGACGTGGCGCAGCAGGACGCGGCTGTCGACACCTCTCCAGCGCGCATTGCCGGGCGGGAAGTGCCGGCCGATATCGCCCAGCGCCAGCGCGCCGAGCAGAGCGTCGCACAGCGCATGGATCACCACGTCGCCGTCGGAATGCGCGATCACGCCATGGTCGTGGGCGATGCGCAGACCGCCCAGCATCAGGTGATCGCCGGGCCCGAAGGCGTGGACATCGAAGCCCTGGCCGATGCGGATGTTCATGCTGAGACCTCTTGCACGAGCGGCTGATGCGCCCGGATGGCGATGATCATGCCTGCGGATCGTGCTGTCGGGTCAACCAGAACGCGGCATAGGCCAGATCGGCGGGCGTGGTGATCTTGAGGTTGTCGTCGCTGCCCTCGATCAGCAACGGATGCAGGCCGATGCGTTCCAGCGCCATCGCCTCGTCGGTGACCGCAACACCTTGCGCCGCAGCGGCCTGCAGCGCGTGCTCGAGATCGCCGCGTCGCGCCAGCTGCGGCGTCAGCGCCCGCCACAGGCTGGCGCGCGGCACGGTCGCGGCGACGCAGCCATCGTCACCAGCGTGCTTGAGCGTGTCGCGCACCGGCGTCGCCAGCAGCGCGCCGCCGGCATGGGGCACGCCGCGCCGGATCAGCTGATCGAGATCCTCGGCGCGCAGCAGCGGCCGTGCAGCGTCGTGCACCAGCACGGCCTCATCCACGGCGACGGAGTCCGGCAGGGCGCGCAACCCGGCCAGCACCGAATCCGCGCGCTCGGCGCCGCCGATGGCCGTGAGCACGGGCTTGCCGGCGATCGCGATCAGACTCGGCCAGTGACGATCGTCGGCCGCCAGCACCACCATCAGGCCAGCCACGCGCGGATGCGCGGCCAGGCGCTCCAGCGTGTGCAGCAGCAGCGGCCGCCCGAGCAGATCGACGTACTGCTTGGGCACCTCGCCGCCAAAGCGTGCGCCGCGCCCGGCCGCCGGCACCACGCACCACAGCGCGTCAGCCGCCATGGGCACTGGCGGCAGCGGCAGGTACCGACGCGGCACGCGGGTCCGGATTGACCACCTGGTAGAACGTTTCGCCCGGCTTGATCAGGCCCAGCTCCGAGCGCGCGTGCGCCTCGACGGCCTGATTGCCGTGCTTGAGGTCCTCGACCTCGGCGCCGAGCGTCTGGTTGCGCTGCTGCAGACGCAGATTCTCGGCCTGCTGCGCCGTCAGCTGGGCGCGCAACTGGCTGACCGCGGGCATGCCGCCGGCGCCGGTCCACAGACGCAGCTGCAGCAGGGCCACCAGCACCAGCAGGACGACGGCGATCCAGCGCAGCATGGCGAGCCCGTGCGCCGCGGTCAGCCGGGCAACGGCCGTTTGAACGCGCCGCGCCCGGCATAGCGCGCGGTGGCACCCAGCTCTTCTTCGATGCGCAGCAATTGATTGTACTTGGCGACGCGATCGCTGCGACACAGCGAGCCGGTCTTGATCTGCGTCGCCGTGGTCGCGACCGCGATGTCGGCGATGGTGGTGTCCTCGGTCTCGCCGGAGCGATGCGAAACCACCGCGGCATAGCCGGCCTGCTCGGCCATGGCGATCGTCTCCAGGGTTTCCGACAGCGTGCCGATCTGGTTGACCTTGATCAGGATGGCATTGGCGATGCCGGCGGCGATGCCCTCGCGGAAGATCGCCGGATTGGTGCAGAAGTTGTCGTCGCCGACCAGCTGTATGCGCGCACCCAGTGTGGCCGTGAGCTGCGTCCAGCCCTCGTGATCGGCTTCGGCCATGCCGTCCTCGATGCTGATGATGGGATAGCGTTCGCACCAGCCGGAATACAGTTCGACCATGCCCGCGGCGTCGAGCTTGCGGCCTTCGCCAGCGAGGTCGTACAGGCCATCGGCATGGAACTCCGAGGCGGCGGCGTCGAGCCCGAGGAAGACGTCGCGCCCGGCGGCATAGCCGGTCTTGCCGATCGCCTCGAGGATGGTCTCGATCGCTGCCTCGTTGGACTTGAGGTCGGGGGCGAACCCACCCTCGTCGCCAACCGCCGTGCTCAGGCCGCGCGCCTTCAGCACGGCCTTGAGCGCGTGGAAGATTTCGGCGCCGGCGCGCAGCGCCTCGGAAAAGCTTTCAAAGCCGACCGGCAGGATCATGAACTCCTGCATGTCCACGTTGTTGTCGGCGTGCGCGCCGCCGTTGATGATGTTCATCGTCGGCACCGGCAGCACGACGTCGCGCGGGCCGGCCAGCGCGCGCCACAACGGCTGGCGGCGTGAGAGGGCAACCGCACGCGCCGCCGCCAGCGATACGCCGAGCAGCGCGTTGGCGCCCAGGCGCGCCTTGTTGGGCGTGCCGTCCAGCGCGATCAGGCGGGCGTCGAGCCCGGCCTGATCCGCCGCATCGAAACCGGTCAGGGCCTTGGCGATCTCGCCGTTGACGTGGGCGACGGCCTTGCGCACGCCCTTGCCGCCGTAGCGCGACTTGTCGCCGTCGCGCAGTTCGACCGCCTCGCGCGTGCCGGTGGAGGCGCCGCTGGGCACCGCGGCACGGCCACAGTCGCCATCGGCAAGTGTCACCTCGGCCTCGAGGGTGGGATTGCCGCGGGAGTCGAGGATTTCGCGTGCGTGGATGCTTGCAATCTTGGTCATTGGCGTACTCGCAATCGATCGTGATTCAAGCCTGCGTCGAAATTCCGTTGAAAGATGAGCGGTTGCATCCGTTCATGGTTCGACAGGCTCACCACGAACGGATTCAAGAAAACTGCTCGATAAAGCCGCCGCGCTTGACCGCACGATCCAGCTCGACCAAGGTTTCCAGCAGCGCGGCCATCTTCGGCAATGGCCACGCGTTGGGGCCGTCGCTGAGCGCATGGTCGGGGTCGGGATGGGTCTCGGCGAACAGGCCCGCGATGCCGACCGCAACCGCGGCGCGCGCCAGCACCGGCACGAACTCGCGCTGACCGCCGGACTTCGCGCCCTGCCCACCCGGCAGCTGCACCGAATGGGTGGCGTCGAACACCACCGGGCAGCCGGTGGCGCGCATCACCGCCAGGCTGCGCATGTCCGACACCAGGTTGTTGTAGCCGAAGCTGGCGCCGCGCTCGCAGACCATGATCTGCGTGTTGCCGACCGCGCGCGCCTTCGCGACCACGTGCTGCATGTCCCAGGGCGCGAGGAACTGGCCCTTCTTGATGTTGACCGGCTTGCCGGCGCGGGCCACGTTCTGGATGAAGTCGGTCTGCCGGCACAGGAAGGCCGGCGTCTGCAGTACGTCGACCACGCTGGCGACCTCGGCCAGCGGCGTGTATTCGTGCACGTCCGTCAGCACCGGTACGCCGATCTGGCGTTTGACTTCGGCGAGGATGCGCAGGCCCTGCTCCAGGCCGGGACCGCGGTGGCCGGACGCCGAGGTGCGGTTGGCCTTGTCGAAACTCGACTTGTAGATGAAAGGCACGCCGAGGCGCGCGGTGATCTCCTTGAGCTGGCCCGCGGTGTCGAGCGCCAGCTGCTCCGATTCGATCACGCAGGGCCCCGCGATCAGGAACAGCGGGTGTTCAAGACCAACCTGAAATCCGCAGAGGTTCATGCGTTGCGATCCGAGGCAGGCATGGCATCGGCAGCCGTCATCCCGGTGAGGGAATGACCAAGACCCCGCACCAGGAACGGCAAATGCAGCTTCATGCCGCGACCTCGCGTGCCAGCCGCTCACCCTGACGGACGGCCTTGTACTCGCGCGCGGCGCGCACGAAGCCGGCGAACAGCGGATGGCCGTCGCGCGGCGTCGAGGTGAACTCGGGATGGAATTGGCAGGCCAGGAACCAGGGGTGCTTCGCGATCGGCAGTTCGACCATCTCCACCAGCAGGTCGTCCATCGACTTGCCGGCGATCACCAGGCCCAGATCCTCAAACGCCTGCCGATAGCGGTTGTTGAACTCGTAACGGTGGCGATGGCGCTCGCGGATCACGTCCTGGCCGTACAGCTCGCGCGCCAGGCTGCCGGCCTTGAGGCGGCACTCCTGCGCACCGAGGCGCATGGTGCCGCCGAGGTCGGACGCCTCGTCGCGGCGCTCGACCTCACCGGCGGTCGTGGTCCATTCGGTGACCAGACCGATCACCGGATGCGGGGTCTGGCGGTCGTTTTCGGTGGAATCGGCCCCCCCCAGGCCGGCGACGTGGCGGGCGAAATCCACCACCGCCGCGTGCATGCCGTAGCAGATCCCGAAGTAGGGAACGCCACGCTCACGCGCATGCCGCGCGGCCATCACCTTGCCCTCGAAGCCGCGCTTGCCGAAACCGCCCGGAACCAGAATGGCATCGACGTCGCCCAGAGCGGCCTCGCTGCCTTCAGCCTCGATCTGCTCGGAGTCGACCCAGCGCAGGTTGATGCGCGCGGACTGCTTGATGCCGCCGTGGCGCAGCGCTTCGCCCAGCGACTTGTAGGCGTCCTTGTGCTCGACGTACTTGCCGACGATGGCGATGGTGACCTCGTCGCGCGGATGCTGCATGGCGGCGACGGCGGCCTCCCACTCGGCCAGGTTGGCGGGGCGCGCGTCGAGGCGCAGGCGATCGACCACGATCTGGTCCAGCCCCTGCTGATGCAGCCACAACGGCAGCTGGTAGATCACCTCGACGTCGACCGCGCTGATCACGGCCGGCTCCGGCACGTTGGTGAACAGCGCGATCTTGCGTCGCTCGCCTTCGGGCAGCGGCTGCTCGGAGCGGCACAGCAGGATGTCGGGCTGGATGCCGATCGAGCGCAGCTCCTTGACCGAATGCTGGGTCGGCTTGGTCTTGATCTCGCCGGCGGCCTTGATGTACGGCACCAGGGTCAGGTGCATGAACAGGCACTTTTCCGGGCCGCGCTCGATGCGCAGCTGGCGGATCGCCTCGAGGAACGGCAGCGATTCGATGTCGCCCACGGTGCCGCCGATCTCGACCATGGCGACGTCGAAACCGCGCGTGGCCTCGTCGATGGCGTGCTTGATCTCGTCGGTGATGTGCGGGATCACCTGCACGGTCGCGCCGAGGTAATCGCCGCGGCGCTCCTTGCGGATCACGCTCTCGTAGATCTTGCCGGTGGTGACGGAGTTCTTGCCGGTCAGCCGGGTGCGCACGAAACGCTCGTAGTGGCCGAGGTCGAGGTCGGTCTCGGCGCCGTCGTCGGTGACGTAGACCTCGCCGTGCTGGAACGGACTCATGGTGCCCGGATCCACGTTGATGTAGGGATCGAGCTTCATCAGGGTGACGCTGAGCCCGCGCGACTCCAGGATCGCGGCCAGCGAAGCCGATGCGATGCCCTTGCCGAGCGAGGACACCACGCCGCCGGTGACGAAGATCAGGGGGGTCATGGAGCAGGCTCGCGCTTGGAAAGTCATACTTTACCGGCTTGTGAAGGCGCCCGCGAGCGCACACTGAGGAAACCCATGCACAGCACCGTTCCGCAACGCCTCGCCGCCCTGCGCGCCGCGATGCGCGCCGCCGGCGTCGCCGCCTGCATCGTCCCGACCGCCGATCCGCACTTGTCCGAATACCTGCCGGCGCGCTGGCAGGCGCGGCAATGGCTGTCGGGCTTCACGGGCTCGGCCGGAACCCTGATCGTCAGCACGGATTTCGCCGGCCTGTGGACCGACAGCCGCTACTTCGAGCAGGCCGAGCGCGAACTGGGCGGCAGCGGCATCGCGCTGATGCGTCTCAGTGTGCCGCACGCGGCCGAGCATGTGGACTGGCTGTGCGGGCATCTTGGCGCCCGCTCCAGCGTCGCGGTCGCCGGCGACTCGATCAGCGTGGCCGGTGCGCGCACGCTGACCGCCG
>Ga0307372_10004982_pt1 | contig 20188 bp, 13 predicted proteins | sample OX1MG_FD_202533 | JGI IMG/M metagenome (GOLD analysis project Ga0307372, IMG submission 202533) | Soil microbial communities from Risofladan, Vaasa, Finland - OX-1 | ecosystem: Environmental > Terrestrial > Soil > Coastal area > Acid sulfate soil | place: Finland: Risofladan, Vaasa | collected...
AAAACCCCGGCCGTGCGCGATTGGAGCACAGCCTGATTACAACGCCCAATGCTTTCTCCAGAGTTGTGGGTGCCCTCCAAAAAGGCACCGCCACACACCCCGCCGTTCTACTCTTGGGGGGAGGCTGAACATATTATAGGCAGGAAATCGGCCCGGTCAGCTAAAACAATTGCGCTCGAGGTTTGCCTCGGCGGGTGCGAAAGTAACCGACGCTTGTTACCTTTCACTGGCGAAGACAACCTCTGCCCCACCCATCATTTCGGCTGTCGCGGCTCCCGGATCCGGCTCGCTTCAAAACTCACAATCCTCCAACCGCCCCTTGCATTGCGCACGTAGACACGGGTGTAGCGATAGTTCCCGTTCGCCTTTCCGCCTTCCAGGTTCCCTGTCACTTCGGCCTTCGACGTGACCACCGCCGTCTTCCCGTAAAACCGCACCTTCCGGTCCGATACGTCGATCGATTTCAGGCGCACCGTGCCGGCCTTCATGTTATCGAGCATCTGCTCCTTCGACTCCAGGGTCCCGTTGGGAGTGATCCCGATGTAGTCGTCTGCCAGCAGATCGTTCATTGCCTGGAAGTTGCGCTGGATCACTGCATTCTTCCACTTCTCTTCCATTTGCAGGATCTCCTGCCGGCTCTCATGCCGTTCGGCGCGAGGCATCCCCTGCTTGTTCGGCTTGGACTGTGCTACTCCCCCGGCCAGCAGAAACACTAACCCCACCGCGGGCAGGCAGCTCCAGCGCACAATGAGTTGGTACGCAATCCGGGGCATAAGCGTGTACCGGGATGGTAGTCCGGAGTCCGAACTTCGGTCAATGGTAATCTCCGGCCCTTTTCCACCTCACCGCACCCTTTGACTCCCCCCGGCATATAAACGCGAGCCTGGCGGCCGGCCACACCTTCAGGCCTATTCCAGCGCTATCAAATCCTCCCGGAACCGTTCCCGCATTTTCTGGTAAAGCACGCCCACCGCGTACTTCTTGAAGTGCGCCGAATGCCGGTGCGCCTCCGCCGCCGCCTCGTCCGCGTACTGCTCGTAGATCAGCACCGTATCCGGGTCGCCTACCACGGTGTGCGCAACATAGCTCACGCAGCCCGGCTCCTGCCGCGATGTCGCCGCCAGCCGCCGCAGCGCCTCCCCAATCTCCTCACGATCCTCCGCATGGAACGTCATCCGCACCGTAAAGCTGATCATCTTTGATCCCTGCTCCCTATTCCCTGCTCCCTATCGATGAATCTCTTCGAGCGCCGCTCGAAACTCCGGCATCACAATCGTCTGATCCCGGTCCGGTCCCGTCGACACCATCCCGATCCGGGCCCCGCTCTCCCGCTCCTGGAAGCGCAGATACTCCTGCGCCGCCGCCGGCAGCCGGTCAAAATCCGTAATCCCCTCGGTCGGCTCCTGCCATCCCTTTAGCTTGGTGTACACCGGCTTCAGGCTCTCCAGCCCCGCTACGTCCGCCGGCACCTCGTCGCTCACCCGCCCGCCAACTTCGTAGCCCACGCACACCGGAATCTCCCCGAGCTCGTCCAGGACGTCCAGCTTGGTCACCACCAGCCACTCCGCGCCGTTCACCTGGTTCGAGTAGCGCAGCAGCGGAATATCCAGCCATCCGCACCGCCGCGGCCTCCCGGTCACCGCGCCATACTCGTTGCCCCGCGCCCGCAGTTGCTCGCCCACCCCGTCGTGGATCTCCGTCGGAAACGGCCCGCCGCCCACCCGTGTCACGTAGGCCTTCGTCACCCCGACAACGGTACCGATCGCCGTCGGTCCCACCCCCGTCCCCGTCGAAGCGCCCCCCGCCGTCGCCGAAGACGAGGTCACAAACGGATACGTCCCGTGGTCGATATCCAGCATCGTCCCCTGCGCCCCCTCGAACATCACGCTGCCCCCGTCGCGCAGAATCCGGTTCAGCAACCGTCCCGTGTCCGCCACAAACGGCCGCACCTTCTCCGCCGCCGCCGCGTACTCGTCGAACATCTTCCCCGGGTCCAGCGGCGACTCGCTCCCGAACAGCGCCTGCACCATCCGGTTCTTCTCCGTGCACGCCGCCTCGATATGCGTCTTCAGCAGCTTCGTGTCCAGCAGGTCCACCACCCGCAATCCGCTGCGCGCCATCTTGTCTTCGTACGCCGGTCCGATCCCGCGGCTCGTGGTCCCGATCTTCTTCCGCCCCGGCGCCGACTCCGCCGCCAGCTCCATCATGCGGTGATACGGCAGAATCACCTGCGCCCGGTTACTCACCTTCAACTGCCCATCCACGTCCACGCCGAACTCGCGCAGCCGCGCCACCTCCGCCAGGAACGCAATCGGGTCCAGCACCACCCCGTTGCCGATCACCGCCGCGCAGCCCTTGCGCAGCACCCCGCAGGGGATCAGTTGCAGCACGAACCGCTGCTCCCCGATGATCACCGTGTGTCCGGCATTGTGCCCGCCTGCGTAGCGCGCCACCGCGCTGAACCGCTCGCTCAGCACGTCCACAATCTTGCCCTTGCCCTCGTCGCCCCACTGGGCGCCCAGCACCACCGCCGTCTTCGCTCGCATCGCCATCCATTCCCGCAGAATTACAAATCATCCAACCAAATTTCCGTGCCCCATCCATCGCACAGTTTCATCGTGCGATGGGTGGGATGGCCAAATCCCAATCCCGCCGTCATCCTGAGCGGAGCGGCGCGCTTCTTGCGCCGCGCAGTCGAAGGACCTGCATTTCCGCCCGCCCCAACACACAAAAAGGGCGTAGCCAACGCACGCCACACCCTGGATGATGATAAACCTTCCGTTATCCCCCGCTGTGCCCCGGGTCACGATCTTGAGTCCCCGGAAAAACCCCAGTCCCGGGAGACACCCCAGCCCCGTGCCCCATTCATCGCACAGTTTCATCGTGCGATGGGTGGGATGACCAAAGCGGTTGCGGGTCCCTCTCCCTCGGCGCACTTTTGTTTTTGTGCGTAGGGTGGGAAACGACGAAGTCCGCACCTCCAATGAATGCCGTCATCCTGAGCGAGTCCGAAGGACAAGTCGAGGGACCTGCATTTCACCGCTGGCAAGGCGCCCTCACACCCACCCTCCATCCACTACATAACTCTGGTTCGTGATCCCTCCCGAGTCGTCCGCCGCCAGAAACAGCACCAGCCGCGCCACGTCCTCGGGCAGAATGTCCCGCTTCAGCGCCTGCCGCCCGAGGATCTCCGCCTTGTACTCCGGCGTGTACCACAGCCGTTTCTGCCGCTCCGTCGCAATCGCCCCCGGCAGCACCGCGTTCACCCGAATCCCCGCCGGCCCCAGCTCGTGCGCCAGGGTCCGCGTCAGCCCCACAATCCCCGCCTTCGCCGTCACGTACGCCGGCAGCCCCGTCGACGGAATCATCCACGAAATCGAGCTCAGGTTCACAATCGATCCCCGTCCCGCCGCTTTCATCGCCGGCAGCACCGCCTGGATGGCAAAAAAATAGGCCCGCAGGTTCAGCGCGATCGTCCGGTCCCACAGATCCGGCGTCACTTCCTCTGTCGCATGCCGCTGGTCGTTCCCCGCGTTGTTCACCAGCACGTACACGGTCCCCAGCGCAGCCAGCACCCGCTCCACGCTCTCCTTCAGCGCGGCCACGTCGGTCACATCGCAGTGCAGGTAGAGCGGCGCCGTGCACTCCGACACGCTCAACTCGTTCCGCAGTGCCACCCCTGCCTCGTCCTGAACATCCAGGAACGCCACCCGTGCTCCCTGCTCGGCAAAGTGCCGTACCAGCGACTCCCCAATCCCCGTCGCCCCGCCCGTAATCAGCACTACCCGATCTCGCAAACTCGGATACGTTGCAAACTCCATCTCGCCCATCCGTCCTCGGCGTCCCTTCGCATGGCCGTCTTCCGCCGTGATTCGACGTCAATATACACGCAAACCCACCGGTAACCGCATCCGGCCCTGACCCCGCCCCGATACCATGCGGCGATGAACCAAAGACTGACGCTCTTGCTTTTCGCCGTGGCCACTCTGATCGCGGCTTCCCTGTTTGTCCCTGCCGGCGCCTCACAACATTAACTTGGGAGTTCTACGGGAGGCGTTCTATCTCCTCCGCAATCACCGCCTGCAACGGTGGCAACGCCGACTGAACCGTCTCCCAGACCAGGCGCGCGGCCACATCTTCATAGTCGTGGCGATATACATTGCCCGCACCGGCGATGTTTCTCCATGGAATCTGCGGGTGGCGCGCCATGACATCTTCGGGCAGACGACGGGATGCTTCGGAGATGATCTCCAAGCAGCGAGTCACGGCGTAGAGCGTCCGTGTGTTGCTCTGAAATGCATCGTAGTTCAGCCCTGATGGGAACTGCATGGCCAGTTCGATATGCTCAGCGATGTCCGCGAGCACGTCAGCGGTATCAGAACGCATAAATTGCGTCTTGCGGCACGCGCGGCCTCAGGCGAGGTTTGAGGGTGTCCCTGCTCACTACGTCCACACGCCCCTCGAACAGAGCGGCGATTTCCGTCTTGATGCCCGCGTAATCGAAGACGGTCAGGCGCGCCGTGGGATCGAACTCGATCAGGATGTCTGTGTCACTGTCGGGACGCTGGTCACCCCGCGCTCGAGAGCCGAACAGCGCCGCATGCGCCACGCCGCGAGAGCGGAGAACGCCTTCGTGCTCTCTTAAGCGGCAAAGAATCTCGTCGCGGTTCACGGCGATCGCTCCTGAGGAAAGCATAGCGCGGAAAGGCTGGCCATGATTCTCATGGGCGTTTCTGGCGGGAAGCAACAATTCAGAATCTCTCAGAGCGCCTACTGAATCTCATAATACGGTATATTGTCCCACAAAATGGGCGCATACTTGATCATGGGCCGCATCGCGGGACCGCCGTCCTCCCTGACGTTTCCGCCGCTCTCCGCCGCCCATAGACTTATAAAGGGAGACATTCGGTCCGGCACCGGTTCACACTTCCAGTTCCGCCGCCGCGCCGAAAGCGTTTTGTACCCTTTTTCGCCGCCCACATGGGCGGTCGTTTGCCGGGCGAAACCGGCGGTCGTTTGCCGGGCGTTTCTTGCGGGAAATACAATGGGTTTCCACCGCCGCGGCAAAAATCCATCAAGTTTGTCCGTCCCAGGGGGTTCGTCATGAAAGCTCGCTATCCCGGAATCCGGGTCACCGCCAACGGAAATCAGCTCGTCTCCTACCACACCGAGACGCGCATCGCCGACGCCGGCGTTTTCTACCCCATCACCCCCTCCACCGAGGGCGGCGAGCTCTTCCAGCAGGCCTATGCCGAAGGCCACCTCAACGTCTTCGGCGGCAACACCATCGCCATTGAGACGGAAGGCGAGCACGCGGCCCAGGGCGGCGCCATCGCCCACTCCGTCTGCGGCAAGCGCGTTGTGAACTTCACCTCTGGCCAGGGCGTGGTCTACGGCGTCGAGCAGTATTATCATGCGCCGGGCAAGGGCTCGACCATGGTGCTGGAAGTAGGCGCACGCGCGCTCACCAAGCACGCCCTCAACGTCCACTGCGGGCACGACGACATCTACGGCGCCCTCGACACCGGCTGGATCATGCTCTTCGGCAAAGACGCCCAGCAGGCCGCCGACCAGTCCCTCATCCTCCGCCGCGTCACCGAGCTCTCGCTCACGCCGGGCATGAACATCATGGACGGCTTCCTCACCTCGCACCTGGAGCGCACCTTCTACAAGCACGAGTCCGAGCTGATCCGCGAATACCTCGGCGCGCCCGACGACATCATCGATTGCCCCACCGAGGCCCAGCGAGTGCTCTTCGGCCCCACCCGCCGCCGCGTTCCCAAGATGATGGACCTCACCAACCCCGTCCTCCTCGGGCCGGTCCAGAATCAGGAACACTACATGCAGGGCGTCGTGGCCCGCCGCAATAACTTCGCCGAGCCCATCCTTGAGTTCCTTGAAGCCGCCTGGAAGGACTTCGGCGACCTGACCGGCCGCTACTACGGCCTGGTTTCGAAGTACAAGACCGACGACGCCGAAACCGTCTTCGTCTCCCTTGGCTCCGCCGCGGAAAATATTGAAGCCGCCGTCGACTACCTGCGCGAAACCCGCGGCTCCTCCGTCGGCTCCATCCACGTGAATGTCATCCGCCCGTTCCCTGAGGCCGCCATCGTTGAAGCCCTCCGCGGCAAGAAGAACGTCCTCATCCTGGAGCGGACTGACGAAGCCCTCAGCCCCGACAACCCGCTCGGCCGCGACATCCGCACCGCATTGTCGAAAGCAGTACAGGGAACCGCCGGCATTCCCAAAATCGAGCTAGCCCAGGTCCCTCGCATCATCGGCGGTACCTACGGCCTCGGCTCCCGCGACTTCCGCCCCGAGCACATCATCGGTGCATTTGAGTTCGCCACCGCCGGCCGCGCCCGCAAGGATGGCCACACCGCCGCGGACGGCACCAGCTTCATCGTCCTCGGCATCGACCATCCGTACTCCGTAGTCACCGATGAGCGCCCTTCGCTGCTTCCCGAAGGCGCGGTTGCCGTGCGCTTCCACTCCATCGGCGGATGGGGCGCCATCACCACCGGCAAGAACCTTGGCGCCATCATCGGCGACCTCAACGATCTTCTCTACGAACGCGACAAAGTCGTGGACGAGTACGGCAATCCCAAGGAGATCATCCACGTCTCTGCGAATCCCAAGTATGGCTCGGAGAAGAAGGGTGCGCCGACCAGCTACTTCATGGTTGCAGCCAAGGAACGCATCCGGGTCAACTGCGACCTGCGCCACGTGACCACTGTCCTCTGCTGCGATCCCAAGGCCTTCACCCACTGCAATCCGCTCGATGGCATGCAGTCCGGCGGCGCCCTCATCTGGGAGTCCGATGCCGAAGGCGAGCGCGCCTGGGAGAACCTGCCGAAATGGGCCCGCAAGCAGATCATCGACAGCAACATTCGCGTCTATACGCTCCCCGGCTTCGACATCGCCCGCAAGGCCACCAACCGCGCCGACCTCCAGCTCCGCATGCAGGGCAACGCCTTCCTCGGCGCATTCTTCGCTGTCTCCGGCCTGCTCGACGAGTTCGGCATCACCGGCGAGCAGTTCCTCGACGTCGTCCGCAAGCAGTACGTCAAGAAGTTCGGCAAGCAGGGTGAAGCCGTGGTCCAGTCCAACATGGAAGTCATGCAGCAGGGCTGGGACCGTGTCCGCCAGATCGCTGTTGGCGAGCTCGCCGCTCGAGACCACTCTTCGCTCCGCGGCCAGGCCCTCCTGCCCATCCTCGAAGAAGTCCCCGTTGAAGTGGGTGTCTCCTGCGCTGAAGCCGGTTGCCGCTCGCATGAAATGCCCGCCGGCCAGGCTCCGCGCCCGCCTGTCGCCAGCATCAACGCCTTCGACGCCGAGTTCCGCTCCGGCCTGGGCTACGATCAGCCCGCCACCCCGCTCATGGCCATGGGCATCATCGCCGCCGCCACCGGCGACACCGCCTCCAAGTACGTTGCCCGTCGCGAAACCCCGCTCTACATCCCCGAAAACTGCACCCAGTGCATGGAGTGCATCTCCGTCTGCCCGGACACCGCCCTCCCCAACTGCTCGCAGGATCTCCAGACCCTGCTCTCCACAGCCGTCACCCGCTACGTCGCCAACGCCGACGACCGCCGCAAGATGATCGCCGCCCTCCCCGAGATCGAAAAGCAGACCCGCGCCCGCATGCTGGCCGACATCAAGCAGGGCACGCCGCTGCCGGCCATCATCAAGGAAGTGACCAATTCGGTCGATGGCTTCAGTGCCGAATCAAAAACTCAGTTCTTCAACATTATTGAGAAGGTGCCCATGGCCTATCAGAAGGTCAACGCCATCTTCTCCTCGCCCGAGCGCAAGACCCCCGGCTCCGGCGGCATCTTCAGCATCTTTGTTTCCGATCTCTGCAAAGGCTGCGCCGCCTGCGTCACCGCCTGCGGCGACCACAACGCCCTGCGCATGGTCCAGGAAACCGAGGAGGTCAACGCCGAGCACGAAACCGGCACCGCCTTCCTCGATCTTCTGCCGGACACTTCGCAGAAGTACCTCGGCCTGTTCAACGCCGCCAACCCCGCCGACTCCAAGACCGCGACCCTGCGCAACATGCTCATGGTCCGCCGCAACTACGACGCCCTCGTAGCCGGCGATGGCGCCTGCGCCGGCTGCGGCGAAAAATCCGTCCTTCGCTCCATCGCCGCCGTCACTGAGGCTTACATGCGCCCCCTCTACTTCGCCAAGTCGGACCGCTTCGTGGCCAAGGCCGGCGACCTCGAGAAGAACGGCGCTGCCAGACTCGCGGCCCTCAAGGAATCCGATTCCAAGGCCTACGCCCACCTCCGTCAGACCATCCTGCACATGGTCATGGGCCTCGGCGGCGAGGATGACGCCGACACCAAGGCCCGCATCGCCGGCTACGAGGAGAAGCACGGCCCCGTCAGCGATGCCCAGCTAGTCGAGGCCATCGCCGCCGTCTTGCTCACTGAGGCCTTCAACCATAAGAACCTTCAGTCCGTCGACGGCCGCATCGCCGACGGCATGTCCGTGATGGCCATGGCCGCGCACACCGGCTGCAACACCGTCTACGGTTCCACTTCGCCCAACAACCCCCACCCCTATCCCTGGATGAACTCGCTCTTCCAGGACGGCATCACCGTGGGCTGGCTCATGGGCGAGAGCTTCATCGTCGATCACGCCCGCCGCTCCGTCATTCCCGAGCGCCTCGCCGACATCGTCCTCGCCGGCCGCGGCGTCAATGACGAGCAGTATTACCACTTCACCCACTTCACCGATGCCCTGATGACCGACCAGGAAATCGCCGAGCTGCCCAAGGTCTGGGTGGTCGGCGGCGACGGCGGCATGGGCGACATCGGCTACCAGAACGTGTCCAAGGTCGTCCTGCAGAACCGCCCCAACGTGAAAGCGGTCATGCTCGACACCCAGGTCTACTCCAACACCGGCGGCCAGAACTCCGACTCCACGCCCATGCTCGGCGGAGGCGACATGAACTCCTTCGGCTCGGCCACACAGGGCAAAAACACTGAGAAGAAGACCGTCGCCGAAACCTTCCTCGCCGGCCACGGCTCGCCGTTCGTCGCCCAGTGCTCCATGGCCAACGCGCCCAAGCTCTACCGCGCCATCCTCGACGGCCTCGAGTATCGCGGCACCATGTTCCTTCAGGCCTTCACCACCTGCCAGCCCGAGCACGGCGTCGCCGACGACATGGCCCTCCACCAGGCCCAGCGCGTGCGCGACTCCCGCGGCGTCCCCGAGTTCGTCTTCGATCCCCGCAAAGGCGAAACCTACATGGAAGCCCTCGACATCAACGGCAACCCCAGCAAGGACCTCGACTGGTACGAGACCAAGGACAAGCTCACCGGCCAGACTCGCCGCTACACCGTCGCCCACTGGTGCACCACGGAAGCGCGGTTCCGCAACCACCTGCGCAAGGTCAAGCCCGAGCAGGCCGAGAAGCTCATCCCGCTCGACAACATGTTAGTCCGCATAACTCAACAGGACGTGGTCTACCGCCGCTATCTCGACCCCGCACACCGCGCGTTCATTCCCGACTTCGGCGTCTATATCACGATCGAGGAAAACGGCAAGACCGAGTACCGCGCCCTGAGCCGTCAGTTAGTCATGTTCTGCGTGGAGCGGCGCAAGGCCTGGCGCATGCTGCAGTCCAAAGCGGGCATCAAGAACCGCGAGTACGAAGCCCAGAAAGCGATCCTCGCCGACGTCGACGCCGGCAAGATCAACAAGGAAGAGTTCCTGGCGCACGCGCAGGAGATGCTGGCGGAGAAGCTGGGGGCGCTCGTGCCCGCCAAGGCGTAAGCAGGGAGCGAGCTTTGAAAGGGCACGGCTTCAGCCGTGCCGCGGCAAGACCAAAAGGAAAAAGGGACGCGGTACGCGGACCTCAATGTCCGCGTACCGCGTCGTCTTTTTCTCCCCTTTGCCCCTTAACGCCGTCCCAGTTATCGCTGAGCTAAATCATCTGTATCGTTAAAGAACTGACAAGGGAAAAAACCGCTGTTTTTGCCTTCGCTACCATAAGGGCGATATTGAACGCAAAAATGCGTCCAGTGCTTCATTTTTGTAAAGACATCACTGTAATCAATCTCGGCATATAAGTAAAAGTCACGACCTTTTTGCCCGTATGCTTTCATGTTCTCGGCGGAAACTGCAGACTTTTGAATTGCTAGCGGTATGTCAGTAGAGTCTCCGGGCGCAGATAAGCCTGACGCGCCAATGCCGTTGACCATGTTGGGTACGGCGGCGGAAACATCGGATCCTGTTGGCTTGTTCGGGCTAGCGATATAAACAGATCGGGTGATAAAGGCAGCCGATTTTCCGCAATTGTATGTAGTGAATGTCACTTCAGGATCTGACCCTTTATCAAAGCCATGGACTCTGAAATGGACTCCTATCCAGGGTCTATTAGCAGCCTCTTGGTCCTGTGCTAACTGAATTGTAGCGTTGGCCAATTTGCGGGTATCTTCGCCACTTGTTCTCATCTCGCGCACTTGAAAATTGACAAAGGCGGCTGCGGAAAGTGCAACTGCAAGTGAAGACCACGTAAGTACAACCATATAAAATTCGAACGGGCTCATCCGTCTAAAACCAATTATTTTACTCCAAATCGTTTCTCGCGTCTTTTCGCCCTGCCCGGGTCCAAGAGCGCCATCTTGGGGTGACATCGCCGACGTAGGCTGCGTATTGTTAACGCTCGGTTCGCCTGTATTCGGGCGCGGCGAACCCTCTGAAGCGTTGGAGCTTGCAGATCCCAAGGACTTAGCATCGGAACGCGAGGCATTACGCTTGTTCCGTATAGCGCGCCTATTGGACATAGGTCCTCCAGCGATTTGCGTTTCTTTGTCATCCGTCGCCCCGAGCGGGCGGCCCAGATTTGCGCCTCTGAAGTCAAGACTACATTTGGGTGCCCCAGGATGCATCGGCGGGTTGCCCGGGTGCCACGCAGATCGTTCTATCACAATGCTGGTTGCCGGGTGCCCCAGGTCCCCGCTTTTGGGACCTGGGAAGCCACCCCGGCCCGCCCGTCTTTCGTCCGCACCACCACCGCTCCGTGCCCCATCCTTGCGCCTTCTTTCTGGCGCAAGGGTGGGAAACCGCGAACCTCCGCTGCCTGTCCGCCAATCAACTCGCCGCCCGCATCTCCTCCCGCACAATCCGCCGCAGCGTCTCCTCGAACTTCGGCGCCTTGCCCTCCACATGCTTCCGCAGCGCCTCGTTGATCAGCGTCTGGTACCCAACCGCCCCTCCCGACGCCTCGGCCTCCTTCAGAAAATGATCCACCAGGTCCTCGTCCAGCCGGATCGTGATCCGCGTCTTGCCTCGCGGCTCCGGCTCCGCGGCCTTGATCCTGCCCCGCTTCCCGCGGCTGAAATCGTATCTCGTCTTCATCGCGCCTCCTCGTATTGGCTGCGTTCCTGCGCCTCCGCCAGCCGCGCGGAGATGATCCGGATGTTCTGCCGCGATAGCAGTACACCACCACCAGAACCTGCCCCTTCACGCCTGTTCCGATAGAAACAAATCGCCGCTCGCCGGGATCGGACTCATCGTCGTCGATTGTGATCGCGTCATCGTCATCGAAGACCGGCTCCGCCTCGGGAAATCGCACTCCGTGCTCGCCGAAGTTGACTTCGGCTTTCTGCGGATCCCACTCAAAACCCATCCGGTCTCCCTCGGTGTACATATTGTACATCGCAGCGTCCCAGGAAGCCCAATCCACCACAATATCTGGGTGCCCCAGAGCCTGCCCTGGGCTTACCGAAGGGTCGCCGGCGTTGGGACCCGGGAAACGACACAGCCCGCGCTGCATGCCTTTACGACGCCATCTCCTCCATCATCTTCTCCCGCAGAATCCGGTTCGCCCGCGTCTGGTACCCCGGCCCGTTCTGCTTCAGCCACGCCACCACATCCGCGTCCAGCCGCATACTCACGGCCTGCTTCACGGGCTTGTACATCCCCTGGGTGCGCACCGTCCGCAGCCACTCCTCCATCCCGCGAATCGGCTTTTCCCACGCAGGCGGAGGCAGCTCCGCAGCATCGGAAAGATCGATTGCCCCCCGCTTGGCAAGGGCCGCCAGCTCGCGCTCGATCCGGGCCTTCACCCTGGAATTCCGCTCCAGCGCATCGGCGTCAACCACGCGAATGGAACGGGTGGAAGTAGACTTCTTCCTCGCGGGCCGTTGCCCGACGCGCCGAGATGATCCGGATTGTCTGTTCTTCATCGTCTTCTTCATACGCATGTGCCACCAGCAGCAGAACCGTGTCGCCCGCTCTCCCAATCGCCTGCCATCGCGGCTCGCCGTCCACCTCGCGATCCTGCGCGAAAATTGCAAATGGATCGCGAAATACGCGCGTCGCCGTCTCGAAACTCACGCCGTGCTTGCGCCGGTTGGCCCGGTTCTTCTGCTCGTCCCAACTGAATTGCGTCATCCACTCACTCATCCGTACAGACGCTACTGTATATACATTACCACGAATTCCCCCCCCTCACCTCCGGCTCCTCAACCCACGCTGGGTGCCCCCGGGACCCCGCTGTTGGGATCGCTGAAGAAAGTAACTTGGCACCCCGGAGAAGCACTCCCCTGAACCCATCGAATAACGCCCGCGCCACACCGCGTTCGTGCTAGCATCCACTCACACGCCCAGAAACCCTGATGCGCAAGTTCAAAGATTCCCCTCCGGGCTCTCACAGACTTTCCTTCTCCAGGCGAACTGCCAAGCCGATCTGCTGCAATCCATCCAAGGAGCAGACCATGTCCAATTCGCGCACTTTCTTCGTCGCTCTCGCTGTCGTCGCCTTCACCGCTGCGCAATCGCTGACCGCGCAAAAAAGCTGGCCGTGGCCGGCAGTCCCCGGCTGCCTCGCCGATCCTGAAATCAAGACCCCCGGTTCCACCGACTACGCTTCCCCCGTCTGCGGCGTCTACGACCTGCTTCTCTCGAGCGACGAGCTCGACATCACCCTGGTATCCGCGCGCCGCCTTAACGGCCAGATGGACGGCGTGCTCTACCCCGCCTTCGAGCCCGGAACGGAAGCCGCCAGCTTCATCGTCACCGAGCAGTTCTCAAAGGACTTCACCGGCTCCTTCCGCCTGGTTCGCGTTTCCGGCAAAAGCATCTCCGCGCGCAGCGGCTCCTGGTGGACCACCCTGTCGATGGTCAGCGACAGCAGCGGAAAGCTCATGACCGCCGACGAGATCCGCGCTAGACTTGCCCTCACCGACACTCCCGCTTGCATCGCCTATGACGATTCCGTGAAGCGCGGCGTGCGCGGCTACATGGGCGTGGTGGCTCCGGCCTTCGACGAGCCCGGCGGAAGCGCCCAATTCTGGTTCCCGCCCGACGCCGTAGTCTCCACCACCGTCCACGCCATCCCCGGCAGCACTGGTTGCGACGTGCAATAAGGTTTGCGGCCCAACCGAACTCCGGGTATTCAAGTGCCGGGGTCCCAGCGGCGGCCGATCCGGCCGCCGCTCGTGTCAGCGCCGGGCGCGCAGCGCCCGGCCTCTCAACCATCGCGTCATTGAACGTTGAGCGTCAGTGTGGTCGACTGGGTTAGTGAGCCGGCGGTGGCGGTCACTGTGACCGTGTAGCTTCCCGGCGGCGGCGGGTTGCCGTTGCCGCTCGTGAAGCTGGAGAAGTGGTGGGAACAGCCGCTGAGCCCGGCCGCGGCCGCCAGCCCCGCAACCGCCAGCACCGCCGCCAGCAGCATTCGCCGCAAGCGGCGGCCACGCCTCCCCACTCCCAGCAGCGGCAGCAGAATCAGTCCCAGCGCCACCGGCATCCGGCTCAACCAGCCGGGCCGCGCCGGCGCCGCCGACGAAACCTGCGACGGAATGTGAATCGTAAGAGTGACGTTGGTCGGTCCCGCCCCGGCCGCAACCGTGCTCGGGTTGAAGGTGGCCGTGAAGCCGCTGGGCAGTCCCGTAACTGCAAAAGTGGCGGAACTTGTCGATGGCGGAACCACCGTGAGCTGGTAGGTGACAAAGCCGCCAGGAACACCGGAGCCGCTTGAAGGCGCGCCCGGAGCCGGAGCAATGCTGAACTGGATCACCGCCTGCGCCAGCGCGGTGCTGGTTACGGAGGCGAAGTTCGCATCCCCGGAGTACTGCGCGGTGATGGAGTACGCGCCCTGGGCCAGCGCCGACGTGCTGAAAGTTGCCACCCCGCCGGTGAGAGCGCCGGAGCCGAGCTGGGTGGTGCCGCTCCAGAACGTAACCGTTCCCGTGGGCGTGCCCGCGGACGAGCTGACCGTCGCCGTGAAGGTGACAGCCAGCCCCAGCGTCGCCGGGTTCTGTGACGACGCCAGGCCGATGGTTGGCGTGGCCTTGTTCACCGTTACGCTAACCGTGCCCGTCACCGTGTTGTAATCGGCGCTGTCTTTGGGCGCAAAGGTCACGCTCGCGGATGTGGTCCCGGCACCCGGAGCGGTGGCGGGCGCGGTGAACGCGAAGCTGCCCGCAACCGAAGCGGTTCCGCCGCTGAGGGTCGAGGCGGCCAGGGTCTGGCCATAAGTGATCGCACTTGCAACCGGCCACGCGGTCACGGTAGGCGTGGCCTTGTTCACCGTCACCGTCACCGTCCCTGCCACCGTGTTGTAATCGGCGCCATCCGTCGGCGTAAACGTCACGCCCTCTTGAGCGGCTCCGGTCGCAGGTGCCGTACCCGGCGCGGTAAACGCAAAGCTGCCCGCAACCGAAGCGCTTCCGCCGCTGAGGGTCGAAGCGGCCAGCGTCTGCCCGAAGGTGATCGCGCTCGCTGCCGGCCACGCGGTCACGGTAGGAGTCGCCTTGTTCACCGTTATGTTCACCGTGCCGGTAACCGTCGTGAAGTCGGCAGTGTCGGTCGGCGTAAACGTAACCGACTCGCTCTCGACGCCCGCCTTCGGTGCAACCGTGCTGTCGGTCCATGCAAACGCGCCCGCAACACTCGCCGTGCCTCCGCTCAGCGTGGACGCGGCCAGCGTCTGCCCAAAGGTGATCGCCGATGCGGTGGGCAGCGTGGTGATCGTCGGCGTCGCCGGCCCGGGATTCTTGAGCCGCATCACCGTCGCCCCTAGATTATTGAAACCATCCCGGAACGCCAGGTAGGGCGTGCCGTCGGGAGCAAACGCCAAGTCGCGGAACGTGGCTCCTCCCGGCGAAAAATCGGCATTGCCGGCGGATACCCATGCGGATCCGTTGAACTTCATCACGTTCATCAGCTCGTTCACCGGCTGGCCATCGGCCTTGTTCCCAAAGGCGAGCCAGGGCGTGCCGTCGGGCGCGATGGCAATAGATGTGTCGTATACGCCGGCCGCCGTAAAGTCGGCCCCGCCTACGTTCACCCACGCCGCGCCGTCGAACTTCATCACCGTAGCCTTGTCGCCGTTGGCATCGTCCATAAAGCCCACATAGGGCGTGCCATCCGGCGCGATGGCGAAGGATAAGGCGATTGCGTCACCCGGCGAGAACCCGGCACTGCCCACTCCAACCCATGCCGTGCCGTCGAACTTCATCACCGTCGCGCCCAGCGGGTTGGCGCCGTTGTCGAAGGCCACATACGGCGTGCCATCCGGCGCAAATTGCAGCGACAGGAAATCAATGGATCCTGGCGAGAACCCCGCCGTCCCCACCGTGACCCACGTGCCGCCGCTGAGCTTCATCACCGTCGCCTTATCGCTATTGGCGCCATCTCCAAAGGCGACCCAGGGCGTGCCATCGGGGGCGAACGCCAGCGATAAATTGAACAGACTTTTCGACGAGAAATCCGCGTTGCCCACCGTCGTCCATGCGGAGCCGTTGAGTTCCATCGCCGTCGCTCTATCGACGTCGGTAGAATCCGGGAAGGCCACATATGGAGTTCCGCTGGGAGCAAATGCCATGGTCAGGGGATTGGCTCCCAAGGGAGAGAAATCGGCGTTGCCTGCGGAGACCCACCCCGTGCTTCCAGCGCCGGTAAACTCCATCACCGTCGCGGACCCGTTGACCCCATCCTGATATCCCAGGAACGGCGTGCCGTCAGGCGCGAAGGCCAGGTTCTCCGAACTGGAAAACCCCGCCGTGAAATCGGCGCTGCCCACATTGGTCCATACCGGCGAGCTGAGCGTCGCTGCAGCCGCCGTGGTGAAGCTCGCATTCACCGGCCCGTTCACCCCATCCGGCGTAAAGCACACCGTGTACGCGGTGCTCGCCATCAGGTTGCGCACCGTGTACTGCCCCTGTGTGCTCGCCGTCAGCGACAGCGATCCGTGTATCACTACAGTCCCAGTAGCGTCCTCGCCCGCCGCCGTCTGCGCTGCCGTCCCGCAGGTCGCGCCGCTGCCTGGCAATAGCGTGAAGTAGCCCGTCCCGGAAGCGGAAGACGTAAGCTGCAGCGTCACCTGGTTCGCCTCCAGGTTCGCCGTCCCAATCGTCCCCTGCCCCCCCGCAACCGCCACAACGTTGACCATCGTCGTCGCCGTCGTGAAGTCCACCGCATCGGTCGGCGTAAACGTCACCGACTCGCTGTTGCTGCCCGCCGTCGAAATCACCGTCGCGGGCGACGTCCACGCAAATGTGCCCGGAACCGACGCCGCGCCGCCACTCAGCGTGGACGCAGACAACATCTCCCCCACCTGAATCGAAGAAGCCGTCGGCGCGGTCGTGATCGTCGGTACGGCCTGGTTCACCGTCACATTCACCGAGCCGGTAACGCTGGTGAAGTCGGCAGTGTCGGTCGGCGTAAACGTAACCGACTCGCTCTGCGCACCCGCCTTCGGCGCAATCGTGCTGTCGGTCCAGGCAAACGCGCCCGCCACGCTCGCAGATCCTCCGGTCAGCGTGGATGCAGCCAGCGTCTGCCCAAATGTAATCGCCGACGCCGTCGGCCATGCGGTGACCGTGGGCGTCGTCTTGCCGGCGCCTGTCAGCCGCATCACCGTTGCCTGATCGTTGCTGGCGCCGTCCGGGAACGCGACGTAGGGTGTGCCGTCCGGCGCGAAGGCCATCGTCGCGAAGTCGGCTTTCCCCGAAAAATCGGCGCCGCCCGCGGTTACCCACGCGGTGCCATTGAACTTCGCAACCGTCCCATGATTGGTGCTCGAGGAGTACTGGAACGCCAGGTAAGGATTGCCGTCCGGCGCGATGGTGAGATGTTCGAACATCGTCCGTCCGGGCGAGAAGTCGGCGCTGCCCACATTCGCCCACGCAGTGCCGTCAAATTTCATCACAGTCGCTTTGCTGCTGTTTGCGGCGTCCTCAAAGCCCAGGAACGGCGTGCCGTCGGGCGCGATGACGAGAGAAAGGTAGTCGGCTTCTCCCGGTGTAAAGTCGGCGTTGCCTACATTGACCCACGACGAGCCGTTCAGCTTCATCACAGTCGCTTTATTTGCGAAGTTCGTTTCGTCGCCGAAGGCCACGTACGGCGTGCCATCGGGCGCGATGGCCAGGGACTCGAAGTCCGCTCCTCCCGGCGAGAAATCGGCATTCCCCATATTCACCCACGCAGTGCCGTTGAACTTCATCGCCGTGGCATGGCCGTTGAAGCCGTCTTCGATGGCCACCCAGGGCGAGCCATCCGGCGCGATCGCCAGCGACATTGAGTTGGTCTGGCGCGAGAAATCGGCGTTCCCCACCGTTACCCACGCAGTGCCGTTGAACTCCATGACCGTGGCCTCATCGTTGTTGATGTTGTCGCCAAAGGCCACGAAAGGCGTACCCTGGGGTGAAAAGGCCATGTCGATGAAATCAGCCGCTCCTGGCGAGAAGTCCGCGCTGCCCACGGCGGTCCACGTACTCCCGTCGAATTTCACCACCGTTGCCGCATTGCCGTGCGCATTGTCCGCGAACGCCAGGTAAGGCGTGCCGTCGGTCGCAAACGCAACAGATTCGTAGTAGGCTCCTCCGGACGAGAAATCGGCACTGCCCACGTTCGACCAGGCGCCCGGATTGAAGGTTGCCTCCGCCGTGGTGGTAAAGCTCGCGCTCACCGGCCCGCTCACACCGTCCGGCGTAAAGCACACCGTGTAAGCAGTGCTCGCCATCAGATTGCGCACCGTGTACTGGCCCTGCGTGTTCGCCGTCAAAGCCAGCGATCCATGCACCGTCGCCGTTCCCGTGCTGTCCTCGCCCGCGGCGGTTTGCGCCGCGCTCCCACAGGTTGCGCTGCTGCCCGGAAGGACAGTAAAGAAGCCTGAGCCCGTCGCCGAAGATGTCCATTCCAGAGTCACCTGGTTGGCGCCAAGATTTGCTGTTGCCGTGGTCGCCTGGATCGCCAGTACGCTTGCCGTCGTTGTCGCTGTGGTGTAGTCGACCGAGTCCGCCGGGGTAAACGTCACCGATTCGCTGTTGCTTCCCGCAGTCGAAATCACCGTCGCGGGCGATGTCCACGCGAACGCCCCCGGAACAAAGGCCACGCCGCCGCTCAGCGTCGATGCCGACAGCGTCTGGCCCACTAGAATCGGCGATGCGGTCGGAGCTTTGACGATCGCTGGGTTGGCCTGGTTCACCGTCACCTTCACCGAGCCGCTCACGGTCGTGAAATGGGCGGTATCGTCCGGCGTAAAGATCACCGATTCGCTCTCCACGCCAGCTCCCGGCAGAAGCGTGCTGTTGCTCCACGCAAATGTGCCCGAAACGCTCGCCGTGCCTCCGCTCAGCGTGGAATCAGCCAGCATCTGCCCGTAGGCGATCGACGATGCCGTGGGCCACGCCGTCACCGTCGGCGTCGTCTGCCCTGAGCTGTTCAGCCTCATCACCGTGGTCTTGTTGCCATTTTTGCCGTCCTGGAAGGCCAGGAAGGGCGTGCCGTCCGGCGCGAAGGCCAGAGACTCGTAGAAGGCGGCCCCCGGCGAGAAATCGGCGTTGCCCACGTTCGCCCACGCGGCGCCGTCAAACTCCATCACCGTCGCGTTGTCTCCATCGGCTCCATCGCCAAACCCTACGTACGGTCTGCCATCCGGCCCGATGGCAAGAGTGGCGTCGGCAGCAACTCCGGCGGAAAAATCGGCGTTGCCCACATTCACCCATGCGGCCCCGTTGAACTCCATCACTGTCGCCTTGTTGCTGTTGGCTTGGTCCGCAAACTCTACGTAGGCCGTTCCGTCGGGGCCAAAGGCCAGAACCGGGTTGAACATCGCACCCGGTGAGAAATCGGCGCTGCCCACGTTCACCCACGCGGAGCCGTTGAAGCTCATCACGGACGCATTTCCGCTGCTGCCGTTATCGGAAAAGACAACAGTAGGCGTGCCGTCCGGCGCGAACGCCAGCGAACTGGGGGAATTGTTGAACCCTTCCAGGGGAGTGAACCCTGGGCTGCCCACAGCCACCCACGAGTTGCCGTCAAACTTCATCACCGTTGCCTTGCTGCCGTTGGCGGCATCACGGAAGGCCAGGTATGGCGTGCCGTCCGGCGCGAACGCCAGAGACTCGCTATCCGTCATCCCGGCCGAAAAATCCGCATTCCCCACCGCCGCCCACGCCGAGCCATCGAGCTTCATCACCGTCGCCTTGGAGCCGTGGGCGGTATCCATGAAACCGACGTAGGGAGTGCCGTCGGGAGCAAACGCCAGCGACAGGTACTGAACCTCTCCCGGCGAAAAATCGGCATTGCCGGCATTCACCCATGCCGAGCCGTTGAACTCCATCACGCTTGCTTCAAAGTTGCTGTTGCCGTCCTGGAAAGCCATGTAAGGCGTGCCATCGGGCGCAAAGACAAGAGCAATAAAATTCGCCCCTCCAGGCGAAAAATCGGCGCTGCCCACAAGGTTCCAGCCAGGCGAGTTGAAGGTCGCCGCAGCCGCCGTGGTGAAGCTCGCGCTCGCCGGCCCGCTTGTCCCGTTCAGCGTAAAGCACACCGTGTAAGCGGTACCGCCCATCAGGTTGCGCACCGTGTATTGGCCCTGCACGTTCGCCGTCAGCCCCAGCGACCCATGCCTCACCACGGTTCCGTTGGCGTCTTCTCCGGCCTTCGTCTGTGCCGCTGTCCCGCAGGTCGCGTTGCTGCCCGGCAGCCGGGTGAAATACTCCGTCCCCGCAGCGAGGGACTGGAATTCGAGCGTCATCTCGTTCGCCCCCAGATTCCCTATCTGGATCGAGCCTTGCGCGTTTGCGGCGCCTGCCGCCAGGCATGCGACGGCCACGGAAACCAGCAACCGCATGCAGCGCATGCCGGCCCTTGCGGCGGTTGAAGGCGTGAAGAAGGCAGGCAGCAGGCAGGCAATGCGAGCGGAACCAGGGAGCATGGCTCA
>Ga0307372_10004983_pt1 | contig 20182 bp, 14 predicted proteins | sample OX1MG_FD_202533 | JGI IMG/M metagenome (GOLD analysis project Ga0307372, IMG submission 202533) | Soil microbial communities from Risofladan, Vaasa, Finland - OX-1 | ecosystem: Environmental > Terrestrial > Soil > Coastal area > Acid sulfate soil | place: Finland: Risofladan, Vaasa | collected...
CCGGCAACCGCGCCGCCTTTGACTCCCTGGTGCGCCAGTACGAGCAGCAGGTGCTGCGCCTCGCCCTCCACCTCACCGGCAGCGAACAGGACGCCGAGGACATTTACCAGGAAGCCTTCCTCAAGGCCTACCGTTACCTCGGCAACTTCCGCTTCGAGTGCTCCTTCTACACCTGGATCTACCGCATCGTCACCAACCTCTGCCTGGACCAGTTGCGGCGCAAAAAGACCCGCCGCGAGGACCAGGCCGTCATCCTGGACCACTCCGGCGACGAGATCGACATGCTTGCCTCGGTCTCCGACGAACGCGCGTTTTCCAATCCCGCCCGTGAGCTCGACCGCAAAGTCCTGGGAATCCGCATCCAGGAGGCGCTCGCCAAGCTCACCCCCCGCGAACGCATGGTTTTTGAATTGAAGCATTACCAGGGTCTCCGCCTGCGCACCATCGGAGAGATGTTGAACACCACGGAAGAAACCGCCAAAAATACGCTCTTCAGAGCGACCAAGAAGTTGCGCGCGCAACTGGCGGGCCTGCGCTGAAGGCGCAGCATGGAAGTACTTTTTTTGAGGCTAAGAGGACGTTGAGATGAATTGCGAATTGGCACATGAAAGCATCGTGATGGCGGTCTACGGCGAACTGCCCGACGATGCCGCTCACAATCTGGAGAGGCACCTCGCCGCCTGCCATGACTGCGCCCACGAGCGCGATCAGGTTCAGGCCCTCAAACTGCTGGCCGAAACCCTCCCGGTGCGGGAACCCGATGCCAACCTGGTGGCGCGCTCGCGCATGCGGCTGGAAGAGGCCCTGGACGCGCTGCCGCCGAAGCGCTGGCTGGAACGTCTGGTTCAGAAGCTGCGCAACAATGCCGCCACCGTTCAGGCCGCCCCCATCGCCGCCTGCCTGCTGCTGCTGGCCGGCGCCGGGGCCGGATCGCTGGGCGGATATCATTTCGCCCACGCCCGCGCGGCCAAAGCCGAGCCGCCTCGGACGGCCGATGTGCGGACCGTCAGCGGAAGCCTGCCGGATATGGCGCAGGGCGCTGAAATCGCCAGCGTTTCCTCCATCGTGCGCCAGCCCAATTCGCAGTTTGTTGAAGTCCACTACAACCAGCTCGTGCCGCAGCAGGTCCGGGGATCGCTGGACGACCCCGCGATCCGCCGGTTGCTCATGCTGGCCATTGAAAGCGCGGGCAATGCCGGCGTCCGGGACGACTCTGTCGGCCTGCTGGCGGCCGAGTGCCGCGCCGGCCATGGCTGCCAGGCCGCGGGCATCCGCGACGCGCTCATGGTTGCCCTGCGCTATGACCGCAACGCCGGCGTCCGCCAGAAGGCGCTGGACGGCCTGCAACCGTACGTGGCCCAGGACCTGCGCGTGCGCGACGCCGTGCTCGAAGCCCTGCTCAACGATTCGGATCCGCGTATCCGCACCGAAGCCATCAACATCCTGGAGCCGGTGGAGGCCGATACCAGCGTGCGCCAGGTTCTGCAATCGGTCGCCACCACCGACCGCAACCCCAGGATTCGCCTCGTCTCCAGGCACGTCCTGAGCCAGGTAGGGGAGATTCAGTAAGATCGGGCGCGGGCGCGAAAGAGCCAAAGACGCCCACATTACCCCGGGGGGTGCCGCCCCCTTCAAAATCCGGAGGTGCGCGGAACATTCCGTGGCACAATCCGTTTGGAGCCAATCCGGACAACCCGCCTTTAAGAGCGAGTGCCGGTTTAAAGAAGTACGGAGAGGAACAAACATGAAGTCCCTTTTGAGGCCGTTTCTCGGAGCTGCGCTGCTCGCTGCGGCTCTTCTGGTCAATCCGCCCGGTGCGCCTGCGCAAACCGGAATCACCCACGTCATCCGGGAATTGAATCCGCTCCTGTCCCACTCCCAGGGTTATCTCGGCGTGCTGGTCACGGACGTGGACAACGACTCCGTGCAGAAGCTTCGGCTGAAGGATTCGCATGGCGCCATCGTCACCCTCATCGACCACGATGCGCCCGCCGGCCCGGTTCTCCATGTCAACGACGTCATCCTCGAAGTGAACGGGCAGAAGATCCAGGGCGCTGAGGAGTTCGGCCGCATCCTCAAGGAGGTTCGCGCCGGCCAGTCCGTATCCCTGGTGCTGTTCCGCGATGGCGCGCAGCAAACCGTTTCCGTGCAACTGGTCGACCGCAAGGCCATGGAGCAGGCAGTCTGGCGCAAGATGAACAGCGACAGCGTCATTCCTCCGCCGACTGCGGGCATGGGGATGATGTCCGGCGGAGGCGATACGCCTCCCTCCTGGCATCTGCCATTCTTCACCTCCAGCCTCAACGTCGGCGCCCTGGTTGAGCCGCTGACCTCCCAGATGGCCGATTACCTCGGCATCGCCTCCGGCATCATGATCAAGGAAGTCTCGCGCAAAAGCGCCGCGGCGGCCGCCGGCCTCAAGCCCTTCGACATCATCCTCAAGGTGAGCAGCGATCCCATTGCCACCACCGCGGACTGGGACCGCGCCCTCCGCACCAACCAGGGCAGGGCCGTGCCGGTGACCGTGCTCCGCGAGCGCAAGCAGCAGATCGTCACCTTGCAGGTGGATTCAAAGCACCACAGCAAGCTCACGCGGCCTGATATGTTCCCCGGCAGAGTGCCCCGCGCCATCCTCGCCTGATCGCACCAGGGCATCTTCCCTCCTGCCCCAGAACTTCCGTGCCCCATCCATTCCGCAGTTTCATCGCGGAATGGGTGGGATGGTACGAAATCATTTGCTCAACAATAATGCCGTCATCCTGAGCGAAGTTCGCCGCGCTTTTGCGGCAAACGGAGTCGAAGGACTTGCATCTTGACTGGATCGTTCTTCAACCAACTTCCGACTCACGACGCCAGTGCTGTTTCCGGGCAGCTCGATCCCGCTACGGAGTCTCGTAACACGGTACGACTTCACAGGCTGCGGAAAAACGCTGGAGGAAAGGCAAGAGCGCGTCAGGGCACGACTTCAGTCGTGCCGGAACGCCGCAAACAAAGGGCCCGGGCTTTAGCCCTTGCGCCCTTTCATCGCGAACTGACCAGACAGATGAGTTCTTCCAAAGCGGCTATAAGTCATCTTCCCTTTTGCCCCAGAACTTCCGTGCCCCATCCATTCCGCAGTTTCATCGCGGAATGGGTGGGAAGCCGATTCCATTGAGGTCTACACCAGTTCCGAAAATACTCTAGCCCTTCCCGAAATGCTTCGTCAGTGTCGCCAGGACCACTTGCATGTGGCCTCGGTCACAGCCCATCCCCCGCTCCGGAAGCGTAAAGTTCCCTTCGGACTTGAAGTCCGGAACCGAGGAAATTATGCTCAAACGTCTTTTCGTCATAGCCCTGTCCGCGGGGTTCCTGCTGGCCGTGGCCTATGCCGCTCCCAATAACCAGAAAATCGTAATCCCGGTCAATCGCACCAACCCGGTTGACGGCAAGCTGATGTACCAGAGCTACTGCGCCCCGTGCCACGGCATGGACGGCCGCGGCAACGGACCGGTCGCCGGCGCGATGAAGACACCGCCGACGGACCTGACCCAGCTCGCCCGCATCCATCACGGAAAATTCCCCAATGCACACGTCTCATCCGTGCTGCAATTCGGCAGCTCGCTGCCGGCGCACGGATCGGCCGGCATGCCGGTCTGGGGACAGCTCTTTGGTACCATTGAACCCGCAGAGGCGCAGTTGAGAGCGCTCAGGGTCACCAACCTGACCCGCTACCTGGAGACTCTGCAGGCTCAATAGGTATTGCTGGTGGCCGATCCGCTCCGGCAACGCTACTTGCGGAGGAGCAGATGAATCGGACCCGGCAAACCAACTCCGTGAAACCCAGGGCGCCGAAGGCTCGCAAAGCCGCGGCGCCCTTGCTTTCGCCCCCGGAACATCCTCCCGCCTCGCCCCGGCCTCAGCACGTTTCCGGCGCCCGTATCGGCCGCCGCGCCGCTGACCGCCTCCGCAACGGCCACGTCTGGGTCTACTCATCCGACATGGAAGAAATGATCTGGCCCGCCGGCAGCGAACCTCCCGCTCTCGTTCCGGTGGCCGACTATCGCGGCCTGCTGCTCGGCACCGCGCTCTATAGCCCCAAATCGCAGATCGCCCTGCGCCTCGTCTCTCGCGAGGCCATTGGCCCCGCCGACTGGCTCGCTCTCCTCGAAACCCGCCTCCGCGCCGCCATCGCCCGCCGCCGCCCGATGCTGGACGACGACACCAACGCCTGCCGCCTCTGCTTCAGCGAGGCCGACGAGCTGCCTGGCCTTATCGTCGACAAGTACGGCCCCCTCGTCATCCTCCAGATCCTGGTGCGCGGCCTCGACTCCGCCGAAGTCCGCCAGGCCTGCGTGCGCGTCCTGCGCCAGGAGCTCGCGCCCGATGCCATTCCCGAGTCCATTCTGGAGCGGCCCGATCCCCGCATCCGCGAGCTCGAAGGGCTCTCCGCTCCCGACCTCTCGCCCCACTGGGCCGCGCATCCCGAGGCTCCGCTCACAAGCACCGTCTTCCGCCTCAACGGCCTCGCCTTCCACTGCGACGCCAACTCAGGTCAGAAGACCGGCGCGTTCCTTGACCAGCGCCTGAACTACCTCGCCGCCGCCGATTACGCTCGCCGCATGAATGCCACCGCCCGCGCTCTCGACGTCTGCACTTACCAGGGCGGGTTCGCGCTCCACCTCGCCCGGGTCTGCCGCCAGGTCACCGGCATTGACGCCTCGCGCGCCTCCCTTGAAGTGGCTGAAACCAACCTGGCCGCCAACCGCGAACGCCTCTCCGCCGAAGTCGACTGGATCGAGGCCGACGCCTTCGCCCTTCTGCGCGACTGGTCCGACGCGCGCCGGCAGTTCGACACCATCGTCCTCGACCCGCCCGCCTTCGCCAAGTCCCGCCGCGCCGTCGAGGGCGCCCTGCGCGGCTACAAGGAGCTCAATCTGCGCGCCCTCAGGATGCTCCGCCCAGGCGGCCTGCTGGTCACCTGCTCCTGCTCCCAGCACGTCTCCCTCGCCGACCTTGAAGCCGTGGTAGCCTCCGCTGCCGCCGACACCCACCGCCGCGTCCGCCTTCTCGAGCGCCGCGGCGCCGCCCCCGACCACCCCGCCATCCTCACCGTTCCCGAAACCGAGTACCTCAAGTGCCTCGTCCTGGAAGCGGAGTGACGGCTGTTCCCGCATCATGCCTGAACATGCAAGTGGCTTGGAAACGCGACCTTGGAACAGGAATGGTCAAGCAGCCACTTCAATGTTTGCCAGTCGTTTTCACATTACGGTACAAAATCCGAGCCTGCTTTTTAGATAACGCTTTTGTTTTCATAGATCGATTCTTGTTTTTTCCCGCATCGTGATCCAGACCTTAGGGGGGTGGGGGGGGCCTGATTCCCCTAAGGCGTAGGGGCCGGATTCCCATGTGGAATCCGGCCCCAATTGAGAGAATAGCGCAGGCAGGTGGGTACATGGTGTGATAGCGGTCACCGGGCAAACAGGCCGGTGATAATCCTGTCACCGCAGCGCTCGACCAGATTCGAGACGCCCCGCCCTCACTGCTTCACAATCCGCAAAATGTGTCCCACCTGCACGCCCGGCCGAAGCGCCACATAATTCCTGCGGTCCCGCCAGGTGTAGCGCGCCCCCGTCAGCAGATCCTCCACAAAATACGCCTCGTTCGGTCGCAGCCCCAGCGCATCCAGGTCGAGATCCGTCCACCCCGACTGCGCGTACACCGCATCCAGGTTCACAACCATCAGCAGCGTGTTCCCCGGCGCCGATTTCGAATAGCACAGGAACATCGAATTGTCGGTTGCGTGAAAGCGCAGCGTATCGTTCCGCTGGAGCGCCGGATTTTCCCGCCGGATCCGGTTCACCTCCGTGATCAGCGGCGCCAGCGATCCCGGCGCGTTGCGTTCCCTCTGCCGAATCTCGTACTTCTCGCTGTTCAGGTACTCTTCGCTTTCGGTCTTGCCCGGCGCGGGCCTGGCGGGCGCGTTCTCGCACACTTCAAACGCCGGCCCATACATCCCCCAGTTCGCCGTCAGCGTGGCCGCCAGCATCAGCCGCACCATGAACGCCGGCCGCCCTCCCTCCTGCAGCGTCTTGTGCAGAATGTCCGGCGTGTTGGGCCAGAAGTTGGGCCGGAAAAAATCGCTCACCGGCGGCCGCGTAATCTCCTCCAGATAGCTCTCCAGCTCGTATTTCGTGTTCCGCCACGTGAAGTAGGTATAGGACTGGGTGAAACCCACCTTGGCCAGCCAGTACATGGGATGCGGCCGCGTAAACGCCTCTGCAAGAAAGATCGCCTCGGGATACTTCGCGCGTAGCGATCCCAGGCACCAATCCCAGAACGGCATGGCCTTGGTGTGCGGATTGTCCACCCGGAACACCAGCACTCCGTGCCCAATCCAGAACTCGAACACCGAGTAGAGCTCGTCCCACAAGCCGCGCCAGTCCGCGGACTCGAAATTGAGCGGGTAAATGTCCTGGTATTTCTTGGGCGGATTCTCGGCGTACTGGATCGAGCCGTCGGGGCGGATCGTGAACCACTCCGGATGCTCTTTCACCCACGGGTGGTCGGGCGAGCACTGGAAGGCAATGTCGAGCGCGATCTCCATCCCGTGCGCGCGCGTGGCCTTCACCAGCCGGTCGAAATCCTCAAACGTCCCCAGCGCCGGATGGATGGACTTGTGGCCGCCGTGATCGTCGGCATGCGCCGGCGCCGTTACCGCCTCCGCATCCCCGATCGCCCACGGGCTGCCCACGTCCCCGGGCGCGGCGGTCACGGAGTTGTTTTTTCCCTTGCGAAAGGCGCGGCCGATGGGGTGGACCGGCGGCAGGTAAAGAATGTCGAATCCCATCGCGGCAATCTCCGGCAACTGCGCTTCCACGTCGGCAAAGGTGCCGTGACGGCCTGGTTCCTGCGCCGCCGAGCGCGGAAACATCTCGTACCATGCCGAGAAGCGCGCCCGCTCCCGATCCACCCACAGGCGCATATCCGGCTCCCAGCGCGTGGCAAACTTCAGGTCGGGGTACTTTTCCCCCAGCTCGATCTGCTCCTCGGTCAGCGGAAACTCGTAGTAGGGCCGATTCTCATCCCCCAGCGCATTCAGGCGCCGCGCCGCCTCGGCCAGCTTGCGCGCATCCCCGCCCCGCGCCCGCGCCGCCGCGTGCTCCAGCAGGATCGCGCCCGTACGCAGCGCCAGGGCCACGTCCCCTGCCCCAGTCTGGGTGGGCTCACCTGCCGCCCCGTGCCCCATCCTGACCGCGTTTTCTGCGGTCAGGGTAGGATGATCGGCCCCGGTCACGGTCACCGCATCAAGCTGATGGCTGAAAGCTGAAAGCTGAGAGCTAGTCGTCTGCGCCCCCACCCGCTTCCTCAAATCCCCCACCCATGTCGTGAAGTGATCCACCCACCCCAGCAGCGAATACTCCCACATCCCCAGCCGGTCCACCGTAAAGCTGCCGCTCCAGGCGTCGTTCACCGCCGCCGCCATGGGCACAAACCGCCAGCGCTTTTCCTTCGCGTGCTTGTAGAGCAGCCGCGCCCGCACCCGGTCGTGCCCGTCGGCAAAGATGGCCGCGCGCACCACCACCTCGTCGCCCACCACCCGCCGCGCCGGATGCCGTCCCCCGTTGACCCGCGGCTCAATCTCCTCAATCACCACCCGCGAGCGCCCGTCTGCTGGCTTGATCAAACCCTCATCCTCCCACCTGAACCCAACGTAAAAACGTCATTCTTTCCCACGTCCTCCTCACGATGCACTTGCCGCGCCCGGAGATCGCTTTGGCCATTCAGTCGCAGCCGGCGGCGCAGAGCCCCATCCCAACAGAATCTTAAACCGCCGCAGCCCACCGCTCCACTACCCGCGGTCGTATCCTGATTCATAGGAACTGTCCGTTCATGTCTCGCCGATGGTTTACGCTTTGCCGCTTCGTTCTCCTCCTGTGGATTTGCGGGGCGGCGTACGCGCAACGGCCCGGGATTCTCGAGGGGCGCGTCGCCGACCCGTCTGGAGCCTTGATACCCGGCGCTACGGTGCTGGTTGAGCCGCAGCCATCCGGTCCTTCGCAAACCGTAAAAACCGATGGGGAGGGGCGATTTCGGATTGCGGGACTTCCGGCCGGGCAATACAAGGTAACGGCTGAGGCGCCCGGATTCCAGACGGCGGTAAAACAAGCCTCGATTCCGGCATCGCGGCAGATCGTCACCCTCGACATTCATCTGGCGATCGCAACCCAGTCGCAGGAAGTTGTCGTCCAGGGAACCGCTCCGCAGATCGAGGTTGCTCCCGACTCCAATGTCTCGGCCGTCGCCGTTTCCGGCAGCGACTTGAATGCACTTTCCAACGACCCCGATGAACTGCAAAGCCAGATCGCCGCGCTTGCCGGCCCTTCGGTGGGAGCGGGCGGGGCCGAGGTGTACGTCAATGGCCTCACCGGAAGCGATATGCCGCCCAAGTCATCCATTCGAGAGATCAAGGTCAACTCCAACCCTTTTACCGCGGAAAACGACCGGTTGGGCTATGGGCGCATCGACATCTTCACCAAGCCGGGGGCGGCGGCATTCCACGGAAATGTTTCGAGCGAGTACAACGATTCCGTCATGAATTCGGTCAGCACCTTCCTCACTGCCTCGAACCAGAAGCCCCCCTTTTACCACACCTGGCTCTGGGACGCGGACGTGGGTGGCCCGCTGGGAAAGAAGGCATCCTTCTTCTTCGACTTCCAGCGCCGCAATATCAACCGCGCCAGCCTGGTCAATACCGATGTGCTCGATTCCAGCCTGAATGTCGCGCCCTACGTGACTTCCGTGCTGAACCCTCGCGTCCTTACCAACGCCGGGCCGCGGGTGGACCTTCAACTGAGTCCGAAAAACACGCTGAGCGTGAGCTATGTCTATTTTGAAATCGGCGAGACCAATGACGGCGTGGACACCCAGTCGCTTCCCTCGCAGGCCTACAACGCAACCCGCCATCATCACAATCTTCAGATCATCGACAACCAGGTCTTGAGTCCGCGGGTGGTGAATGCAACCAGTTTCCAGTTTCTCCACTTCCACAACTCTGAGACGCCGCAGGACTTTTCACCCACCGTCGACGTGCTGGGCGCGTTTACCGGCGGGGGCGACAGCGCCGGCACATTCAACCGCTACGAAACCCACTACACGGCCCAGAACTACACCCACCTGAACCTGCACCATCACCTGATTGAGTTTGGCGGGACGTTGCTCGACCTGCCCCGCCGCGAGTCCACCAACGGAGGCTTTAACGGGACCTTTACTTTTCACTCGCTGAGCGATTACCAACAGACGTTGCAAGGGCTGAAAAACGGATTGACCATGAGCCAGATTCAGGCTGCGGGATACGGCCCCAGCCAGTTCAGCATTACGGCAGGCAATCTCGCGGCCTCCATCAACCGAGTCGATGGCGCCCTGTTCGTCAACGACGACTGGACCGTCGCCCCCCATTTGACGGCCAGTTTCGGCCTGCGCGTCGAATCGGAAAACTACGTCAGCAGGCACGCCAACTGGGCCCCGCGGCTGGGCCTCGCCTGGGGCCTTGGCCGCGGCCCCAACACCAGGACCGTGCTGCGGGCAGGTTGGGGTGTCTTCTATGAGCACCTCGACGACGACCACATGATGATTGCGCAGCGGATGAACGGGCAAAATCAACAAACCTACATCGTGAACAAGCCCGATTTCTACCCGGCTCCTCCGCCTCTCTCCAGCCTGGTGGGCGCCGCGACTGCGGCTCCAACGACCTTTCAGATTGCCCCCAACCTTGTCTTTCCTTACGATCTGGATGCCGCCGTCAGCGTGGAACGCCAACTGTCGGGCAGCGCCACAGCCTCGCTGACTTATGTAAACTCCCGCGGGGTGCATCAGTTCGTAGCCAACGATATCAATGCCCCGTTGCCTGGGACCTTCAATCCCGGCGATCCGGCGAGCGGCGTCAGGCCGCTGGGCAGTGCGGCCGGAAATATCTATAACTACGAGTCCGCGGCCATCTACAAGCAATCCCAGTTCATCGCCAACGTTCACGTGCAAACCGGCAGGATCTCGCTGTTCGGCTACTACGTCTACGGCCAGGCCCACGGCGACGCAGGATTGAATCTGCAAAGCAGTCCCGCGGGAGAGTTCAGCTTCCAGACCAATCCCTGGAACCTATCGGAAGATTATGGGCGCACCCATTTCGACATTCGCCATCGCGCGGTAATCGGCGGCAGCTTGGCCACGCCATTTGGATTTCGCCTCAGCCCCATGGTCATGGCCAGCTCCGGGCTGCCGTTCAGCATCCAGCTCCCCCAGGATCTCTACGGAACCGGGGTTTACGATGCGCGCCCCGCGCCGGCAACGGCTTCCACGCCTCCCGCCAATGTTGTGGTCACAAAGTATGGCGCCTTCAATATCGCTCCCGGGCCGGAGGATATCTCCATCGCTCCCAATAGCGAGACCGGCCCGAACAATTTCATGTTGAATTTGCGGCTCAGCCGGACCATTGGATTTGGCAGAGAGGTGGGCGAGAAACACGGCGGCGCGGGTTCCGCGCCCGGGCCGGAGGGGCGGGTCCGGGGCCTGGGCGGCCGCGGACTGAGCGGCGGAGGCGGATCGAGCCTGGGTGGAGCAACCAACCGCCGCTACGCGCTCACCATCAGCATGTCCGCCCTGAACGCGCTCAACAACGTCAATATAGCTCCCCCGGAGAATGTTCTCGGCTCGCCCCTCTTTGGTCAATCCATCTCCCTTGCCGGCGGCGCATATTCGGCACAAGTCGGCAATCCCGTTGCCAACCGCCTGATCAACGCAAGCCTGGCGCTGAGCTTCTGAGGGAACGCCGGTGATGACGCGGCCACCAGGCACCGGGTTCCGATTCCAGCAAGGCTCATGGCCGGGCTGGCGTGATTCGGCTCAGAGAATCTTCACAGCAACTGTGTCCTCGATCCCTCGGCCGCGATCCTGCGGGTCCAACTTCGTAAAACGCTTCGGTCTTGCCGGAAGCGGATATTCACAGGAACCGGGCTTCACAGGCTGCAGAACGCTCCTGAAGGAAAGGCGAAAATCGCGTCCGGAGCTCCCCAAAATCGGCATTTGCCAATAGCGCAACCGCACGGTGTGACCGGACGACCAGAGTCACACCCGCGGAACTGGTTACCTGGTGAGTTTGAGGTGGGGGTGAAATGATCGATCCGCCTCCTCCGCCGCAACCGGTTGCGGAGATCGCAGCCAATGACGCCGCCAGCGCAATGCCCGCAATCATCCATCCGCGTCGAGCGAACCACCTTCTGAAGTAGAACACCGGCAGGGGAAGGAATGGCAGCAGCATACCGGCAGCCGCGGCGCCGGGCAAGGTTTCCGTAAAGACGACGGTGATCTGGCAGGTTCCTTTGGGGGTGGAGGAAGAAGTAGTGATGGTAACATTCCCCGACGTTGCGGGAGAACTGCACTGCGCGCCGGGCGGAAGCTCTGATTTTGCGCTGGATGTAATTGGTGGACCTGGTCGGGATCGAACCGACGACCTCTTCCATGCCATGGAGAATCAACAACTTACGGCACATACGGCAAAGGAGTTATGAACCGGTATAGCCGTCAAAACCGGCACAGTCGGCGCAAATTGGCACCAAATTGACACCCAAAAAACCTTCAACCAGATTGGGCTTGATTGGGCGGGCTGAAACGTGGCGGGATCAGCCCCACCCCTACCCTCTGTTGATGCGAGTCGCAGTCGCGGCCATTTCAGGAAGTGTCGGGCCCTGATCGGAATGATAATCATCCTCTTTGCGGTTGATTATCATCCACGAGATGGCTGATTATGGACGTATGATCCATCGCCACCTTGCCGAACCCCTGCGAGATGCGCTTTCCGATACGCCTGCCGTGCTGATCAACGGTGCCCGCCAGACGGGGAAGAGCACTCTGGTCCAATCAACCGACTTGGCCTCGCAGAATCGACAATATCTTACCTTCGATGATCCCGGCATCCTCGCCGCCGCCAGACGCGATCCCAACGGCTTCATCGCCGGCCTGAACCTGCCGGTCACACTCGACGAGGTTCAACACGTTCCAGAGTTGTTCCCCGTGATCAAAGCCGCCATCGACCGGAATCGTCAGCCTGGACAGTTTCTGCTGACAGGATCTGCAAACGTCATGCTGCTACCGAAGCTCTCCGACTCATTGGCTGGGCGCATGGAGGTTCTCACCCTCTGGCCGTTTTCCCAAGGAGAGTTGCGCGGGGTGAGAGAAAATTTTGTCGAGCACCTATTTTCAACGGGTCACGCAAATAAGTCCGGCAGAAGATCCTCTGTGTCGTGGGAAGAGCTGCTGGAGATCATGGTCGCAGGTGGATATCCGCCTGCCGTCGCCCGCCACACCCCAGCACGCCGCGACGCCTGGTTCCAGTCCTACGTTTTGACAATGCTCCAGCGCGATATTCGCGACCTGGCCAGCATCGCAGATTTCACCGCGATTCCACGTCTCCTCTCGGTGGTTGCTGCCCGCGCAGGTAGCTTACTCAATTTTGCCGATCTTTCCCGTACTATGGCACTGCCCCAAACGACACTGAAGCGCTATTTTGCTTTGCTCGAGAACACATTTCTGGTGCAACTCCTTCGCCCCTGGGCACGGAACTTGGGCAAGCGCGTGATTCAAACCCCGAAGGTCTACCTCAATGACAGCGGCCTGCTTGCATACACTCTCGGTGCCTCCGCCGACCGCGTGAAAGCGGAAGGAAACTTGACCGGCCCTGTACTCGAAAACTTCGTCCTGATGGAGTTGCGAAAACAGTGCAGCTGGAGCGCGATCAGGCCGGATCTATTTTACTGGCGGACAGTCTCCGGCCAGGAAGTCGATTTTGTGCTGGAGGATCGCACCGGCAAAGTGGTCGGAATTGAAGTGAAAGCGGCAGCAACGCTGGGAAGCAACGATGTACGTGGGCTAAAGGCATTGGCAGACGCAGTTGGAAACAGCTGGATCCGCGGCGTAGTGCTCTATTCCGGAACCGAGGTCATTCCGTTTGCCGCTGATCTTCACGGAGTGCCTTTAAATAGCCTATGGTCTGAATAGCGCAGAGAATCTAGATGCGAGGCCCTGCAAAGGAGCGTAGTGGATGGTCAGGCAACGCGATGCCGTAGAGAGGGCGATGGAATCGGCACTTCAGCCCGGACGTTTTATTGCCTGGAATCAGGAGGGTGCATTTGTATCCGGTTTGGAAGAGGTCGAGCGCGGCGTTGCCGTTCTGACAGACAGCGATCCTGTTCGTGCCGCCTACCTGTATGAAGCTTTCATCGCAGCCTGTTACCTGAAGGCCGACGAAATCCACTCAGAGTGGGAATTCGGCAATTTTGTTGGTGAGCTGACCAGCGGATGGATTCGGGCGCGCCAGGCGGGTGGCGCTGATCGCTTGGAAACAGCAAAGACCCTCTTGTCATGGTTCGACCGGGACGATTATGGATTCTTCAACGATCTTGGCTCGGAGGCTGCCAAGGTTTTGGACCCAGACGGTTTGGCAGCCTTCGAGATAGAAGTACACGATCGATTTGAAAAGGCAAGCGACAATCGAAGCGATCCATCGGACCACCGCTCCGGCGAGCTCTGGGCGCGAATTCTGAGGTCGATCTATGCACAGCAGGGGAGCGTCGAAAGATATGTTGCTGTCGCCGAAAGGACCGGGCTTACACCGGGCGATTGCGCGGCCGTTGCCCGCATATTGGAATCCAGACGTAAATACGGCGATGCCTTGCTCTGGACCGAGCGCGGCATCGCGATGCGGGACGCGCAGACATCTTATTCGGCTGAGGGACGCGACCTCGACGCGATGCGCCGCACTCTGCTCCGGAAGCTGGGACGGGTACAGGAAGCATTGGAATCGGCGTGGGCGGAATTCGTAAACCGTCCCAGCTTGTTTGGCTATGAGGAACTCATGCGCAACGTCCCCGCAGCCGGTCGGGTTGCCTGGCAAGAAAGAGCAATGGCGGCGGCAGAACAAAGGAAGTTGGAGCCGTTCATCGAATTGTGCGTGAAGGCAAAAGAGATCGATCGGTTGGCAAAACGTCTGGAATGCACCGGTGATTGTGAACTCGAAGGCCTGAGCCATTACGTCACCGAGCCAGCAGCAGCGGCTCTCAAAAAACCGTATCCGGCCGTGGCGGCAAAACTCTTCCGTGCGCTTTCGATGCGCATTCTCAGGGCAGCCAAAAGCAAGTATTACGACGCGGCGCTTGCGCACCTTGAAGAAGCCCGCCGCTGTTACCTGGCCGCCGGTCTTGAGCAGCAGTGGGAAGCGCTGGCGCTCGAGATACGCCGGGATCATTTCCGTAAGTCCGGCTTCATGCCCGGATTCAATGCGATCATTGCGGGCAAGAAAATGCGCGCGGAGCCGTCTTTCCTTGATCGGGCGCGCCAGCGGTGGGCGGACAAGACGAAATCGTAACCCGAGGGTTCACACTGCGCGACTTCGGCGCGCAGGTTTGCCATGTGCGGATGGCGCCAGTTTTGCTTTCGCGGATTTTTTCACAGGTCTCGGAGTACGCTGATTTCCATTGCGATCCTGTGACCGCATTCTCTCCCTGGCGTCCCGCCAGCGTTTTACCTGCGCCTCCGCGATGCGTTTCCTCGCTGCCGCTGTAAGCGTCTTGCGCCGCGATCCCGCAGGCTTGCCGCTGACCGCTGGCGGTCCTTCCGGCGCGCTCCCTGCATCAGCGCGAACAGTTTTCATCTTTTCGAGAGCGGCGGTCTTCTTGCTGCGCGGTGATTTGGCCGGCTTTCGCGGCTGGGTATCGCCCGTTTCGCATTCGGTCTCCAGTTCGATGCCGAAGACGTCGGCCAACTGGTCCTTTGCGATCGTTTTCCTGCCCTTGCTTTTCAGCTGTGGCGCAGGCTGGCCGGCTTGTGCGATTAGCTCAAGATGATCCACCTGCCTCAGCTTGAAGAGAAGCTGGGGTTCGCGATCGAGACGGTTGCCAACGCCGTACAACGTGGCAGCGACGTGCTTGCACATGCCCGCCCAGTCGGGGCAGGAGCAGGACATCTCGATATCCGCGGGCGCCGGGAACAGGCCGCAGTCACGGCTGGTCACGACGGACATAACACTTGTCGAGAGCCGTCCCTGCAAGAGCTCCACCACTGTACCGATCCCGGCGCCGCACTGTTGTTTGAGTTTCTTCCAGCGCGGCGTGGCAAGCGGCCGAATCTGGATGACGATGCGGTAGAGGCTCGAGCCGCTGACCATGGACGTGATCTTGCCCGTCTCGATCTGGAGATCGACCACCGAACCGTTTCGCACGTAGGTGCGGCCGCGCGGCAGGCGATTCTCAAAATCGCTGTACGACTCCAGGTTGTCGCACCAGGCTTTGCCCCAGAACGTGGAAGCGATGGCGCGGCCCGCGATCTCGACCGGCGACACCTGCTTGCCTTTAGCGGCGAGCCGCCTAACCTCGCGCAAGGCATTGGCCCGCCGCCGAGCTACGGGAACATACGGGCGATAGCCCCATCCACCACTCCAGCCCATCGAAAAACCTCGTTAAGAACTTTGTACATGGGGTGCGCTATATGGATGTGAGGAAAACGTGGCCGAAATCCCGGCTTGCATTCAGACGCGAAGGCTTTCATGCTGGATTTATGGCCGTCGATCTCGTTCAAATCCGTGCGCTTGCAGAGCGAAAGGAAGAAGAGAACTGGAGGTTTCGCCAGTTCGTGAAATTCGGGTGCAAGCTCAATGAGGAAGAGATGGACCGGCAGGTATGGGAAACCACAAAGCGCGTTTGGGCCGAAATCGATTGCACAACCTGCGCTAATTGCTGCCGCGAGGTCCGGCCGACGTTCAGCGAAGAAGAAGTGAGCCGTCTCGCTGCGCGCCTTGGAACTACGCCCCTGCAGTTTATTGATACTTATCTGGAGCCGAACGGAGACGACGATAATCCTTGGCAAACACGGACCAGCCCGTGTCCGTTCTTAAAGGACAACCGCTGCAGCGTGTATGAGGACCGTCCCGCCGACTGCAAAGGATATCCGTATCTTTACGAACCCGAATTCTCATCGCGCACTATGGGTATGATCAGCCGGACATTCACATGCCCTATCGTCTATGAGGTGATCGAAGAGTTGAAGCGATCATGGGGCTTTGCGCGACGAAAGCGGCGCTGAAGGAAGCTATTTTTCCGTCGCCTTGCCGATATCCAGCGCAACAAAGCGCAGCAATTCGGCATTGCTCATTTCCGTGAGCAGCGCCTCTGGGCCGCCATCCAGCAGATCGCGCGCCAGACTCGTCTTCTGTGCAATCAACACGTCGATCTTCTCTTCGACAGTGCCACGGCAGATGAATTTATGCACCAGCACGTTGCGCTTTTGGCCAATGCGGAAGGCGCGGTCCGTTGCCTGGTTTTCCACGGCGGGATTCCACCAGCGGTCAAAGTGAATCACATGCGACGCCGCAGTCAGATTCAGCCCGGTGCCGCCTGCCTTGAGCGAAAGGACAAAGAACGGGGGCCCGTCGTCCCGCTGAAAAACCTCCACCAGCTCGCGCCGTTTGCCAACGGCAGTCTCGCCGTGCAGGACCAGCCCCGGCCGCCCGAAGACCCGGGCAAGAAAATCTGTCAGCGGAGCCGTAATCTCGCGGAATTGCGTGAAGACCAGCGCCTTCTCCTGCCGCTCCGCCAACTCTTCGCATATCTCTCCGAGGCGCGCGAACTTTCCACTATCCTCCGCCGCATAACCGTTATCGCGGGTCCATTGCGACGGGTGGTTGCAAATCTGCTTCAGCCGCATCAACGACGCCAGCACGATGCCGCGGCGCTTGATTCCGTCGGCCCCGTCGACGGCCGCGGCCAGCTCCCGCACTGTCTGCTCGTAGAGCACAGCTTGCCGCCGGCTCAATCCACAGTAGGCGTTCACCTCGGATTTCTCGGGCAGATCGGCAATCACGCGCTTGTCGGTCTTGAGGCGGCGCAGAATATAAGGCCGCACGAGCATGCGCAGCGGACCATAGGGATTGGAGCCGCCTGCCACAACCGAGGTCCGCGGCGGCCCGATCTTTGGTTCACTGGGGTGAGAAACTCCTTCGGTCACCTGCTTTGCCAGGCGGCCAAATGCCTTGGCGCCTCCCAGCAGGCCGGGATTGAGAAAATCGAAAAGCGACCACAGGTCGGAGAGACGGTTTTCAACCGGCGTGCCTGTCAGCGCGATGCGGCCTTCGGCGCGGAGTTCCTTCACTGCGCGGCTCTGGCGTGTGCCGGAGTTACGGATCGCCTGAGCTTCGTCGAGAACCACCAGCCGCCAGTTGCGCCCGCGCAGCCACTCCAACCGGGTCAGCATCGTGTAAGTGGTGATCACCAGATCGCAATCGTTCACCGCATCGCCGGCCTCGGTGACGCCCTCCGAGGGGTGCACTATGAGCATCGATAACGACGGCGAAAAGCGCTCAAGCTCCGCTTTCCAGTTCGCGATGAGCGAGGCTGGAACCACCAGAAGGCTGGCTTTGCTCTCGGCTTCCACTTCCTCCTTCAGATGCAACAGCAGCGCGATCACCTGCACGGTCTTGCCCAGCCCCATATCGTCGGCAAGGCATGCGCCCAGGCCCAGCCGCGTGAGAAATCGGAGCCAATGGACTCCGGCTTTCTGGTACGGGCGCAGATCGCCGCGAAGACCAGCCGGGACGGGGTCGCGTTCACCATCCGGTTCGCGCAACTCGCAGAGCAACTGCTCCAGGTCGCTGCCGGCAGAGATGCCCGCCCACTCGCGCGCAGCTTCCGCCTGTTCGACCGCCGCATCGGGTCCCAGTTGGACGCCGGCAAGCAGGCGCATCCCTTCAAAGAACGTGAGACCACCGTCCCGCGCCTCGCGCTCCACCTTCTTCCACTGTTTCAGCGCCTCGGCCAGCTTCTCCCGGTCCACCTCTACCCATTTGCCGCGCAAGAGAACCAGCCCGCTCTCCGAGCCGAGGAGCTTCTCGAGTTCCAGCGCATCAAGCGCGTCGCCGTCCAGCACCGCCCCCACCGAGAAATCGAGCAGCGCATCTACACCAAGCTTCCCCTTCAACTGCTGGCCTATCTTCACGCTCACGACCGGACGTGGAGGATGCGCGGCCTTCCACCAATCGGGCACGCGAACGATGAGGCCGCTCGACTCGAGCGCCGGTATGGATTGCAGGAATTGATAGGCCTCCCTGGGCGACCAGGCCAAAGGCTGGTAAATCCCGCCGGAGTCAGCCAGCTCTTTCACCCAGGCAACGGATTCTACAACCTGCTGGATGGGCTGCAGTAAAGCCAGCAGCGCCGCGCGGTTCCTCGCGCCGGCGTACTCCTGGAGAGCGCGGTTCAGCGGCAGGTGCTGCGCCTTGCCCTGTGCAGAGAGCCGCGTGGCATAGGTGGCAAGAAAAGCAAAAGGCGACTCGGGATCCCGCTTGTTCTCGGCGAGGTGAAAGGTCACGCGGCCAACGGTCCGCCAGGCGGGATTGAGCTGGTGCAAATAGTCCCGGGCGCTCAGTCCAGACGCACGCGCCTCCTGGTGTACCAGGCTGTCGAGCTCCTGCCACCAACGGACAAGGCAATCCGGGCTCAGGTATTCCAACCCGCGCATGGGTGGGGCCTCGAGCGTCGCGGCCGCAAACTCCGCCGCAGCAGGCGCCGACAAAGCAGGCAGTTCGGACGCGGCGGAAATCTCCGGCGCATGGCAGAGGGCAGTCAGATAGCGGCAGGCGAAGTCACGTGCCCATGCGAACTCCGGCGGTAACTGAGACGCAAGTTCGCGCGCTCCCAGTTCGAGCAGGCCTTTGGCCTGCGACTCCGAGAATGCCCGCCGGACTCGTTCGCACCAAGAACCGTCCGGCAGCGTCGGCTCGGAAACTGCATCGAGAACAAGCAACCGGCCATGCGGGGAAATGGAAAGGGCTATACTCATGCGATTTCTGCTGCTCTGAATTCAATCTAGCCGATCGTGGCAACGCGGGGTGGCCGGAGCCGTTCCCCATCGTCCCGTCATCCGATTCACAGCCGCGCAATGAGGAGGTACCGGTCTTCGACCTCTATCGCCATTAGTCTTCTGGTCGACGATGCCTATTAAGAAGACGGAAAGGAGGTAACGTGAGCAGGTTTCAGCAACGAAGTTTAGTCAAATTGGAGCGCAAAAGCCGCCCTGACGTTTGGGTCTTCAGGTGGTATGACAATAGCTCCGGATCGCGCAGATACAAGAAGCAAATCATAGGGAGCGTTATTGAGCTCCGAAATCGCCGGGAAGCAGATAGGTCCGTTATCGCTCTCCGGAGTTCGATCAATGCTGATGTCGGAACTCCGAGATGCGTGTGCGATCTCGCTGCTCATTATCGACTGCACGAACTTACCGTTGAGAAAAAGGCCTTTTCAACAATTGAAGGCCATCGATTCTTGTTTGAGCGCTACATTGAACCTCACTGGGGACACTTCCGGCTCGGCGCTGTTCGAACGGTTCAGGTCGAGGAATGGCTGGATTCTCTTGCGCTGGCGCCAAGTTCGAAGGCGAAACTGAAGAGCATTCTGTCGACGCTGTACAACCATGCCATTCCCACCAGCAGTATGATCCCGACCGTCATCGCCAGAATCGCGATTTGACTTCGAGTTCTTTGCAGATGCCGGGACACAACAATGGACACCTTGTGCTCCAGCAGTTCAGAAGTGATCTTGATAAAAAGGGCAAAAGCCAGCGAGGCCGTCCCCAGCCACAAGGAGGCCTTGATGGCACGGGTCGAGAACTTAGCTGGAGTCGGTTCCATGCCGTATCTCCCACATAGAGCCTGAACCTCCAGGCTGAGAAAATACAGAAGAGCTTCCCGTTACTCGGACGGGAGGCCTGGCTGGGCGGGAGCATCCGCGGCCGGTGGAACCGCTGGCGGAGCTGCCTTCTTCAATTGTTCAAGCTCGGTCTGAATTCTTGCCCAGTCCTTGAGTTTTCGCTTCGTCGCGTAAGGAGCATCCGGATGTCCATAGAATTCCAGAAGCTCGGCCCGAACCGCGAGCGAAGCACCACTGAAACTTTCCTTGGCTAGCGCGTTGAGCAACTTTGCATGCGTCTCATCGTTGAGCCGATATTGTCCTGGTCCCGTGATTGCACCGGTGTCAAAATTTTCGGCTCTTGACGAGAAAGTGTAAAAGTCATCGTTTTACGCGGCTTTCTGAAAAGCGACAAGTTGGGTTCTTGTGGCGGCCAGCCGTTGCGCTTTCAGGAGCAGGTAGTTGAGGTTGCGGTAGCCGCG